>OUNO010005862.1_pt1 | contig 76727 bp, 72 predicted proteins | sample 1779811 | NCBI WGS metagenome assembly OUNO01 (sample SAMEA3914804, study PRJEB12502) | metagenome | biome: forest; material: soil | place: Canada | collected 2010-06-25 | depth 0.3 m
CGTCCGCTCGCGCGCTCGGCGTGAGCGTGCTGTCGAGCGCCCGGCGCTGTCTGCGGCCGGCGAGGGGCGATAAGGGTATCGTGATGCACCGTGGACGAGGGATTGCCGATCGCCTATCAGCTGCTCGAGGACGGCGTGCCCGTGCTCGCCTCCGACGGCCAGCAGGTGGGCACCGTGGGAAGCGTGCTGAGCGCCCCCGAGGAGGATGTCTTTCACGGGTTGCTGATGAAGACTTCCGAGCACGGCATCCGCTTCGTGGAGGCCGGCTCGATCGCAGCGATCCACGAACACGGCGTTGACCTGCGGATAGACTCGGCTGCTGCTACGAGCCTCCCCGGGCCAGAGCACAAGGCGCCGGTTTATGACGAGGATCCTGCGACGCAGACCAAGTGGAGTCACCTGGTGCGTAAGTACACCGGTCGCAACGACTGGAATCACGAGCACTGAGCGGCGCCACCGGGCAGCGGCCGCGCCCGGCGCGTGCGGTGGCACAATCGAACGGTGAGCACGGCAAGTACGAAGGATCTCGTCGCAACCACCTTCGCGGGGCGCATCGCGGCGCACGAGGAGCGGCTGCTCTCGCCGCTGGCCGCGCGGTCCTACCCGGGGCTGCGCGCACGCGCGGAGGAGGACTGCACGCTGCGGACCCCGTTTCAGCGCGATCGCGACCGGATCGTCCACAGCAAGGCGTTTCGGCGCCTGACGCACAAGACGCAGGTGTTCGTGGCCCCCCGGGGGGATCACTACCGGACTCGGCTGACCCACACGCTCGAGGTGACGACGATCTCACGGACGGTCGGACGGGCTCTGAGGCTGAACGAGGATCTCGTCGAGGCGATCGGCCTCGGGCACGACCTCGGTCACCCGCCGTTCGGCCACATCGGCGAGGAGGTGCTCGACAGCTGCCTGAAAGAGCGCTTCGGCAGGGACTTCCGACACTACGAGCACTCCCTGCGCATTGTCCGAGCGCTCGAGCGCGATGGCGCCGGCCTGAACCTGACGGCTCAGGTCCGCGACGGCATCGCCGGGCACTCCAGCCGGGCGCCGCGGCCGGAGACGCTCGAGGGGCGGATCGTTCGGGTGATCGACCGCGTGGCGTACATCAACCACGACATCGACGACGCCATCCGCGCCGGGCTGCTCGACGAGGACGAGCTGCCGGCCGAGCCGATCGCCGTGCTCGGGCGCAGCGGCTCGGCCCGGATCGACGCGCTCGTGCACGACATGGTCGAGCACTCCGAGCGGGCCGGTGACATCGTCCAGGGTCCGCAGGCGGAGCCGGCGATGGCGGCGCTGCGCGACTTCATGTTCGAACGCGTGTACCTCGGCCCGGCGGTGCGCGCGGAGCACGCCAAGATCTCCTCGGTCGTCAGGCGCCTGTTCGAGCACTACGTCGAGCACCCCGAGCTGCTGCCCGGTGGCACGGCAGCCTTGGGTGACGAGGGCGACGCGGAGCTCGCCGAGCGGGTGACCGACTATCTGGCGGGCATGACCGACAGGTACTGCATCCGCGCCTACACCGAGCTACAGGTGCCGCAGGCGTTCGCCCGCTAGCGTTGGCGACATGGCCCTCTACACGAGCCAGTCGAAGGATCGGGTCCGCGATGCGGTCGACTTCGTCGAGCTCGTCCAGGCGCGAACCGAGCTGCGTCGAGCGGGCCCGGCGCGCTACGAGGGGTTGTGCCCGTTTCACGACGAGCGGACGCCGTCCTTCGGCATCGACCCGACCCAGAAGGTCTACTACTGCTTCGGCTGCCAGGCCTCGGGAGACCTCTTCACGTTCGTTCAGGAGACCGAGGGCGTGGACTTCAAGGGGGCGTTGGAGCTGCTTGCGGAACGCTACGGCGTCGAGCTCGAGCGTGAGGCCGAGGATCCGCGCGAGGCCGAGCGGCGCAAGCACCGTGAGCGGCTGCTTGAGCTGGTGGGGCGTACGACCGCCTACTACGAGCGTTATCTGTGGGAGTCGACCGAGGCGAAGGGCGCGCGCGAGTATCTGAGCGAGCGGGGGCTGGGGGAGGCGATCCTCAAGGAGTTCCGTGTCGGCTTCGCGCCGAGCGCGTGGGACCGCGTGCTGCTCGCTTCGCGCCGGGGCGGGTTCTCAGAGCAGGAGCTGTATGCGACGGGCCTGGCTCAGCGGTCGAAGGAGAACGGCCGGCCCTACGACCGCTTCCGCTCGCGGATCATGTTCCCGCTGGCCGACATCCGTGGCCGGGTGCTCGGCTTCGGAGCGCGGGCGATGCGCGAGGATCAGCGGCCGAAGTACCTGAACACGTCCGACAACGACATCTACCACAAGGGCCTTCACCTCTACGGCGCCGACCTGGCGCGCCAGCACGCGACGCGAGCCGGCAAGGTGATCCTGTGCGAGGGCTACACCGACGTCATCGCCCTGCACCAGGCGGGGATTCGCAACGCGGTCGGCCTGATGGGCACGGCGCTGACGGGCGATCAGGTCGGCGAGCTGGCGCGCATGGCGCAGACGGTGCTGCTGGCCCTCGACGCAGACAGCGCGGGTCAGGAGGCGATGCTCAAGGCGTCGAGCCAGGCGGCCGGGCGCAACCTCGAGCTCCGCGTCGTGGCGCTCCCGGCGGGGACCGATCCGGCGGAGATGCTCCTGCGCGACGGGCCGGAGGCGATCAAGGCGGCGGTCGAGGAGTCGGTGCCGTTCGTGCGCTTTCGTGTCGAGCGGGTCCTCGCGGCGGGCGATGACTCGAGCCCGGAGGGTCGCGACCGGATCATCGATGAGCTGCGACCGATCTTCACGACGCTGCCGCCGAGCGCGATGCGGATGGAGCTGACGCGAATCGTGTCGGGCCGGCTTGCGCTGCCCGAGCGAATGGCCGAGACGCTGCTGGCCTCTCGCGGCTCGGGATCGGCGCCCCGCGGTACACGGTCCGGCGACGACCGTGGCGTCGGCGCAAGCGGCTCGGGTGCGCGCCAGGGTCCCTCGGGGGCCGCCGGGGGCGGTACGGCTCGCCGCGGAGGGGAGATGACGCGTCGCGAGGACACCGAGCGGGCGTTCCTGGCCCTTTGCATCGCCTCGCCGGAGGAGGGTGCGCAAGCGCTGGCGAGCCTTGACGTCGAGGAGCACTTCTCGGGCGGCCTGCTGCGGCGGGCAGCGGCGCGCCTGCGCGACGGGGATCTGTCTGAGCCGATGGCCGACTCGGTCGCGGGTGGAGGGTCGCTGGAGGCTGATCCGGAGCTGAGGGCCCTCCTCGCTGAGCTGATCGTCGAATCCGGCCGCGAGCACTCCGACACGGCCATGCTCGAGGTCCAGCGCCTGCAGCTCGAGCTCGCCCGCGTCGACCGCCAGATCCAGCGTGCCCGCAGCCAGGAGAGCGGCGAGATCAGCGATCTGGCCCACCGCCGGGCGAAGGTCAAGCTCGAGTTCGACCGCGCCTACGGGCGGGTGCTGGAGACCACGGGCGGGGGGTAGGCCCAGCGCCGCGGTGGCGCGCGGTCAGATCTGCGGATATGACCGTTGTGTCGCGGCGCTCGAGTTTCATCACCGTGTGCCCGCGGAAAGAGGTTCTCCCTGAGCCACGCGGGCGTGACCCGGTCAATGGAGCGAGCGCGTGCCGAGGCCCAGAAGTGCGCCCTGCTCTGCTCGAACTGCCACGCGGAGGTCGAGGCTGGCGTGACCACGCTCGACTCCCGGTGAGACCCTGAATAGAATGGAGGTCGCTCGAACGGACTTGGTCCGGGGTAGCGCGATCCGGGGTAGCTCAATGGCAGAGTAGTCGGCTGTTAACCGATTGGTTGTGGGTTCGAGTCCCACCCCCGGAGCTCGAGTTGGGAACCGAACCGTCCTTTCTGGGTGTGTTGACGGGCGGTCGGGAGTGTGCGAGGCTCAAGGCACGCTAGAGGCCCGGCATCGGGCGGGGGAATTCAGCTATGCGGATCGATCGGAAACGCTTCACCGCTGTGACGGTGTTCGCCGTGGCGATGCCGTTGGCGCTGTCGGCCGCGGCCGCATCTGCTGCGCCGGAATTCGGCCGATGCACGAAGGTCGCAGCTGGAACGGGAGCGTTCGCCACGCGCAACTGCACAAGCGAAGGCGGCGAACGTCGCTACGCGTGGCAGCCCGGGGTGGCTCGCAGGGGATTCACGGGAGCGGGTGGCGAAGCAACCCTCGACACGTCGAAATTTGGGCTGACGCTGAAATGCACTAGCGAGACGTCAACTGGCGAATACAGCGGGACCACGACGGTGACGAACGTCGTGATCGCCCTCCACGGCTGCGAAGAAGTGTTCCCCGCGGGTCCGTGCTCGACCACTGGAGCCGCCGACGGCGAAGTCGTCTCGCACCCGTTGTCCGGGACGCTTGGAGTGACCAGGAGGTCGCCCGAAGGGCCCGCAAAGAACAGGATCGGGCTGATGCTGTCCTCGGCCGACGGGATCTTCGCCGAATACAACTGTCCGCCTGCGTTTCCGAATGTGCTCAGAGGCTCGGTTATCGGACCCGTCCTGGCGAACGTCATGAGCTCCAGCCCGATGCGTAACTTCAAGTCCACGGGGTCGCGCCAGAGTCCGGAACGCTTCGAAGGCGGACCGCGCGCTTCGCTGGAAAGCTCGATCGAACGCGAACCTTTCGAACCGGTGGCGCTGCGGCTGCAGTCCCGACAGAGCAACGAAGAACGGCTCGAGGTCAACTCGGTCTTCTAGGCCAGCTCGTAGTCGCCCGTCAGCGTTGTGGATGGCGCAGCGTTGTGCGCCTTTGCGAGTCGGTCCCCCGGAGCTTCTTAGCTCGGTCGCGATCGAAGCGCCCGCAGCACGGCGCCGGGCCGGCGCATGACGCGCGGACCGACCATCAGCGCGAAGACGCTCAACGCGAGCCACGGCCGCAGGTGCGGCCGGATGCGCCGGATGCGGCCCTGCTCGTCAAGCTCGAACACCATGGCGTCGCCGATCCTCACCCCACCGACCCTGGCGCTGCTGACGGCAACCCGCGTGTGATCGTCCCCCACGTCCGGGTCCCAGTGGACGCGGGTGAGCAGGCCATAGACGGCGGCGAGCAGGAAGTGGATGTCCTCTGTGCCGCGGAACACCAGGTGTCCCGAGATGGGCGACACAAGCTCCGCATCGGGCGCTAGCGTGGCGACCATGGCGTCGATGTCCTTCGATATCGAGGCGGCACAGAAGCGGGAGACGGCTTCGTCCACGATTGTGGATTATGACGAGCGAGGGCTCTTATTCGCCCTTCGCGGGCCCAACGCCGATGGTCCTCAGGCGGCGAGTTGCTCGATGTGCAGCGCGGCGGCGGTTCCCGCGTCATGCGTGGCTGCCCACGCGGCCATCTCGCGTGCCCGGGCACGGATCGACGGGTCGCCGAGTGCCCGCTCGACGGCGAGGCGCAGCCCTCGCGGCGAGACGAACCGCCTGGGCAGCCGCACCCCGGCGCCCGCCCAGTCGGCTCGGGCGGCGTTCTCGCTCATATCGCCGATGGCCGGAGCGGCGACGACGGCGCAGCCCGAGGCGAGGGCGCGGGCGAGGGTGCCGTGACCGGCATGGCAGACCACTACGTCACACAGCGGCATCGTGCGTGAGTAGGACACCCAGTCGACGAGCCGTGTGTTCGCGCCGACCGGCAGCGGGACGGACGGCAGCCGGCGGTTCCAGGTGGCCAGCACGCGAACGGGTGCATCAGCGAGCCCTCTCAGGGCGGCCCGCAGCAGCCGATGGTCGCTGTCCTGGGCGGTCGACGGCGCGACCAGGACGAGCGGCCCTTCGCCAGGCGGAAGCTCGACGTCGGCCGCGACGGGCTCCCACATCAGCGGCCCGACGACATGAACGTGATCGGGCCATGTGCGCGGATACTCGAGCTGGGGGAACGTCCCGACGAGCGCGAGTTCGCGGCTGATGCCCCCGTGGACGTGTGCGAGCGCATCCAGGCCCAGCCGAGCGCGTATCGCGTTGAGCTCGTTGCGGCCGAGCTCGAGTCCTTTCTCGACGGGCCACTGGGCGCGCCGCCACATCGCCCGCCCGAGGCGGCCGCGCGGCATGCGGGCGCCGAGCGAGTAGATCGGGAAGTGTGGCTCGCCGTGCGGGTAGACGTGGGGGATGAGCGTCGCGCATCGGACGCCCTCGATCTCGGCTGCCAGAGCCGGCGCGAGCGTGAGGATGTCGGCGACGACGACATCGGGGCGAAGCGAGCGGACGAGCGGGAGCGTGTCGATCGTGGCGTGGACGACGGCCTCATAGAAGTCCAGCGGCGGAGAGCCAACATCCCCGGAGGGAAAGGCCTCGTACTCGGGCGCGGGCGCGAACTCGATGCCCTCGGCCTCGATGGCCGCTCGCCAACGCGTCCAGGTCTGCAGCGTGACGGCGTGGCCGCGCGCGCGGAGCGCGCGGCCGAGGGCGATCATCGGGAACGCGTGGCCGGGGTCGCCGAAGGCGCCCAGCAGCACCTTCACGAGCTACGCGGCGAGCTCGGCCAGCAGCCGCAGCTGCTCGAGGCGCTCGGGCGCCGTGAAGGCCGTCGGCGTCACGCCGAGGGTGCCGACGCCGGCGTCGCGGTAGACGGCGATCCGCTCGCGGATGACGTCGGGCGGCCCGCACAGCGAGACGGTGTCGATCAGCGTGTCGGGGATGGCGGCCATGGCCTCGTCGCGCTTGCCTTCGAGGTAGAGGTCCTGGATCTGCTTGGCCTCGGCCTCGTAGCCGTAGCGGCTGACGAGCTGGTTGTAGAAGTTCTGCTTGCGCGATCCCATGCCGCCGACGTAGAGGGCGATGAACGGTCGCATCGTGTTGCGACCGGCCTCGAGGTCGTCGGTGATGCAGAGGCTGACGGTCGGCGCGATGTCGAAGTCCTCGAGCGATTTGCCTGAGCGATCGGCGCCTTCCTGGAGCAGGGGGCGGAGCTCTGAGACGTGCTCGGGCGAGAACAGCGTCGGTATCCAGCCGTCGGCGATCTCGCCCGCGAGGGCCGTGTTCTTCGGGCCGATGGCGGCGAGGTAGATCGGGATGCGCTCCTGGACGGGCGAGATCGTCAGCTTGAGCGCCTTGCCCGGCCCGTCGGGGAGGGGGAGTTCGAGCGTCTCGCCCTCGAACTCGACGCGCTCGCGCGCGAGCGCCATGCGCACGACGGCGACGTACTCGCGCGTGCGCTGCAGCTGCTTGGCGAAGCGCTGCCCGTGCCAACCCTCGGCGACCTGGGGGCCGGAGGAGCCGATGCCGCAGATCATTCGCCCGCCCGAGAGCTGGTCGATCGTGGCAGCCGTCATGGCCGTCATCGCGGGGGAGCGCGCTGGCATCTGGAAGATGCCGGAGCCGAGGCGGATTTTGCTCGTCTGCCCCGCCAACCAGCCGAGGACGGTTGCCGTGTCCGAGCCGTAGGCCTCGGCGGCCCAGACCGAGTCATAGCCGAGCCGCTCGGCCTCCTGGACGATCGTGAGCTGGTCCTCCGAGGTCAGGCCCATGCCCCAGTAACCGATGTGGACGCCGAGCTTCATGTGCAAGTTTCCTTTCAGAGGGAGGTGATTCTTTGCCGGCGGTGAGCGCGTGGCCTAGGCTTGGCCGCGCATCCGGCCGCGCGCCAAGAGGGGCGCGAATGGGGCACAGCCTATGCGAAACAGCGATCGCCACCGCACACAGCGCATCGACGGGCTGCGCCTGTCGATCGACTGTCTGCCGGAGTCCACGCGCGAGGCCATGCTCGACGGCCTGAGGGCCAACTCGCGGATCATCGTCGGCGCCTACGTCGACGATCACGGCGGCGTCTGCCCGATGCTCGCGGCTCACCGCTGTGGCGGGCGAACGGACTTCCTCGCGTTCGCCAAGTCATGGGATCGCTTCACCCGCGCCGGCGGGAGCCCGCGTGAGGCGACCGAGCGCGAGCTCGACATCCTCGTTCGCCTGCTCGAGAGCAGCCTCGAGCAGGAGGGCTCCTCGACGGACCTGACGGCCGCGATAGCTGAGCACAGGGAGCTGTGCAGCCGCCGCCCGCCCAGCAGGCAAGGACTGCCCGCCGAGGCCGATCCTGCCGGCGAGATCTCAGTCCGTCGTCTCCTCAGGCGCTCTGCCGCGCGCCTTTTCGGCGTGCGCCTCGCGGGCGTCGACGACGGGCAGGCGCAGCGTCCGCCGGTCGCCGCGGACGCCTGACTCGCCCGCGCGACCGTCGCCTAGACCTAGAGCGCCTCGCCGGGGCGAACGAACATGATCTCGGGCACGACGCAGGCGGGGGAGACCCGCAGCATGAAGCGGACGCCCTCGGCGATGTCCTCGGGACGGATCATCTCGTCGGCCGGCACCTGGCCCTTCACGAAATCGGTCATCGGAGTGTCGACGAACGCGGGGCAGAGGGCGATCGACTTGATGCCCTCGGCGCCGAGCTCCTTGTTCATGGCTTCGGTCCAGCCGACGACGCCGTGCTTGGTGGCGGAGTAGACGGACAGCCACGCCTCGCCGTGCTTGCCCGATATGGAGGACGTGTTGACGACGAGCACGTTTTTGTGCTCGGCCGCAGCGGCCCGGAGCATGTCCATCGACTCGCGATAGAAGAGGAATATGGAGCGCAGGTTGATGTCGAGCTGCATGTCGATGCGCTTGGTCTCGAGCTCCGCCACCGCCGACCCGACGCCCACGCCGGCGTTGTTCACGAGCACGTCGAGGCGACCGTACTTCTCGCGGTGCGCCGCCACGACCTTCTGGATCTCGGCCTCGTCGGCAAGGTTGGCCGCCACCGCGTGCACGTCGTAGCCTTCGCCGGCCAAGCCCTGGACAGCGCCGTCGAGCTTCTCGGCACGGCGTGCGGCCATCGTGATGGCGAAGCCTTCTTCGCCGAGCACCTTGGCGATGGCCAGCCCGATGCCGCTGGACGCTCCCGTGACGATCGCTGCGCGAGTTGCTGCCGACATCCGATGCCTCCCTTTGACGATCAAGAACCAAACCCGCCCCGGAGTCGGGACAGCGTGCGGGAGCATTCCACATCTCGCTGGTAGCGTCTGCCCGGCGCGCCCGGCCCAGCGGCCGATCCGCGTGGAGGGCCCGTAGCTCAGTTGGTTAGAGCTGCCGACTCATAATCGGTAGGTCCCTGGTTCGAGTCCAGGCGGGCCCATCAGCAAACACCCTGCAAACCCAACGGATACGCAAGGTAGCGGTGTCTGCGGACGGGGTGCCGATTTCCCCAGCGATTTCCCTAGAGGGCCGCGCCGGAGGCACTCATCGTGTGCCCGGCTTCGAGGGTCTCGTGCCCAGCCCGGCTTTGCAGCCCCGACGGCCCACGGCAGCCGCGTGGATCATCCGATCCTTACCGAGTCCCGCAGCGATGCCTGGCGTTTGAGGCTCACCTGCTCGTACGTCCCACAGGCTGCCGTCCTTGTCCGGGCATCGCTGGCTGGCTCGCACCGCCGCTTCAGGATGGAGCCCCGCGGCTGATCTAGAGCCCACGCCGTGCTGCTCCCGCCCATCTGCGCACGCGCATATCGCTGGCCTTAATCCCCGCGAGCGTTGCATCCGGCCTCGGGGCGACGGACCTCCTGGCCGCCTCTTCGGAGTCGAGCACCTCGTAGGAGAGCAGCCGTCCGGAGCCCTCGGGGTCGTCGACGTAGCGGGGCCAGCCCCGCGCGACGTGCTCGTCGCCGATCTTCGGGTCGGCCGTCTCGATGTCCTCGAACAGCACCATCGATTTCTTGATCGGCAGTGGGATGGCGTCGGGTTCGGCCTGCGCGAGCTCATACAGGCCTTCGAGCACCTCGGCTGACGGCCCATACACGAAGCGCGTCGCGGAACCGTAGGTGCGCCGGTTGATCCGCTCGACTTGCTTCGCGGTGGGCTTCACGGCGATGCGCTCGCGCTGGCGCGGGCTGATCCGCAGGCACGCGCTCCGGCCGAGCGGGAGAGTCGATTCGACCATCGGCGAGGACATCCAGGCGGGCGCGGAGAAGGGGTAGCGAGGCGTCGGGTCGTACATCGTTAGCGGCCGGTCCGAGCAGATGAAAGTGCCCTCGGTCGCCGTCAGCAGCGTCCACGGAAGGAAGTTCACGACCTGCGAGGACTCGGCGAGCATCGTGAAGGACAGCCGCAGCACCTCCTGATCCGGCGGGATGATTCTCACGCCGCCACCGGTCAGGGCCTCGTAGGCTTCCTGGGCTTTCCTTCGCTTGGCCTTCGAGCCCTCCATGCTTGCGAATTCGGTGGCGAAAAAGGCGATCCCGGCGTGCGTGATCGTCTCCTTCTGGTCGGCGAGGAAGCCGGGCGTGCGCTGCTCCTGGATCGCGACGAGGAAGGCGAGGTCGCCGCGGTCGCGGTTCGACAGGTTCATCGGGTCGGCCAGGAACCGTTTGAGCGCAGGTGCCGCGAAGCCCTCGGCGACCGCGTAGAAGCCCTCGATGACGCCGTCGTGTTCGCCCGTCGTGCTCTCGACCGTGTACAGGTTCGAGCTCCACGCAGCCTTCTTCGGCGTGACGACCTCGCAGCTGCCGTCCTCCTTATCGAGTTGCCACAGGCGGCCTTTGCCCTTGAACTTCGAGAGCTGGAACTGGGCCACGTAGTGGTGCCGGCCGGCGTCGGAGGTAGGAAGCGGGCGCTTGCCTTCCTCGACCTCGTGCATCCATTCCACGAAGCCTCCCCGGATCGGCGGTGGTGGCTCGCTCACGCCACCGATCGTAGAAGCCCCGGCGCGCTACGGCGCATCAGTGTTCGCGTCATGATGCGGGCGCTCGGTTGGCCGCGAGCGGTGGCGCTTGGCCGGAGCTACCTGATCGAGCCAAGCAGAGGCGATCGTCCGGCTAAGCCGATTCCACTCGCACCGCGTTGTTGGCGTGTTCGACGAACCGTGCTTGATCGAAACCGAACTTCACCCACAGGCCGTCGAGAGCCGCCCTGATCTCTGGCGTTGTCCGCCCGGCTTCCGCACGTTCACGGGCGATGTGAATCAGTGCGCTGCCGTCGTCCGCAAGCTCGGCGAGCCACTTGCTTACCTCCGCCTGTGGACCGAGAAGAATCACCAGCACACGTCGGTGCAGCCGGAGCCGTTCCGATGTCTTTCTGACCTCATCGGTGGGCCTCGGATCGCCTCTCGCCAACCCTCGAACGTACGGTCCTCGGCGTGGTCGAGCTCAAAGTAGAGCGACGTGAAGGCATCCCAGCCCACGGCGTGTTCCGCGACCGGTGCCATCGTCTCGCGCAGGTATTGGAGGTCGCGCATGTCTCGGTCGTGCGCAAGCTGCTTCTCCGCGCGCTCGGCGTCTGCGTCCCGCTGCTGCTGCGCCAGCGTCGTGTCCTTGTCCCGCTGTTTCCGCGCGACTTTCAGCGTCACGAATGCGACGATCGCCGCGGCACCCAGCCCGGAGATCAGGCCAGCGACGACCAGCGGCCAAGTCTCGGTCGCTTCCACGATGATCGGCTGCATGGGGCGATCCTCGCCGCCCGGGCGGACGTCGCCCCGTCGATCGTCTCGGCAGTCCGAAGGCGCCTCTGGCTCTGGAATAGCCGATCCCAGGCCAGGAACCTGCGAGAGGCCGTCCGGCCGGCAGCGCCCACTCACGAATCACTTGGAGCGAGACTCAATTCCGAACTCGCCTTGCGCCGATGTGGCTGGGGGGACGGCCCGAGCTTCGATGTCGACGCTCGCGACAAACCGAGGCGATTCCGTTGCGTCCGTGTTGGGGGCGCTGGGCGGCCGCGTCCTGCTATCTGAACGCGACGCCGCGTGACGGGCAGTGTCGGAGTTGATCTGCGTGCTCGAGCGCTGTTCAGGGCTTGTGCTGCGGCTCCCGGGTGGCGCGCCTGCGCGAGCCGCCGAGCCGATGGCGCGCGCCTGCGGTGTGTGCTCCGCGACGTGCGGTGCTCTCGATATCGGCGCGCTGTCGTGAGTGGCTCTTATCGCTCCGGCCGCGACCATGGCCACGCTGGCGGCGACAGCCGTTGCCTTCGCTGTCGCGCCCGCTCCGAACAGCCATTGGCGGAGTGGCTTCATATACGCGGGTAGTAGCGCCAACGGCCCAACACCTCGCCGTCCGCGCGCTCGCTCTCCTCCAGCAAGATGGCTGTCACGGGGGCCGAAGCGGGCCTGGTATCGGCTGCGCTTTCGCTCAACCGTTCGCATCGTTCGGCGTGCCTCGTTGACGGGCAGTCCCAGCCGGGTCGCGATCGCGCGGTAGCGCAACCCGTCGGCGGCGAGCTCGAAGACACTCACCTCGACCGGGTCGAGCTCAGCTAGAAACCCGAGGACGAGTCGCCGTTCCTCGCTGTGCAGGACCGCGCCCTCCGGTCCCGCGTACGTGGCTCGGTGCTCAGCATCCTGCTGGATGGCCGGTGCATGCTCGGCGAGGATCTGCCCGCGGCGGCGCTGATCCCGATGCAGATTCAACGCCCGGTGCCGGATGCCGACACGTACCGCGCTGCGCAGGTGCGCTTCGCTCGCGTAGCTGCGTGACAGCAGCGCGATCACCGTCTCCTGATAGATGTCCTCGAGCTGCCCACGGTCAAGGCCCCGGCACTCCGGGAAGCCGCGGGCAACCCGTACCTCCATCGCCTGCCATGCGCCGAGGATCTCTCCGACCCTCGCCGCGCCCAGCCTGCCGGTCGAGGACCGTGACCAGCACTCCGTGAACGGCGTCGTAACTGTGACCTCCATGTCGTGAACCTCCCGTCGATGAGTCGACCTCAAGAGTGTCTGTGTGCTTAACCTGTCGCTCGGGGAGGCTTGGAGACCCCCCTCCCAAATCCGGCAGCGCTCACGTGCGGGACCGCGAACGTCTCGAGCGACGCGGCGAGCGCCACGAGCACGACGATCAGCGACAGCCTCCCCAGCGAACGGTGAGGCCTATCCGGGCGCGGTTTGATGCCTCGCCACGCCGTCACGCCGAGCGCGAGCGCCGCCCACTCCAGCGGCAGCTGTGGCACGAACGCGACCAGCGCCGGACCGTAGGCGCCGAGCGCCGCTCCGACCGGCACGACGTTCGCCGTCACCGACGCCACCAGCAAAGCGTCCGCTGTCCGTCTGCTCGTGCGCGACCCGCGTGCCCCCGCCGTGTCCAGCAGCAGCGGCCACGCCACCACCGGCAGGTTGTGCGCGGCGAGCCCGAGCACCCGCGCCAAGCTCGGCGCAGGGGTCGCCGCGGCCGACAGGTGCAGATCGAGCAGCCCCCGCGCCGTGTCCGCGGATCGTCCGCAGATCGCGACGCAGCCGGCGAGCAGGACCGTCGCCGCCCAGATCAGCGCGTAGACGCTGAGCCACCGCCTGAACCCCGCCGCGCGAAGACCGCGATCGGGTCGGGGTGTCAGCTCTGTGGTTCCCATCGGCTCACCGCCCAGCCTCCAGGCACCTTTTCGACGGTTGCGAGCGTCACGTGGTAGCCGGCCGGCAGTCCCACGTATTCGCTTGAGCCGCCTGTCCGCTCGCGCGTGACGATCACCCACACACCACGAGCCGCCGCGTCCGGCGCGACCATCAGGACCGTCCCGTGATTCCAGACCCGGGCGCGGGCGAGCGTCGTGTCCCGTCCGGTCTGGGCGGCGGCCTGGCGCTCGCTGAGCCTCGCCGCGCCGACCGAAACCGCCGCGAGGGTCCGCTGGTCGGAGGCGAGCGTGCGGTAATCCCAGTTCACATACGCGCGCGCGAACTCGGCCAGCGCCTTCTGGGGCGTTGGGTGCACCCCAGAAGGCGCTTGTGAGCTGCCAGACGGCGCGGGAGGCGCCGGCGGCTCACCCGGGCTACCGGTCAACACCCGCGCAGTTGATGGCCCGGAGATGTCTGGGTTCGAGCAGCCAGTCAGCACAGCCGCGCAGCCGACCGCGAGGATTACCAGGGCCCGGCTCATAGCCCGGGCGGGTGCCGGACGGTCCAGGTCGCCCACCCCGGCACGGTCGAGGACACCCGCCAGCGCGGCCCCGGCTTGCCGGCGTTCGGGCCGGTGTCATACGCAGCGTCTTCGACCGTGTCGAGGCGTAGGCCGGCGACGTACATGAACGCGTGCCCCGCGTTTGCGTAGATCGACACGTACCGTCCCGGGCCAGGCTGCCCGTAGCCCTCGAGCCCGGTCGAGTCCAGCGCCTGCGCGCCGAGAAGCCGCGCCGCGTGAAGCACATAGGACACGGCAGAGGAGCAGTCATACGCGGGCTGCAGGGTGTTCAGCGAGACGCCATGTCCGCCCCCGTACAGGTAGGACGCGTCGTGCAGCCGGTTGCCCGCGGCGATCATCGCCTTCACCGCCAGAGGGGATTCGTTGCCGGCGGCGGCCACCCCGGAAGCCAGGATCCGTGCCGCCGCGCCGGGTACGAGTGGCAACGGGCCCGCGCTTCCACCGAAGGTTTCGCATTCTTCACCGCTGACTTCGGCGGGGAGCGCTTCGAGTGTCGCCGCGGCTCCAGTCGGCGGGGCGAGCGCAACGTCCACCGTACTCTTCGTGACGCCGAGGGCCTGGGCGGCCTGCCACCACACGTCGACCCTGTAGGGCTGGCCGTTGCCGATCGTCTGCCCGGCGCCCTGCCCGTAACCGATGTCGCGCTTGGACAGGATCGCACTGCGCCCTGCGTGCGTGACGCGAAGCGCAGTCATGTAGGGGAGACGCCCGAGGGCGTTCGCGTCCGCGAACGTGAAGGCCCCACTGCTGGCCGGGTTCCCGACGAGCACCGACAGCTCCGCGAAGCTGTCCGGGTGCGCCGGCAGGTACGCCTGCGACGGGTTCGGGATCGCGCCGTAGCTGCCGGAGGACGGGTCGCCCGGGCCACCGTACTCGGTCGCGCCGACCTCATACGACCGGCCGGGTACGAGTGTCAGCGGCGGTGCGTACAGGCCCGCCGCGACAGCGCCACCCGCAGGCAGGCCGCCTCGCGCGAGCGGCGCAGCGCAGTCACCTTCCCCGTCGGGGGCGAGCAGGCCCGTGACCATCGCACCCACGAGCACCGGCAACACGACGACCAGCACTCCCGCCGCCGCGAGCCAGCTGCGGACGGTCCGGCTCCCTAGCAGTAACGCTGCGAGTGTCGGGTTCACGGGCTGCTCGCCTCCCGCTCACCGGCGCGTTCCTGCCAGTCCTCATCGACGAGCAGTTTCAACGCCTGCCACGGGTCACCGCCGGTCTCGCGCAGCGCCCGTCGCCGTAGTGGCTCGTCGCGGGCTGGGTCGGAGCTTGCGAGCCAGTACTCCCACGGCCCGACCGGGATCTGCAACGTCCCCTCTCCCCGCGAACCATTCATCAAATACGCGGTCGAGTAGCAGCCGCGGACGGTCTTCAACGATCCGATCGCGTCGATCGCCTCCCCGGAGAGCTTCAGTGAGTTCTTCACGTAGGCGAGCTCACGGGTCTCCTGGCGCAAGAACAATCGGATCGCGGCGTTCGCGAGCAGCGCCTTGCCGTGCTCGTTCTCGAAATCAGACAGCTGCTGGCTGATCGCGACGAGCCACAGCGCGTAGTGGCGGCTGCGACGACAGAACTCGTTGAACCAACGGCCCGTCGCAGGACGCTCGATCAGCTTCCACGCCTCATCGACGACCAGGAACGAGCGGCCCGACCAGACGTGCCCGGTGTCCCGGCCCGCCAGGTGACGGGCACGGGTCTGCTCGATCCTGCTCTTCACGTGCTCGCAGATCACGAACAGCGCCGCTGCGGCCTTCGCGTCCGGGATCGAACGGGTGTCGAACACGACGAGCGGGGACCCCGATCCGATCGTCGACTCGCGGTCCGTCAGGTACGAGTAAGGCCCCTCACCGACATAATTGCTCAGGCGCATCGACAGGTTCCGCAGCGCCTCGGCGATCCCGACGGACCCACCGTCACGTTCACCCTGGTAGCGGTGCTCGAGCTCCTCCTTGAGCAGCAACTCCCGTGGTTCCTCGCCGCTCACCGCGCAGCGCGCATAGACGGCGCCGATCGCGACGCCGAGCAAGTTCGTCTCAAGATCGGTCAGGCCGTAACTGTCGCGGCCCTGGTGATGCTCGCCGAGCAGCAGCGCGTGCAGAGCGAGCAGATAGTCGACCTTCTCCGCCGTCACCTGTGCTGGGTCCCCGACCTGCCAGCAGTTGATCGCGTCCATCCCTGCGCCGAGGCTGACCGTGACCGCGCCGGGAACCAGGGACGCGAGGAACTCGAAGTGCCCGGCCCGGTCAATGATGAACCCGGTCGCGCCCTGGCTGAGCGCCCGTGACAGCAGCAGGATCGCGGCCATCGTCTTGCCGGCGCCGGACATGCCGTTGATCAGCAGCAGATGATTCGGGTGCGCCGGATCGAACGGGTCCAGGTGCTCCAACGACCGACCGGGCAGCGAGAACCCGAGCGGGATCCCGTCCGGGCTGCCGCACGAGCTGCCGACCAAAGGGAACGTGTCGCCGACGTTCGTGCTCACATACCGGCGACGCTTCTCGGCGACGTCGAGGCCGAGCGGCAGGGTTGAGCGCCACAGCGCGGCTTGCGCGAAGCGGCCGTGCTGAACCCGCGCGTCGCAGCTCATCGCGAGCTCTCGGCCCGTCGTCTCACAGGCATCTCTGAGCGCGGCCGGGTCTCCGTCGGGTTCTGAGAGAGAGACGTAAACGCTGAGCCGGTAGATGCCAGCGCCGGCGCTCGCCGCGAGCTGGTCGTTCAGCTCCGCGGCCTCCTGCTCTTGGATCCGCGCGTCTGGGTCCAGTGGCCGGCCGCGGGTCTCCACGCCCCGGTTCACGCCATACAGGCGCTTGTAGCGGCGGCGCTGCGCGATCCGTTCCCGGTAGCGCTCGGTCGCCGTGACGTGCACGGAGACGGTGAACGGGCGGGGTGCCTGCATCGCGTGAAGCAGCCAGCCGAGCCAAGTCTGCTCCGGAGCGAGAGACACGTACATGCTCCGCTCAAGGCGAGACCCAAGACGCAGATGCTCTGGCTGATCGAGGCGGACGTCGCTCGTGCAGATCGTGCTCGCCAGCCCCTCCGCGGCGGTGTCTTTCGCGGTGGGTTGGATGACCTCGGGGGTCATGAAGCTCGCCGGGAGGGCGCCCCGCTCGTAACGGTCAGGGTCAAACCGGGCAGCGAGCAGGTCGAGGAGCTCCGCTCCCGGCACGAGTCGTGCGTCAACGCCGGCCGCCTCGAGCTCAGCCCGGATCCCGTCGGTGTGACGCAGCGACTCCTGCGCAAACCGTGCTGCTCCCAGGCGCTTGGCCTGCGAGCGCGCGGGACGCCACGGGCACACGACCAGATAGCTCAAACGCAGCGGCCGGGTGCTCTCCGCGCCATGCCGGAGCGTCCGCTCGTGCGCGACCCCGAGTCCGCTGACGGCGCCTGCGAGCTCAGCTGCACCACTGTCGGCGGCGAGCGCGGCGGCGCGGGCGCAACGGTGAGCCTGCACAGCGAGCAGCTCCTCGAGCTCCAACGGCACGGCCTGCGCGTACAGCTGCAGCGACTGGCCATCCGCGAGTCGTGCCGTCACCTGAGCGAACGCGGCCGCGACCCGCTCCGCCTCCGCGGGTTCGAGCACCAACGGGTTGACCGGCGAAACCTGCAGGTAGCGGACGAGACTGCCGTCATCCGTGACGAGCAGCCCGTCCCGCTCGATCCCGGCGACCCCGAGCAGGCAGGCCGCCGAGCGTCCCGTGCTAGCACCGGTTGGAGTCCGTTCCGGGGACGCGGGAAGCAACTGCCGCGACAGGCGCCAGCGCACGGCGTCCACGATCAGCCCGCCGAGGTTTACCCCGCCCGTCTCGGACACGTAGACGAGGGCGGCCGGCAGCCCGACTAGGAACACGAGCAGCGTTATCGCCGCCTTCCCCGGCAAGCCGAGCACGTAGACGAGCCCTCCGACCAGCACGGCGTCGGCGATCAGTGCCGCCCATTGTCCGATCGTGAAACCGACGAGCTTGGGCGGCTGATCCAGCGAGCGGAACGTGCGATGGATCACGGCTCGCTCCTGCGTCGCGGAGCCGGCTTCAAGCGCTCCTCCACCGGCGAAGAGGACTGTGGAGGCGCCGCAGGTGGAGGGGGAGACGGTGTGCGCTCCACTCGGGCTTGCTGGGGCGCGCCCTGCCGCGGAGGCGTCGCGACCTCAGGTGCCGGCGGTGGCGGCGGTGAGTGCCGGAGCGTCTCGCTGATCCGTCGCCCGGGATGCGTGGAGCTGCCGGCCCTTGCTGTCGGTTTGCCGCCATCCCGGCCGGGGCTACCTGCTGCCGGGCGCGACCCGGGCCGGGGCGGCGAGGACGCTGGCCCGGTGGGGGTGATCGGGCGCTTCGGTGGCGTGACTGCCTTCGTGACTGTCGCCGCTGCACCGGAAGCGGACGGCGGCATTGACGTCGGCATGTGCTCGCCGGGTGGCCGAGCACGCTTCGCCGTCCGTCTGGACGGTCGCGCTGCGACGCGTGCCTCAGCGGGTGCGTCGCGGAGAATCGCCGCGGCGCTCGCGAAGCGGTCCCGTGCACGCCGCGCTCGTGTGCCCCCGCGAGGACTGGCCATCTCGGCTGTCGGCCACGCCCGCGGTCCGGCCGACCCGTAGACGGGTCCAACCGGGGCGGCCGCCTCGCGGCGGAACACTCGTCTGACCGTACCGGCTGGGCCTCCCGGGGGCGCTCCGAGAGCGCCCGCGGCACGCCCAACGCTGCGCCCGAGCGACGGGGCGCCCTCGAACGCGACGCTCCGCAACCGCTTGTGTCCCGCCCTCACCCGCTCGGCACCCGGGAGAGATACCGACCCGGCGGTCTGCGGTTCCTGCCCGCGCCCGAGCCCGCCGACGAACAGATGGCGGGTCTGGCCGAGCAGCATCAATGGCAGCCGCACAGCCAGCACGAACGTGATCAGACCAGCGAACGCCGCCGCCACGTGACCGGGCAGCCCGCCGGCGCCGCCGGTGAAGCTCGTCGCATCAAGCGACAGCGCTCCCGCCGTCGCGAACAGAACAGTCCATGCGAGCGGCACGAGCGACGTTGCAAGTAGCGCGAACGCCCACGCCCGCGCGAGATGCGAGAGCTCCGGGACGGGGGACACCGCGATCAGCGGCGGGCCCGCGACGACCAGCAGTGCCAGAACGACGGTCAGCAGCACCTGGACCGCGAACAGTGCCGCCGCGAAGATCACGCCGATGATCACGAGGAACGCGCCGAACACACCGCCCGTCCCGGTCAACAGCGCTCCGCCGAACAGCACGCCGATGATCCGGGCGAGCCCGTCGCTCACCGATGAGAACCCGAGGATCGCGTGCGTCAAAGTGTTCGTCGCCGCGACTGTCTGCTCGACGATCCACCGGTAGCCGACCAGCAGCCCCGTCGCCCAGCCGCACCGTCCGACAGCGAGCACAGTATGCGCCTGCCCGGTCAGCCCGAGCAGCCAGTAGCGGAGCGTCCCGACCGTCAACGTGACCGGCATCAACAGCACGCCGAGCCACACCATGTCGCCCTGCAGCTGCGCGACATGCGGCCAGCTGGCAGGGTCGGGGAGCGCGACGAGATGCTGGATCGTCGCGACCGTTCCATGTCGCAGGAAGCCGGGGATCAGGGCGCTGGCGAGCGCGCCGAAGAACCCGTTCGCGATCGCTTCGATGATGCTGTGAAGCGACGGCAACCCCAGGAAACCGAAAAGCACGGGAGTGCGCCTCAGGCGACGATGCCGCTGATCGAGGCGAGGATCGCGAGCCCGGCGATCGTGCGGATCGCGAGGTCATGCGCACGGCTGTGCCCGGCCATGAACATGATCCCGACGACCGCTATCACGAGGCCCATCGCGGTACCGCCGAGCCACACCAGGTTCCCCTTCAACCTGTCCACGAACGTCTGCACGCCGCTTATCGGTGTGCCGTTGAACGCGCCTGCCGCGTTCAACGCCTGCGAGCCGGCATGGGGCAGGAACGCGACGATCACCGCCCCGAGCACCACACCGGCGAGGACCGCGAACACCAGCCCTTTGCCGCGGTAGTCGGGGGTCCGCTGCGTGGCGGCTCGCGGTGACGTCGTCATCGTTCTGTCCTCCCGAGGTTGTGGGCCGGAGCGCGGGTAGGCCGCCAGTCGGCGGCGGCGCAGCCGACTGGTGATCTCGCCTAGTCCTCTCCGAACCGGCCGGCCGTGAGGTTCCGCGAACAGCGCGCCGGCAAGGAGATCCAGCTGCTCCGGGGACAGGTTCACCCTCCGGGTCCGATCGCCGGCGCTCGTCGTGGACACGGCCGCTCGCTCGGGCTGCGCGGCAGCGTCCGGGCTGTCACCCGCCTCTGCCGCCCGTGGAGATGTCTCGATCAGCCCTCCGGGCGCCGCGACTCGTATCAGCACTGTGTCGTCGTCGCCGACGGCCTCCCCGGCCGCCGGCTGCTGGCCGACTACCTGCCCGGAGATGTCCGGGTCCGACCCGAGTGACCGCTCGAGACTCGGGCGCAGACCAGCCCGGCGGATCGCGCGTGCCGCGTCCGTCGCCACCCAGCCGACATAGTCGGCCGCGACTGTCTCGCGAGCTTCGCTGGTGGCCGGTTGGCTCATCCTTGGCGATGACCGCCAACCTGCCGAAGCGGCTACCGCACTCGGCTAGTGAACCGCGGCTCCTCAAACCAGCCCGGGGTTCGGACGGTCGCCGGCGGCAGGTCCCGGTAGATCAGGATCGCCCGGCCCCGGGGGATCTGGCGAAGCCACGCTGCCGGAGCCGTTTTGCGTTGAGCGGGGCTTTCGCTGCTGCGACCCGCGGCTCCGGAGACGACGCCGACCGGCTCCTCGCCGAGCAGCTCGCTGAGATACCCGGTGCTGGTCGGGTCCGTCAGCGGCGGGATGAAAAGTTGCGCGGTCGATGCGGCGCAGATCGCATCCCGCGCCGGCCGCCCGTAGCGCTGGTCGATCTGCGCGAGTGACTGCCAGATCGTCGCGATCACGATCCCGTGATCGCCGCACTGCGACAACCACGCCGCGAGGTTGCGGACCGGCGCGATGTTCGCCGCCTCATCCAGCACGATCAGCAGCCGCGGATCCAGCGGCGCGGCCCTTCCCTTCACGATCGCGGTCTCATAGATCGCGGTCAGCAGCGCGAGGATCACAGGTCGCAGCGCCTCCTGGTCATGCCCGGCAGCGACCACATAGACCGTGTTCGCGTCACCGTCGAGGAACCCGGCGGGGTTCACCTCGCTCGTGCGGGCGCCCGCGACCTGCGGGTAGCGGTACGCGCGCAGCAGGTTCAGCGCGCTCATCACGGTCGTCTCCCGGTTTCGCTCGTCGCGACGGCTGACCCCTTCCAGCTGGTCGGCTGCGGCCGGCGCACCCGCATCATTCAACGTCTCGATCGCCTCCGTGAAGTCTCGTGCGTCGAGCCAGCGCACCAGCTCCCCGATCTCCCGGCCCGTGATCGCGGCCGCGTGCAGGAGCGGTGCGAGCATCGACGCGGCCTCCTTGTCCCAGAACTCGTTCGCGGCGTTACTCGCGTCCGGGTGCGCAGCGGACGCGAGCGCTTCCCCGGCCCGGATCGCTCCTGGCCAGCTCCGCCCCGGCACCAGCGGCGTGAACCCTGCGCTGTGCTCATCCCCGAACGGGTCATACACCCACACCCGACCGAGCCGCTCGCGATGCGCCGCGGTCGCCTCGTGAACATCGCGCTTCGTGGAGAGGACCAGCGCCGGACCGCGGTGGTCCAGCAGCCAGGGGACCACGAAGCCGCTCGTCTTCCCGGCCCGCGGCGGCGCGATGACCATCGGCTGCACCTCGAGCTCCGCGGCGAGCATCCTCGCGGGCCTGCGCCCGCACCATCCGAGATAAGGCCGACCGGACACCGGGCCAGGCACCCAGAGCCGCTGCAGATCCCTTGGTGCTGCCCAGGTGCGGGGCGCCACCCAGCCGCGGTCCAGTGCCCTGCGCGCGAGCGTTCCGTGTGAGCTGGCCAGCGGCGAGCCGGCCTGCAAGCGCCGGTGAGCCCGAACCGAAAGGACGATGGCGCGGGCGAGGACCGCGACCGTTGACGCTCCGCTCACGAGGTACGTCCATGCTCCGGGCGCCGCCGCGCGCTCCGCAGCTGAACGGAACGCGCGGTAGGGGGCGTCCCAGTCGCCGTCGAGCAGCAGCCGCCACATCGCCCGCGCGGCATCACTCAGGGGCAAACGAATCCCCGGGCGCAGCTCGACCAGGCACGCCATCTGCGTCCACACCCACCAAAGCCCGCCGCTCAACACGGCCGCGACCAGCAGCAAGCCGCCGAGCCCGGTGAGCCTCCGCCCGACCGCACTCCGAGCAGGACGCTCAACCCTCACGCAGCCACCCACGAGGGGAGCTGCGCATGCCCATCCTCCGGTTCGCGTGGACGCTCACTCCGAACCCTGACCGTCGCCGTATCGAACCGGCAGAACCCGCAGTAGCCGGGGAAGGCTGGTCGCGGTCAGACCACCGTGATGAGCCCGATCGGTGACGAGCGATGCCCAAGGCGCGTCCTCACGCCGGTCGGCGCGGGTCGTGTCTTGCCGCAGATTCGGCGCCGCCGGCTGGCACTGCAACCCCACAAGGGGGTTTCCCTGCGCGCCTTAGGCGCTCCGGTTCCGTGCGCCGCACGGCGCCGGTTACAGCGGCGTCACAACCAGCCACCAACCAGCAAGGAGCACACGATGAACATCAACAAGGTCATCTGCACCGGTCGGCTCACGAAGGACCCGGAGCTCAAGCAGCTCAACGGCGACAGCGTCGTCTGTGAGCTTCGCCTCGCCGTCGATGGGATGGGCCGCGGCCGCGAGGCCGGCTACGTCAACGTGAGCGTGTACGGCAACGGCGGACAGGCCGCCGCCGACCACCTCACGAAGGGATGGCTCGTCGCCGTCGACGGGCGCCTCGAGTACCACGAGTGGAACAGCGAGGCCGGGCGGCGCCACGACTACAGCGTCGTCGGGAACGTCGAGTTCCTCGCCGCCCCCCGCGCCGTCGGCGAGGCCGCCGACGTCTCCGAGGAGGTGCGAGCAGCGTGAGCGGCTGCTGGCCCGCACCGATGAGGGTGCGGGCCAGCCGCAAGAAGGCTTGCGCTCGTTCCGGCGACCGGGCCCGACCGAGTTTGCAGGCTCCGGATGCGGAGCGGACTGGACCGGCTCCAGCAAACGGCTGGAGCCAACCCTCCAAGGGGAAGACAAGGGAGGAGGCCTAGAGACCGGACGGCGTCGGGGAGCGTGCGCGCGGCGCCCTCCCGGGGTCGTGGGTGAGCAGCTGTGAGCGAAGCAGCCCGGCCGTGTCGCGTAAAAGCCCTGCCTGCGGTCGCCTTCGGCGATCCCTGACGGGACAGGGCTTGACCCGCCACGCCCGGCCCGCTCAGGCGGGGGTCGTGCTCACCCACGACCAACAGAGGCCCACATGAGCCAGCACACCAAGCCCACCAGCAAGCAGCTCACCTACCTGCGCGCCCTCGCAAGCCAGACAGGAACGACATTCGCGACACCGCGCAGCCGCCGCGACGCCAGCCGAGAGATCACGCGGCTACGGGACCATAAGCAGCGCAACGGCACGCAGGTTGAAACGAGCCCGCGCACAGGCCGTGACGGGCCCTACGCGACCACGCCGGACTCCTCGGAGGTGGAAGGGTGGGATGCGAGCGCCCACTGGCGGACCGGCCGCACCCCCGACCGAACCAGCACGAAGAGCACCGACCAGGACGGATCCAGTAATCCATCCGCGGCGAGGGAGGTGGCTCGGCTCGGTAGCTACCGACAGGCCGGTCGGCCGCCGCGGGAGCTGATCGCGACCCCGGTCGACGGTGCGACGCTCGTGATCGACCGGCTCACTGTCAGCCACCTAGACGAGCGGCTCGTCGGCCGCGTCTCAGCGGATGAGCCCGCGGAGAACGCGCAGCTGCTCGCCGACCTGTACCTCGCCGACCCGACGCGAGGTCGTTGCCGAGCCGTCGCCGACGAGGACCTGCAGGGACCCGCACCGAAGGACGCCGCGGAGGAGCAAGCGCCTGTCGACTGGCGCGCACCGCTGGTCGCCGGCGTCGGCACGCTGTTCCGGCTCAACAGATGCGAGGACGAAGCCCTCCCGACGCTCAGGTGGACGCGCGGCACTAACGACGGTGACAGCCAGCCTGTGTCGCTGCGACTGGTCGTCGGCGAACTACAGGACTACGAGCCCGCGGTCTCGATGACCCGGACGGCGATCGCTGCGACCCGCCGTTCGCAATGCTCAACCGTGATGTTGCGCGCCGAGCTACAGCGGCTGAGCGGAAGCTCGATCGTGCTGAACCGGCGATTGCGCGAACGAGTCGAGCACGCCGTCCAGAAGCAAGGGATGACCATGAGCGAGATCGCGCTGCGCTGCGGGCGCGTCAAGCGCGACAAGCGCGGCCGCGAGTCGGGGGAGACCAGCTGGCTCGCCCGGCGCATCGGCCAGCTCCCCGAGGCCGGGCAGCCGCGCCCGACACCGTGGGTGCACAACGACGTGATGGCGTTGATCGCCCGCGACGGGCTCGGCATCAGCCCACTCGAGGCAGAAGCATGACCCACACCCATCCCTTGACGTTATTGACGTAACCGGCTAACGTGGTCTTGACGATCTTGACGATAGGATGTCGATCACATGACGAAGACGAAAACCCGGCCAAGTACACGCAAACCCGCCGCCTCCCGCGGTCAGGACGCTCATGCCGCTACTGTCGAGATTCGCGAAGGCCTAGGGGAGCACAGGCGGGAGTTTGAACAGCTACCCACCGCCGCACAGGCGATCGTGCAGAGCGCTCTCCAGGATCTCGCTGGCGTGCTGGTGGGCGTGGGCGCCGTGGGCGCCGCGCGCACGGCGGCGTTGGTGCGTCTGCGCGCCCAGACCGTTCGCGATGTCGCCGAGGTGATCAGCCGCGGCGACACTCATCAACTCGAGTCGGTCATGGCTGCCCTCGAGCGACACGACCCCGCCGATGCGGAGGACACCGGTGCTGAGGTCGAAGTCAAGGGACGCCTACGGCTACAGGCTCTCTACCAGCGGATCTTCGCCGACTCCTACTCGGTCAAAGACCTGACAGCCCAGTGGGGAGTCAGCCGCCAGCGTCTCGCGCAGCTCCGCGGCGAGGATCGGCTGTTCGCGGTCTCCGTCCCGTTCCAGCGCAGCCGGCTCTATCCGCGCTGGCAGTTCGGGGAGGACCTGCGGCCCCGGCCGCTGATGCCGAACCTGATCCAAGAGGCCAAGCAAAGCGGCCTTGACGCGATCGACTTCCACCAGCTGATGACCAACCCCGCGTCCGGAGCCGGCACCACGCCGGTCGAGCTGCTCGACCAGGGCGAAGAGCAGAAGGTGCTCGACATCATCCGCGCCACCCACGCCTAACCCGATTCCGAGATACGGGATACGCTCGCCCGCGGATGCCGCGGCCACTACCGCTACCACCAGCCGCCCCGCCACGGCCACTACCGTCCTTGCCCGTCGAGGCGACCGGCGAGCTGTGGCGCCTTCACCACGAGCCGAACCCCCTCAAACCGGCCCGTCATCCGCAGGGCAGATTCCGCTTCGACGCGCCTGCCGGCGAGTACCCGGTCACCTACGCGAACGCCGATCAGCACGGCTGCTTCGCCGAGGTCTACGGCGACAGACAGTCGATACCGCCCCGCGACGCAACCCGGATCCTCAGCCAGATCATGGCCAGCGAGCCGCTACGGCTGATCCCACTCGACGACGGCCAGTTCCTCAAGGCGCTGCACCCACAGCTCGACGGCCGCATCAGCACCGATGTCGAATACGCCACGACACGCCAATGGGCGCTCGCGCTGCACGGGTGGTACCCCGACGCGCACGGCATCCGCTACACCGCGAGGCACGCCACGCCCCACCACAACTACTGCCTGTTCCTCGACCGCTGCCCACGCCTGCTGAGAGCCGACCCGCAAGGCACGCTCGCTGAGCTCGGAGATCTCGTCTCCCGGGCATGCGACGCCTACCGGCTCGCGCCACGCCTACACGAGCCCAACGACAAGGGAGGCTGGTGAGCGGATCGCGCTCGCGTGTTCCGTCGCACGCGGCGCGTAGCGTGCGGTCACATCTGACATAAGCGGCCCCCGCGCAGCGGCAACTGCCGGGGGCCCGGCACGGAAAGGCAGGACCTTCCCATGCGCGATGAGCGTACCCCGAGCAAACCGGACGCGCCGACGGCCGAGCTCGTGCTGGCCGCGGTCGACCGGGCGATCACCCAACACCCGCGACGAGTAAGCGATGTGCCCGCCGCCGCGATAGCCCAGCATCTGGCGCTCAACCGTCGCTCCGGCGCCTGGCGCCTCGGCCGGCGCCGCCTCCTAGAACTGGAGGACACCGGTGAGCTCGAGAAACGACGACGCCACGGGATCGATGCCTGGGCGCCCACCGCGGCCGGCCGCCACCGTCTCGCCCAGGCCGCCAGAGACGGCCGGCCGCAGGCGCTGCCCGACTCGCCTCAACACCAACGGTGGCGCGACGCGCGCCGCCTCGCCGGACAAGAGGCCGAGCGCTACCGGGCGGAGCTCTCCGCAGCGCTCGAGGACGCGCTGAGCATGCTGGGAGAGCCGCGCGTCACCGCAGCTGACTGGCTCGCGCTCGCGGCCCGGCTCACACGGGGCGCCGAGCGCGTCGGTGCTGTCACGTTCTGCCTACACGAGTGGCCGGAGCCGCAGGAGGCAGGCCCCGACACAAGCGAAGGACCAAAAGTGCTCCATCTCGCCCGGTTCGGCGAAGACCTCTGAAAAGCGCAGGCATCGCGCGGAAGCGGCGTAGTGCGCTCCGTCAGGAGCGCCGCACCCATTGCGTGGGAGTCCCCATCACGGCGCCAGCGGGATCGTCCGCGAGCAGTGATGTAGTCGGCTGTGTGGCTGGGCCGGATCTGATTCATTGCGTCCTCTACGCGGCAAAGAGCACAGAGGACCGCCGCGGGTCGATACCCGATCAGCTCCGCGACTGCCAACAAGCCGCCGGAAGTAGCGAGGACCGGCTGATCATCGCCGAATACCACGATGAGGCCTGCTCCGCATACCACGGGGACCGCGGCCCCGGCCTGGTCGACGCGATCCGGCACACCGAACAGCTCGCCCGTGAACACGGGACCGCTGAGCTGTGGGCACAGCACTCAGACCGTCTCGCCCGCGGCGACGGACGATCCGCACGCCACGCGGTCGAGATCGCCCTCTGGGCACTCAAGCGCGATATCAGGGTCCGCACGATCCAAGACCCCGACACGTTCCGTGACCTTTTGTACGCCGTCGTCACCGGACAGCGCAACCACGAGGACTCCCGCCGCAAAGGCCTCGCGAGCGCCGCCGGACGCAGACGCGCAGCCGAACGCGGCGAATACATCGGCATCAAGGCCGACGGGTACAGGCTGGCCATCTCGATCGAAGACACCACCGTCATCAAGCGCCTCGAGATCGACCCGGACAGAAAGCCCGTGATCGAACTGCTATTCCGACACGCACTCAAAGGTAAGACGAGCGGCGCCGTCGCACGAATGCTGAACGACGCTGGCTGGCGCACCAAACCACGCCAGAAGCCCCGTACACCGCAGCCGTGGAACTCAAGCGGCGTGCTGCAGATCCTGCACAACCCCCGCTACGCCGGCCTGGCCGCAACGAAGGGAAAGATCGTCGGAGACGGGCACTGGCCCGCCTACATCACCCCGCGCCAGCACCGGCGTCTGCAAGCACAGATCGCCGCGCGTTGGCGCGCCCACCTGAAACGGCCGCACTCCGAGGCGTTTCTGCTCTCCCGTCTCGCGAAGTGCGGGAGGTGCGGGCAGCCATTGCACTGCCACACTGGGCTCCTGCGCGAAAACGGCAGCTCCAGCCGCCGCTACACCTGCCGCAGCCACGGGCGCGACAGGCACGCCAGACGCTGCGACGCACAGCCGATCGACGCGGACATCCTCGAGAGGATGTTCGCTGCCATGCTCGCGGAGCTGCTCCGCCAGCCCGCCGACCCGACGGTCCCGCTCGACGCGGACGAGCCGTTCCACGGGCACTGGCACGACGCGCCCGAGCGCCAACAGCTGCGAGAAGCCGCCCTCACCGGTGATGACCGTGAACTGGACCAGCTCATGGCACAGATGGTCGCCCGCGTTGCGCCCGATCTCGTCATCCAACGGCGGCTCGCAGCAAGCAGACGCGAGACACGACAGCAAACACTGGAACGACGGATCGACGCGTGGGCGCAGAAGACAGACGGACCGTCCACCGAGCAGCAGCGAGACGAGACCCGCCACCTGAACACAGAACTCCACGAGTGGCTCACCGAAGTCAGGGCGCACAACACCGTCACAGAGACGGTGATAAGCGCACACTCCCGGCCCGCCCCGGCCGAGGGCTGGTTCCCCCAGCCCGTCGAGATCCACCTCAACCGCCGCAGCTGGGCTCGCACCTTCCAGACAGGCGGACGCAGACCGCGCCGGCAGGCCAGCTGGTCAGATCACGAAATCCTCGCAGCGCTCCAAGAATGGGCCGCACGCCACGGCCGCGCGCCCAACTCGTGCGAGTGGCTCACCGGCAGCCCCGACCGACCCGGCTCGCTGTGCATCCGCCGACGCTTCGGAAGCTGGGAGCGCGCCCTCAAACGAGCTGGCCTCAAACCGAACGCGCGCGAGCAACCCCGCTACTGGGCCAACGCCGAAATCCTCGACGCTATGAAGATATGGACAGAACGGCACGGCCGTCCGCCGAAAGCAACAGACTGGACACATGCCGAACCAGGTCGTCCCTGCGCACGCAGCGTCACCCAACGATACGGAGCGTTCAGCGCCGGGCTTGCCGCCGCGAAGCTCATCTGACGCCGGCCACTCGCGGCCGGGCTGCGCCGCGCGTGGCTTGACCCGCGCTTTGTTATGGCGAAGGTCGAGGGTTCGAATCCCTTCATCCGCTTGGAGCAAAACCCCCGCAATGGCAGGGGTTTTGTGCTTTTCGGCGGCAGACACTTATGCCGTAACCGGGGCGTGGGTAGCACTCGTGGGTAGCAAATCGCCGGGGAAGTGCGCCGTCGTGCGCCCCCGCCGGACGTCATTCGCGCGTCGCGGTGCTGACGATTCGCTGAAGGCATCCTCGGCTCTTTCACGAGAGTGCACCAGGACCGGCGCAGACCGCTACTAGCATCGGCTCGAACATGGCCGACCCGCTCAGCAGCCCTGTCGTGCTCGACGGGCTTGTTTCCGATGAGAAGCTCGCCAACCTGCTCGCGCTCGGCACCGAGTACCCCGAGCTTGACTTCAAGGCGACCGTGGACCTCAGCGAGAAGAAGCAGGAACTGGAGATGGTCCGCGACGTCGGGGCGATGCAGGTGCGCGGCGGATACATCCTCTACGGCGTCGGACCCGACGGCAAGCCGACAGGCGACCTCGACGATCATCCCGACCTGAAGATCTTCGACGACGCGCGGCTGGCGCCGAAGCTGCTCAAGTGGCTGCCCGAGCCCCTGAAGCTCGTCACGCGCGTCGCCGAGCGAGAAGGCCACAAGGTGCTCATCGTCTACGTCGAGCGCCACCCGGCCGGTTGCGCGTTCATCGAAAAGGACGGCACCTACAAGGTGGGCGAGGTCGAGAAGGCCCTGTTCCGACAGGGCGACGTCTTCTGGCGAGACGGGACGCGCAGCGTCCTGATGGGGCAGCAGGGCTTCGAAGAGATCATCGCGCGGCGCATCGACGAGGCCAAGAGCTCGTGGATGGACGAGCAGCGCGAGATCCGCCGGCGTGAGCAGGCGGAGTTCGAGGCCGCCTCCAAGGGCGCTGGAGCGCTCGGCTCGGTCAACCTCGACCTCGAGCAGGCCGACCTCAACGCTGCCGCGCTCGAGCTCGTCCGCCGCGGCGACGACATCGCGCTGCGCCACCTTCTGAACGAAGCGGGCACACGAGCGCGCGCGCTGATCGATCGTGGCGAGGTCGACGCCGAGCTCAACGACCTGCTCGACCGGCTTACATGCCTGGCCGCCACCTTCCTCTCCTACCAGCAGCCCGAGTGGTTCCTCCGGATCGTTGAGCTCTTCACGCAGATCTACTCGATGGCGCTCAAGCCGGGCGACGCGGAGCGCTTCGGCTACGGCACGCAGATTGACCCGCGTGAGGTGGGCCCGCGCGTGTGGCTTCAGATCATCGAGCGGGTCTTCGCGCTCGGCGCGTTCGCCGTTCGGCTCGAAGACTGGGAGGCGGTACGGGCGCTCACGCTTCAGGTGCCCAAGGGGCTCCTCGACTACGACAAGAACTGGCTGCGGCATGCCCTCACGATGGCGGCCCGCGCCCAGCACCTCCGCGAAAAGAAGGGCGGAGAGACCATCGAGCTCAGCCTGATCAGCCTCGCGCGGGCTGTTGTCTCTGAGCTCGGGTGCCTGCGGCTCGACGGCATCCCGGCGGACGACGACGCGCTGCTGACGAGCCTCGTTCAGTTCGACATCCTCTCGAACATCGTGGCGATCGACGGCGCGGGCACCCTCGGCGGCGGCGTCTTCTTCCCGAACTTCGCTCGGTTCCGCCAGGAACGCGTGGACCCCGTCGTGGAACGCCTGCTCACCGACGCGACGATGCGCGACGCGTTGTTCAAGCGACAAGACGACGACCTGGCAATCGCGCTCCGGGCGATCGGGCAGGAGGCCAGCAAGGTGGGGTGGTTGGTCGACGGCTTCAGGTCATGGGACCACACGCCGGTGGCGCAGTTCCTCGCCGAGCACCCGGCCGCAGAGGAGCCGTAGGCCGGCGCAATCCGTCCTCGGCGCGGCTCACACTGCCGTACGTCTCGTCTGTCTTCGAGGCATCTTGCCAGCGCCGCCCACCGTGGCGGCATTTGTCGTTTCAGGCTCCGATCCCGCAGGCACGCCGAATCGCATCGAGCGTCAACGGCTCGGCGGCATAGCGCCACAGATACCGTGTGGACGTGCCGGCTGTACGAATCGACCTCGCACCCGCCGTGGCGACCTCCAGCGCTTCGCTCCAGATCTCGGTCGGGACGCCGATCTGGCTGCATTGGCTGCGCATAGCAAAGGCTCAGACCGCAGTCGCTCGCGCCGGCGCCGAACGAGCACCGGCCCCAGCACGGCTGAGCGTTGTGGTGGAGCCGAAGCCGGTCGGAACGATCACCGACGAGATGTACCCGGCGATGTTGGCGATCATAGCGACGGCGCACGCGCTGGACGGCCTCTACGACCAGATCAGAGGGTTCGCTCCCAGCCGCCAGGGAAAGGGTCGGCCAGCCCGCCAGCGGGTGATCTTGGAGGCGATCAAGAACTGCTTCAAGGTCGGCAAGCATTGGCAGCGCTGGCTCGTCGAGCTCGATTGGCTGTTTGCCCTTCGCGATCCGGCCGTGCACCCCATGCACAAGGCCGGGCCCACGGTCGTCCACCCGAGCGGGTGGGGGAACGTGGCGGCGGAGTACGCGGACTACTCCGCCGACAACGCCGAGAGGGCGCTGAAGCTGCTCGAGGACGTGCTCCGAACGTGCGTCGACAACCCGAAGCCGGCCAGTCGAGAGTGGGCGACAGGCACGGGCAAGGCGGCGCTCAACGACCTGACCAGCTGAGGCCCCAACCGCGGGGGCGTGGTATCCGAACGCACGCGCGCCTACGCTTAAGCGACTCGTGGCACAGACCCGATCCACATGCAAGTTCTGCGGCGGCGAGGATCTGAGCGACGAGCATATCTTCGCCAAGTGGATCGGGCGCCTGTTGGTCAAGGAGGTGCCGCCAGGCGCGCGATACGTCTTCCGACACCGATCCGCACACCCCGACGCCGGCGTCGCCGAGCACGACAAGACGGCGAGCCTGCCCGCGTACCGAACGCGGTCGTTCTGCACGCGGTGCAACAACGGCTGGATGTCACGCCTCGAGGAGTGCGTGCGGCCGATCCTCGAACCCTTGATCCTCGGCGAACCCCGAACGCTCTCGCGCGGCGACCAGGAGACGCTCGCCTTTTGGGCGACGAAGACCCTGCTCGGATTTCAAGCGATCGACCACCCGACGACGAAGTGGGCGCGCTCGGAGGACTACGCGGCGCTGTATGAGGCTCAGGCGCCGCTGCCGTATTCGCAGGTTTGGCTCGGAGCGAGTGACGATGGCGGGGGCGGTTGGCAGCGAGCTCATGAGATCAGGCTCCGTGGCAACGCCTCCGAGCGCGTCGACGGCTTCGGCGCGACGCTGATCATCGGTCACGCGGTCTTCTATCTGCTGATCGGCTATGGCGGCCGAGTCGGCACCAGGCTCCGCTACCAGGCCGCGTTCACGCTGAAGGAGATCTGGCCGAGCGCGCGTGAGGAGCTGAAGTGGCCGCCGGCGGTCACGCTCGCCAAACTCCCGGCGACGGGCGTCACCGAGCTCGTGATGAGGAACAGCATCACGGTGGGTCGAGCGAGAACCTGGGCCGCAGGTCCGACCGATCGAAGCCCGAAGCTTGGCTTCTAGCATCGTGCGTGGTACGGTCTCCAGCACGGCGTCTAGCACGATTGGAGAACGCGATGGAGCAGGACGAAAAGGTGCGCGAGAACCGCTTGCGGGAGGTCGCAAGGCGGCGCGGATACCAACTGCGCAAGTCCCGCCGGCGCGATCCCCTCGCCGTCGACTTCGGCAGGTACTACGTGGCGCCTGGCGACCTCGACTTCGGCGACTGGTTCCTGTCGAGGGGCGAGATCAACGGGGTGCCCTTCGGAAACGTCAGCGGCTTTGAGACTCTTGACGACGTCGAGTCCTTCCTTGACGGAAACTTCGGGCCGGTCGAACCGGGTGAAGGCTGATGCCGGTCAGCCGTTCGGCGGCCCTAGCGTAGGGGCCGAGCGGCGGTCAGTCGTCTGGCGCGGCGGGGGTGGAGTCCTCGCCTTCCTGTGGATGCCACAGCGGCGGCCCAGGCTCCGACTTGTAGACGCTGCCGTTGGCATCTTCGACGGCTCCCCGTACAAACTGCTGCCCAGTGGAACCGTGTATGAGCCACAGCCACTCGTCCGAAAGTTCGATGAAGACACCCTCGCCGTCGCCGAGTCGTGCTGGAAGCTGGGGCGGATATGGGTTCCCGTGCCACATAACCAGTCCATTCGCGGCGACGAGTCCGGCGCGCCTGACTTCTACGGGCCGCTGCTCATGGTTATATGCGTGGACGCCAAGTACCGGACGACCCCCCGCCATGCTCATGCGGGGCGCAACACGGAGGCCGCGTGCGGATTCCCGCTTGCGTTGACGGCGCTGTTCGCGCCATACGAGCGTGGATAGCCCTGTGCTGTAGACGCCAAGGCCCAGCGCGATCCACGTTCCGGTGTTAGGCATCAGCAGCAGCGTGATCTGTCAAGCGGTCGGATGGGGGAGACACGCCACCACACACCTCCGTACGACGGGCGGAGGCCACCCGCCGGCATCTCGCTTGCGAGCCGGACGTTCGGATCTAGCTCGGTGTCAGGATCTCCGCAGCCGTGAGAAGAACGCGGCCAGTCATTGAGGTCTCGCGACGCTTCCTACGCAACAGGTCGCGGAGATCAATTCGTTGCTCCAGGACGGCATAGAGGTCAGCGCCGTCCATCAGCATGATCGGTGACCGGTTCCCGGAATGGATCTCGACAGCAGTTGGCTCGAACCCGTTGATCGACAGGAACAAGCCGAGCGTGTTCTCCCCGCGGCGTCTCACCTTGGCCGAGAAGACGTCCAGGTCATCGCGCCCGGTGAGATCCTGCGTCCACTTCGCCTCAAGAAGGAAATGCTCGCTCTCCAACGTGAAGCCGCCATCGATCTGCTCGCCGACGACGCGAAACGAGCCTCTCGGCTCGAGGTCGAAAGCCTCGAACGCCTCCGTCAGCAGCGTCTCCAGCGCAAACCCCCGTGGCACGGGGCTCAATGCGAGTACGTCGAGGTAGCGCGCCTTCAGCTCCTGCAGCCGCTCGGCCGTCGCCCGGCGATCCTCCGCGGCTTGCTTTGTAACGTCGATGCGCTCCCGCGCGGCCTGGCGCTCCATCAGCGCTCGCTCGTAGGGCTGAACAACGGCCTTGAGTCTCCCGATCGCTTCCCGGGCAGCCTCAAGCTTCGGCTCCGGATCCTCGACACGGCGTAGTTGGGGGAAATCGCTCATCGCGGCGACATCGACCAACAGGTTCAACAGGACGTCCTGGTGCGCATCCTGTTCCCGCACCAGCCGGTCGACGAACAGCGACACGCTGTCGCGCTTGTACTGGTTCGTCCAATCGATCCCCGCGAGAAATGTCGGCTCGCCTGCGACAGCCGCCTTCGCGTAGCTGTACAGGTCACGCTTGAACCAAAACGCCGCGGTCAGCGCATCCTTAAGTGCTGAGATCGCGTTCGCGGAGATGCGCTGGGGATTTGTCACTGGCTAACCGTAATACAGGCCGCGTGCGGCGCCCTACGGCGTCGTTAGCGTCTGCGGCCGTTGATCGCCTCGGCTCGCGCAAGGAGCTCCGACGCCGGAACCCGAAGGGCATCGGCGATCTTGGTGATGTTTGTGAGCGAGACGTTGCGGACGCCTCGCTCGACACCGCTGTAGTAGCCGCGGTTCAGACCAGCCTCAAGCGCCACGGCTTCCTGGGATGCGCCCCGCTCGCTGCGTAGCTCGCGGAGCGCGTCGCCGAACGCGGCGTGGACGGGGGAGATCGTGGGCACGCGGCAAGACTTCCGGCTTGACTACTATAAGTCTATACACTATAAGTCGCATCCAATAACAAATTGGCCCCCGCGCAGCGGTGAACTGCCGGGGGCCGTGGCACGGAAAGGACGAGCCTTCCCATGCAAGACCAGCGTACATTGACCCCGGCCGAGGAAGATGGTCACATCGACTCTGCGATTCTCGGGCTCCTGATGGAACCGGACGTTCAGCGTCCGTGGTCACGCGAGGAGATCGACCGAGAAATCGGCAGCGACACGACAGACAGCCTCAACCGGCTCTACGGAGTCGGACTCATTCATCGTCTCGACGGCTTCGTGTGGGTCACACGCGCGGCCATCGCGGCGGAGGAGATGGCGAACTAGCGCAGTTGGAGGGTGCGCCACGTCGCAGGCCGGGCGCGGCGCTCCCCTCTTGCCCGGGGGAGGGCTTGACAGGTTCGCTCCCCTTGAGCTGGAGCCCGGTGGATCGGCACTGGGCTCCGCGCGGCTCAAGCAAGGTCTCCGGGCTCGACCGTAGACTCGCCAACGTGGACGCCGCCGCGGCAATAATTGCGCTTGCAGTCGGTCTCGGCGGCGTCTTGCTCGGAGCGGTGCTCACGCGCCGCAACGACCGGCGTTCCCGTACCGATGCCCTACTCGCCGATGCAGCCAACGATGCGATCCGCGCGATTGCGTATGTCGCCGGCAGCAACTCAACCGATGCGCAAGCCCAGGCCGACTATGCCTCAGCCGTCTCGCGGGTGGCGATGCATGCGACGCCGCCAGTCGTTGCGTCCTGGCGCTCATTTCAGAACGACGCCACTACAGAGACAACTGACGGGCGCGCTCGCATGGTGGCCGCCATCCAAGCGACGCGAGCACAACTTGGCCACGGCTCCGCATCTGACGCCGATCTGCACGTATTGCTGTTTGGCCCCGGTGGGCCCCGGCGATGAGCGACGGCGGCCGTGGACACTAAACAGCTCATAGCTTCGCTGTTCAGCTCGCTGGCGTGGCCGGCCGCTGTTGTCGGAATCGTCTTTCTGTTCCGAGCCCAGCTCAGGACACTCCTAACGGATCGGCTGAGGCATATCGAGGCCGGGCCGCTGAAGGCCGACTTCGACCAGCTGGGGTCGAAGGTGGAGGCGACACTCAGCAAAGCCGGGATCTCGGTGCCGGATCACGCCGAGTCCGACGATCTTGCCGACCTGGCAAAGCATGCACCAGGAATGGTCATTGCAGAGGCGTTCGCGCTGGTTGAACAGGAGCTACGTAGTGCCCTGGACTCGACGGGCGAGCCTCCGCCCGAGGACAGTGACGCAGCGGAAGTTGCTCATCTTGCGTTGGAGCGCGGCCTTATTTCGCCGCTGACCATCAACGCGATTGAGGGCATCGCTGTTATGCGCAATCTGGCGATAGACGGGCCCCGCCGCGAAATCACGGCCACCCAGGTGGACGAGTACCTAGCGCTCGTCGAAAGCGTGCTCTATGCCATTCGCCAGAACATCAAAAGCTATGAGGCACGACAAGCGCATCAGCCGAGCTGACTGAGGATCTCGCCATGACAGCTTGATCACCGGCGCGGTTGTGCGACGCGCGAGGTCGACACGCTCCGACGGTTCCCACGAGTAGCGTGACGCGGGATGCCGCTCGCAACGTCTGCCGATGCCGTGGCTTTCGGCGCAGCCGGGGTTGGCTTGCTGACTCTTCTTGCGACGATTGCTGCGCCACTGCTCAGTGCAAGGAGAGAGCGACCGAAACGTGCATTGGCTTACGAGGCGAATGTCTTTCGCCTAGCCGTCGCGCAGCCGAAGGAGATGAAGCCGATTGTCATGTCGATCGGCGATCGGACTGTCGATGATCCATGCCTGGTCACGCTCCGGTTGAGAAACAGCGGCAATACGCCGATCCTTCCGACTGACTTTGATGGCCCGATAGAGGTCGTGTTCGAGGATTCAGGTGCGCTCCTGGAGGTCAATCTCGATGAGGCTGAACCTAGCCATCTGGCTCCCTTGATCACGACCGACGAGCAAGCCGTGCTCATTGAGCCGCTACTGCTCAATCCGCGCGACGGCTTCGTGCTCACGATGCTGTCCGACCGAGCCACCGAGCCAATCGTACGAGCGCGCATAGCGGGGATCGCCCGGCCGAGCCGCGAATCAACGACATTTGAACGCCGCCGCCGGAAACGGTCGAGGGAGCTACGGACCGTTCTAGTCATGCTCGTCTTCGTGCTCGTTGGGTATCTCGCGCTTGGAGTCGCAGTGTTCTCCCTATTCAAAGAAGCATCAAAGCTCAGACCCGGTGACGCCCGTGATCCGCTCGTATCGGGATGCGCACGCACCTCAGAACAAGTGCCTGGCACGGCCGTAGCGCTAGTCGGACGCGGGCTCCGGTTCGGCACACTCACGCTTCAACATTCGCCCGCCTGTAACACGGCGTGGGGAAAGGTTCATGGGCTAAGTCGGGACCAGAGGCTCCGGCTGGTGATCATCGCCAATCGTCCCTCAGACCATGCGACGACCAGCTACGCGCTTTTCAGTAACTTCGCCGAAGTCGTCTACGGAAACGAGCTACTCGATAATCACGGGTGCGTGCGGGCTATCGCAGTTATCGAGCATCGGCACGAAGTGCTCGCCCGCGCTCAGACCCCGTGTCGGTAGCTCAGCTCACGTGAGGGCTAGCGCTCCGGCGGCTTGAGCCCCTGCACCAGCTCCCTGGATCGCCGTCCAGGCCGTCAGCAATCTTCAGCCACGGCATGCGTCGCGGTGCCCCGCCCGACTCCCTCAGGCATCCACCGTCACCGCGTCGGCGAGCGGGCGACGCTTGCCTCGACGGATTCGACAGATAGCGGACGCGAGCTTCGCCCGCGGTGACCGAGCCTCCTGCGTCGGCTCGCCCGCCGGTCCAGGCGCCGTGCCATGCGGGTCTTGCATCCTTCTGCTGCTCGCTCACAGCTCGCTGACGCTCACAGCTCGCGCCGCCGGCGCACAGCGCCAAGCCCGTACAGACTAGATGCACGCCCCAGCGTGCGCTGTGGGAGCGCTGTGCAACTCGTTGGCCGCCCGAGTTGGGTCGTGGTCTGTAGGGGTGTGATGACCACGGCCAGCATCGGTGCCGGCAAGGGCGGCGGTTACGCGCGCTACCTGGAGTCAAAGACCGTGATCCCAGAGCGCGGCGACTACTACCTGAGCCCCGAGGGCGAGCCCACGCAGGCACCGGGCCGCTGGCTCGCCTCGCCTGACACGCTCGCTCGGCTCGGCATCGAGGGAGCCAGCGTCGAGGGCCACGAGTTCATCGCGCTGATGGAGGGGCGCCACCCGCGCACCGGCGAGTGGCTTCGGCGCGAGGGCGCCGACGGCCGACGCGGGGGCGGCATCGACCTGACGTTCAGCGCGCCGAAGTCCGTCTCGACCATGTGGGCGCTTGGCGAGGAGTCTCGGCGCCGCGACATGGAGGCCTCGCACGCGGCGGCCGTAAGCGAGGCGATGGCCCACCTGACCGAGACGGTGCCGACGGTGCGCCGTCGCTACGAAGGCCAGGTGGTCGAGGAGACCGCCGTCGATCTCGTGGCCGCCGACTACCGCCACACGACGGCTCGCGGAGTGCTGGAGGGCGACGCACCCGACCCTCAGCTGCACAGCCATGTCGTCGTCACGAGCGCGATCCGCGAGGACGGTCAGATCGTCGCAGTCGCCTCCCGGCCGATCTTCCGCTCAGCCAGGGAGGTCGGCGCCTACTACCGCTCGGCGCTTGCGCACGAGCTCGGCCAACGCGGCTACGCGATCGAGCGCGGGACCGGCAGGCAGGGTCGATACTTCGAGATCGCGGGCGTGCCGCGCGGCCTGCTCGACGCCTTCTCGGCGCGCAGCCGGGAGGTCGCCCGTGCAGCCGAGCGCTTCCGCGCGAAGTGGGGGAGGGCGCCCGAGCGCGGCGAGCTCCGCGCGCTGAAGCTGGAGAACCGCAAGGCCAAGGTGCTCGCCACACAGACGGACCTTCAACGGGCGTGGAATGACACCGGCGCCCGTCACGACTTCAGCGGCCAACCGCAGGCCGGCGACTCGACACCGGCAGCGGTCCCGCAGCGTCCGCTTGAGGATCGAGTCGAGGAGCGCCTGACCGAGCGCGCCGCGACCTTCGAGGCGGGCGAGCTGCGCGCGGTCCTGCTTGAGCAGTCCGTCGGCGAGCTCGCGCCGCGCGAGGCGCTGGCCCTGTCCAGGTCGATGATCGCCGAGCGGCGCATCCTGCCGCTCCAAGGCGGCCTGATGACGACGCTCGCCGTGCGTGCTTCAGAGGAAGCGATCACGCGGCGCTTCTCAGCGCTCGCCGGCGGCGCCGGCCGCGACGTCGGCGAGCAGGCGCGCAGTCTTGCGAGCGATCAGGTCGCCGAGCGGATCAGCGGGCGACTGAGCGAGGAGCAGGCCCACGCCCTGCGGGTCATCAGCGGACCAGAGCGCGGCGCGATCCTCGTCGGACCCGCCGGGACCGGCAAGGGCGTCGTGATCGACGCGGCCGCCAGAGCCGAGCAGCTGACGGGCCACCGCACCTTCGGGATCGCAGTCTCCGGATCGACCGCGCAGCGCCTGGGCCAGGACTGCCCGGCGCTGGCCGGGCAGACCCTCACGCTCGACGCGCTCGTGGCGAGGGTGCAGCGCGGCCAAGTGAGCGTCGATGAGCACACGACGATCTACTTCGACGAGGCAGGGATGGCCGACACCGACCGGCTCGACCGGCTCACCGAGGCCGTGGTCGAGAACGGGTGCAAGCTCGTCGCGATCGGCGATGCCGCACAGCTCCCGTCGATCGGTGCCGGCGGGATGTTCGACCGCCTCTCGCAGGTCGCGCCGAGCGCGGAGCTCTCAAACGTGCGAAGGACACTCGACTCGGCAGAGCAGCGCGCGTGGGCGGACCTGCGCGCCGGACGCTCAGACCGCGCGATGGCGCACTACTACTCACAGGGACGCCTGCACATGGCCGACACGCGCGATGAGGCGGTCGACCGCGCCGTCCAGAGCTGGGCGCAGCTGACCGAGACGCACCCGATCGGAGAGGTCGCGCTGATCTCCGATGCCTCCAACAAGGAGATCCACCGGCTGAACGCCCGCGCACAGCACTACAGATCCGAGCGCGGGGAGCTCGGCGAGCTCGAAGTGCAGGTGCCGGGCGTTCACTACGGCGTCCGTGAAGGCGATCGGGTCGCGATGATCGACCAGCACCACGAGCCCGGCGTGGAGCGGATCGAGAACGGCGCTCGCGGCGAAGTGCTCAGGGTCAGCGAGGCCGGCGAGGTGCTGATCGACTTCGACGTCACCGGACAGCGACGAACACTCGCCGGGGACGAGCTCGCCCGGCTGCGGCTCGGCTATGCCCAACACATCCACCGCGCGCAGGGAGCGACCGTCACGCGCACGCTCGTCGTCACCGGCGGCTGGCAGACGAGCAAGGAGCCCGCCTACGTCGAGGCGTCCCGCGCGCGCCGAGGAACCGACTGGTACGTCTCCCGCGACGACCTCGGCCTCGAAGGCCACGACACCGACCGGATCAAGCGGCTCGCCCAGAACATGAGCCGCAGCCACGCACAGACCCCATCCCTCGCGTATCCCGAGCTGCCCGACCCCGAGTACGGGCCGAGCTTCACGCGCACGATCGCCCCGAGTCGAACACGGCTGCCGGGGCTCGCCCGCGCGCTTCACCGCATTGTCAAACCACCGACACCGGAGAGAACACGATGAGCCACAAGATCCAGGTAGTCGTACCCGACCCCGTAGCGACCCAGCTGCAAGAGCTCGCCGCGGGCGCCGGCGAACCACCCTCGACGCTCGCCGGGCAGCTCGTCCGCCACGGCGTAGCGCAAGCCGCCAAGGACGGCAAGGTGCGCCCGCTCAGGCAAGTGCCGTTGATCGTCGGCGCCGCGAAGACCGGGGAGCGGGCGCGCTGGCTCGAGCCCTGGGGCGGAGACGCCGACTGGCGCGCGGAGATGTGGGGACAGATCGTCGCGCTGCACGGTCGCTACCCACGCACGCTCGCTCATCTCAAAGATGAGTGGTGGACCGAGGAGCAGCACACCGAGACGCTGTGCGCGCTTGCCGTCTGGCGCTCGGAGCTCGACGACGGGGGTTTAGACCCGCGCGAGGAGCTTGCCTTCCACGCACAGCTCGCCGACTATGCCCAAACGCTGCGCCAAGAGGGCGGCGGCGTCACGAAGGCGTGGAAGCCCGGCGCGCCGCCTGATGAGTGGACGCGAGGCTGACGCAGCGCCCCCTCACTGACTGTTACGGGAGTACGACGTTCTGTGCCGAGCGCGCATCGCGCGCCCACAGCCAAGGAGAGGCGGTGTACGTTCGGCTGACACCTTGAAGCGCCCGGCCCGTGCGCAACGACCCGAAGGACGAGCAATGAACGAGCCTGCGATGACTGTGAGCGATCACGTGCGCGCCGAGGCTTTCATCGACAGCGAGATCATCTACTTGCTCTGCCGCTCGCCCCACCCTGGACCGTAGATGAGATCGTCCGCGAGTTCCAGAACCCCGACGCCGCAGACGGCGTGAGCCGGCTCCACGGGGCCGGGCTCCTGCACCGCTGCGGCGCGTTCGTGTTCCACACCCGAACCGCCCGACGCGCGCAGGAGATCCACGAACTGTCATCGCGGCCCATTCGGTCACCGCCGCGACCGACGCCACCGTGAGAGTGATCACGTCGCGTGCCCGTGTATAACGGCGCTGCGGCGGGCGGTAAACTCGGCCAGCTGCCGTGACTGGCGCGCGAGGTGGAGCACCACCGGGGAGCGGCGGCCAAGTGAGCCGTGCGCCTGGGCACAAGTCTCCAACTACCCGAGGTGCTCATGAGCGCGCAAATACTGACCGGCCTGGCTCTTCGTCAAACCGACGCCGAGGTCGCGCTGCTGCTCGATGCCGAGTTCGAGCGACAGTCTCAGACAATCTCCCTGATCGCCTCCGAGAACCACGTCTCAGGCGCGGTGTTGGCGGCGGTCGCGAGCGTCCTGACGAACAAGTACTCGGAGGGATATCCCGGTCGGCGGTACTACGAGGGGCAACAGGTGATCGACCAGGTCGAGAGGCTCGCGGTCGAGCGGGCAATGCGTCTGTTCAGGGTCGAGCACGCAAACGTGCAGCCTTACTCAGGCTCGCCCGCGAACCTCGCCGTCTACCTCGCATTTCTCGACCCAGGCGATACGGTCATCGGGATGGCACTGCCGATGGGCGGCCATCTGACGCACGGTTGGGATGTCGCGGTTAGCGGCAAATGGTTCCGCTCGGTGCAGTACGGCGTGCGTCGCGACACGGGCCGCGTCGACCTCAACGAGGTTCGCGACCTGGCGGTCAGGGAGCGGCCAAAGGTGATCTTTTGCGGCGGGACAGCGATCCCCCGCACGATTGAGTTCGAGGGCTTCGCAGCGATCGCGCGTGAGGTCGGGGCCATCCTGGTCGCAGACGTTGCGCACGTTGCTGGGCTGATTGCGGGCGGCGCGCATCCCTCCCCTGTGGGTCACGCCGATGTCCTCTCGACGACCACGCACAAGACCCTGCGCGGGCCCCGCGGCGCCATGCTCATGTGCGGTCAGGAGCACGCGAGCGCCATCGACCGCGCCGTCTTCCCCGGGCTTCAAGGCGGGCCGCACAACAACACCACTGCAGCGATCGCGGTGGCACTTGAGGAGGCGCTGCAGCCCGAGTTCACCGCCTACGCGCAGCGCACGGTCGCGAACGCCAAAGCCTTGGCGGCGGGACTCGTCGACCGGGGCTTCGAGCTCGTCTCCGGCGGGACCGACAACCATCTTATGCTGGCCGATCTAACGACGAAGGGCGTCTCGGGAAAGCTCGCAGCCCAAGCGCTCGACCGGGCGCGGATCACGACCAACTACAACACCGTGCCGTTTGACCTGCGCCGGCCATTTGATCCGTCCGGGATCAGGCTCGGGACGCCCGCCGTCACGACGCGCGGTATGGCTGAGTCGGAGATGGCGGTAATCGCCCGTTGGATCGACGAAGGTGTCAGAGCTGCCGGTCGCGGCGACGAGGCGACAATCAGGCGCATAGCGGCGGAGGTCAGCGACCTCGCCGCCGCATATCCGATCCCAGGCGGTTCTACCTAGCCGGCGTAACGCCTTCGCGGTTGGCGCTCCACGCAAGGGGCGCGCGGTGACCATTTTGCATCCACGTCGCGGCGCCATGATTATCGCTGCATGGCTGGTCAACCTCGCGACGTGGTGATTGTCGCCTACCCTGGCGTGCAGAGCCTCGACCTGACCGGGCCGCTTGAGGTCTTCCACGCCGCGGATGAGCTGATCGCGCGAGAGCGCCGCAGCGAACGCGGGTACCGCGTGAGAGTCGTCGGAGGTGACGGCGGGTCGCTCATGACCTCAAGCCAGATGACGATAACGCCCGATGCGGCGCTCGGACGTGCGCCGAGTCCGGTCGACACGCTGATCGTAGCGGGCGGCCGCGGCTGCCCGCAGGCAGTCGCCGACGAAGCGCTCGTCGATTGGCTCGCGACGGCAGCCCGTGCGGCCCGCCGGACCGCTTCTGTGTGCACCGGAGCCTTTCTGCTGGCCGAAACGGGGATGCTCGACGGACGCCGGGCGACCACGCACTGGGCATACGCCCGCGAGCTCGCCGACCGCTATCCCCGGGTTCACGTCGACCCCACGCCGATCTGTATTCGCGACGGGCCAATCTGGTCCTCGGGAGGTGTCACGGCAGGCGTCGATCTTGCCCTCGCCATGCTCGAAGACGATATTGACCGTGACGCCGCACTGACGGTGGCGCGCCGGCTGGTGGTCTTCCTGCATCGTCCCGGCGGCCAGGCTCAGTTCAGTGCCGCGATCCCTGGCCGGGACGCCTCGCATGGTCCGCTTCGCGAAGCGCAGCGCTTCGCTGCCGCGAATCCCGGCGCAGACCTGTCGGTTGAGGCGATGGCGGCTGACGCCAACATGAGCCCGCGGCATTTCGCTCGGCGTTTTCACATCGAAACGGGAGTCACGCCGGCCCGCTTTGTTGAGCGCGTGCGCCTGGAAGCGGCGCGGCACCAACTGGAGAGCAGCTGCGAGCCGCTCGCGCTGATCGCGGCGGCCTGTGGCTTTGGCACCGTAGAGACCCTGCGCCGCGTCTTTCTGCGTGCCCTCGAGGTGGATCCTCATGAGTATCGTCGCCGTTTTCGCAGTTCGCATCTAGACGAACAAGTCGCGCCGCTGAAGGGTCGAGCGCGTGGCGAGTCCGGGTCCGACGCGTAGCGGTCTAGGGTGATCGTCAGCGAGGTTAGGAGCAGCGCCTCGAGCCCTCAGCGTGTCCCGGCGACGCAGCCTCGATCAGGTCGGCAGGCGCCTGGTCGTCGCCCCAGCCATCGAGCAGCTCGCACACCGCACGCGGCGTTTGTGGTGTCAGCGCCTCGACGGCCGCACAGTAGGCCCGAACCGAATCACGCGATTGCGGAGTGGAAGCTGACGCGACGAAGTGGCTCATGCTTGAGCGCATCGCGCGAGCAGTAGTACCCTCGCCGCTCGCTCGGATTGCCTGCTTGAACCCGGCGATCACCGAGGGTGGGTGCGTGGCGATCCTGCTCGCAACCGACACCGCATGCTCCAGCAGCCGATCGCCCGCGACGAGCTCGTTGACCAGGCCGATCCGCTCGGCCTCGCCCGGCGTCATCAGCCGCGCGTCGAGCAGCATGGCCGCCGCGCGCGAAGCGCCGACTGTTCGCGTCAGAAGCGGAATCCCGAGCAGCGACGTCTGATTGAGACGCAGCTCGGGAAGGCCGATGCGATAGTCAGCGTCAGCCATCAGGCGCAGGTCACACGCGAGCGCCAGTTCGCAGCCGGCGCCCACTGCGAAACCGTTGATTGCTGCGATGAAGATCTTCTCGGAGGTCTCGACTGCAGACAGCAAGGCCGCGACGTCGACAACGGACAGCAGCGCGCTCGCAGGTGTCCTGCGTAGCAGCGCACGAAGCGGCGCAAAGCGTGCGGCGAGGCGCACGAGCGCCAGCGTGCCTCCTGCAGCCGCCGGCGAAAGTGTCGGTGCGACCTTTGTGACCTCGGCTTGCACCTCGGCGACGTCAAAGTGGCTGATGAAAGCGTTAGGCGTGTCGCTGGTAATGATGACCGCGCGCGTCCCGCTGGTGTGCTCTGCTGCCTTCACGACGCGTGTCAATTCGGCGACCATCCCCTTTGTCATGAAGTTGTGAGGCGGGTTGCGCAGGCGCACGATCTGCACGCCGGCCACGTCGGTGTCGACAAATACGCGGGGCGGCGACTCTGTCGCGTGCATAACCAAGGTGGGGGCGAATCTACGCCAGCGGCAGCGCGCTCGCAAGCGCGACGGCCGCTGCGGGAGGGCGCTACTGCTGAGAGGGCGCGCTGGTGCGACGACGAGCCGCCGCCCTGCGCACGAGCGTCGTGACAGCGGCGGGTGCGGTGTCGGGCGAGCCAGCGTCGAACGGCGGATCTGGCGCGTACTCCAACGACAGCTGGATCGCTTGCGCCGTGCGTTCGTCTGCTAGGCGGCTTGCGAGCTGCAGCGCCATGTCAATACCGGCCGACACGCCGGCGGCGGTAATGATCTTCCCGTCGGTTACGACACGCGCCACGACCGGCTGCGCACCGTACGACGCTAGGTCGGGCAGTGAAAGCCAGTGTGTCGTGGCGCGCCGGCCGCGCAGTAGCGATGCCGCCCCGAGCAGCAGAGCCCCGGTGCAGACCGACGTGGTAAAGAGGGACGTCTCGTGTACCTCGCAGAGCCAACGCAAGATGCGGGTGTCGCTGCAGGCCGCGAGGACTCCCTCGCCACCCGGTACGACCACGACATTGGGACGCGGCGTCTCGTCGAGCGTCGCGGAAGGCGCGACCGTCATCGCGCCGACGCCATCGGTCGCCGGCCCAGCGTCCACCGCCACGAGCCGCACCGTCGCACCTGGCACGCGCGAAAGGACATCGTAGGGGCCGACGACGTCGAGGGCCGTGAAGCCCTCGAAGAGGAGAAACGCGATTGTAATGGGACCGTGACGTGCCATTTAGCTAACCAAGGGGCGCGACCACCAGCGATGTCGTCACCTCTCTGGCCGCGACTCCCCCGGACGAAAGATCGGACGATCGCTTGACCGTCCGTGAGCATCGTAACGTCTCCCCAAAGCGGCGTCAGCCACGCGTGAGCTACAACCCGCGGGGCGGATCGTGCCGCAGGCATCGCACCGCTGGGCCGGCCGCGCCCCGGCGGCCAGCCCGTCCGACGTCAGCGACCTCGTCTGGAGCGGGCGCCGGGCACCTCTAGGTATGGCGCGACGACCCTCCTGCGCGGTCAGGTGCGTGGGTCAAGCGCGGCGACGGGTGTAGTAGCAGCGACTTGGGCGCGCCGGCCGCTTGCACCGGGGAACCACCAGTTTGCGCCGCCTAGCAGCTGCATCGCCGCCGGCAACAGGACGAGCCTCGTGATCGTCGCGTCAACAGCGATGGCAACCGCGTTACCGAGGCCGATCTCCTGAATGATCGGGATGCCCGTGATGGTGAAGACGAGGAACACGCCGACCATGACCGCGGCGGCACTCGTAATTACCTGTGCGCTATCGGCTAGGCCCTCGGCGACGGCGCGACGGTTGTCTCCATGCTGCTGGTAGCGCTCCCGAATGCGTGTCAGCACGAACAGCTCGTAGTCGGTGGAGAGCCCGAATACCACGACCAGAATCAGCGGCAACGCCACTGCCTGCACATGGCCGAGCGGCGTGATGCCGAGCGGCCCAGCAAGCCAGCCGTGCTGAAATACCGCGGTCAAGACTCCGTAAGCCGCCCCGACCGACGCCAAGTTCAAGAGCACGGCCTTGATCGGCAGAACGACCGATCGCAGCACCAGCGCCAGAATGATCAGAATCAGCGTGAGGACGAGGGCGATCACCTTCCAAAGGTTGTTTGAGACGAGGGCCACAAGATCCACCTGGTCGGCCGTGCTCCCGCCGATCGCCACGGTCGCCTGCGCCTGCAGGCCACGCTCAGCGGAGAGCGCGCCTCGCACACGGTGAAAGAGGGCTTGGGTTTGGTTGCTCTCCGGGTCGCTCACAGGCACGACGGTCACTAGAACCGCAGCCCCGTCGGCGCTCAATTCTGCTGGGAAGACAAGCCGGACAGCCCGGTCCCCGTTGAAGCGTCCGACGACGTGGTTCAGCTGGGCTGCGATCTGGGCAGCCGTCGCCACGTGTCCGCGCGGCGTCGCCGTGATCAGCAGCGGCGCCGACCCTTCGGTGGCTCGCATCGCAGTCTGCAGCGCGACGCGCGACGGGCTATTTGGCGGCAGCTGACGCAGCGTGTCGTCGCCGAGCTTTATTGAGAGAACCGGCGCGGCGAGCGCGAGCAGTATGCCCAGTCCGGCGATCAGGGTGAGCACCGGCCTGGCGAGGACGCGGGCGACCCACCGCTCCCAGAACTCCGTGCTCCGCCCGGCCTTGCGGGTCAGCCGCGAGCGGACGGCTCCCACGACACGCCCCGGAGCGACTAGCCGGCGGTCAAGCAACGTGATCATCGCCGTCGTCAACGTCAGCGTTGCGACGACCGAGACCGCCACGACAATCACTGCGCCGGCGGCGATCGACCGAAGCACCGTGCTGTGAATCACGAAGATGGTCGCGATCGCCACCATCACCGTCGCCCCGGAGAACACCACAGCACGTCCTGATGTCCCGATCGCAGTGTCGCGCGCTTCGTCGGCCGACGCTCCGCCAGCGCGCTCCTCACGGTAGCGGGCCAGCATGAACAGCGAATAGTCGACCGCCACGCCGATCCCGATCATCGACGCAATATTGGTCACGAAGACCGACATCGTCACTATGTTCGCGAGCAGGTAGATAAGCGCTCCGGTGACGACAACGCTGACCACGCCGACCGAAACGGGCAGCAGCGCCGCGAGTACAGAGCCGAACACGGCGAGCAGAACAACCAGCACCAGGGGAAAGCCGACGCCCTCAGCCTTCGCTAGGTCTTTCTTTGAGAGTTCCTGCAAGCTCGCGCCTTGGGCCGTCCTGCCGATTAGGGTCAGCGACACGGGCCGGCTACTTTGCGATTCGAGCCTTTTGTTGAGTTGAGTCGCAATATCGAACGTGCGAGAGAGACCGGCGTGCACTTCGAGCGAGACGACCATGTCGGCCGTCGTGCGGTCCTCCGCTAGCAGCGTGCCGATCTCGCCGTGTGGCAGGCTGACGTTGGCGATGCCTCGCACCGCGGTTTCCGCGAACCGTGCTGCCCGTTCATCGTCAGCGACGCTTGCGCCGGGATGGCGCGCGATCAGCAACTCCAGCTGCTCCGCCGAGACGCCCGGGAAGCTCCTGGCCAGAACGTCACGGGCGCGTTGCGAGCCGCTTCCTGGAGCTTCGAATCCGCCGGTGGTCAGCCGCGAGGCTTGCTGACTGGCCAGCGGCACTGAAACGATCACCGCCAGAAGCCAGAGGAAGATGACCGTCTTCGGGCGGGTCGCTACGAGGCGCCCTATCGCGACGAGTCGCCGACTCACGCGTCCCTCTCCGGTGTCGTGGCAGGCGCCGCCGCGGGCGTTTGGGCATTTTTGGTCACGGCACGCCGATGGTAGGGTCGCGCCCTCAGTCAGGTCAAATAGAGGCATGCCCGCCTGGAGGAGGCACTGTGGAGATTAATGGCACTACAGCGCTGGTGACAGGTGCTTCTGGAGGGATCGGAAGCGCCATCGCAACACTTATCCACGGCGCTGGTTCGAGCGTGATCGTCACCGGCCGGCGCACCGGCGAGCTCGAGACACTGTGCACGACCCTTTGCGAACGCGCGCGGCCGGTTAGCGCCGACCTGGCAGAGCCGAGCGGCGTGGCCGCAATCGCGCGGGAGGCCAAAGACGTCGACATCCTCGTGTTCAGTGCCGCGCTGCCGGCGAGTGGGACGCTTGAGGCGTTCACCCAACGCGAGATCGAACGCGCAATCTATGTGAACCTGACCGCAACGATGGCCATCACCGCGGCGAGTCTCCCTGGGCTGATCGCGCGAAGGAAGGGGCATGTTGTTTTCGTGTCGTCCCTTGCTGGGAAGATTCCCGCCCCCGGAAGCGCGATTTACAACGGCACGAAGGCCGCCCTGCGCGTCTCGGCGCTGTCGCTGCGCGACGATCTGCGTGGCACGGGGGTCGGCGTATCGGTGATCTACCCCGGCTTTATATCCGGGGCAGGTATGTGGGCTGAGACGGGTCTAAAGCCCCCTCGCGGCATTCGTACCCGCACTCCCGAGCAGGTTGCGACAGCCGTGGTTCGGGCCATCAGATGCAACAAGGCCGAGGTGGATGTTGCGCCGCTTCCATTGCGCGTAACCGCGCGGGTGGCGAGCCTTGCCCCCTTGCTTGTTCTTGGCATGAACCGGCGGGCTGGTTACCAAGTGATCGCCGATGGGCTCACCGTCGCCAATCGCGACAAGCGATAGCTCGCCTGAGCGACCAATCAATCGCGGCCTACACCGGACGTCCTCAGCAAGCGCCGATGAACAGTCGCTCGTCGCCGGACGTAGCAGGTAGCCGGCCAAGCGCTACCACTGACCACTTGAGTCGACCGGTGGCACCAGGGAACTCGCGGTCGCCTCGGCCGGGGGCTCGTGTTCCCCGCCCGCGGCTCCGTCAGCCCGCCGTTCTCGACGACGGTCGATCGAGCCAGTGATGAGGAAGTAGCCCACAAGGACGAGAACGGGGACGCTTGAGAATGCCAGCGCCGGGGCCCAGTGACCGGCGTGGGCCATCGGCACCCACATGGTTAGATGCGGCGTAGCCCGATGCGCAGCAGCGTCGTCTGACCGCGCTCGAACTGGCGCGCCGAACAGGCGAGATAGCGTTCGTAGAGATGAACCGCGTCCTCTCCAACCAGGCTCGCCGCGGCTGAGCGATTTGCAGTGAGGCGGGCAAGCCACTCGCGGCACGTGCGAGCGTAGTCCATGCGGTCATTGATGACGCTGATGACCTCGAAACGCTTCTCGACAGCGTGGCAGAGCTCGGCCAAGCGCGGCACGTCCGACTCGGGGAAGATCTTCCCGGCGATGAACATCAGGTCGACTGCCGCCTGCGAATCGAGCGGAACGTTGCCCTTCGCGATGGTTTGCAACGCGAGCGCGCCACCAGGGCACAGCAGTTCGCCGCAGCGCTCGAAGAAACGTCTGTACGCAACGACCTTCTCGGAGCGCGGCCGACCGAAACGCACGAAATGCTCGAGCGCTCCGACGCACACGATCGCGTCGTACGGAACGGCCGGGCGGTGATTCTCCCAGCTCTCGGCTCTGACGATGACCCGTGGATCAGATGTCGCAGCAACGTAGGAGTACTGCTCTCGACTGAGGGTAAGTCCAACTGCTTCCGTCACATCGCATTGCTCGACGAGGTGGTGCAGCATGCTGCCCCAGCCACAGCCGATGTCGAGCACGCGTGAGGAGCCATGCGCGTTGGCCCAGTCGGCCAAGAGCGCGATCTTGCGCTGCTGAGCCTCCTCGAGTGTCTGCGCGCTATCCCATCGCGCGCACGAGTAGGTGATGCTGTCGTCGAGCCAGAGACGGAAGAAGTCCGTGCTGAGGTCGTAGTGGTGCTGAATGGCCGCCGCTGACGCCCCGCCGGGCCCGGGAGAGTGGCCGCCTGTGGTCGCCGCCTCCGTCATGCCGCGTGAGCACCAGTGACGGCAATGGTGTCGCGACCGCAAAGATCGCCAAACGCGTAGCCGAGAATCTCCGCGACCTGAGCCGGATGACGAACGACGGCCAATGCACCGCGGTCTACCTCCTTGAGCGGATGGTCGAGCTCGACTGGATGCACGGTGATGAGCGGCTTGCCGAGGGCGACCGCCCGGCCAGCGTCGAAGGCACAGTTCCACTCGAAGAACTCGCGATAGGCCAACGAGAACCGAGCGACGACAACGTCGGCCTGTGCTATCAGAGTTCGGGTTCTGATCGCGTTGATTCCTGCGCTCGCCTGGTCCGCCCAAAACCCCGACTCTCGCTCGCCGAGGATGGTCTGACCACAGGCATCCGATGCCGAGTGATCGGTAACGGGACTGACGAGACACACGTCTACCCCTTGACGCACCACGGCGACCGCGACCTCGGCACGCCAATCCGTGTGTATCTCGCCGGCGAGATACACGATCAGCGGACGCTGCACTGAGAAGAGCGGCGCCATGCGCTGCTACGCCACCCTCGGCCCCGGCCCCTGGGTAGCGGCGGGATCGAAGCGACGCACCAGGACGAACACCATCGTCATCAGGATCACGATGACCGTATACATGACGATCGAGCTCGCGACCTTGATCGTGGTGGCTGCGTTGCGCGCCGGCGGCGTGTAGATGAATCGCGTCCCACTAAAGGATTTCGCGCCGCCGACGGACACCAGCAGCCAAGTCTCCGACGGGTGCGGCTGATGTCGCAGTTCTGCGTAGACGAACCACCGCCCGCGTGAGCGACCACGCTCCCGCAGCCGCATCGTGCCGACAAAACCGCACGGCGGGAGCGGTGTCAGCGGCGCATAGAGGGTGAGACCAGCGCGCCTAGCCGCCATTCGGTGCGGTGTAAAGGTGCTGCAGTCTTTTAGGATCTCGCCGCTGAAGTTGACGCGGTCGCCGATGACGGTCGCCGCCAACCGGACGCGACCAACCTTGGGCCCCTGGCCGGGGTCGTGCGCAAAGGCGGGTGCTGCCAAGAGCGCGAAAGCGCCGACAGCCAGCACAAATACTGTCATCCATCTGCGTAGACGTTTTGTGGTCCATCTGGCGAGGCGTGTCTCGCGCAGAGTCGGTCGCGCAGGGATCAGGGCGTAGGCGAGCCACGACGCGAGTATGGCGAGAGGCAGTCCCACGACGATGTCGCCGCTGAGGATCTGCATCCCGTTGCGCACGAAGTCGAGGTAGGGCACGTAGACGGCAAAGACCACGATTGCGTGGAGCAGACCGCGAAGCCAGCTCGGCGCTCTTCGTCGCAGAAGCAAGTCGCTGAGCGCCGCGGGGATGAACAGAAGCGGCAGCACTGGAACCGCGAAGTTCACGGCGAGCAGGAACCCCGACGTTACGAGCATGAGGACGAGGTAGATCGCGGCCGACACGGTCGCCGCCCACCGAGCACGGGACGCCTTCTGGACGATGGTGAACGCGAGGGCTGTTACCCCGCACAAGATTGGGAGGTACAGAGACTCGGCGAATTGCGGGACGTCGGTCTCATACTCGGTGACGACTGCCACGAGGCCGGCGATCGTGAATGCTCCGGCGAGAGCTACCAAGACGAACCTGCGTTTCCCCTCGAGTCGCGCCATCTCGAGGAGCGCCGAGGTTGGCAGTGCGACGGCGCTGACGACGCCGAGAAGGTGCGGCGGGCTCCACAGAACGGCGTCGCGGCTGAACGCGGCGTGCCATGCGTTGTCGATCGGCGCGGCAACGAGGATGACGCCGGCCGCTATCGCGGCCATCGTCATCGGTGGATGAGAGAAGAACACCTTCCTGCTGCCGTGCAGCCGGGCCGTCGAGGCGGCCCAGAGCATGAGCGCCGCACCGGAGCCTGCGATGCCGCTGTAGATCGCGAGGTGCGGGAGGATGAAGAAGCTATCGCGCCCCACCTTGGTGTGTGTCTCGGCGTCCCAATATGCGCCCACCATCGCGGCTGTGAAGCCTGCAAACAGCAGCGCGACCAGCCAGCGCTGGTCGCCGAGACACGGCACCGCCGGGGAGCCGTCGGGGTGCCTCGGGGGCGGCATGGCGCGCGGGGAATGACTCGTTGTTGGCTGGCCGACGGTGCTAGCAGACACGAGGCTCCGGTTCGGAGAGTGACTCGTCATGACGCTCCTTCGGTCGGGACGCCAGCGTGTGCGACGCCATGAATGGCGAGAACTTGGCGCTCGCCGTCGGGTGAAGCTAGGAACTCGCGCTCAAGATCGGCTGGACGGTGCAGAGAGACGAGCCGAAGGTCGTGCGCCTGCAGCCATAGCTCCACATCGTCATGCTCGATGCCGAATGTCCAGGGCTCGTCCCCCTTTTGCATGTATTGGGCGACCTGGCGACCTCCGAGGTATCGGCCAGGGCTGTGCAGGGCGCCCTCTACGACGTAGTCAAAGAGGATCGAAGAGCCCGCGGGAAGATCTGCCGTCCAGCGAAATGTGTCGTCGATCGCAGCAGGGCTGACGAACATGCACACTCCCTCCCACAGCACGAGCGTCGCGACGCTCTCGTCAAACCCTGCGTCGCGCAACTTCGTGCGCCAATCGTCTTTGTTGAAGTCGGCGCTGACGTATGTGACGCCGGTCGTGGGGTTGCCCGGGGAGGCGGCCTGCAGCTTCTCGAGCTTGCGAGCAAGCGTGGCTGGATAGTCGACCTCGAAGGTGGGCACGTCGGCGAGGATCGAACTGAAGCGCTGAGCACGCGTATCGTAGCCGGCGCCGAGAATCACGAGCTGGCGGGCGTCACCTGAGCGTATGCGGTCAACGAGTACCGCGTCGAACAACTTGGTGCGCGCGATCTGGTAATAGTAGGCGCCGGGGAAGAGCCGCATGTACACCGGAAGCGCGGCTCGCCGCAGCAGCGTGACGCCCGCGAGCATGCGGAACTTGGGCCCTAGGAAGAGGCCCGCAAGCGCGTCGGGGTTGCGTACTTCGGGGCGACGGTCGAGCGAGCCGGCGTAGCGCAGCACAGCATTTCCCTCCGCGCTCCGCTTCGGCTTGAGCTCACTGCCGGACTGCTCGGCGTCCTGGACGCTCGTGCCGGTGGTCACGGTGCGAGCGCCGCTTCAGGCGCGGGGTTGTGGAGGTCGGCGGGCGGTGTGACGCCCACGTCGATCGCGATCGCCGCGAACCGCTCAAGGCCCTCCTGAACGATGTCGCCTTTGAAGATCCCGAGCGTCAGGACAGGCTCCAAGAGTGGCATGATGGTCGGGATACTCGCCTCGAGCAGGTGGCGGTGGTAGCCCAACATCAGGTTGCTGAGCCGCTCGGGGTCGCGGCGGCGGAGAAATACCTTGACGCGCTCCAAGTTGCCGGTCTCGAAGGCGATCGTCTCGACCAAAGCCGCGAACAGCACGGGGTCGTAGTTGTGGAGCTGACGGTGCTCGAGTGCCCCTAGCACGCCCTGCGCGATGACATTCATGCCAACCGCCACCTCTAGCTCGTCGTCGATCTCCTTCAGCCGCGCGTATCGCTGGCGACTGTCGGGAATCCGCCAGGCGGCGTCCGGCTCGCGACCGGTCGCGGCGACCAACGCCCGATACATCGGCAGCTCTTCTGTCTCGCGGCGCAACTGTGTGGCCAGCCAAATGCGCTCGTCGTCACGTGTTCGACGTGGCACCCACTTGGCGCATACGTCGACGACGTCCAGATGCACGAAGTACAGGTTGTTCAGTAGGGGAAACAAGGCTGCCTTGACGGCTTCGTCAAGCTCGACATGCTCAGTCACAGCTGTCATGGCACCTCCACGGCGCTCCGTGTGTCCCCAAGGAGAATGCGCGCCTCGTCTTCCTCGGGCGAGTGGGTCATGAACCGGTACTTCTGCTCGAGGCCCCGCTCGAGTGCGACCCAGCGAACCATGCGGCGCATTGGGTGGAAGCCGTCATGGATGAAGCCGGGCCGAAAACGGGCCATCCGGCCGAGCGGGACGATCCGGTCCGCGCCTTTGAGCGCAAGACTGTCGGCGATCGTCCAGACATCCGTCCACGGCTCAACGGCGACGGTCTGCACGTCACGGTCGATGAACCGGGTGACGTCATCGACCGTCGCGAACGGGTGGACGTAGATGAAGCGCCCGAGTGGATGCTCCTCCAGCGCGACCGGGCCGTCGGTGACGACGATCGTCCACGTAGTGTCGTCGCTCGCGATCACGCGGTAGCCGTCGGCCTGCGCCTCCAGTCGCGCCCGCTGAATATGGGCCTCGGCGTCGATCGTTAGCGGCCGGCGCGGGAAGCGGTCCTGGTAGGTGATCAGCGCCTCCGCGAGCGCTGCCACGAACGGGTCGACGTCGTCATCGGTGACGTAGACCTCTTGCAGCGAGAAGCACCCCTCCTGGTCGTAGGAGGCGACATCGTATGCGGCCTTGTAGCCGGTCAGTTTCCAATCTTCGACGCCGGGTAGAATCATCGCGAAGCTGCGCTTGGGGCCAAACTCGATGACGTCAGTTCCGTATTTGACGCGATGCTTGATGGCTTCAACTGCTGGTGCGCGGCCCCAAACGCTCACTACGTCTGCGGCCTCGAGAATCTTGTCCTCAAACTCGGAGTCGGCCTCCCAATAGAGCGTTGAAAGCGCCCGGGTGACAGGGTGATCGGGGTCGGTCTCAAAGATGCACTGGGCGAAGCACAACGCGGTTACGACATCGCGTGACGGAAGCTTGGTTACGGTCACGTTCTTGGTCGCTAGACTGCGGTATAGCGTGAATAGCGACGCCATCGGAACGTTGCCGACCATCACGTGGGCGACGAGACCCTTCGGCAGGCAGCGGTGCCAGATCGCCTTTGTTCGGTTCCAGTCGTCCAGAAGGCTGGGGTCGTCGAGATCGGCTTCAAGGAAGTCGTATTGCTTGGCCCGCGATAGGGTCGTCGCGAGCAGATTGACATCCCACTCGACGAACGCCGGCGCGTAGCCGGTGATGCGCGGAACCAGCTCCAGGGCGAGTTGACGCCAAGGGTTCTCGGGGTCAGCCCACGCTTGCCCGACCCGGTCAAAGAAGATCGTAATGTCGTCGATCGAGAGCCTGGCTAGGCGCTCGCGTGGAGTTGCAATCACCTCAAGGGCGTCATCGACGGTCGGGGCGGCGAGGACCAGCTCGCATCCGCTGTCGTAGGACAGGCGGACGACGTTGTCCATCGGCTCGCGCCGCTTGCCGGCGATCAATACGGGCAGTGCGATCTCTTCGGTCACCGAGCCTCCAAGGCATGTAGGTCCGCGTAGTCGGTGCGTGCCATGTGTTTCTCGCGCGTCACGGTTTCGACGAGCTCGTCGAACGAGAGGTGTTCGACGGCAGGGGCGGCGGCGCCGTCGAACGCGCTCAGCGCGTCGAGGACGCTTGCCATCATCAGTCGCATGACCGGCGGGTTGTGGGAGATGTCGTGCGAGCTTGCGTCGAGCGTGACGACACGCCGCGGCCAGGTCATCTCCTCACCGAGCGCGACGCGGACGTCGGAGATGCGTACCCAGTCGTCACGCTCGAGGGCGATTGCTGTGACAGGGCATTCGACGGCCGCAATGTCGCTGATCGTGCCATCGAGGTCGTGCAGCCCCGACTCGAGCGCGTCCTGCGCGCACGCGTATGCGATGTCGTGCTTGAGGACACGGCACGGCGTGCGCGGATCGCGGACTTCGCGGCGCTCCCACAGGCCGAGCGGATCCATGTCGAGGGCCTGAGACCAGGTGTAGCGGAGGTCGACGACCGGCACCGGCATGACGAGGCCCTGGCAGACTGCGCCCCGCGCCAGCGCACGGACGCTGGCGCGCGCCGCCATGCTCGGCGCGACGACAAAGCGAGGCGCCTGGCCCTCACCCTCGGCGAGCACGGCGCGAATGTCGCCCACCATGCCTGACAGGCTGTAGTCGAAGATGTCGCCCTCGCTCATGCCGACATGGTCGGTCAGGTCGAAGCGAACCGTGGTGTACCCATGCCTGACGAGATACCGCGAGAGCACGCTGTAGTGATGGATCCGGTTTTCGTAGCCCGGCGCTATCACCACGGTGCCGCGCGGCTCCGCCGTCGGCGCGCTGAGCAAGCCGACGATCCGCAGTCCTCGCTCGTTGTTCAGCGTTAGGCACCGCAGTTCGCACTCTTTCTCCAGCTTCATCCGTGTGCCTGCCCTGGGCCGCTGTAGCGTTCGAGCTTGAGCCCGCAGCCGCGCTCCTCGACTCGCGCGAGCCTGCGACTGATGCGGAGCGTGGTACCGCTTCGACCGCATGCACAGGGCTCATCGCTCACCGAGCCGAGATCGTCTGACAGGATGAAGGCGGGATAGCTCAGCGCTGTCGGGTCGAGGAACGACAGGATCCCCGTCTCTCCCGGTGGTGCCAGCGAAAGGTCGCGTGGGCGGCGCACGAGGACCACAAGCCACGGTGGAACGTGCTTTACATGCCACTCGCACTCGAATATCACCGTGTTGAGCTCGACCATGTTGAACACGTCGCGCACCGACGGGCCGGCGATGCCGAGCCGCTCTTCGGCGCGCGCCGTCAACGCTGGGCGGCTGACAGCCTCGCTCGCCCGCTTCTTCCAGCCACCGGCGGTCAGCACGAACGGAGCACGCTGCGAGAGATCCACAGACACGCCGTGGGCGTCGATCCACTCCAAGGCGTCCCATAGCAACGCCGGGGGTGCGACGATGATCGGCTCCACGTTGCGGCCAAGATTCTCCAGCGCCGCGACTAGTTGGTCCGACCGTAGCGCATCGTCGATGACGAAGAAATGGGTGTCGTAGACCAGCTCGACGAGCGTGAGCACGTAGGAGAACCACACGTCGGAGGCCTCATGCGCGGGCGGACTAAGCACGAACGCCTCACGCACAGACGAGTCGCCGTGGAACTCGCGTAGGCCGTGCGAAACCGAGCCGATGAACCGCTCGAGCGTCTGTTCGTCTCGCAGCACCACGCTGGCCGACCCTTGGGTTCCGCTGCTGCGTGTCTCACGCACCGGCCCGGTTGCGCTGCTGTACACCGTCCGGCGCTTGAACATGCTCGAGGTGATCACCGGCACGACCGACGGGTCGCCCGTTGAGCGCAGGACATCAGGCGTGAAGCCCTGAACCGCGGCAAGGCGAGCGAATACGGGACTGCCCTCAATGTGCCGTTCGGACGCTCGGGCAAGCCACTCGACTTGCACCTCGCGATCAGGCGGCACCGTGTAACCGTCGACGGCTTCGTAGATGGCTGCATCGAGGCCGTCACAGGCCGCACTCTGCATCGGTTGTGACGTCGGTTGCGCTGGCAATGTCTGCTCCATAAAGCACGTCGCTTACCCCTCGTTGCGGCCCGGCCGCGAACATACCAACGGCGCACTCGCGAAGTCCACTTTCACTACGCCATCACGTATCGTCGGCGCGGTGAAGGTTGTCGAGATAAGACGGCACGGGCGGCCCGAGACGCTTGAGGTGCACGAGCGGCCTGAGCCCGAGGCGCAACCTGGAACGCTGCTAATCGCCGTCCGCGCCGCGGGCGTGAATCTCGCGGACGTGTTGGCACGGCTGGGGATGTATCCCGACGCACCAAAGCCACCGTGCGTTGTCGGCTACGAGGTTGCCGGCGAGGTGCTTGAGGTCGGCGCAGGCGTCGACGGTTACGCGCCGGGAGACAAGGTCATTGCAGGCACCATGTTCGGGGGCTATGCCGAGCAAGTCGTTGTCGACACGCGTAACGTCATGCCGCTGCCCGACCACATGAGCTTCGAGGAGGGCGCGGCGGTGCCTGTCAGCTATGCGACAGCGTGGGCGGCTGCCGTCCGCTACGGAGCCGCGGAGCCCGGCGATCGTGTTCTCATTCACGCCGCCGCTGGCGGCGTGGGCTTGGCCGCAGCGCAGATTCTGCGCGGGCGGGAGGCCGAGATATGGGGTACCGCTTCCGCGGCAAAGCACGAGCGTCTGCGCCACGAGCACATAGCGCACCCCGTCGACTATCGCGCGGCCGACTGGTGGCGTGAGCTACCGTCGTTTGATCTGATCCTCGACGGCGTGGGTGGTGTTGTTGGCCGGCGCAGTTACCGGCTGCTGCGTCCCGGAGGGAGGCTGATCTGCTACGGCGTCTCCTCATTCTTGGGCGGCGACACACGGCGGATGTCGCGCGTCGCACGCGGGTTGGTAGCGAGTCCGTTCTACTCGCCATTGGGACACATGCGCGCCTCCAAGGGTGTTATCGGACTCAACATGCTCGAGCTGTGGAAGGACCGCGGCACGGTGCAGCCGTGGATAACCCCGTTGCGAGCGTTGATGACCGAGGGCGTCATCCGCCCGATCATCCACGCAGCGGTGCCGTTCGATGATGCGCCTGAAGCGCATCGCATGCTGAGCGAGCGGCTCAACATTGGCAAGGTCGTTCTGGTGCCGTAGGTGACCGGTTCGCAGGCGCGCAGACGCGAGGGTGAGCCGTCGGCTCGATCGGCCTACGTGGCGACGGCGGGCCAACCAAGTGGAGATCGGGAGCCAGCCCAATGGCGCCCGCTTCCGTCCCGTGGCGCGCGACTGGCTCGCCGCCTGTTGCTCGCGCTGACGGCAGCAGGTGGCAGTGCCGCGATTGCTCCACAGGTCGCCACTGCGCATGGCCTCGGAGAGCAAACCGGCCTGCCCGTTCCAATCTGGCTGTTTACCTGGTCCGCCGCGATCGTCTTGGTCGTCTCGTTTGTGGCGCTCGCCGCGCTCTGGACTACCCCCCGTCTCGAACATGCGCGACGGCGCCGAGTGCTGCCTCTGGGAGCGTGGGCTGATGCGATCCTCGGCGCGGCAGGCGTCGCCCTGTACGCGCTCGTGGTCTACGCGGGCCTGGCCGGCACCCAGGTGCCGACAGCGAATCTAGCGCCCACCGTGATTTACATCTGCTTCTGGGTCGGTCTCGTCGTGGCAAGCCTTCTGTTCGGCGACGTCTTTCGTCTCCTCAGCCCGTGGCGCACGGTCGCCCGCATGGCCGCTTGGACCTTCCGGCGACGGCAAGAGCCCACTCGCGCACGCCGGAACTACCCGCAGCGGCTGGGCCGCTGGCCGGCAGTTGCTGGCCTCGTCGGCTTTGCCTGGCTTGAGCTCGTCTACCTCAACCGCGACCAGCCAAGCACACTCGCCTGGCTCGCGCTCGCCTACGCCAGCGTCCAGCTAGCGGGGATCGGACTGTTCGGAGTCGACAAGTGGAGTCGCAATGGAGACGCGTTCGGCGTCTACTTTGGGCTGTTCGCTGCGCTATCTCCATGGGAGCGCCGCGACGGTTGGCTCTACCGGAGAGCACCGCTAAGCGGAGCGATGAAGATCGCCGCGATTCCCGGGACGGTCGCGGTGCTCTGCGTGATGATCGGGTCGACCACGTTCGACGGCGCATCGAACGGGCAACTCTGGCTTGGGATCGCCCCGCACCTCCAGGCGGCTGGACAGGATCTCGGTCTCAGCGTCGGCGGCGGCCTGGAGTTGGCGGGCACGATCGGCTTGGCCGCATCGATTGTCTTGGTAGCGAGCCTTTACCGTCTTGGCATTAAAGGGATGCGCCGATTCGGACTGGGGCCAGGCGATTGGAGCGCGAGCGTAACTGGCATCGAGACCGGCTTGGCGGCCCGCTTTGCCGTCTCACTGATCCCGATCGCGGCAGCATATGTGCTCGCCCACAACCTCTCGGCTCTCGCGTACCAAGGGCAGGCCGCTGTATCGCTCGCCTCAGACCCGCTTGGCGACGGTGCCAACTGGTTTGGGACAGCGAACTTCCGGGTCGACTCCAGCGCGATCTCCACCGCTGGCATCTGGTACTTCCAGGTCGCCGCGCTCGTGACCGGCCATGCCGCAGGGCTTGTGCTCGCGCACGACCGGGCGGTCGGCACCTTTCGGCGCCCAAGCGATGCTGCCCGCTCTCAGCAGTGGATGCTGATCATCATGGTCGGGTTCACCAGTCTCGCTCTGTTCCTCATATCCACGGCTAATCGGTAGCCAGTCGCATAGCTGACGCCCTCGACGACGCCCTGCCCACCTTACGCCTGTGGCTGGGCAGGCGGTTGAGCTCGGGCTCGGGACTCACTCGAACGACGTCCCTGGCGAGCCCCGAACGCTCGAGCGAACGCTCGAGCCCGAGAGCAGCCTGCCGGAGGCGTCGAGCTCAAGGCCGTGGAAGGCCGACTGCGGGAAGGCATGGTGGTTGTGGTGCCGCGTCTCTCCGAGCGAGGGCAGCGCCAGCCAGTAGACGTTCGTCGACTCGTCGTCAGTCTTGAACCGGCGGCTGCCGAAGAAGTGGCAGATCGAGTTGATGCTCCAGGTGATGTGGTGCACCATGAAGATCCGCACCAGCCCTCCCCACAGCATTGCGCTGAGACCGCCGCTCACGAGCGAGCCTCCGCTGAGCGCGAACCGGAGCAGGAAGGGCAGCAGCAGGCTGTACAGGGCGATCAGCGGGAAGCCCTTGTTGATGCATCGCATCCCGCGGTCTTCCAGCGACCCACGGCCAAGCGCTTCGAGGAGGCCTGGCCGTGGGTCTCGAATAGCCAGCCGACATGCGCGTGCCAGAGACCTCGCGCCATTCCGAACAGGCCGGCGCCATGTCCGGCGTGGGGGTTGTGCGGGTCGCCCTCTTCGTCGGTGAAGGTGTGGTGCTTGCGGTGGTCGGCGACCCAGTCGATCACGCCGCCCTGAAGCGACATCGAGCCGAGGACCCCCAGCGTGTAGCGAATCCAGGGGCGCGTCTGAAAGCCGCGGTGGGTCAGAAGCCTGTGATACCCGACCGTCACGCCCAGCGCGGTCAGCGCTACATGACGGCCATGATCACCAGGTCTCGCGGGCCGAGAAAGCCGTCCCACAGCAGCGCCCCAGCCGCCAGCACGCCGAGGAGGGATCGCCACGGCGGCGATGTTGGTATTTGCGCTCGAGGCGGGTCACGAGCCCGTCGCTCTCAGTCTCTGTTCAGCATGCAGCATGGCTTTCCGTTCGAGCGACGCGGTTGCCGATCGTCCCTTCCGCCGAGCTTCCGTCAGCCTCGTGGACAGGGGACGCGGTGCTTGGCGATGACGTGGCTGCCGTCTTGAAAGCCAAACTCGGCAGCGAACGGGAAGCCTCCGCGCGGACACCTTTCGGGAACCGTGATGCCAGCTGGGCGAAAACGTACAGTGCGGCCGTGGGCACGCTCGGTGTAGGTGAGGTGGCTTGGCCCGATCGTCGATTCGAACCGTACGACCGAGATGTCGCGGCCTTCGGGCATCGTTGGGATGAGCGGTACCGCGGTGCTGAGCCGCTCCCCGTAGGCACCCGCGTCCGAGTACAGCTGGCCGGGAAAGACCAGCTGAGCGGACACTGGCGATTTACCGTCCGCATAGAACAGGACGACGATACGTTCGTGGTCCGATGGCCCCATATAGGCGGTCACAGTGGCTGGCTCAGTCATTATCTGGTCTGCGATCAACACGTCGGCCCTGGCACGTCCAAAGCCGATTCGCGCGTCGAAAGGGCAGCCTTCCGGGCCTAGCGCCAACAGCGGTTCTGGGTAGCAGGTGGCCAAGCCTAGTGTCGAGGTGAACAGACCCATGCCTGCGGGAAGGCGCAGGTCAACGCTGATCAGAGGCGAGGGCACTCCCCCAGTAGTCGAGGTGATGCGAAAGCCGAAAGAGACCGTCGTGTTCGCGCCGAGCTGGTTCGGGGAGTACCCAGTGTCGATCTTGACTATTTGTGCCGCCGCAGCCGCCCCGGGCAGGCACCCAAACAGCACCAGACAGGCGGCTAGGAGCCGGGCGTGGACCATGAATCCGTCCTCACCACGCCGCTCCCGCGACCTACCATTGCATCTGGCCGCCGACCGACACCGAGATCCTGAAACTATGGCGGTCCATCTTGCCGTTGACCGCCAGCGATGAAGCGCGTGCGTGGGCGTAGCGGCCACTGCCGCGGGTAATTGCAAGCGCCCCGGTGAAGTACCCGGTCGGGCCGCTGACGTGAAAGTGCGTAAGGCCCTGGCCACTTATCGAGCCTCCCCGCAGATAGGCGACGAATTCGACGGAGACGCGGTACGTCGACACGGTCGTGAGATGCAGCGTAAGCGGCCCAGTCAATGTCCCCGCGATTTCGCCCTGCTCGTCGATCTTCAGACCGTGGCCGTGCACGTAATGCGTGGTGGCTCGCTCACTCAGAGTCGTCACACGCGCCGCGATGGCCGGGGCGACGATGGCGTGGCGGCTGGCGCGGCCAGGCGCACTGGCCGCGCCAGATCCAGTCACACCGAGAGTCATGCCCGCGACGATCCACAGGGACATCGCGGCTACGGGCGCACGCGCCATGCCCTCCGACTTCGATAGCAAATGGGGTTTCATCAGCTCGCTTTCCTGGTGGACAGAACAGAACTTGCGGCTAAGGATCCTTAGTCAGTGAAGCAATGAGCAAGTGCGCTTGTCCCATGACCGCACACGTTCAGGAACCGCAAGGCAGCTCCGACCTGTCGGTTTAGGCGTCGCTGGGGGAGTCCCCTTCACCGGCCCGTATCTTGTGCCCGCATTGAGGGCACACAATCGCAGCACCCTCGGCTTGTACGAGTGGCTCGCGACTGGACCTCGCGAGGGCTTCACCGCCGCGACGCGCTGATCGCAGCTCGGTCCGAAGGTCAGCGACCGATAGTTTCTCGGCCGCCGCGCGGTCCAGCCACGATTCCTGCTCGGCGGCGTCGAGGGGGGCCAGCGTCTCGTGGTGGCTCCACGACAGAGTCTCCCGACGTCGGGAGATTTCATAGCGGGACGCGACATACACCATGTTCATCAATGTCTGAACGTCATAGCCCGTAATGCGTGTGGCGCGGGAGTATCGCTCGCCGAACTTGGCGTTTCCGTAGCGGATCCAGTCACCAAGCCCCCATTGGCCGCAGCGCCCCAATGTGCCTAGCCGCCTACCTGCTTCAGTCCACTCTGCGAGATCCATCTCTCTGGTTGGCACCCACGCAACGGGAGTGATACCCGATGGCGGCTGTGCCTGTCGACGATCCGACAGCGACGGAGCGACGGCTTGGGGGACGGTGGATAGCGCGGTCATGGTCAGGGCAGACTTAGTCTTGTGTGAGGCCTTTGAGGGTCTCCGGAGCAACTCAGCTACCGCAGAGCGACTATCTCTATCAGCCAGTGGCAACTTGTGCTAGGTCCAATATGGCCGGTATGACCGGCCATATTGGACGCTTGATAACGGGGGTACAGTGAGTAGCGCTATGACAATGTCACTCCGTATTGCGTGCGTCACTGGCTAGAGGCGCTACATCGGTGGCGCCAGGTCCGTCGAGTTCTTCCAGGCGAAGTGCGACGTCCAGCTCAGCCGAGCATTCATGGAGGGCACACCCGATCAGCCTTTCGGCCACGCATACCCGACTTTTGACCGTTCGACGGCCCACGTTCAGCACCTCTGCTGCAGAGGTGGCGTTGCATTCCAGATTGATGTAGGTGCGCAGCGTCCGACGCAGCGTCGCGCCCCCGTCCCGCTGACTGCGAAGAGGCGTCAGATACTTCTGTCTGAGCGACCTTGCCAGCGTGTCGTTCTGCAGCACGGCCGCGAGCAGCCGATCGTCGGCATACCGAGCGAATCTCTCCGGCGTGCGTAACGCGATCCCCAGTGCGGCGTTGGCCTGGTCGTGCGTCAGACGCAATCCGTCGATCCCCTTTCCCGATTCGCCAACGGCGAGCGCCGATCGCAGGCGCCCGGAGGTCGAGAGGCGCTCGATCTCCGCGGTCGCGAGCATCTCGTGTCCGCTGACCCACGCTAACACCCTTCCGCCGAGCGACACAGGCAAGAGCCTGCGACCAAAGTGCTCCTTCAACCTTTGGAGGACTTCCGCTGCTCCTGCACCCGTTGCGATCACCCCGACGTGCCACGATGCATGAACCTCGTAGTCCAGCTCTGCCAGCGCGCCGGGGTCGGACTCACCTGACAGCAGTTTCTGCACGATCTCCTCGCGGCGTCGCTCAGGAGAGCTTGCGATTAGGTTCTGCTCGTCGTTGTACTCATGTTCGATTGCCCCCGTGAGGTGTTCGAGGAGCGCCTCTTGCGTCCTGCGAATGTGGTGCAGCGCAGGTCCGTTGTTCGACACGCCGCTCTGGTGGGCCTCCTTCATCACGAACTCACCCAGTTCCCCGTGTCCGGCTACATACCGCCGCAGGACTGTGCCGAGGCTCACTCCGGCGCGTGCTGCCAGCCGAGCCTGGGCCGCCGCCGCCTGCGGGATCGGGCCTGACCACCCCGGTCCCCTCTCAATGCTCTCAAGCCCGTAGGCGACAACTGCCGTGATCGCGGCGCGCACTCCTGCCTGGTACACCGGATCGTTGTCAGCGATCGGATCCGGAACAGCTTCCTGAAGGCGCACATAGATCGCTAGCTCGATCTCCGAGTCCCGCGATCGCAGCCGTGAAGCGAGGTGGCCACGGATCTCCTCGAGCGGTGCTGCGCTATCGCGTGCGTCGTGGTTCATCGGCGACCACCACAAGCTGCGGTACTCAACACGATCAGCCCGAGCCCGGGGCTATAACAATCGAGTCCGTCCGAATGGAACGAGTCTGAGGAGGCGCTGCCCACCTTGTAGCTCACCGGGCGGGGTGGCGCCAGCGTGGGTGGCCGACTCTTATATCCGACTTCTCCGAGGTGGCGGCTGATGTAGAGGAGATGATGCCCTTTGTCGGCGAGTCATGAGCGCCCGGTACGCTACTGGATAGTGGAATCGGTCGCTTGCTCGGAACCTCGCTATCCATTGGACTGCTTTTTCATGCTCGACCCGTCCACGCGCTCGGCGCCGGTCCTCTGATCGGGTCCAGAGAGGCCGCCGGCGACCTCTCTGGACACAGAAGCGGCCCTCTAGAGAAACCTCTCGAGAAACCTGCGCCCGTCGCCGCACCTTAAAAAGGTCCGATATGCGGGGCTTTTGTCTAGGTGCGAGGCAGGCCATAAACCCGCGGACGCGGATTTATGATCGGCGTCCGCGGGCACTAGATTGGCTTTGTAGAGGCTGTCGCATAAAGGGGTTCTGTCCGGCGGGTTTAAGAGGGTTCTGGGATGGCTCAGAACTTTCTGTGGTGTGATCGTGATCAGGCGTTGTTGATGCCGCCGAGTTTGAGGGATTGGCTTGGGCAGGAGGAGTTGGCGTGGTGTGTGCTGGACGTGGTCGCGGAGATCGACTTGTCCGCGATCTATGGCGAGTATCGGGCGGATGGGCATGGTCGCACGGCGTTTGACCCGGGCATGATGGTCGCGTTGTTGCTCTACGCGTATGCGGTGGGGGAGCGTTCTTCGCGGGCGATCGAGCGTCGTTGTCATGTGGATGTGGCGTTTCGTGTGATCACGGCGAACCAGGTTCCTGATCACGCCACGATCGCTCGTTTCCGGGCCCGTCACGAGCAGGCTCTCGCCGGCCTGTTCAGTCAGGTGCTGGGGGTTTGCGCACGCGCAGGGCTCGTCTCGCTGGGGGTGGTCGCGCTCGATAGCACCAAGCTCGCAGCGAATGCCTCGGGGATGTCAAACCGGACTTATGAGCAGATCGCGGCTGAGCTGCTCGCCGAAGCAGACGCGGTTGATGAGGCCGAGGATGAGCAGTTCGGGGATGCCCGCGGGGATGAGCTGCCAAAGGAGCTGGCCGACCCGGTGTCGCGTCGAGCGCGCCTGCAAGAAGCCAAACGCCAGATCGAGGCCGAGCACCAGGCCGCGAAGGACGCTCACCGCGAGCGCATGCAGCGACGCGCCGAACTCGAGGCCGAGCAGGGCCAGAAGATCCGCGGACGGACACCGAAAGGCCCGCCGGAGGAGGTCCCGTCGACTACGAGAGTCAACGTGACCGACCGCGATTCGCGGTCGGTCAAGGCACAGCAGGGGTTCATCCAGGGCTACAACGGGCAGGCCGCAGCGACCAGCGAGCAGATCATCATTGCCGCCGAGATCATCGGCAACGGCGTCGACTACGGGCTGTTAGAGCCGCTCACCGACGCCGCCATCGGGGAACTCACCGCGGCCGGGATCAGCGAACAGATCGACGTCGTGCTTGCTGACGCCGGCTTCTGGGCCAGCGAGCAGATAGAGAACCTCGCCGCCAGAGGAATGCGGCCACTCGTGCCGCCCGACGGGCAACACTCCAAACGGAGCCCCGGCGCGAACCGCAAAGGGCCCCGCTACGACTTCATGCGCCAAGCCATCGCCAGCGACACCGGACGCGCGCTCTACAGCCAGCGAAAACACATGATCGAGCCGGTCTTTGGCCAGATCAAGCACAACCGCCGCATCGGCCGATTCCAACGAAGAGGCATCCAGGCCTGCAGATCAGAGTGGCGACTCATAGCCACCACCCACAACATCCTCAAGCTCTGGCGAGCAAACACCGCCCCCGCCGCCGCCTAACGAACCCGGCACCGCACTTCAGCTCCCAGCGCCACCAACGGGCCCAGCTTCACACCGACAGCACCGGCCAGACAAGAACCCGCCAGCCCGCCAGCCCGCCACGTTTCCGCGACAGCCTCTGTAGAGCCAAATCTAGCTGACTAGCCTCGTGTAATCCAGGGTTGTTTCTGCCTACCTGGGTACGAAGTTCGGGACCCGGTTTTCTCACGGAACTAGACGTCTCAGCGCCCTCGGCGCATCGCCGTCGGTTCCGGACGAGGTCGTCGCGGTCTTGGCCGTGGGGCGAGCGGCGGGGCTGCACCGCAGGCCTGTGCGTATCGACCTAGGTCCGTAGTTGTGAGAAGCCGTATGATCCGGAAATATGGACGATCTAGTACAGCAGGCCGCCCAGGCCATCCTGCCGTTCTTGGGGGCCGGCGCTGGGGCAGCAGCACATGGCTTTGCAGAGCAGACGGGCGCAAGCCTGTCGGACAAATCCCTTCGCGTCGTCGATCGAGTCAAGCGGCGGATCACCCCTCCAGAGTTGAGCGTGCCGAGCGTCAGCGAGGCTATCGCGGTCGCCGTACAGGAAGGCGCGGTCGACGAGGCCGATCTGTCAGCGCTCATTGCGGAGGCCAGCCAGGTCTGGACACAGATCTCCTCGGGGGGAGGAACCGTGTTCAACGCATCGGTGACGCAACACGCTGGCGGCAGCATCTTCAATGGGCCCATCGAAACCGAGGTCTTCAACGAGTGACGGATTGCGACGAGGCCGAGGCGCAGCCTGATACGTCGACATCTGCGGCAGGTGGGGAGCGATCGGGGGCTAGGGATACAGAGGGGGCTACCGGAGGCAGCGAAGCTGTCGAAGGCCCAGACACCGGCGAGCAGCTGGAGCACGGGCTGCCGACCGAGCAGATAGCCGGTCATTCGATCTTCAACGGCCCAGCGTACATCGGCACGCTGAACAGCTCAGGTCAGCGAGGGCAGGTGCTGCTGTGGTGGCGACTTCGCCACGAGTTTGGGACGCCGCCGCCCTCATTTGTCGAGCCGCCGCATTTCGGCGAGCTCGTTCGCCTACTCCGGGAGGAGCAAGTTGCGATCGTGCTCGGAGCCGATTGTGGAAGCGTGACCACTGCCGCTGCCGCTCTCCGTGCCTGTGGACACAGGCCGATTCTCGAACTTCCGCCAGCTCCGACGCCACGGGACCTTCTGGAGGCATTGGCGCATGTCCTGAAGACCGCTCCCAAGGCGGGGATCGTCGTGCCTTGCATCGGTGAGAAGCTGGCCCAAGCGTTTACCGGGTCGGAGATGAGGCGTTTGCGGGGCCTCCTCGGAGGCGGGTCGGCCGTCGCGCTGACTGCGCGCTCACGGCCCCCGTCGGGAGCACCGGCATACGAGTTGCCGTCAGTCGAAGCGACGCCGCCCGATCCCGCACGGATCATCCGTGCCCACTCCCCGACCGAATCCACGGTCTGTTCGCGCGCGTTGGAAGCGCTCGATGTGCTTCTGGAGGATGGTCCTGTCGCGCCCGGTATGGCGGTGGAGTTGGTGTCCGTGGCGCGCAGAGAGATCACCGCGACTCCTCGCGAGCTGGCTGGTCTCGTCGCTGGACGCAGCGATGCGATCGACGAGTGGCTGCTAGGGCGTCCCACCGCTGAGCAGGTTGCTCCTCTGTGCGTTGCCGCGACGCTCGACGGAGTACCAACGATCGACGTTGACCTCGAGGCCGCAAATTTTCGGCGTCGCCTCGAAGGCGAGGTTGAGCCGTCCGATGAACCAAAGCAGTTCGGGTACGTGGATCCCGGTTGGCCGTCAGGAATCGTGGCTGCAAATCGGAGGGTGCTGCCGACGTACTTTGGTCTACAGCTCACAGAGATCACTGAAATCTGCCCGCCATATCGACGTGAGAAGTTGGTGGCACAACTCTGGGACAAACTGGGCGGCGAGTTCCGTCAGGAGTTCCTGCGCTGGCTCGGCGAGCTCTCGAGGCATTCGAGCCCACTTGTGCGATCGGGCGCGTCAGTGACTACGGGAGTTCTCTTCGCGCTAGACGCGGTAACCGTAGAGCGAGAGTTGCTGCGGCCGTGGGCGGCCGATGGAAGCGGGGCATTGCGCGAATGCACCGCGCTATCTCTAGGCGTCCCGGTACTCCTTGGCGAGGATCCAGCGCCAGCTCGCGCTCTCGTCCACGCCTGGACCGAAGGAAGTGGCCGGGCGCGGGAACTCGCAGCAATTGCAGCGTACGGAGGCCCTCTCGGAGTTTGGGACAGCGGTGCTGGCGCATCTGCGCAGCTGTGGCAGATCGCGGAGCGCAGCGAACTCGCTGCGCCGGCCGAGAGTGGCACGCGAGGCCTTTCGCTCACGGCCGACCGCGCCCTAGCAGGACTAACCGCGGCAGGTACCGAGGCGTCGCTCTCGCGCGAAACCGCGCTCAGTCTCGTCGCGCTCCAAGCGAAGGAGGGTAATAGGGCGGCGAAAGCGCATGCTTTCCGGCTCCTGCCCGTCATGATGCGGCGGTTGACTCGCGGCGACACCGTCGCGCGGCAATCATTCACAGCGCTCGTAGGCGAAACGGAGCAGCAATCTTTCTCGACACTCACTGGCGTCCTGGCTCACGCACTCGACTCGCCGACTGGGTTTGAGCCCGCGCACGAAGCGCTGGCTCTGCTGCTAGACGCAGTTGGCGCTGGCAGAAGCGATCTTGAGGTTGCGCGGCGATTGATTCGAGGCATGAAGGCCGGTGCCGCTGAGGGCCGTCGGGCTGCGCTCGGTCAGCAGCTGGATCGTGTGCTTTCCCTGGAGCGGCGCGAGGACGGCCGACGCGGCGAGGTCGCCGGGAGGCTTTACAAAACGTTCTTTCTAACTTCACAGGAGGTGCTGCCCAGTGACGGGTGATGACTACGTGCCGGTCGTTGACGAAGGCGAGCTTGAGGAGGGCAGCGGGTTGGTTGCTCGCCTCCGGCGTCGGGAGAGTCTCACGCCGGTCGGCACCGGCTTCACCCGCGTCCTTCTAGATGAGAACGGGCGGCCGATCTCGAAGAGCGGCCAGCCTACAGCAGGTGAGAAGCGCAACAAGCAGGCGCGACGGTGGGCGCGAGTCGATACGAGCCACCATCACCTCGAGCACAGCCTCCGCTTCAAGGACCCCTCTGGGCGCATCGGTTTCGTCGCAGAAGTGACCACCGACGTGAGTGTTCGCGACGCCGCCGAGCTGATCGAATACGGTGGCGCCACCAGCGTCAAGGGCCTAGTGGACGGGGTGCTCGGGCGGGCGCTGACGGACAGCGCGAAGCCGAAAAGCACCGAGACCGAGATGAGCGTCATCGACGGCCTCGCCGCCACCCGCGAGTCCGTTGCCGAGGCGGTCAGGGCGATGGAAGGCCGGGCGCTCGCAGGAGTCCCGGGCTGGCTCTCCGCAACGGTTCAATCCGTCCGCGTCGATTTCGACTCCCCGACGCAGGAGCACTATGACCGGCTCGTAACCGTCGAGCAAAAAGGACAAGTGAGCGTCGCAGAACAGGTCAACAAAGAGACGGAGGTGGAAGGAAAGATCAAAGTTCGGAACCTCTGGCGGAAAGACTTGATGCCACATCTGCGCGACTCGTCAACCCGCATGTTTGAGGACGTTTTCGACAACCCGACAGATGAGAACATCAGGGCAGCCGTTCGGCAAGCGAACGAGCGTGAGCTGCTCGTTCTCCACGAGGTTCTCGACTCGTTCACGGCGCTCGCCGACAAAGGGCTCGTTGACAAGGGCGATCCTGCGGTCGTCGCAATGACGGGCATGGTCAGGAGGATGCCGACGATCTTGGGAGTCAGCGAGCCGGCGCTACCAAGCGCGACCGAACCTGAGGTCCTTAACCCTCCAGGCGAGCCTCCCGAAGAGGAGGAGCCCGGTGACCACGACTTCAACGACTAGGCCGAGCCGAAGATGTTCGTGATTCGGGCGATCTCTGTGCTCCCGGAAGCGGTTCGCCCAGGCGTGTCCCTCGTGCTCGCAGGGCTCGTGCTTTGGCTTGTGTTGGTCAGGAGAGGCTGGGGAGACGTCTGGGATGCAGCCTGTCGCGGGGTCGCCCGCGGTGCGGACTTCTGCCTAGGAGCGGTCCTCTGGGTCGAGTACAAGATCACGGCAGGACGGCGTAAACGCGAGCTCGCACCCTATCGCTGGGCGTTCGGCCTGTCTCGGGCGACCGATCCTCTTGAAGGCCTGATTGCGCGGACCTATCGAGCACACGAAAAGCCAGCTGGCCTCCCCGTGGCGGCCAAAAGTGTCCCGAGCGCTCCGAGTAGCGGTGCCGCCGCGCAGAAACCGGGCAAAACGAGGGCCAGACCGCCGCGGCCGTCGGTGCCGTGGCGACTCTGCCTGTTGGTCCTTGTAGGTGTGACCGCCGCCTGGGTCACAATGGGACAGCTCTCCCCGGCCAGTCAAGCGCGATATAGGATCTCCCAGGGGTTCGATCCTTGGCGAGACGTCGAGGAATGGGCTGAAGTTGACTCTGACAGGCATCCCAAGCCGGTCGTTCTCCGGTCTCGTCGACACCACGCTTTGCTGAATGTGCGGCTCGCGTGCAACGCCGAAGGTGGCTGCACAGGATGGGTATTGCTGGAAAGCAAGGCACGCGGTCTCGTCGCGGTCCGATACGTGGCTGCGAAGCCTGGCTCGGTGCTCTTGCAAATCCGACTAACGCCTGAACAGGAGAGCCACGCTGCGGATGCGCGTCTCGCGGTAGTGTCCGTTTGAGCGGTGACGAGGAGTATGGCGTTCTCGTGGGCACAACCGCCTTGGTGGGTACGGGGCATACGATCTCAACGTCACCCAAGGTCGAGATTACGTCCGGCGAACCCGCACAGCGATCAGGGTCGTCCACGTCCAGGACAGGGTCTGAACCCCGACGTTTGTAGCGCCGCCGGCGTCCGTGCCTCCGTCGGGGCGGCGAGTCAACCCCTAAAGGGGTACGCGGCCCTGGGGGCCGCTTGACTAGCCGCCCCGACTCCGGCGTTTAGAGGTGAGGTCGACAGGGAGACCCCTGCCGATCAACGGCAAGCCCTCGATCAGATTGAGAGGGGTGGCTCCGGGGCGTTGGCCTCGACTTACAGGCAAAAAGGACTTTGTCTAACGCCTGCAAGGAGGCACCCGCCATGCAAACAAGTAGGGATCGCGAGATCGTCAGTTGGCTCGGCCACCTGGGGGCTTGGACGTCGGTTCAAGCTTGCGACATCAAAGATCGCGATCGGAACTTGATGATCGCGTCGGTTGGCGTGGTTGCCTGCGGTCAACCGATTCATGGCCCACCTCCTGCGCCAGCGCAGCGGCATCGAGTGGCAGGACCGTGATCCGGTCCTGCCACTCGCGTGCGGGTGATCGCGCGCTCGTCCTCACGGGCGCGCACGGCGCTGCTTGGCGAACACCTGGCGAACATCTCAACGGGAAAGGCCCGGAACGACCGGGTAGGCGTGGGGACCAGACAGGCCCCATTTTCCAGGCGTTTACTGCCTTTTCGGGCCCTCCGCTACCGGCCTGTTCCCACCCCGTTCCGTCTCGACAAGGCGGAGGTCACTGGTTCGAGCCCGGTTCGGAAGGCAGCTATTCGCGCGGCTGCTTGGCCAGCCACTCTTCGAGCATCTCGCGCGTAAAGCGGATGTGCCTGCCGACACGTATGCATGGCACCCGGCCGGAGCGGACGGCCTCATAGACCCAGCTCGTCTTTACGGACAAGAGGTGCGCAGCCTGCTCGGGTCGCAACAGGGGCCCGGCGGCGAGACTCCCTGCGGCATCGACTGTCGACGGTGCGCTCATCAGTGCTACCGACCCCGAGTGCGCCGCAACGGCCACCGCCAGGCCCCCGCCAACGATGTCGCGGCTACGTCGACCGGTCGCGTGCGGTCTCGGCGAACAGCCGCTCGACCTCCCGCAGCCACCTCGCTGGAATCTCCTCCTCCAAACGTCGGAAGAGCTCGTCGCGGGGACCGTTCACGGGCGACGGCGAGGGTGCGCCGCTCGACTGGACGCTGTGCGGATCGAGTGCGCGGGCGATCTGGCTCGCAAGCTCCGGCCGCGGTGAATACGCCATGTACTGTTCGGTCGTGTTCATGCGCGAATGACGCATCAGCGCCTGAATCGTTCGCACGTCAACGCCGTTCGCGGCCAGGCTCGTCCCGAACGAGTGGCGCAGGTTGTACATCCTGATCGGCTTCAGGCCCGCCCGATTCCGCGCGAGATGAAACGAGTCGCGGATCGGCTTTTCAGGAGCGGGGTGGTCCGGTTCGAGCGCTCGCGCGAACACGTAATCACCATCGCCGTCGGAGTAGCCGCGCTCCTTCAAGGCGCCCAGGGCGCGCGCGAGCCGCGGCGTCATCGGAATCGCCTCCGAGTCGCCGGTCTTCGTGGTGTCGCGCTGCCCCCGCACCCAGTTGTCATACGGTCGCAGCACCAGCGCGGTGAAGTCCACGGCGCCCCAGCGCATCCCGAGCGCCTCACCGGGCAGGCGCAGGCCCGCGTGGGCGCCGCACAGCCAGAAGGCCTCCTCGAAGATCCCGGGGGCATGCTCGAGCAGCCGGCCCACTTCGTCGGGGTCATAGAAGTCGTCTCGGCGAAGGACACGGTCGCGTTCCCCGCGGCGGCTGACGCGTTTGATCTCGACCATCGGGTTCGCGGCGATCCAGCGCCTGCGGACCGCGTAGTTGAAGCAAGCCGAAAGTATGTCCCGAGCCTCGTTGTGGGAGGCCGGCGAGGCTTTCCCGACACGCATCCACAGCCTCCGCTTGCCACGCTTGACGATCCAGTCCGGCTGTGCCGCCAGCTCGTCCGCTTCGGCTTCGGTGACCATCCTCGCGCGGCGCGCATCCAGCGGCAGCACCCGGTAGGCGCCGCGGCGAAGGTGCGCCCAAGTCCCCGGCATTGCGTCGGCGAGCTGAACAGCTTCCTGCTTGGTGGCGACCTCCACCGGCAGGCTGCTCCTGGGCTGTGCCGTCCACCGTTCGACCACGAGCAGACAGACCTCGTTGCCCTCCGCGGCCTCCTTCTGCGCGGTCTGGTTGCCGATGACCTTGTAGGACTTCAGCTCACGGAAGTACTCGCGCAGCCGCCCGTCAGCAAACGCCTCGATCGGCGTGTCCGCTCCGAGGTCGCGGTAGAACCGCTCGAATAGCGACTCGTACCCGGCGAGGGTTGAGCGCTTCAGGTCTTTGTCGCGTGTGCGCTCGATGACCCAGCCCTGAGTCGCATCCTTCAACGTTGCTACGCCGCCGGCGGCGCAAGGAGCCTGCTCGCCCTCGAGCTCCCGCAGAATGCCGGCGAGCTGCTGCTCGGCGTCGCGGGGCGTCAGATGCCCGGGGGTGGGGCGGGGTCCGTTCCCCGCGCGCCAGACGATCGCTCCGCGGGAGGTTCGCCGGCCGGAGTCTCGGACGTGCGCGGGCCCGAGCTGGCGTCCGCCGCGAACGCCATCCTGATCACGCCAGAACGCCCAGTAGGAGCGCGTCCGGCCGTCGCGATGCGTCTTGATCTGAAGGTGCCCCGTGGGGCGGCTCGCCCTGCCCATGGTTTCTATAGACCTCCGTCAACTCGACTCGGCAATCAGGTTGAACAGCGGGGCGATGTGATTTCCCTACGATTTCCCTACGATTTCCCTACCGGGCCAGATGAGGCCTTTTCAAGGCCATATTCTTGAGGCGAGCCCCAGTAAACACGGGCTTTCTGGCCTATCTGGCTGTTTCTCATAATCGGTAGGTCCCTGGTTCGAGTCCAGGCGGGCCCACTAGGTTGGCGAGACTTCCGCCTCGGTCACGAGGACGGAAGGGCTACGGAGCGGCGTCGCGGAGCGCGATCAGGCCTGCACCGATCACGGTCGCCAACCCAATCATCTGGACGAAGGAGAGACGCTGACCGAGCAAAGCGAACCCGCTCAGGGCGCCCGCTGCCGGGACGACCGCGAAAAGGACGCTCGCAGCGGCGGTAGTGAGCCTCTGGAGGGCGAAGATCTCGCAAGCCATCGGGAAGAGCCGGCCCAACAAAGCGATGGCTAGGAGCAACGCCGCGATTTCAGTCGAGGGGACATGAGTCAGCGCGACGACAGCCAGTGGGAGCGAGATCAAGCCGCCGAAAGCAAAGGCACCCGCGAGGCTTTCGACGAGAGAGCCGTGTCGCCCGAGCCGTCGGTTGACAACGATGTACCAAGCCCAGCAAGCGCCCGCGGCGAAGGCGCAGCACAAGCCGATCGGTTCGAAAACCGCGTCGACGCCGGAAACGACGGCAACACCAACAATCGCCGCGAGCGCTGCAAGGTAGCCCCGCGCGCCACCGCCATGCGCAACCGCGAGAGCAAGGGGGCCGAGGAACTCTGCGGTGGTCGCGGTCCCCAGCGGCAGGCGATCGATTGCGACGTACAAGAACATTGCATTGACGACGATGATCGACCCGAGCAGGGCAGCATCGCGCTGCCTGTCCCACTCCCATTCGGCGATGCGAGGCCGGCGACAAGACCTGAGGACAGCTCCGGTAATGACGCAGCCAAGCGCAACGACCTCGATCGGAGGGACTTGCCTGAACACTCCCGAAGCAAGCGCGCCTGCGACCGCGTTGCCCATCGCGCTGGATGAAAGGAGGATCCAACCGACCACCGGTCCGCCTCCATGAAATCGTCGCCGAACTGCTCGAGGGCTCTCCAAGATCCGCTTTCGCGAGCTCAGAGCCGGAGCGAGCGAAGTCGAGCATCGATGTCGGCGGACTCAATGAGGTCGGATCCGACGCCGACGGCGAAGGCGCCTGCCGCCAGCCAGAGAGGCACGTCCTCCAGTCGCACGCCGCCGGTCGGCATGATCTCGACTTCCGGAAGGACAGCGCGTACTGAGCGGATGTAGCCGGGTCCGGCGACGTGCGCAGGAAACAGCTTGACCAGGGGCCCTCGCGATGCCGCCTGCTTGATCTCGGTCGGCGTAAATCCAGCCTCAATCGCCGGGATCCCCCGTTCGGCCCCGACCGCGTGGACCTGCGGGGCGAGGAAGGGCGAGACGAGGAAGGAGACACCGGCATCTACTGCACGACTTGCGTCCTCTGCTGTGGTGACCGTGCCGAGACCAACGATAGCGTCGGGCCACGAGGCGAGCACCTCGCGCAGGACTTCCTCCCAGCCCGGGATCGAAGCGGTCAACTCTATGACCCCGAGACCGGCGCGCAAACAGAGCTCGGCGCGCGCAAGACCGACGCGGCGGTCTTCAGCACGAAGCACCGGGACGATGCGCTGCCGGCGCAGCGGCTCGAGAGCGGCGATCGAAGTGCTCACCCGGTCACCAGCTGTGGATCGTGCCGTCCGCCAACCGATTGACGGGCAGGTAGGAAGGGGCGTAGTCGTAGCGAGCAGCCAGCTGCTCGTCGAGGTCGACGCCCAGACCCGGGTCATCGCCTGGATGCAGGTACCCGCTGTCGAAGGCGTATGCGTGTGGAAAGACCTCGTCCGTCTCGGCCGTGTGCCGCATGTACTCCTGGATCCCAAAGTTCGTAGTCGCCAGGTCCAGGTGCAGGGCCGCCGCCATCGCGACCGGCGACAGGTCGGTGGCGCCGTGGGCACCTGTGCGCACCCCGTAGACCTCGGCCAGCGCATAAAGCTTGCGCATGTGGCTGATCCCACCGGTGTGGACCACCGACGCTCGGATGTAGTCGATCAGCTGCTCGCGGATCAGCTGCTCGCAGTCCCATACGCTGTTGAACACCTCGCCCACCGCAAGTGGGGTCGTCGTGTGGCGGCGGACCAGCCTGAAATTCGTCTGCAGCTCGGCCTGGACCACGTCCTCAAGCCAGAAAAGCTGGATGCCCTCGACCTCCTTGCCCAACCGCGCAGCCTGAATCGGGGTGAGGCGGTGATGAACGTCGTGCAGGAGGTGGATGTCGGCGCCAACCCGCTCGCGACCGGCTTCGAGCGCGCCCGGAATCGAGGCCAGATACTTCTCGGTTGACCAGAGGTTCTCGCTCGGGCGTGCCGCGTCGGCGGGCTCGTAGAACATCTTGTCCCGGCTGACCCCATACGTGCTCGGCAGCCCGGGAATTCCTACTTGGAGGCGGACCGCTCGATACCCCATGTCGAGGTAGCGGTCGGCCTCGTCGAGCAGCTCAGCGACGTCCGTGCCGTTGGCGTGACCGTACACCAGGACACCGTCGCGAACCGCACCGCCAAGCAATTCGTACAGCGGAAGCCCGCAGGCCTTGCCTTTGATGTCCCAAAGGGCGACGTCGACCGCGGCGATCGCCGTCATCGTCACAGGACCGCGTCGCCAGTAAGCGCCCTTGTATAGGTACTGCCACGTGTCCTCGATGCGGCTTGGATCGCGACCCACGAGCACGGGGCACACGTGGTCCTTGAGATATGCCGCCACGGCCAGCTCGCGACCGTTTAG
>OUNO011323050.1_pt1 | contig 76591 bp, 74 predicted proteins | sample 1779811 | NCBI WGS metagenome assembly OUNO01 (sample SAMEA3914804, study PRJEB12502) | metagenome | biome: forest; material: soil | place: Canada | collected 2010-06-25 | depth 0.3 m
GCGCCGGGCGGCCCGAGCCGCTGGTCGAGCTGCTGCTGACGGCCAAGAGCGGCTGGGATGAGGACGAGGCGCTGGCCGCCGAGGTATCCGAGGGCTTGCCGCCCGCCACGCTGTGGCGGCAGGCCGAGGCGCGGCTGCTCGCTCAGCGGGTCGCCGAGCTGGTCGGCGACGGCAGCGTCCGTGCCGGGGACGTAGCGGTCCTGATGCGGGCGGGCGGGGACCTGGAGGTCTATGAGCGCGCGCTCCAGCTTCGCGGACTGCGCACGCTGGCGGCGGCGGGAGGCTTCTGGGCGCATCAGCAGATCGGAGACCTCCTGGCCCAGCTGCGAACGCTGGCCAACCCGCTCGACGAGGAGGCGCTCTACGGGGCGCTGGCGTCTCCGCTGGTGGGTATGACACGCGACGGCCTGGCGCTGCTTGCGCAGGCCGCGCACGGCGCCCGGCGCGGCGTGTGGGAGATCGTCGGCCGACCCGCCGAGGAGGGGCTGCTGGCTGAGCTCGGCGAGGAGGACCGCCGGCGCCTGCTGGCCTTCCACGCCCTCATCGAGAGCGAGCGGGGCGCCGTCGCCCAGCGCACGCTGTCAGAGCTGATCGAGCGCGCCATCTCGGCGAGCGGCTACCGCGAGCACGTCCTCGGCCTCGAGTGGGGCGAGCGCAGGCTCGCCAACGTCCACAAGCTCCTGCGCCTCGCCCGCCGCTTCGAAGCCACCGAGGGCCGTGACCTGCGGGGATTCCTCGACCACGCCGCCCGCCTTGGACAGGCGGCGGGCGGCCGCGAGTCCGACGCGCCCGTCGAAGGCGTCGAGCCGGATGCCGTGCGCCTGATGAGCATCCACGCGGCCAAGGGGCTCGAGTTCCCGGTCGTGTGCGTCGCCGACCTCGGCCGCACGCCCTACGTCCGCCAGCCCGAGCTGCTCGTCGACGGCGACCGTGTCGGCCTGCTGCTGCGCCGCCTGGACGGCGAGAAAGGCGAGGCGACGCTCGACTACGACGCGCTAGCCGACGAGCGCAGACGGGCGGAGTCCGAGGAGGAGGACCGGATCCTCTACGTCGCCATGACCCGCGCGCGCGAGCGCCTGCTGCTGAGCGGAGCGGTCGAGTTCGAGCGCTGGCCGGCCGAGCGTAGGGGCGCCAGCACGATCACCTGGCTGGCGCCGGCACTGGCCGCTGAGATACCGGCTCTGGCGGCCGCCGGGCAGCCGGCGGTCCACGACCTAGCCGTCGCCGGCACACGCGTGCGCCTGCGCCTGAGTGCCGCCGCGAGCGCCGGCGAGGTACTCGCCCGCGGGGCGATGCCGTCCGAGGCCGCCCGGGTGCCGTCCTACCTGCGCGGCGCCGTCGCCGTCGATCCGCCCGGCGCGAGACAGCTGACCCTCCTGCCCCTCGGATCGCACGCCGCCACGGGCACCTCGACGCTGAGCTACACCTCGCTCAGCGAGCTTGAGCGCTGCGGCTACCGCTACTACCTCGAAAGGGTCCTGGGGATGAGCGAGGATCGCGCCGCGGGGCGCTCGGCGGGCGCCTCGCTCGACCCACGGGCACGCGGGACGCTCGTCCACAGCCTGATGGAGACGATCGACTTCCGGGCGCCGACGGCGCTGTCGGTCGAGGACGTCACACGCCGCGCGGGCGAGCAGGGGCTTCGCCTCGGCGCGAGCGATGGCGCCGAGATCGCGGCGCTGATCGAGGGGGCCGTCGCAGCCGCGCCGGCCGCTCGGGTGGCGGCGGCGGTGCGGCTGCGCCGGGAGCATCCGTTCGCCTTCGCGCCGGCTCCCGAGGAGCCGCTCGTCATCGGGGTGATCGACCTGCTGGCCGAGGAGCCCGACGGTGGATCGCTCGTCATCGACTACAAGAGCGACCGCGTCGCCCCCGAGGACGATCTGGCGGCCATCGTCGAGCGCGACTACGCCATCCAACGGCTGCTCTACGCGCTTGCCGTCCTGAGAACCGGCGCCCCGCACGTCGAGATCGTCCATTGGTTCCTCGAGCGACCGCAGGAGTGGGTCCTCGCCCGCTACATGGCGGGCGAAAGGAGAGCCTTGGAGAAGCGCCTGGCGGCGCGGATCGAAGGGGCCCGCTCGGGCGGCTTCCGCGTGAGCGACCGTCCCCACCGGGGCCTCTGCCTGACGTGCCCTGGACGCGGCGGCATGTGCTCGTGGAGCGACGCCGACACGCTGCGCGAGAGCCCGGACGAGGCGACCGCGGGCGCCGCCGGTGCCTCCGAGCCGCACTGAGCGCCCTCCCGGCGGCGTTTTCAGGGCTCGCGGCCGGGTTTTCGGGGCTTTCGGCGAGGTTTTCGGGCGTCTCGGCGGGGTCTGACGGCCCAGGGCAATCGTGTCCGCGGGCGGTTTGCGGGCGCCTGTCGCTGCTACGCTTTCTGGCTCCGGCTCAGGTCCCCGCCTGCTCGCGCGATGGTGGGAACGCCCGTGCAAAAGGGTCCGTCCAGCCTTGCTCGGGATGCACCGCCCCAAGGAAGCACTTCCATGAACTCGCACAACATGCGCCCCCCGAAGGCCGTCGGCCTCTACGACCCTCGCCACGAGCACGACGCCTGCGGCGTCGGCATGGTGGCCCGTCTGGACAACGTGCCGACGCACGAGGTCATCTCGCGCGCGATAACGGCGCTGGAGAACCTCGAGCACCGCGGAGCGTCGGGCGCCGACCCACGAACCGGCGACGGCGCCGGCATTCTCATGCAGATGCCCGATGAGCTGCTGCGGGCGGTCGTCGAGTTCGAGCTGCCGCCGCAGGGCGCCTACGGCGTGCTGATGTGCTTCCTGCCGCAGGACGACGGCGCCCGCGGGCGCCTGGAGGCGCTGCTCGAGGAGACGACCGTCGACCTCGGCCAGCGCGTGCTGGGCTGGCGGGAGGTGCCCGTCAACATCGCCGAGAGCGGCGAGGTGGCGGCCGCGTGCCGGCCCGCCATCCGGCAGCTGTTCGTCGGCGCCGGCCCCGCAGAGGCGGGAGACCAGGACGCCTTCGAGCGCAAGCTCTACGTGATCCGCCGCGCCTGCGAGCTGAGGGCGCAGGAGCCGGGGCTCTACGTCGCGTCGAGCTCGTCGCGGACGATCAACTACAAGGGCATGCTGATCAGCTTCCAGCTGGCGGCCTTCTACGAGGACCTCCGCGACGAGCGGGCCAAGAGCGCGCTGGCGCTCGTGCATTCGCGCTTCTCGACCAACACCTTCCCGAGCTGGGAGCTCGCCCACCCGTACCGCGTTATCTGCCACAACGGCGAGATCAACACCGTCATGGGCAACGTCAACTGGATGCGCGCGCGGGAGAGCGAGCTCCACAGCGATCTGTTCGGCGAGGACCTCGAGCTAATCCTGCCCGTTGTCAGCGCCGGCAACTCGGATTCGGCGACGTTCGACAACGTGCTCGAGCTGCTGATGCTCGCCGGCCGCTCGCTGCCGCACGCGGCGATGATGATGATCCCCGAGGCCTACCGCGACCGCGAGGACCTGCCCGACTACCTCAAGGGCTTCTACGCGTTCCACTCGTGCCTGATGGAGCCGTGGGACGGGCCCGCGGCGGTGGCCTTCACCGACGGTCGGGTCGTCGGTGCGACGCTCGACCGCAACGGGCTGCGGCCGGGCCGCTGGGTCGAGACGACCGACGGGCACGTCGTGCTCGGGTCGGAGTCCGGGCTGCTCGACATCGCGCCGGCTGAAGTTCGGCGCCTCGGGCGCCTGCAGCCGGGCAAGCTCTTCCTCGTCGACCTCGAGCGGGGTCGCATCGTGGAGGACGAGGAGGTCAAGCGCGAGGTCGCCTCCCACCGGCCCTACGGCGAGTGGTTCGCGCGCAACGCCGTCCGCTTCGCCGACCTGCCGCCGTCGAGCGAAGTGACGCTGTCCGACCAGCCGCTCGGGCTGCGCCAACGGGCGTTCGGCTACTCCCAGGAGGACCTGCGCGTGCTGCTGGCGCCGATGGCGACCGACGGCGCCGAGCCGATCGGCTCGATGGGCAACGATCTCTCGCTGGCCGTGCTGTCCGATCAGGCGCCGCCGCTGTTCTCCTACTTCAAGCAGCTCTTCGCCCAGGTGACCAACCCGCCGATCGACCCGATCCGCGAGGAGATCGTCATGAGCCTGGCGACGAGCCTGGGCAACGAGCGCAACCTCTTCGAGGAGACGCCCGAGCACGCCCACAAGCTCCTGCTCGACCAGCCGATCCTCCTCAACCGTGAGCTCGAGACACTCCGCCACGTCTCGCACGACGTCTACGCGGCCCGCACGATCGACATCACCTGGCCGGTCGCCGACGGGCCGGCGGGCATGGCCGACGCGATCGAGCGGATCTGCGCGAAGGCACGCGAGGCGATCGCCGAAGGCGTCAACATCATCATCCTGTCCGACCGTCAGATCGGCCCTCGCCGGGTGCCGATCCCGTCGCTGCTGGCGGTCGCCGCCGTGCACCACCACCTCGTCCTCGAGGGCACCCGGCTGCGGGCCGGCATCATCGTCGAGTCCGGGGAGCCGCGCGAGGTGCATCACTTCGCGACGCTGATCGGCTACGGCGCCAGCGCGATCAACCCCTATCTGATGCTCGAGACGCTCGACATGATGGTGGCCGAAGGGCGACTGCTGCGTCCCGGCGGCGACGAGCCCCTCGGGGCCGAGGACGCCGCCCAGAACGTGATCAAGGCGATCGGCAAAGGCCTCCTGAAGACGATCTCCAAGATGGGGATCTCGACGATCCAGTCCTACCGCGGCGCGCAGATCTTCGAGGCCGTCGGGCTCGAGCCGCAGCTGATCGACAAGCACTTCACCGGCACGGCGTCGCGCATCGGCGGCATCGGCGTCGACGTCCTCGCGGCCGAGGCGCTCGAGCGCCACGCGCGTGCCTACCCGGCGCCGCGCGACGACCTGCTGCCCGTCGGCGGCGTCTACGCATGGCGTCGCGACGGCGAGCACCACATGTGGAACCCAGAGACGATCGCGCTCGTCCAGCATGCCGTCAGGGCAGCCAACGGCGACGTCGACGCCGCCCTCGGCGGCGACGCCGCGGCATACGAGGCGGTGCGCGGGAGCGCGGCCTTTGCGAAGTACCGCGAGTACGCCGACGCCGTCAACGAGCAGGCCGCCCGCCGGGCGACCGTCCGCGGGCTGCTCGCTTTCGATGCCGGGCAGCAGCCCGTTCCGCTCGAGGAGGTCGAGCCTGCGAGCGAGATCGTCAAGCGCTTCTGCACCGGCGCCATGAGCCTCGGATCGATCTCGCGCGAGTCGCACGAGACGCTGGCCATCGCCATGAACCGCCTCGGCGGTCGCTCGAACACCGGTGAGGGTGGGGAGGACCCGTCGCGTTTCATCGCCGACGCCAACGGCGACCGACGTCGCTCGGCCATCAAGCAGGTCGCGTCGGGACGATTCGGCGTGACGATCCACTACCTCGTCAACGCCGACGAGCTCCAGATCAAGATGGCCCAGGGCGCCAAGCCCGGCGAGGGCGGCCAGCTGCCCGGACACAAGGTCGACGACTACATAGGCTCGATCCGCCACACCACCCCCGGGGTCGGCCTGATCTCGCCGCCGCCGCACCACGACATCTACTCGATCGAGGACCTCAAGCAGCTGATCTACGACCTGCGCTGCGCCAACCCGCAGGCGCAGGTGTCGGTCAAGCTCGTGTCCGAGGTGGGCGTCGGAACCGTGGCGGCCGGCGTGTCGAAGGCGAACGCCGACCGCGTGCTGATCGCCGGTCACGACGGCGGCACCGGCGCATCGCCGCTCTCCTCGATCCAGGCGGCCGGCGTGCCCTGGGAGATCGGCCTCGCCGAGACACAGCAGACGCTCCTGCTCAACGACCTCCGCGGGCGCATCGTCGTGCAGACGGACGGCCAGCTCAAGACAGGGCGCGACGTGGTCATCGCGGCGATGCTGGGCGCCGATGAGATGGGTTTCTCGACAGCCCCGCTGATCGCGACCGGCTGCATCATGATGCGCGCCTGCCACCTGAACACCTGCCCGGTCGGCATCGCGACCCAGGACCCGGAGCTGCGCAAGCGCTTCAAGGGGACGCCCGAGCACGTCGTCAACTTCTTCTTCTTCATCGCCGAGGAGGTTCGGGAGATCCTCGCGTCGCTCGGACTGCGCTCGGTCGCCGAGGCGATCGGGCGCGTGGATCTGCTCGGCGTCGCGGAGGCGATCGATCACTGGAAGGCGCGGGGCGTGGACCTCACCCACATCCTCACCCACATCGAGGTACCCGACGGCGCGCCACGCCGGCGCGTCGAAGCGCCGCCTGAGGTCCTCGCCGACGCGCTGGACTGGACCCTGCTCGAGCAGTCCCAGGCCGCCATCGAACGCCGCGAGCCGGTCGCGATGGCGCTCGAGATCCGCAACCGCAATCGCTGCGTCGGCGGCATCCTCTCGAGCCACATCGCTCGCCGCTGCGGCGCCGCCGGCCTCGCGGAGGACTCGATCGTGGTCGACTTCGAGGGCTCGGCGGGCCAGAGCTTCGCGGGCTGGCTGGCCCCCGGTGTGACCTTCTCGCTGCGCGGCGACGCCAACGACTATGCCGGCAAGGGGCTCTCGGGCGGCGTCTTCGCGATCCGCCCGCGCGAGGGCATGGGTGAGCAGTTCAGGGCGGAGGAGAACGTCATCGTGGGGAACACCGTCCTGTACGGGGCGACCGCCGGGCGCGCGTTCTTCCGCGGGCTGGCCGGCGAGCGCTTCGCCGTGCGAAACTCCGGCGCCTGGGCCGTGGTCGAGGGTGTGGGCGACCACTGCTGCGAGTACATGACCGGTGGGCGCGTGGTCGTGCTCGGCCCGACGGGCCGGAACTTCGCGGCGGGAATGAGCGGCGGCGTGGCCTACGTGCTCGACGAGGACGGCACGTTCGCCAAGCGCTGCAACATGGGCATGGTCGGCTTCGACGAGCTGGCCGAGGCCGATGCGATCGAGCTGCGGGCGATGATCGAAGAGCACGGGCAGCGCACCGGCTCGCCGGTGGCCGGGCGCGTGCTGGCGGAGTTCGACGACCTGCTCCGGCGCGGTGCGTTCGTCAAGGTCATGCCGCACGACTACAAGCGCGTGCTGCGCGAGCGGGCCGAGGAAGAGGCGATGGCTGCTCGGGCGGCCACCAACGGCGACCTGTCGGCGCGTCCGCTGGACGCCGTCGGCGAGGCCGGCGCCTGATGGGCAAGCTCGGAGGGTTCCTGCAGATCGAGCGCCACGGCATCCCCCATCGGGATCCCGTCGAGCGGACGCACGACTACCGCGAGTTCCAGCTGCAGCGCCCGGTGGAGGAGCTGCGCGAGCAGGGCGCGCGCTGCATGGACTGCGGCGTGCCCTTCTGTCACAACGGCTGTCCGCTCGGCAACCTGATCCCCGATTGGAACGACCTCGTCTATCGCGACCGCTTCAAGGACGCGATCGAGCAGCTGCATGCGACGAACAACTTCCCCGAGTTCACGGGCCGGCTGTGCCCGGCGCCGTGCGAGGCCTCGTGCGTCCTGGAGATCCGCGAGGGCGACGCGGTGACGATCAAACAGATCGAGTACGCGATCGCCAACACGGCCTGGTCGGAGGGCTGGGTGACTCCCCAGCCGCCGCACCCGCGCCGCGAAACGGGCCAGGCGGTGGCGGTCGTGGGATCCGGGCCCGCCGGCATGGCGGCCGCCCAGCAGCTGCGCCGCTCCGGTCATCGGGTGACTCTGTTCGAGCGCGACGAGGCGATCGGCGGTCTCGTGCGCTTCGGAGTGCCCGACTTCAAGATCGAGAAGACGGTGGTCGAGCGCCGCGTGGAGCAACTCGTCGCCGAGGGCGTCGAGCTGCGCTGCGGTGTGGACGTCGGCAGCGACGTGACCGTCGAGGAGCTCAGGGCCGGCTTCGAGGCCGTCGTGCTGGCGACCGGCTCTCGCGTTCCGCGCGAGCTCGACGTACCGGGCCGCGCGCTCGAGGGAGTCCACTTCGCGATGGATTACCTCTACCAGCGCAACCGCTGGGTCGCTCGCGAGCTCGGCCCCGAGCCGACTGTGGCGGCGCCCGCGCCCGGGTCCGAGATCACCGCCCGCGGCAAGGACGTCGTCGTGATCGGCGGAGGCGACACAGGAGCCGACTGCGTCGGCAACGCGCTGCGCGAGGGCGCGCGCTCGATCGTCCAGCTCGAGCTGCTCTCCGAGCCGCCCGCACACCGTCCCGACGACCGTACGCCCTGGCCGCAGTGGCCCTTGAAGTACCGCCTCAGCTATGCCATGGAGGAGGCCAGGAACGCGGGCGTGGGCGAGCAGGACTACTCGGTGACGACGACGAGCTTCGGCGACGACGGCAGCGGTCACGTGGCGGCGCTGCACATCGCCGGCGCCGAGTCGGCGCCTCCGTTCGCGCCGGTGCCCGGCAGCACGCGCGAGCTGCCGGCGCAGCTGGTGCTGCTTGCGATGGGCTTCCTGCACCCCGAGCAGGAGCTGCTTGAGCAGCTCGGCGTCGAGCGCGACCCGCGCGGCAACGTCAAGGCAGTGAAGCCCTACACGACGTCGGTCGAGGGCGTCTTCGCGGCCGGCGACGCCCGGCGCGGCCAATCCCTGATCGTCTGGGCCATCAACGAGGGTCGCCAGTGCGCGCGCATGGTCGACCGGTTCCTCGCCGATCGACGCGGCGGGGACGGCCTCTCGCAGACGCACGATGAGGCCATCCTCGGTCTCGCCGACGCCGACGACGGGCCCGAGGGCCCGCCCCAGCACGTCGGCCCGGGCATCCAAGCGGGCTGAGCGGAGCGCATCGGCCGAGCGGGCGGGTGCCCGCACACGCCATCTCGTCCATGCCCACCTTCTGCCGCCACAATCGCTTCATCGAGCGCTGCCCGATCTGCAGCAAGGACCTCCCGGGCAGTGCTCCGAGCGCGCCGGTGCGGGCGAAACGCCCGGCGAGCGGTGCGTCCAAGCGCCCGCGCGCAGGACGCACGGCGCGCCACGAGCCGATGCGTGTCAGCCGCGAGGGGCGCGCCGAGGACGACGGGTTTCGCAGTCCGTTGGTGCCGGGGATCCGTGCGGCAGCCGACGCCGAGAGGCTGGCCGCGGAGATCGCCTTCTCCAGCGGCAGGCTGCTCGCGCTGGCGGCCGACCCGCCGGGTCTGTACGGTGAGGCCCGCGCGCTGCTGTCGACCGATCGCGAGCGCGCGAGCTGGGTCTGCTTCCTGATCGCCTACCTCGGCCCGCTGCAGGACGTCGAGGACCCGTTCGCCGGCATCCGTGTGGCCCTTGCCGCGATGCCCGGCCCGGACGCGCCGATCGCCGCTGAGGCCCTGGAGGATCCCGCCGCGATCCCGATCGGGCCCCGCGGCTCGCACGATCCGGTGCGAGCAGGCGAGACGCTGAGCGCGTACCGCCAGTGGGTGCAGCGCGCGGGCGGCGCGCCCGCCGTAGCCTCGGCCACGCAGGCAGCTGCCTTCCAGGGTGACGACGCCTGGACGGCCGAGCGGCGCTTTGAGCGGCTGTTCGAGCGCCTGGCGCTGCCCGGGTTCGGGCGAACCGGTCGCTACGAGCTGCTGGTGACGCTCGGGCGCCTCGGCGCCTATGAGCTGAGAGCCGACTCGCTGCACCTCGGCGGCGTCCATGGATCCTCGATCGAGGATCCGACGATCGTGGCCGCCAAGCGGGTGTTCGGCATCGGCGATCCACTGCTGCTCGACCGCCGCGCCGCGGCCCTCGCACAGGCCGTGGCGGTCCCGGTCGAGACGCTCGACCTCGCTCTCGCGAACTGGGCGGCGTCGGACCGCGCGACGATGGGATTCCCTGACGAGACAGCCGACGACGGCGCGCAGAAGGCGGCGCTCGACGCTCTGGGCCTGTGAGGCGGGCGCGAGCGGCGGGCGAAAAAAGCCGTCCACACGGCCACCTACAGTCTTTGGTGCCTGCTGTTCCCAACCTCACCGGGAGTCGCGATGCCACTCTGTTTCATCGAGCCACAGGATGCGATCCGCGTCATCGCCGAGTCGGTCGGCCGCGAGGCGCGCCGGCAGCTCGTCGGCGAGGTCGTCCGGGCGTGGGTCGACGACATCCCTGACCAGGAACTGTCGGTCCACTACGCCAAGGCCATCGCGGACCTCGACGAGGAGGATCTCCACCTGCTGGCCGCCTGGCACGCCTCACTGGAGGTCGGCCAGCCGATCCCGAACACGGAGTTCCTCGTCGGCGTCTTCCCCAGCCTGGGCGAGAATCGCCGCGAGGCCCTGAAGATCGCCGCTGGCTTTCGCGGCGAGGAAGCGTTCCAGGCCGGCGTCGCGGAGGACCAGGCGCTCGACACGGTCCTCCCGCGGCTCTCCAACGAGCGCGCCATCGAGCTGGCCAACGAGTGCATTCAGCTGTATATGTGGGACCGCCTGGGCTGCGACAACTAGGCGCTCGTATGGCGGCGCGAGGCGGCGTCCTCAGTCGCTCGCGGGCAAAGCCCGCCACGGCTCCTTGCGTCCTTGCCTCGCTTGCCCTACGACCGCCTAGAGGCGTAGCCGTATGGCGGCGCGAGGCGGCGTCCTCCGGTGCCGATCGTGCGCGGCTACACTCGGGTGATGCCCGACGACGCCGCATCTCTGACCGAGGAGGACGTCATGGACGCCCTCTCAAACGTGATCGACCCGGAGCTGGGGCTCGACTTCGTCGAGCTCGGGCTGATCTATGGTGTGGCCATCGACGGGGGCAACGTCAAGGTGACCTTCACGCTGACGACGCCCGGCTGCCCGATCGGCCCGCAGGTCAACGAACAGATCGAAGAGTTCGTCGGCGAACTCGACGGCGTCAAGACGATCGAGTCCGAGATGGTGTTCACGCCGCCCTGGTCGCCGGAGAAGATGAGCGAGGACGCCAAGTTCGCGCTCGGGTACTGAGCCGCGCGCTGATGTAGCCCGGTAACACGGCGATGCGCCAAATCGTGCCGCCCCCGATGCCTCAGAGTGCCAACGGGCCGCGCTCAGCTCCGAGCCGAAGCAGGCTCAACTCACCGGTGGTGGCCGAGCTCCGCCTAGGCCAGCCACGGCGAGATCTGCCAGGCTTGGCCAGTGTCGGCGAACCTCGATCTCGTGCGCTCGATATTCGCCGACTGGGAACGTGGCGACTTCAGATCAGGCGAGTGGGCAGACCCCGCTATCGAGCACGTCATCGCCGACGGGCCAACACCCACGAGCCGGACCGGTTCTGCGGCGGCGCGGGGCATGCGCGACTTCCTGAGCACCTGGGAGGACTTCCGCGTTGGGGCGGACGAGTACCTCGAGCTCGACGACGAACAGATCCTGGTGCTCGTCCGCTTCAGCGGGCGAGGGAAGACAAGCGAAGTGGAGATCGGGCACGTTCACACCGAGGGAGCGAACCTGCTCCAAGTCCGCAGCGGCAAGGTGACGAGACTCGTCTTCTACTGGGACCGCGAGCGCGCGCTCGCCGACCTCGGACTCTCCAAGGGGCAGACGGGCGACTGCTAACTGTCTCGCTCGGTACGCCCATCGCGCGGCGACCTATGGCTCTCGATGTCGTCAGCGAGGTTGCCGATGCGAGCCGCCTCCTCCTGAAGAACCTCCGCAAGATCGGTCAGCGGCTTGCCCTTCTCGCCGTGGGCATCGTCCAGGTCGTCAGCTGCACCTTCAAGCGCCGAATGTGCCCACTCAGTGCGCTTAGCCGCACGCGTAATGCGCTTGTCGTCCAACGTGACGTCGGCGTCACTCCGAAGGTCGATCCTGTGTTCGTCGGACATCGCCTGTCGCTCCCAACTTGCTCGCCGGAAGCTTACGCCCTTGGTCCCAGTCGCGATCCATGGCCTCGAAGAAGCCGCTCGTCCACTCGCCCGAGTCGGGCGTCGTGGATTCCTCCGACAGGAACGCGAGTCCGCCCGTCGAATCTCGGGAGGTATGACTCACGCTGAGGGCAGAACCGTCGCTCTCGTTTCCTACGTTTGCGACCACGACGGCAAGGCGAGCGGACGGCTGGTGCTGGACGGAGACGGCGTTCGCCACGAGATCGTTTGCGAGTGCGGTCAGCTGATTCGCCTTCTAGAGCGCCAGCACTACCAGCTCGACGTGGCCGCGGCCCGCCGCGGCCCTGGTCGGGCGCGCTGGCGAGGATCCAGATTGATGCTCGCTTTCTCGCGCGGCGCGACGCCCGATCCCACACCCGGGATGGCGGACGTTTCGAGCGGATCGAGTGTGGTGGGAGCGGTTCGCGCGACTCCCTAGCGGGACGGGGCGGTCGTGCCCAGTAGGCACCGAGTCAATGCCCGGCGCGTCCCGGGCGGCCGATCAGGGCCGCACAGGACGCACGCCGGTGTCGGCTACAGCTCGGGGTTGGTTGCGTGCCCGCACGCTATGCCCGGGATCCCCGGAGGGGTCGAGCCCATCCTGACTTCCTGACCGGGCGACTGCACGATGAATGTGATCTGGCCGTTTTCGGCACGGAAGTCGTTCAGGCCCGAGTAGGCGCAGATCGAGCTCGCGTGGGAGGGGGCACCGGTGTCCGTTTGCGAGCCGGACCCGATGACGCCCGGAGTGCCCGGGGGCCCCTTCACCTCGCCGGCAAGGGCGGAGCTCGCACCCATACCGACGATCGCGGCTGCGCAGACGGCAGTCGCGAGGATCGAGTTCTTCCGTAGAACGTCACTACAGAACGAGCGCATCGATTACCTCCTGTATCGGTGGACTTCGTCGGCCGATGTTACGACTCGGCGCGATCGCGGTCTGTGCGCGGCGTCACCGGCGACGCCGCGCGTGCGGGAGAGGACGGCGTCTGCCCGTCAGGCGAAAGTCCCCGCCGGGACCTCTTTGAGTGCCTGGGTGAGATCCGCGCGAAACTCCGGCGTGTCCTCGTGTCCGTGCACCGTCACCGCGTGCGCGACGGCCGCGTCGAGGATGTGGCCTTCGCCGCCGGCGATGACCAGATCACAGTTGCTCTCGCTCGGCATCTCTCGGCAGTCGATGTATTTCCGAGACATTGCTCCTCCGTTCTTCGGTTGCTGCTGGAAACTCCCCTGTCGAGCCTACGCCCGTTGGCGTGTGAGCGTCTGCTTCCTGCCGTGCGCGCCGGCTGGGCACAGGCGAATCCAGCCCGCGTTAGCTAGACGGTCGCGGGAGTCGCTTCGCGGGCGAGCGAGACGAGGTTGGCGAGTTCGGCCGCGATGTTCTCGCCGATGACGTCGATGTCCGGCAGCGCGTCGAAGTCGCCGAGCAGGCCGAAGTTCATCTGGCCGTTGTAGGACATGATGGCGATCGCGAGGGCGTGGTTTTCGGGTAGGAACGCGACGGGGATGACCTGGAGCATCTCGCGGCCGAGCACGTAGAGCGGGAACTGCGGGCCGGGCACGTTGGTGACGATCAGGTTGAAGAGGCGGGTCGAGAAGTTCAGGCGCGACGCCTGCGCGAGGATCGTCGGTGGGGCGAAGTTCTGGGCCCCGGCGATGACCTCGGCGCCGAGCGCCTGCTTGGACTCCTTGAGGCCGTCCATGGCGTTGGACACGAACCGCAGCCGGTTGAGCGGGTCGGAGATGTAGACGGGCAGGGGGCCGCGCATGACGACGATGCGGTTGCCGCCTCCGTCGTGTTGATCCTCCGTCCGCACCGACACGGGAACGAGCGCCCGCATCTCCACGCCGGCGGTGCGCCGGCCACGGGAGATCAGGAACGAGCGCAGCGCGCCGGCGACGACCGCGAGGACCACGTCGTTGACGGTCCCTCCGAAGGTGTTCTTGACGAACTTCATGTCCTCGAGTTGGCTGGTGACGCCGACAAAGCGTCGATGCGGGCCGATCGGCACGTTGAGCGGCGTTTCGGGTGCCGGGTTGAGGCCCGCCCAGATGATCTCGCCGACTCCCTCGGCGGCTTCGCGGGCAAAGGCGAGGGCGCGCTCGGGATGGGCGATCGCGTCGAGGGCGCCCTCGACCAGGGTGACGCCCGTCCGGACCGCTCCCGTCAGGCCGGCGGCCAGCAGGTGGGCGGTGCCTGGTTCGGGGTGGGGCTGCCACGGCCGGCCCGAGTTGGGCAGGGCCGGCGCTTCGGGCGAGAGGTCGAACAGGACCGTCGCGAGGTCGACGCCGGCGATGCCGTCGATGAGCGAGTGATGCGTCTTCGTGATGAGCGCGAAGCGGTCGTCCTCGAGGCCCTCGATCAGCCACATCTCCCAGAGCGGCTTGGAGCGGTCGAGCTGCTGGGAGAAGATGCGTGCGGTGAGGTCCTGCAGGCGCTCCCAGCTGCCGGGTGCCGGCAGGGCGGTGTGGCGGACGTGGTACTCGAGGTTGAAGCTGGGATCGTCGATCCAGACGGGCCGGCCGCTGTCGATCGCCGTGTAGGCGAGCTTGTGGCGGTAGCGCGGGACGACGTGAAGGCGGCGACGGATCTGTTCGAGGAACTCGTCCATCGTCGGCGGCGGGCCTTCGACGATCGTGAGACCGCCGATGTGCATGTGCGAGACGGGGCCCTCCTGGTGCAGAAAGGAGGCGTCCACAGGAGTGAGCCTGTCGAGGTGGCGCTGGGGCATCCGCGCCTAGCGTACCGGGACGCCCCCTACAATGACATCTGTGTCCAACACGGTCCACAAGCTGCTGCTCGCTGCGCCCCGCGGCTACTGCGCCGGCGTCGATCGCGCCGTCCAGACGGTCGAACGCGCACTCGAGATCCACGGCGCGCCCGTGTACGTCCGCAAGGAGATCGTCCACAACAAGCACGTAGTGGCGAGGCTGCGCGAGCGCGGCGCGATCTTCGTCGACGAGCACACCGAGGTGCCCGAGGGATCGGTCTGCGTGTTCTCGGCCCACGGCGTCGCGCCGAGCGTGCGCGAGGGCTCGATCGAGCGCCGACTGCACACCATCGACGCGACGTGCCCGCTCGTGACGAAGGTCCATCGCGAGGCCGCCCGCTTCGCCGAGGACGGCTACACGATCGTGCTCGTCGGCCACGACGGCCACGAGGAGGTCGAAGGCACGATGGGCCATGCGCCCGACCGGATCGTTCTCGTGCAGGACGAGAAGGACGTCGAGACGCTCGAGGTCGAGGACCCGGACCGCGTCGCCTATGTGACCCAGACGACGCTGGCGGTCGACGAAACGACCGCCATCCTCGAGCGCCTCCGCGAGCGCTTCCCGAAGATCGTCGGACCTCGCACGGACGACATCTGCTACGCGACGACCAATCGCCAGGCGGCCGTCAAGAAGATGGCCGACAGCTGCGACCTGCTCCTCGTCATCGGGTCGCGGAACTCCTCCAACTCCGTTCGCCTGGTCGAGGTGGCGCGCGACTGCGGTACGGAGGCGCACCTACTCGACAACGCCGGTGAGATCCGCGAGGAGTGGCTCGACGGGGCCGGCGTCGTGGGCATCTCATCGGGCGCGAGCGCCCCCGAGGACCTCGTGGCCGAGCTCGTCGACTTCTTCCGCGCCCGCGGCGTCGTCGACATCTCCGAGTTCGATGTCGTCCGCGAGGACGTCCGCTTCATGTTGCCCAAGCAGATCCGCCAGGCCGTGGCGGCCGGCGAGGCGTCCTGAGCGCAGGGCCGGCGCGCCGGCCCTGCGCTCAGGCGCGCGAGCGCGGGCGCTCGGCTTGCGCCGCATCTCATCCATGCGCACGCTGATCGTCTCGGACCTGCATCTCGGCAGCCTCACGAGCTCCGACGTGCTGCGGCGCGCCCCGCTGCGAGCGCCGCTGCTCGAGGCTCTGGGGGACGTCGAGCGCCTGGTGCTGCTCGGCGACGTGCTCGAGCTCCGCCATGGCCCGGTGCGCGAGTCGCTCGCCGCCGCTCGGCCGGTGTTCGAGGATCTCGGCGAGGCGATGGCGGGTCGCGAGATCGTGCTCGTGGCGGGCAACCACGACCACGCGCTGATCGAACCGTGGCTCGCCGGACGGGGCGGCGAGCTTGATCCGCCGCCGCTCGGAGTCGAGCAGCTGGTGGAGCCGGCGGCGGCGTCGCCGGCTTACGCGCAGATCGCCCGCTGGTGCGAGCCCGCCCGGTGCCGTGTCGCCTACCCGGGCCTGTGGGTGCGGCCCGACGTCTATGCCATGCACGGGCACTACCTCGACTGCCACCTGACCGTGCCGACGCTCGAGCGCCTGAGCGTCGGCGTGATGTCCAGGGTGCTGCGGCGCCCGGCCAGCGCCTTCATCGGCGTCGCCGACTACGAGGCGATGGGCGCGCCGGTGTTCGCCTGGCGAGACGCGGTGGCGCGTGACACGCACACGGGCAACGCCCTCAACGGCCTGGCCACGGTCAGCGCGTGGAGCGCCCTGCGCGGAGACGGCGCGGGCAGCAGAGGCGCGGCGCCAGGACTCGCCCGCCGCCTCCGTCGCAGGGCGCTCGTCGCCGGGTTCCCGCTGGCGGTCGCTGCGCTCAATCGCGCCGGCCTCGGGCCGCTGCGCGCCGAGGTCTCGACCGAGGAGCTCCGGAGGGCGGGACTCCGGGCGATGGATGAGGTGGCGGTGCGCCTGGGCCTCGGAGACTCCCACGTCGTTTTCGGCCACACGCATCGCGCCGGACCGCTCGCGGGCGACGATCTCGGCGAGTGGCACGGTCGTGACGGGGCGCGGCTGCACAACACCGGCAGCTGGACCTATGCCTCGATCTTCCTCTCCGACGCGCCGGGAGACAGCCCATACTGGCCGGGCGCCGGCGTGCTGGTCGGCGATGACGGGCCGCCAGAGCTCGTGCGCCTGCTGCAGGATCGCACGCGTGCGGAGATCCGTCCGCCGCGGCGCGTGGCGCAATAACGGACCGCGAGCGCTCGCGGCCGACGGTCGCTCAGGCGATGCCGGGGGTGAAGCAGGTGGCGAGGCAGCTGACGCCGGCTCCGACGCGAATGTCGAGCGTGCCGGCCGTGTGGTGCCCGTGCTCCAGCGTCGCGTAAGCACCGGGCCCGTTGACCGCGACCTCGACGGGCGCCGCGTCCGGGCCGGCGCTGACGGTGACGGCCCCGACTCCGTCCAGCACGAGCCAGACGCCGCCGGCTTCATAGGCGCCGGCGTGCGCCCCCGGCTGGTCGGGCGTAGGCACGACCAGGTCGACACCCGGCTCGTCCTCGGCGCGCAGCGCCGGCAGCGGCTCGCGCGTCTGGCCGAGCAGCTCCTGGATTGCGAGCTCGGTTTCGAGGTAGGCGCCTTCGCCGTAGTGGTAGTTGAACAGGCGTGCCCGCCCGTCGAACAGGTAGCGAGCCGGCCAGCCCTCGTTGCCGTAGTCCTGCCAGACCTCGAGCTCGCTGTCGATCAGTACCGGATAGGAGATCTCCAGTCGGGCGACGGCGTCGCGAACGGCCTGCTCGTCGTGCGAGGCCTCGAAGCCCGGGCAGTGCACGCCGATCACCCGCAGGCCTTCGGGTCCGTAGCGCTCGTGCCAGGCCCGCAGATAGGGGAGCGTCCGCATCGAGTTTGGGCGGCAGAAGTCCCAGAACTCGACCAGCATCGGGCGCCCGCGCTGGATGATGCTCGCCTGCGAGCCGCTGACGTTCACCCACGGCAGCCGCACGGGAAAGAGCGGCGCGACGATCCTGTCAACGGGCGCTCGCAAGCGCGCCTAGCCAATGCTTCCGACCATCTCCAGCTGAATCAGGCGGTTCAACTCGACGGCGTACTCCATCGGCAGCTCCTTCGTGACCGGCTCGATGAAGCCGTTGACGATCATGGCCGCCGCCTCGTCCTCGGTGAAGCCACGCGAGCCCATGTAGAACAGCTGGTCGTCGGAGATGCGTCCGACGGTCGCCTCGTGCGCGACCGTCACGTGCGGGTTCTGGATCTGGATGTCGGGCCAGGTGTCCGACCGCGATTCGCCGTCCATCATCAGGCCGTCGCACTGCACGCGCGCTTTGGAGCCGGCCGAGTTGTGGCCCATCTTGACAAGGCCGCGGTAGCCCATGATGCCGCCGTCCTTGGAGATCGACTTGGCGAGGATGTTCGACGTCGTGTTCGGCGCCAGGTGGACGACCTTGGCGCCCGTGTCCTTGTGGACGCCTTTGCCGGCGACGCCGACGTTGAGGTGGTCGGCGCGCGCGCCCTCACCCATCAGGAACGAGCCGGGGTAGAGCATCACGTACTTGGCGCCCATCGATCCGCCGACCCACTCGACGGTGCCGTTGGCGTCGACGACGGCGCGCTTGGTGTTGAGGTTGTAGACGTCCTTGGACCAGTTCTGGACGGTCGTGTAGCGCGCCTTTGCGCCCTCGTGGACGAAGATCTCGACGACGGCCGAGTGCATCGAGTTGACGCTGTAGGTCTGGGCGGTGCAGCCCTCGATGTAGTTGACCTCCGAGCCCTCGTCGGCGACGATCAGGGTGTGCTCGAAGGTGCCCTCGCCGGCGCCCTCCATGCGGAAGTAGGACTGCAGCGGCAGGTCGCACTTGACGCCCTTGGGGATGTAGCAGAAGGCTCCCCCCGACCACACGGCTCCGTGCAGCGCCGAGAACTTGTTGTCCTGCGGCGGGACGCATTTGTTCATGAAGTATTTCTGGACCAGCTCGGGGTACTCCGTGATGGCCGTGTCCATCGAGCAGAACAGGATCCCCTGCTTGGCGTACTCCTCCTTCAGGCCCTCGTAGACGGGCTCCTGGCGCCACACGCCGACGACGCCGGCGAGGTGCTCGCGCTCGGCCTGGGGGATGCCGAGGTCCTCATAGGTCTTCTTCATCTCCTCGGGCACGTCGTCCCAGCTGTTGAAGCGCCCGGCGGTCGGAGGCGAGTAGAGGACGAGTTCGTCGAGGTTCAGGCCGCCGAGGTCCGGACCCCAGGTCGGGATCGGCTTGCGTTCAAAGATCTCGAGTGACTTGAGCCGTTTCTCGGCCATCCAGGCCGGCTCGCCCTTGATCTTCGAGAGCTCGCTGACGACCTCGCGCGAGATGCCCTGGCGAGCTAGCAGCTGACCCTGCTCGTCCTCGACGATCGGGCTGGGTTTGGCAATCTTCGTGCGGTCAATCGTCGCCATGAGGCTCCTCGCTGCGGGTCGCTTTGCGAATCCTGTGCTGGGAAGTAGGAATTGTATCGCGGCTGCAGGTCTCACCAGAGCGTCGACGTGGAATCGAACGCGCGGATCGCCTCGTCGCGCGTGATCAGCGTCGCGGCGACCGAGCGCGCCGTCGCATAGATCAGCCGGTCCACGGGATCGCCGGGGAAGCTTCTCCCGTCGAGCAGTCCGGCCGCCACGGCCACCTCGGCGCTCGGCGCCAGCGCCTCGACGCGGTCTTCGGCAATCCCCTGCCTGACCCAGAGGCTCACATCGCGATCGAGCGACACGCGCCCGCGTGCGACAAGCGTCGCGATCTCCCACGCGCTCAGGGTGGACACGCCGATGCTCGGCGCCTGATCGATCGCGTCTCGGGCCGTATCTGAAAGGCGCTCGGGTGCCGCCAGCCACCAGAGCCAGGCATGCGTATCGAGCACGATCACGTGCCGGTCGCGTACCAGTCGACGTCGAGAGGCTCGATCAGCTTCTCGTCAGAGACGTGGAACGTAGCCGAGCCGCGAAGGCTCTTCGGCTCAGTCATGGCTAACACGCGCGCGACGGCCCGGCCGCGCTTCGTGACGACGATCTCCTCGCCCGTGGCGGCCACCTCGTCGAGCATCGCCAGGCACTGAGCCTTGAACTGGCTGGCTGAGACTGAACGCGCCATGACCATGGTCACATTACCATAGTCATATCGGCGTTTCGGGCGTCGCTGGCCCTAGAGCATGTGGGCTGGGCAGCAGCGGCTCAGCTGGGCCATGCGGCGTCGCCGGTGACGGCTCCGCGGACGACCTTGAGGTTGAGCAGCGCGCACTTGCGCCTGGTCGCCGAAACGGGGATGCCGAGCAACTCGATCATCCAGTCGGCGTCGAGGCGCCCGACCTCTTCGAGCGTCATGCCCTTGAGCTCCTCCGAGGCGATCGAAGCCGCCGCCTGCGAGATCGCGCAGCCGTGCCCGTGGAAGCGGAGGTCGGCGATGCGCTCGTCGCTCACCCGGATGTGGACGCCGAGCTCGTCGCCGCAGAGCGGGTTGTGCTCGAGCGCCTCGAGGTCGTGGGGGTCGAGCTCGCCGAAGTTGCGGGGCTGCTTGTAGTGGTCGAGGATGTAGTCGCGATAGAGATCGTCCATGTCGGCTCCTAGGCCGCGTCGAGGGCGAAGACGTCGCGGGCGCCGAGCAGCGCTCCGAGGAGGGCGTCGATGTCGGCGCGGTCGTTGTAGACGCCGAGGCTCGCCCGGGCGGTCGCGCTGACGCCGAGGCAGCGCATCAGCGGCTGGGCGCAGTGGTGGCCGGCACGGATGCAGACGCCCTCGCGTCCTGTCAGCTCGGCGATGTCGTGCGGATGCATGCCCTCGATCGTGAAGGACGCCAGACCGCCGCGATCCTGTGCGCGTGGCGGACCGACGACGCGCAGTCCCGGCACGCCGGCGAGACCGTCGAGCATGTAGGCCGTCAGCGTCCGCTCGTGCTCACGGACACGATCCATGCCGAGGTCTGACAGGTAGTCGACGGCCGCCGCCAGGCCGACGGCCTCGGCGACCATCGGTGTGCCGGCTTCGAACTTCCACGGCAGCTCGTTCCAGGTGGCGCTCTGGAAGTCGACCGAGGCGATCATGTCGCCGCCGGTCAGGAAGGGCTCCATCTCCTCGAGCAGCTCCCGACGGCCGTGGAGCACGCCGACGCCCGTCGGGCCGAGCGCCTTGTGGCCCGTCCAGGCATAGAAGTCGGCGTCGAGCTGGCCCACGTCGACCGGCAGCTGGGGAACCGCCTGGGCGCCGTCGATGAGCGACACGGCGCCGGCCGCTCGCACCCTTGCGACCATCTCGGCCACCGGGTTGATCGTGCCGAGGACGTTGGACACGTGGGCGAAGGCGACCAGGCGCACGTCGCCACGTTCGAGCTCGGCGTCGAGCGCCGCCGGCGAGAGCTTCCCGTGATCGTCGACCTCCAGGTAGCGCAGCTCGGCGCCGCGCTCGCGGCAGAGGACCTGCCAGGGCAGGATGTTCGCGTGATGCTCCATCTGCGTGATCAGGATCGCGTCGCCCGCGTCGATGTTGGCCCGGCCCCACGAGTAGGCGACGAGATTGATGGCCTCTGTCGCGTTCTTGGTGAAGATCGTCGTCTGCGGCGTCGCGCCGGTGAAGGCCGCGATCCGCTCGCGGGCGCCCTCGAAGGCCGCGTCCGCCTCCTGCGCGAGCGGATAGACGCCGCGATGGACGTTGGCGTTGCGCTCGCTGAGATGGTTGGACACGGCGTCGATCACGACCTGTGGCTTCTGCGACGTGGCGCCCGAGTCGAGGTAGACGAGCGGGCGATCTCCGCGCCGGGTGAAGATCGGGAAGTCCGCCCGGACGTCGAACGTGCTCTCAGCGGCTGGCGGCATAGGCCTCGATGTCCTCACGGGCCGCGGCGAGCTTGCGGGCGACCCTGCTCCTGACGAGCGTTTCCAGAGGCTCGTCCTGGAGCTCGGCCACGAGCGGCTCGAAGAAGCCCTCGACGATCACCCTGACTGCCGCCGGACGGTCCAGGCCGCGCGTCTGCATGTAGTAGATGGCGGTCTCATCGAGCTCGCCGACCGTGCCTCCGTGCGACGCGGACACGTCGTCGGCCGACACCAGCACCGACGGGATGGCGTCGATCCGCGCTTTCGGCGAGAGCATCATCGAGTGGAACTGGAGATAGGTGTGGGTCTGCTGGGCGCCCGGATCGATCTGGATAAGACCCTCGAAGCTCGAGCGGCTCTCGCCCGTGGCGGTTCCGCGCCAGTGGACGTCGCCGCCGGACGGGCCGGTCTCGTGCAGGTCTACGGCGAACACGTCGAGGTGCTCCTTCTCCTCGGTGAAGAACAGGCCGCGGAAGGCCATGTCGCCGCCGCTCTCGGACACGGCCAGCTCGAGGTGCTGGCGGACGAGGTGCCCGCCGAGCAGGGCGGGGAGCCAGTGGCAGTAGGCGTCGCGCCCGACGCCGACGAAGCGCGTCGACACGTCGAAGACCTCGCCCCGGCCCCAGTCCTGGAACTGGGCCAGGCGGCAGCGCGCGCCGTCCTGGAGGTAGAGCTCGAACGCGCCGGCGTGCAGAGCCTGGCCGTCGAAGTCCTCGGCCAGGTCGTACTCGTGGACGCGGAAGTCGCTCGTCGGCCCGCCGAGGACGAGCGTCCGCCCATACTGGGCGACGCCGGCGCAGTCGATGGCGTAGACGATCTCAAATGGATCCTCGATCGTCACGCCGCTCGGCACGTGCAGGAACGCTCCGCCGCTCCAGAAGGCGGCGTTTGCCGCCTCGAGCTTGTGGCGGTCGATCGTCAGGCGCTTGGAGAACCACTCGCCGACGAGCTCGCCGTGGTCGCGGAAGGCATCCTCGAGCGAGCAGAGGACGACACCGCGCTCGGCGAGGCCGGGATCGAGGTCGAGGGCGACGGTGCGCTCGCCGTTCTGGACGATGCGCCCGGCACGGGGCCGGTCGGGCAGCGTCCGCTCGACGACCGCGGGAACGCCGGCGGGGCCGACGTCTCCCGCGTCGGTCGACAGCGCGTCGAGGTCGAGGCTCTGGAGGCTCGTCGTCCAGAAGCCGGAGCGCCGCCAGACGGGCAGCTCGGCGGCCTCGAAGGCCACGCGGGCTGCATCGCGCAGCTCGGCGAGCGTCCGTCCGTCACCGGCGCCGTCGCCGGCGAGCGCGTGGTAGAGGCTCGCCTCGCGGTGGCGGCCCGGCTTGACCTGGGTGGGCCCGTCAGGGTCGACGGCGCCGGCGCCGTTCGCAGGAGGCGCCGTAGGGCTCGGGGCCCCCGGCTCAGACACCGTCGTCACCGGCGGCCACAGCGGCGGCCGCGCCGACCTCCTGGCGGATCTGGTCGTAGCCCTCGCGCTCGAGGCGCTCGACGAGCTCGACGCCCCCCTCGAGCACGATGCGGCCATCCATCAGGATGTGCACGAACTCCGGCTTGACGTAGTGGAGGATGCGCTGGTAGTGGGTGATGATCAACGCGCCCAGGCCCTGCTCGTCATGCAGGCGCTGGACGCCCTCGGCGACGGTTCGCAGGGCGTCGATGTCGAGCCCGGAGTCGGTCTCGTCGAGGATCGCGATGTCGGGCGCGAGCATCGCCATCTGGAGGATCTCGGCGCGCTTCTTCTCGCCGCCGGAGAAGCCGTCGTTGAGGTGGCGCGAGGTGAAGGTGCGGTCGACGTCGAGCAGGTCGATGGCGTGCTGGAGCTGGTTGCGAAACTCCTTCACCTGGATCGGCTCCTCGCGCTTGGCGTTGATCGCCATGCGCAGGAAGTTGGCGACCGACACGCCGGGAATCGAGACGGGGTACTGGAACGCCAGGAACAGCCCCGCCTTCGCCCGGTCGTGGGGTTCGGCCTCGGTGATGTCCTCGCCCTTGAAGATGATCGTTCCGGACGTGATCTCATACGAGGGGTGGCCGAGCAGCGTGTTGGCGAGGGTCGACTTGCCCGAGCCGTTCGGTCCCATCAGCGCGTGTATCTCGCCGCGGTTGATGTCGAGGTCGACGCCCCTGAGGATCTCGCGCTCCTCGATGCGGACATGAAGGTCTTTGATCTCTAGGTCGGCCATATTCGGTTATCGGGCTCCGGTCGTGAGGGATTCGATTTGCAGGGGTCCAATGCCCGCGGCGCCTGCCATCGCCGGGGTGAGCACGAGTTCGGCGAGCGTCGTCTCGCGCAGGGTGCTGATGATCGACATGCGCACCCGCGTCCACAGCAGCTTGGTGGGGCAGACGTGATCGGGGCTCGACTCGCGCGAGCACACGATCGATCCGTCGGCGGCCTCGGAAATGCACTCGATCGGCGCGATCGAGCCCTCGAGCGCCTCGACGACCTCGGCCATCGTGATCTCGCCCGCGGGCCTCGCGAGCATGTAGCCGCCGCGCGAGCCACGCCTGGAATCGACCAGGCCCGCCTTGCGCAGACGGGCGACGAGGTGCTCGAGATACGCGAGCGGGAGGCCGCCATGGGCGGCGATCTCCGCCAGCGGGATCGGGTCCTCGCCGGAGCGTCGAGCAAGCTCGACCATCACGCGCACGCCGTACTCGGCCTTGGTTGAGAACATCATCGCAAGATTTCCTACCTGCGAGCTAGGGTATCAGCCGCCTTCGAGCTTCCCGACGTCGTGAGCCAGCGCTTCGGGCGTCAGCTGTTCCTGCTGGAAGACGACGCGCTCGGAGCCGCGACGGTCGAGGAGCATGACCGAGGCGTGAAGCCCGAACGCCGAACGACCGGCGCTCGCCGGTGTGACTCGATAGGCGCGCCACAGTGAGCGCAGCTGGGCGACGGGGCCGTCGAGATAGGACACGCGGCCGCTCAGCGATACGTCGGCGAGGAAGCGGGCGACCTTCGCGGGGGTGTCGCCACGAGGGTCGGCGCTCACAATCAGGACCGGAACCGGGTGGCCGAGTTCGTCGAGCGCGCCGCGAATCTGCTGGGCGATGACGACGCAGCTGGCGCCACACGTCGAGTAGAGGAACGTCAGCACCACGACCCTGCCACGCAGACTCGCGAGGCTAACGCGGCGACCCCGCTGGTCGCTCAGCGTGAAGTCGCGCACCGGCGCGCCCGACGGCAGCGCGGCACCATCGAAGCCCGCTTCGACGCTCGGATTCGAACCGATCACAGCGGGGCGGTGCGCGGTTCCGCCGAGCTGTGAGGCGAGGATCGCCGCGCCGGCCGCGACCACAGCGACCAGCACCACGATCGTGCCGGGGCCTCGGCGCATCGCGCCAGCGTAGGGCAATCATGCGCGCAAGCATCGCTCGCCCCGGCGCGCGACTTCCCCTCATCGGGCGTGTTCGGTTAGGCAGGAAGCCGCCGCTCGCCAACCGTAGGGGGACCCTGATGCGCACGCACAAGCAAATGCTCCTGTCGTTTCTCTGTGCAGCGCTGTCAACGACTGTGCTCGCGCCCGGCGCCGACGGCGCCGCGGCGGCCGCGCCGTTACCACCGGCCAACGACAACGTTGCAAACGCCCAGCTGATCCACTCGCTGCCCGCAACGCTCGACGGAACGACCGTAGGCGCCACGATCGAGCCGGGCGAGGCCGAATCCTCGTGCGGCCAGAGCACGACGGCCTCGGTCTGGTACGCCTTCCGCTCCGCGAGTGCGCAGCGCGTCGCCGTCGACCTCGCGGCCGGTGGGGCGCTCGACGGGACGATTGACGTCTACCACGCGCTGCGCTCGCAGCGGATCGCACTCGACTGCCAGGCCACCGACCCGCACGGTCGCGCGGCGCTCTCCTTCGCGGCCTCCAAGAACGGCCTCTACTACATCCGCGTCGCGGCGCTCCCGAACTCCCAGCTGGCGCCGTTCACGCTCGACGTGTTCCTGCCCACGCCCGCCGTCGCCCCTCCAGGTCCCCGGCTGCCCGCAGGCGGCGTCAACGGGCGGGTTGACCGCATCCAGAACATCAACGCCGCGTACTCGATCTCGCTGCGCGCCGGCGTCAGCTACCTGATCAACCTCGCCAACAAGACGAAGGGCGCTTGCGTGAGCGGCGGTCTGTTCGCGCCCGGCACGAGCTCCTTCGAAGAAGGCTCGCCGTTGCTGCACATCAGCTGCGGCGGCTACCGCCTCTTCACCCCGGGCCCGGGTCAGGGTGGGCGCTACAGCTTCCAGGTCATGCCGCGCCTCTCGCACAGCGGCGTGCAGCGCTTCCACCTCCAGGTCGCGCCCGCCGGTCCCGCCGAGACCGCCCCCGGGCTGGCCCTCGGCAACTACGCCGATGCGCGTGGGCGACTCGACGGCAGTGGCGTGCGCGTGCTGCGCCTCTATCGCCTCGATGTGACCAGCCACTCGAACCTCACGCTCAAGCTGAGGGCGCCCGCGTCGGCCGACTTCAACCTGCAGCTGCGCAACCAGAACGGAAACGTGATCGAATGCCAGTGCGGTGGGAGCGGTCCCGAGACGCTTCAGCACCAGCTGCGGCCCGGTCGCTACTACGCCGTCGTCTCCGTCCGCGACGCGACGGCCGGCAACTTCTCGCTGATCCGTGAGTCGCGCACAATCACCTCGGCCTCGATCTCCTTCGGAGCGCCCACCGCCAGGCCCGGACAGGGGCTCGGCATCCACGTCAAGGTCTCGCCCACCGCCGCGGGGCCCGTGACCGTGCAGATCGAGCGCTTCGACCCTGTCTTCGGCTGGCAGTTCTATCGCCAGGAGAGCGCCTTTGCGCGCGCCGGCACGGCCCTCGTGCCGTTCACGCCCCCGGCCGTGGGGCGCTGGAGGGCGAGGGCCGAGTACGGCGGCTCGCGCACGGCGAGCCCCAGCGCGGCCGGCTTCACGTACCTGCTCGTATCCTGAACAGGAGGCCTTTCGAGACCGTTTGGGCGGCCTCCACAGGTGTCGAACGAAGGGGTTGGAGTCGGCACGTTCGCTCGCTATACTTTTTGAAGTCCGTAAATCCTGACCGTGGTTTAGGAGTTTCAAGATGAGTCCGTCCGGCGCGGAGCTTCTCCGTCAAGTCAAGAGCCAGATCCAAGAGGTCGACCCGTCCGAGGTCAAGGAGTTGATCGACGAGGGTGTGGCCGTGATCGACGTTCGCGAGACCGAGGAGTTCGCGGCCGGCCATCTGCCGGGCGCCAAGCACGTGCCGAGGAGCTACCTGGAGACACGGATCGAGGGCGTCGTGCCCGACCGCTCGACCCAGGTGATCCTCTACTGCGCCTCGGGCAACCGCTCCGCCTACGCCGCACGCACCCTGGGCGAGGAGCTCGGCTACGAGCACGTCCGGTCGATGACCGGCGGCATCACGCTGTGGAAGGACCGCGGCTATGACGTCGTTGTGCCGCGCGCCCTCACAGCCGAACAGCGCGAGCGCTACTCGCGCCACGTGCTGATCCCGGAGATCGGCACCGACGGCCAGCAGAAGCTGCTCGACGCCAAGGTCCTGCTGCTCGGCGCCGGCGGCCTCGGTTCGCCGACGGCTCTCTATCTCGCCGCTGCCGGCGTCGGCACGCTCGGTATCGTCGACGACGACGTCGTCGACCTCTCCAACCTGCAGCGCCAGGTCATCCACAGCACGGCCACGATCGGCGTCCCCAAGGTCGACTCCGCCGAGCAGGCGATCCACGAGCTCAATCCCGACGTCAACGTCGTCAAGTACCAGACGCGCATCGACGCGTCGAACATCATGGAGATCATCGAGGGCTACGACGTCATCGTCGACGGCGTCGACAACTTCCCGACCCGCTACCTGCTCAACGACGCGACCGTCCGGCTCAAGATCCCGGTCGTGTCGGCCTCGATCCTCGGCTTCGACGGCCAGCTCTCGGTGTTCAAGCCCTACGAGGGCCCGTGCTACCGCTGCCTGTTCCGCGAGCCGCCGCCGGCCGAGCTCGCGCCGTCGTGCGGCGCCAACGGCGTCCTCGGCGTCCTGCCGGGCACGATGGGCCTGTTGCAGGCGACCGAGGTCGTCAAGCTGATCCTCGACATCGGCGAGCCGGCCATCGGGCGGCTGCTGCTCTACGACGCCCTCGGCGCCACCTTGACGGAGGTCAAGGTCCACCGTGACCCCGACTGCCCGATCTGCTCGCGCGACCCCGACGACATCCGCGACGACGAGATGGGCGTGTTCCCCGATTACGAGGCGTTCTGCGCCGCAGCCGGATAGGCTCACGCACCACACATGGCGACGATCAAGATTCCCCCGGTGCTGCGCGCGTCCGTCGGCGGCGAGAAGGTGCTTAGCGCCGACGGCGAGAACGTCGGCGACGTCCTGCGCGGTCTCGCGGCGAGCCATCCGGCGACCGCGAGCCAGCTTTTCTCGGCCGAGGGCGAGCTCAACCGCTACGTCAACGTCTACCTCAACGACGAGGACGTCCGGGTGCTCGACGGCCTGGACACGACGGTCGGCGAGAGCGACACTCTGGTAATCCTGCCGGCCATGGCCGGCGGCCGCTAGGCGCGCCGAGCGCCTTTTCAGGCGGCGGCTGGGGTGCTCTGGGTCTGCGCCCGGTCTGGCGCCTGCGCCGCGCCGTCCGCCGGCGGCACCTGGCTCATCGCGTGCTCGGCGAGGGCCGTGATCGTCAGCGACGGGTTGACGCCGACGTTGGCCGGGATCGCCGAGCCGTCGCAGACGAGCAGTCTCTCGTAGCCGTATGCGCGCTGCCCGCCGTCGACGACGCCGCGGCCGGGGTCGGGCGCGATGACGGCGCCGCCGAGGATGTGGGCGGTCGTCGGGATGTTGAAGAGGGCCTCCGTGAGAGCGCTCTGGGCGATGCCGCCGGTGCGCTTGGCGAACCATTCGGCGGCCTTGTTGGCGACGGGTATGAACGTCGGGTTGGGCCGCTCGGGGTCCTGTTCGGTCTGCAGCCAGAATGAGCCGAACGGCCCTTTGCGCGGGCGCAGGGCGATGGCGTTGTCGAGCGTCTGCATGACGAGGATGATGATCGTGCGCCGTGACCAGTGCTTCGGGAAGAGGACCTTCGCGAGGCGACCCGGGTGCAGGAGTATCTGGACGAGCAGCTTCAGCGGCCGCGTCACGCGCGTCCCCTCGCCGACCAGCAGCGTGTAGAGCATTCGCATCGAGTCACCGTCGTCGCCGTAGGTGACCGTCTCGATGTGGGTGTTCGGGTCGGGATAGATGGACGAGCTGATGGCCACGCGCTTGATCAGATCGTCGGGATAGTCGGCGGGCACGGTCACGGTCAGGATCGACTCCGAGTTGGTGCGCACGAGCTCGCCGAGGCGCGCCGACAGGCGCGGCAGCGACCCGCTCAGCCTGCATCGCTGGAGCAGGCGGTTGGTGCCCAGCGGGCCAGCCGAGACGACCACGCCACGCGCGCGCTGGATGCGCCGTTCCTTTCTCAGCCACGCACCCGAGCGGACGCTCTCGACCTCATAGCCGTCGCTCCCGTCGGCGGCGCCGAGTGGGCGGATGTCGATGACCGTCCGTTCGGGCATCACGTCCGCGCCGCGCTTCTCGGCGAGATACAGGTAGTTCTTCACGAGCGTGTTCTTGGCGCCATGGGGGCATCCGACCATGCAGCGACCGCACAGGAGGCAGCCGCTGCGGTCTGGCCCCTCGCCGCCGAAGAACGGGTCGCTGACGGTCTCGCCGGCGGTGCCGAAGTAGATGCCGACTGGTGTCCGTTTGTATGTGTCGCCGACGCCCATCTCCTCGCCGAGCTCGCGCAGCAGCTGGTCGGCCGGGTCCTCGTAGGGGTTTTCGACGACCCCCAGCATCCGCTGGGCCTCGGCGTAGTGGGGGGCGAGAGCGCTCTCCCAGTCCTCCATCTCGGACCACTGGCGATCCTCGAAGAACGGTCGCGGCGGAACATAGAGCGTGTTGGCATACCCAAGGCTGCCGCCGCCGACGCCGCAGCCGGACACGACCGAGACGTCCTTGAACGTCGTCAGGCGGAAGATCCCCTTCATCCCGAGTTGCGGCCTCCAGAAGTAGCGCCTCAGATCGGCGGTCGAGCTGGGGAACTCGTCATCGGCGAAGCGCCGTCCGCACTCGAGCACGCCGACGGAGTAGCCCTTCTCCGACAGCCGCAGCGCCGACACACTGCCGCCGAAGCCCGAGCCGACGACGAGCCAGTCGAAGTCGAACCCCTCTTTTGCCCCCTTCATGCTTGCAACCCCTCGGTCGTGGTGCTCAGGCGCCCATCTTAGTAGTGGCTGACTGGCTGCACAGCCAGTCACGGCCTGCGCGAAAACCGCTTCTGCGCCTCGGCCAATTCGAGTTCCCCATATCGATGCCTCGCCCAATATCAGTTCGGCTTGGCTAGGCGTGACGCCCCGACGATCCAGAAGATGCCGCTGAACCAGCCCAGGACGAAGAAGGCCCACTTGCCCTTCATCGCGCAAATCACACCGATCGCTAATCGGCCACCGATGACGATGAGCCCAACGACCAACCTGGCGGCGGAGATCGCCAGGACCACGATTGGCCGGCCTAGTCCCACTGACCCACCACCCCTCGGGCAGTCGCTATATTTGCTGAAGTAATGGCGGCTGAGCGGCTCAGGAACCGGCCCGGCGGGGGTCGCTACGGCGACGTCGTCCAGTCGATCGGCCATACGCCGCTGGTCGAGCTGCCGAACCTGTCGCCCAAGCCGGGTGTGCGCATCTGGGCGAAGATGGAGTCGCGCAACCCGACCGGTTCGGTCAAGGACCGCGTCGCCCGCGCCCTGATCGAGGACGCCGAGGAGAAAGGCGCGATTTCGCCCGGCCAGACGATCCTCGAACCGACGTCCGGCAACACGGGCATCTCCCTCGCGATGATCTGCTCGAGCAAGGGCTACAAGCTCAAGGTCGTCATGCCCGAGAACGTCACGCCGGAGCGCACCCAGCTGTTGAAGATGTACGGCGCCGAGATCGTCTACTCGGATGGCTCGACCGGCTCCAACGGAGCCGTCGCCAAGGCGCTGGAGATGGCCGCCGAAGACCCCTCGTACTACATGCCCTACCAGTACGGCAACCCGGCCAACCCGAACGCCCACTACAACGGCACGGCGCTGGAGATCCTCGAAGAGCTCGATGAGGTGACCGCCTTCGTCGCCGGGCTCGGCACCGGAGGGACGCTGATGGGCAACGGCCGGCGCCTGAAGGAGACATTCGGAGACGCCGTCAAGATCGTTGCCGCCGAGCCCATGCAGGGCGAGCCGGTCCAGGGCCTGCGGTCGCTCGACGACGGCTTCATCCCGCCGATCATCGACATCTCGCTGCTCGACCGCAAGATCTTCGTGACCAACCGCGACGCCATCGTGTGGACGCGGAGGCTGCTCGACGAGGAGCGCCTGTTCGCCGGTGTCTCGAGCGGAGCGATCGCCAGCGTGGCCGTCCGGATCGCGGGAGAGCTCGAGGAGGGCAATGTGGTCTTCGTCATCGCCGACGACGGCTGGAAGTACCTGTCGAGTGGCATCTACACGCTGCCGGTCGACGAGGTGGCGAACCTCGAGTCGACCGTCTGGTGGTAGCGGCGCGCCCTACCCGCGCCCGCCGGACATGATCATCGCAGCGCCGCTGCTCGAGGACATCGTCGCCCACGCGCGCGACGAGTACGACGCGGAGTGCTGCGGCATGGTCGCCTACGCGCCCGGCGTCGACGGCAGCGGTCCTGTTGCCGTGCGGGTGCATCGCGCGGTCAACATCCATGCGTCGCGCAAGCGCTTCGAGATCGATGGCAAGGAGCTGCTGAGCGCCATCAACGCCTTCGAGGACGAGGGCTGGGAGCTCGGAGCGATCTACCACTCCCACACCCACACCGCTCCCTATCCGTCCCAGACGGACATCAACTTCGCGGCCAGTTGGCCGGGCCTGGAGTGGGTCATCGTCGGGCTGGCCGACGAGGTTCCCGACGTCCGCTGCTACATGATCGACGGGCCGGAGGTCCGGGACGTCGAGCTGGAGGTCAGCTGATGGTCGACGACGGCCTCGTGTGTCCGATCTGCGGCCGCGAGCATCCCGCGAGCGAGCGCTTCTGCGAGACATGCCGGATGCCCCTCGTCCTCGGCCACGGCGGTGGCGAGCCGGCCGCCAGCGGTCGGCGTCAGAGGGCCAGGAAGATCAAGCCGGAGTACGCCGAGGGTGCGCTCGTCAAGGTCGCCCGCGCTGAGAGCCAGCCCGAGGCGGAGTTCATCGAGGGCCTGCTGCTCGAGGAGGGAATCCCCTGCATGCTGCGCCGCTCGGCCGGCTTCGACGTGCCGGAAGTCCTGGCTGCCGGCCCTCGCGACGTGCTCGTGCCCGAGTCGGGCGCCCAGGCCGCACGCGAAGCGCTCTCCTGGGAGCCGCCGGCGAACTAGCCGAGACGGGCGCCCGGCCTAGACGAGGACCGGCTGGCCCGCGGCTTCGCTCGTGATCGAGCGGATCTCCTCGGAGGCCCGCTCGAACTCGGCGTCGGAGAGCACCGGGGTGCCCTCGAAGGGGAGTTCGCGCTGGAGTTCGACCCAGGCGTGGGGGCCCATGTACTCGTCCTTGACCTTCACGGTCACCGGCCGCGGGATCCTGTAGGTACGCAGCAGGAGCACGTGCAGCGGTTGGCGTCCGCGCCAGCCGAGGCGCTTTTCGGCGTAGTCGGGCGTCCACACGTAGAACGGCGAGAGCGCATCGACGCAGCGGGGATCGACGATCGTGAAGTGATCGGTCACTTCGGCCCATGCGCGGATACGGACACGGTCGGGCTGCTGCAGCGGCGCACCGGACACGAAGGTGTGCAGCGGTGGCTCGCCGTCGCTCCAGACGCCCTCCTCGAGCGCGCGACGCAGCTCCGGCTGGTGCGACTCGCGGACGAGGTCGCCCGGCTGGTGGTCGAACGTGGGGTAGAGGAAGAAGCGCTCGTGGGCGAGGCGGAACGGTTTGTTTCCCTGCGGCAAGACGCCCTTGCGGAGAGTTAGGAGCTGCTCGCCTTCCGCGAGGGCGCGGACGGTGACAGCCCATTCTTTGAAAGCAATTGGCATAACGAAAAGGACCGAGAAACGACAGAAGCGTCTGACACAAACAGCTTGCGCAGCCCCTCGGGGCGGCGCGGCCGATCGGTTAAAGATACGAAACCTGAGCGAAAATCCCAAATCGCCTGCAAACAGCGGGTTTTTTTTGGCGATTCTTCGGTCAGTTTGCCCCATAGCCGACTGGTTGACGGGCCAGTCAACGGACGCGAGCGAGATCACCGCCGGGCCGAGGCAGGTCAGCGCTCAGAGCGTGCGCCCCGCCAGTCCCTCGGCCGCCTCGATCAGCGCCGCGTAGTCCTGCTCACCGTGGCCCCGTCCGATCGTCGCCGTCAACAGGTCGCGGGCGTGCGCCGCGGCGGGGAAGGGCACTCCGGCCGTCTGCGCCTCCTCCAGGCACAGGCGGACGTCCTTCAGCATGTGGGCCGTCTTGAACAGCGGCGTGAAGTCGTGCTCGCGCATGGCCGCCGACTTCAGCGACAGCTGGGCCGAGGCGCCCGAGCCCGACGAGACGATCTCGACGAACGCGTCGAGGTCGATGCCGCCGGCGTCCGCGAGCAGCAGCGCCTCCGCGACGGCCGCCGCGTTGGCGGCTCCGAGCGCGTTGTTGATCAGCTTGAGCATCTCGCCCTTGCCGAGCTCGCCGACGTGGGCGACGAGGGAGCCCATCGACTCGAGCAGCGGCCGGGCGCGCGCGAAGTCCTCCTGCTCGCCGCCGACCATGATCGTGAGCGATCCGTCCTCGGCCCTCGGCGAGGAGCCGGTGACGGGCGCGTCGAGCATCCGCACGCCGCGCTCGGCCAGCGCCGCGCCGATGCGGCGCGTGTCGGGCGGAGCGATCGTCGACATGTCGACGCAGAGCAGACCCTCATGGGCGGCCTCGATGACGCCGCCGTCCCCGACGAGGACCGACGCGACCTGCTCGCCGTCGACGACCATGCTGATGACGATGTCGCTGCGCTCGGCCGCCTCGGCCGGGCTCGACACCGCGACCGCGCCGTGATCGCCGGCCCACCTCTCGGCCTTGCCCGGCGTGTGGGTCCAGACCGTCAGCGGAAAGCCGGCCGTGACCACGTTGGCGGCCATGCGCGAGCCCATGATGCCGAGACCGAGGAAGGCGACGCGCTCAGGAATCTCGCGGGGCACGCCCGAATCCTCCCCCACCGGGCGTTTCGATGCGCAGCCGCTGCCCCGCCCGCAGCGAGCCTGTCGTCTTCCCGGGCAGCGGCTCGCCGTCGAGCAGGTCGCGCCCGGGGGCGCCGTCGTCGCCCCCGGCGGCTCCCCGCGGCCCCCGGCGGCGGCGCTCGCCGATCAGCGAGAAGGTCATCCCGGCGAGCGCCTCGATCTCGCGGATGACGCCGTCACCGCCACGGTGGAGGCCGGCGCCGCCGGAGCCCCGGCGCAGGGCGTAGCGGAGTACGCGCAGCGGGAATTCGCGCTCGAGCGCCTCGATCGGCGTGTTGAGGGTGTTGCTCATGGCCACGTGGACGGCGCTCGGCCCGTCGGCGTCCTGGTCGGCTCCCTGGCCTCCACCGAGCGTCTCGTAGTAGGAGAAGTCTTCGTTGCCGAGCGTCAGGTTGTTCATCGTGCCCTGGCCCTGCGCGCGGCCGAAGGCGCTGAGGACCAGGTCGGCGACGCGCGATGACGTCTCGACGTTGCCGGCCGCGACGGCCGCGCCCGCCCGCGCGTTGAGGAGCGAGCCCTCGGGTACGCGCATCTCGATCGGTCGATACGCGCCCGCCGTCGGAGGGATGTCGGGATCGGTCAGCACTCGCACCGCGAACAGGCACGCCGAGCGTGTGACGGCCAGCGGGCAGTTGAGGTTGCCCGCGTGCTGAGGGGCGCTGCCGGTGAAGTCGAGCAGCAGCGAATCGCCGTCCACGCTCGCTCGCACGCGCAGCTCGAGCTCGCCCTCGGGCGCCTCGAGCACGTCGACGGCCTCGCAAGTCCCATCCGGCAGGGCCGTCAGGCATGCGCGCGTCCGCCGCTCGGAGTAGTCGAGCACCGCGTCGGTCGCTTCGCGTAGGCGCTCGACGCCGAGCGCGCCGGCGAGGCTCGACAGGCGCGTGGCGCCGACCCGGTTGGCGGCCAGCTGTGCACGCAGGTCGGCACGGCGCTCCTGGGGCTGGCGCATCTGCGCCGTTATGTCCGTCATTGCAGCGTCGTCGAGCGGGCGGGGGTGGATGACCACACCCTCTTCCTCGAGCTGCCGGCTGTCGGCCGGCATCGACCCGGGCAGCCTGCCGCCGACGTCGGCGTGGTGCGCGCGGGCCGCCGCGAATCCGATCAGCGGCCCGGCCCGGGCGAAGATCGGCGTGATGACCGTGATGTCCGGCAGGTGGGTGCCGCCGGCGAACGGATCGTTGAGGATCCACGGCACGCCGTCCCGGTGATCCTCTCCCATCACGGCGGCGACTGCGGCCGGCATCGAGCCGAGATGGACCGGTATGTGCTCGGCCTGCATGACCATCTGACCGTCGACGTCGAACAGCGCGGTCGACGCGTCTCGGCGCTCCTTGATGTTCGACGAGTGAGCGGAGTGGATCAGGACGACGCCCATCTCTTCACAGGCGGCTCGCAGTGACCCGGTGACCACCTGCAGCTCGATCGGATCGAGCACCTCAGCCGGCCTCGACGTCGAGCAGGTGGATGGTCCCGAACTCGTCGACCGCACCCGACCATCCCGGCGGAACGAGCAGGGTGGCGTCGGGCAGCGTGCAGAGGCACGGACCCAGGAGAGCAGCGCCGGGAGGCGGCTCGCCGGGGAAGACGGCCGCCAGCACGGCCTCGCCCGCGAAGACGACGCGCAACACCTCGGCGGTCGGCATCGGCGTGCGCGCCGCCGTCGGACGCAGCGCCGGCGAGGGCCCCCACACCGACACCCGCATCGTCACCAGCTCGACGTCGGCGGCCTCGTCGCGATAGCCGTAGCGCCGCTCGTGGGCGGCCGCGAACGCCGCGCGGAGCTCGCTCGGGCCGAGGCCGGCGGACGCGGCCGAGGCGAGATCCTCTTCGATGGTGAGCTCGTACGCCTGGCCCCTGTAGCGCAACTCGTGGGACACGCGCACCCTAACCGGCGTCTGAGCGAGGTCCGCCACCGCCTCGTCGAGCAAGCGCGAGCGCTCGTCGTCGAGGCCTCGCGGCGAAAACGAGGCGCCCCGCAGGCCGACCGTGCGGGCGACGTCGCGTCGCGGAGCCGCCGCCGCGAGACCCAGCGCGCTGAGCACCCCCGAAGCGCGCGGGCAGAGGATGCGAGAGATGCCGAGCGCGCGCGCGAGCGCCGCGGCGTGCAGCGGACCGGCGCCGCCGAACGGCATCAGGGCGAAGCCGCGGGGGTCGACGCCGCGCTCGACGGTCATCAGGCGCAGGGCGCCCAGCATCTCGGCCTCGGCCACGCGCACGATGCCTTCCGCGCAGGCCAGCAGATCGAGGCCGAGCTCGTCCGCCAGTGGCGACACGGCCCGCCGGGCCGCGGCCACGTCGAGCGTCTGTCCGTCACCGAGGATCATGTCGGCCGGGAGCCGGCCGAGCACGACGTTGGCGTCTGTCACCGTCGGCTGGAGCCCGCCCAGCCCGTAGGAGGCGGGGCCGGGTCGAGCTCCGGCCGACCGGGGCCCGACCCGCAGCGCGCCACCCGAGTCCCGCCAGGCGATCGAGCCGCCGCCGGCGCCGACCGTGTGGATGTCGAGAGCGGGTAGCGCCAGCGGACGTCCCGCGATCGTTCGCTCGGCGGTCTCGGGCACCTGTGCGCCGTCGATGACGCAGACGTCGCAGGACGTGCCGCCCATGTCGAAGCAGAGCACCTGCGGCTCATCCGCGAGCGCCGCGAGCAGCTGGGCCGCGCCAACGCCGCCGGCGGGACCGGAGAGGACCGTCAGCGCGGCGTGGGCGCCGGCCCGGGCGATGTCGGTCAGCCCCCCCGAGGACTGCATGATCTCGGGCGGACACAGCCCCAGCCCGCCGGCCTCGTCGCCGAGGCGGCTCAGGTAGGCGCCGAGCAGCGGCGACAGCGCCGCGTCCAGGACCGTCGTCGCCGTCCGCTCGTACTCGCGGAAGGTGCCGACGAGCTCACACGACAGGCACACGTGCGCATCCGGCAGCAGCTCGGCCAGCAGCGCGCCGAGTGTCCGCTCGTGGGCGGGGTCGGCATAGGAGTGCAGCAGGCACACGGCAACCGCCTGGGGAGCGGCACGTTGAACCTCCTCCGCGAGGCGCCGCGCGCCGTCGCCGTCGAGCGCTCGCAGGGGGCCATCCGGGCCCATGCGCTCCGGTGCGCCAAAGCGCAGCTCTGCGGGCACCAGCGGTGCGGGAACCGTTGCCGCGAGCCGGTAGAGGTGCGCACGGCGCTGCCTGGCGAGCTCGATGACGTCGGTGAACCCATCGCTCGCCACGAGCGCCGTCCGCGCCGTGCGACCCTCGAGCAGCGCATTCGTGGCAACCGTCATGCCGTGGGCGAAGCGCTCCACCTGCGGGGCTAGCGCGCTGCCACGGGCGAGCACGAGCCGTATCGCCTCGAGGACGCCGACGGACTCGTCGTCTGGGGTCGAGGCGACCTTGGCCGTGTGGATCGTCGAGTCGCCGGCGACCAGCACAGCGTCGGTGAAGGTGCCTCCGACATCGACGCCGAGCAGCATGCCGGCAGCCTACGCGACGCTTGCTCGGCCGCGGCCGCCGTGCCCAGGCCGGGCACGGCCGAGTGGTCGCTCTCTCAGGCTGCAGCCAACTCGCGATCCTCGGTGTCGGCGAGGTGCTGGTGCGACGGGCAGTAGCCGTTGCGGGGGAGCGGAGTGCGCTGGCAGGCCGCTCCCTTGCGGGTCGTCGCGCGACACTGCGGGGGCGCGTCGCTGACCGCCGTGTAGCCCTCATGCGGATGCTCGATGAGGAACCTCTCGGCGTAGGTCGTGTAGCGGGTGACCACCGCAAGGACCTCTCCCTGCGCCCACATCGGGAAGTAGCTGCGGATGTTGCAGAACAGCGTTCGCGCCGGCTTTGCGAAGTAGTGGCGATCGGTTGCCAGCCGCGTCACGACTTCCTCGCACGCGCGCAGGACGGCTTGGTGGTTGCGCGTCGGCGGTGCGCCGGGGTCAGGCTCCAGGATGCGCGGCGCAAGCTCCCGGTATATGGCTCTGCTGAATTGGTACATGGTGCTTTTTCTCCTGAGCCCCCGTGGTGGACCTGGTTTGGGCGCACACCCGCACTCTTCAGAGACTCCGAAAATCCCAGGGACCTTCCACCTCGCATAAACACGCGCAAGTGGCAAAAGGATCGAGCGACCGGCGCGGGTCAGCTCCAGGTCTGCCACGACAGGTCGGCCTGCCTTGAGAGGACTGCATGGCGATGGTCCAAGGATGGGTCGCGCTCGGGGTAGTCGGACCGCAGCTGCGCTCCGCGGCTCTCCGTGCGGGCCAGCGCGCAGCGCGCGATGAGTCCGGCGAGCGGGTGGGCGCTGTCCAGCAGGCGCTCCAGGCCCTCGCGCGAGCGGACGACGCCTGCGTCGCGCCAGACCGCCTCGCGTATCGCGGCGTCGGCGAGTGGCGGCGGCTCGGCACGGGCGAGGGCATCGAGCTCGACGTCTGTGGGCGCCGACGCCCGCGGCCGGCCACCCGAAAGCGCGTCCCGAACCGCGCGGCGCGCGAACACGAAGCACTCGCTGAGCGAGTTCGAGGCGAGACGGTTGGCGCCGTGCAGTCCGGTGCACGACGCCTCGCCGACGGCATACAGGCCCGGGATGGTCGACCGTGCGTCGAGGTCGGTCACGATGCCGCCCATCATGTAATGGGCCGCAGGCGCGACAGGGATCAGCTCGCGCGTCGGATCAACGCCGGCCTCGCGCAGCGCCGACACGACGTTGGGGAAGTGAGCCGGGTCGATGGCCCGCATGTCCAGGCCGACGGACGTGGCGCCGGAGGCGTCGAGCAGCGCCTGGATCGCCCGCGAGACCTCGTCGCGCGGGGCGAGCTCGTCGACGAAGCGCTCACCGGCCGCGTCGTGGAGGGTCGCGCCCTCGCCGCGGATCGCCTCGGTCACGAGAAAACCCTCGCGTCCACGAACGCCCAGGACGGCCGTCGGGTGGAACTGGAGCAGCTCGAGATCGGCCAGCGCCGCGCCGGCAGCGTGGGCGAGCAGCATGCCGATGCCCTGCGAGCCTGGCGGATTGGTCGTTCGGGACCAGAGGGCGGCAGCGCCGCCGGTCGCGATGACGACGGCGCGGGCGTCGACCACCCGCCCGTCGTCGCAGACGAGCCCACGGCAGCGCTCGTCGGTGCGCCACAGCGCCTGCGCGCGGGCACCCTCGAGGATCGTGATCCGCGGCTCCTCGGCCGCGAGCGCCGACAGCTGGCGGACGACCCGGCGCCCGGTCGCGCTGCCCCCGGCGTGCACGACGCGCCGGACCGAATGGCCACCCTCGAGTCCCAGCGCCAGGTGCCCGAAGCGATCGGCGTCGAAGCGCACGCCGAGCGCCTGCAGGTCGCGGACGCAGTCGGGCGCCTCGCGTACCAGGATCTCGGCGGCCGAACGCCGGACAAGGTTCCTGCCGGCGAGCTCCGTGTCATGGAGGTGCAGCTCGAAGCTGTCGTCGTCGGCCATCGCGGCCGCCAGGCCGCCCTGCGCCCAGTAGCTCGCTGTCCGGGCGAGCGGGGTGGCAGAGATCAGCACCACGTCGGCGCGCTCGCGCGCCGCGCTCAGCGCCGCGTAGAGCCCGGCAGCGCCCGCGCCGACGACTGCGACGTCGGCCTCGATGATCCCCGCAGCGGACCTCACTTCCCGCTCTGCGCCTGTTTGCGGAGCCTTTCTTCGATTGCCTTGCTCACGCCGCTGAGGCCGTTCGTCGGCGAGGTTGCCGAGCTCGTTCGCGGTGCCGTCGTGCCGCTGGGAGCGGCGCCTGTGGCGGGCGTTTTCGCTTTGCCGGTCGTCGGGAGGCCGGTGGCGGTCGACGGCGTCGTGCTCGTCGGAGCGGTGATGCTCGGCGTGCTCGTTGCCGGCGTCGTGCTCTGGGGCGAGCTCGGCACGACGGCGGCCGATGGCCTCGTCACGGTCGTCGTGGAGGCGACCCGGCCTGGGCCCGTGTCGCCGGCGAGCTTGACGAGCGCGGCCGCGAGGACGCCGACCGAGAGCGCGATCACCACGAGCACCGCGGCGATCGGCGCCCGCCAGCTCGGCGAAGCCGCCAGACGTGTTCGCGCTGCGGCGCCGCAGTTCAGACACCACTCCTGCTCGGCGTGGAGCGGGGATCCGCACAGGGGACAGGCCTCGAGCGGCGGCAGAGGCAGGGCCGTCATGCCATGGTCGACGCCCGCGGCCGCGGGCGGGCCCGTGAGGGCATTCACGGGCCGGGCGCTCCCGGCCGCAGGATCTCCGTGGGTTCCTCCTCGCCGGCGGAGCTCGGCTCCGACGTGGACGCGGCCGCCGGCGTTGCACCCTCAGCCGGAGCTGAGGCAACGGCCTCTTGGACAGCCGTCTCCTGCTGAGGTTGAGCCGGCACCGGCGCGGCGGCGCGGGGTGGGGCCGCGACGGGCGCGCTCGCTGGCACAGCGGACGCCGCAGAGGGAGCGGGCGCCGCAGAGGGAGCGGGCGCCGTGGCGGGCGCGGACGCGGGGGCGGGCGCGGACGCGGCGCCGCCCGCCGGAGGGCCGGCGATCGGAAGGTCGACGTGGCGGGCCATGGAGAGTCCGCAGTTGGGGCAGAAGCGGTCTTCGCTGCTGTGTATGGCCGCGCAGCGCGGGCACGCGGTGATGCCGGCCTCACGTAGGACGGTCACCGGCTCGCGCTCGGCGAGAGCATGCTCCAGGGCGCGGAGCTGGGCGTCGATCTGACCGAGGGTGCTCAGCTTGGCGAGAACGAGCTCGTCGTTGCGCTGGCCGAAGCGATGCAGGTTGTAGACGAGGCCCCCGAGGTCGCGGTAGGCGAGCTCGCGCGCCTTGCGCAGGAAGCGCGCACGGCGTCGGGTGCGCCCCCGCGATCCGAACCCGGGCCGCTCGCCGTCGGCCGCATCGGTGTCGGCGGGGACCTGCGCAGGTGCATCTGTAGGAGTCGTGCCGGATATCTGATCCACGCCCGATCCATGCTACCCAGACCGCTGCCCGGATCGCGCGAGCGCCGCCCGCCACGCGGCCGCGACCCGCCCGGCCATCGTCACGGCCGAGAACCGCTCCGCGCTCGCGCGGCCCTCGACACGCGGGTCGTCGGCGGCGAGGTGGACGGCGGCGGTCGATCGCCACAGCTCGATGTCAAACGGCGCGCACAGCGCGCCCTGGATCCCGTCGAGCGCCTCGGCGTGGATGCCGACCGGGGTCGCGAGGACGGGGACGTCGCAGGCGAGCGCCTCGAGCACGGCCAGGCCGAAGCCCTCGCGATCGGACGGCACGATGACGGCGTTGGCGGCGTTCACCCACAGATGGACCTCGCTCGGGTCGACCGCCCCGAGCGTTCGCAGCTCGGCGCCGAGCGAGCGGGCGAGCTCCGCGGCCAGGTCGTGGCGCTTCTCCGCGCGCAGTGGATCGGCCGGGAACAGCAGGTGGGGCGCGCCCGGGTCGAGGCCGAGCTCGGCGCGCGCGAGGGCCCGGGGCATCGGCGAGAAGCGCGCGACGTCCACTCCGCAGGGCAGCACGTGTGCTCGTCGTCGCGCCGCGGCGCCGGGCAGCTCGCCTACCAGCGAGGCAGAGACGGCCGCGAGCAGGTCGATCGACGGCAGCGCGGCGGCCGTGAGGAGGCGGGTGCGGGGATGGCTCAGGTCGGTGCCGTGCACGGTCAGGGCGCGCACGCGGGTGGGCACCGCGAGGGCGGGCCAGGCGGTCAGGCCGAAATGGGCGTGGACCAGATCGAAGGGCCGCGCCGACGGACGGCGGGTGAAGGTCGAGGGGCCGCCGTGGAGTCGTCGCAGGCTTCGCGCGGCGCCGAGGAGCGAGCGGCCGCCCGGTGGGAACTCGTACAGCTCGACATCGAGATCGCCGAGCTCTCTCAGCGCGGCCACCTGATCGCGGACGAAGCTCCCCCGCTCGGGATGGCGCTCGTCGGGGAGCATGTTTGAGACCACCAGGGCGCGCACGTGCCCCGGACCGTAGCGCTCTGGAATGATGCGGCGCATGGACTCCAACCGCACCCGCAGCTATGGCCGCGGGGCCGACGAGCTGCGTCCGACCGAGATCGAGCCGGGCTTCGTCAGGACGGCCACCGGCTCGGCGCTGATCTCGCTCGGCGAGACGCGCGTCATCTGCACGGCCTCGGCCCAGGAGAGCGTCCCGCGCTGGATGGCCGGTCGCGGGAAGGGATGGGTGACGGCCGAGTACGGAATGCTGCCCGCTTCAACTGGCGAGCGCAAGCAACGCGATGCCACGCGGGGTCGCCAGGACGGCCGGACGGTCGAGATCCAGCGTCTCATCGGCCGCTCTCTCAGGGGCGTCGTCGACTTCGTGGCGCTCGGCGAACGGACCATCTATCTGGACTGCGATGTCCTGCAGGCGGACGGCGGCACGCGCTGCGCGTCGATCACGGGCGCCTATGTCGCCCTTTCGGCGGCCTGCGCGAGTCTCCAGGCCGCTGGACGCTTCGAGCGCTCACCGCTGATCGGCTCGGTCGCGGCGGTCTCCTGCGGAATGATCGACGGCGTCGCCATGCTCGACCTCGACTACTCCGAGGACTCGACGGCCGAGGTCGACGCCAACGTGGTCATGACAGGCGAGGGCGGCCTCGTCGAGGTTCAGGCGACGGCCGAGCGCACCCCGCTCTCGCGCACGCACCTGGACGAGCTGCTGGCGCTGGCGTCGCTGGGCATCGAGCAGCTGCGGGCCTCCCAGGACGAGGCGATCGGCGCCGCTTCAGCCGCGCCCGCGCAGCCGGCGCCCGCGGGCTCCTAGCGGGGATCTGCGGTGCGGCTCCTGCTGGCCACCCACAACGAGCACAAGCGCCGCGAGTTCGAGCGCCTCCTGGACGCGTCGTGGCCGGCGAGATGGCAGCTCGACCCCCTACCCGACGACGTCAGCCTGCCACCCGAGGACGGGGACACTTTCGCCGCGAACGCGCTCGGCAAGGCAAGCGCGGCCGCCGCTGCGACGGGCCGGGCGGCGATCGCCGACGACTCGGGCATCGCCGCCGCAGCCCTCGGCGGGGCGCCCGGTGTCCGCTCGGCGCGGTTCGCGGGCGAGGGGGCCAGTGATCGCGAGAACCTCGACAAGCTGATCGCCGAGGTTCCACCCGACAGCGCGCTGGAGTACGTCTGCGCGCTCGCCTACGTCGATCCGACCGATTCCATCGAGGTCGTGTTCGAGGGCCGCTGCGTCGGGCGCATGGCCGGCGAGACCCGGGGCGAGGCCGGATTCGGCTACGACCCGGTGTTCCTGCCCGACGACGGCCCGGACGGGCTGACGATGGCGGAGCTGTCGGACTCCGAGAAGGACGCCATCAGCCACCGCGGGCGGGCGGCGAGGACGATGCTCGGCTGGATACACGCCGGACGGCCGGTCGGCGTCTCCTGACCACGCCCGGTCGCCCGGCGCCGCGGACCCCGGCCGGTGCTTTGCGGGACCGTGGTTTCCTACAGCAGGTTGATCGCGGCGGCGGCCGCGACGGCCACGCCGAGGCCGGCGTAGCCGGTGTAGCCCGATATCAGCAGCAGCACGGCTGTGAGCAGCGCCACGAGCACGGTCACGATCCAAGCGATACGGTTGATGGCCATTGCCCCATTCTTGCGGATCCGCCTGTCCGCACGCGGTGTTAGCTTCGCCGCAACGTTTACGAACGAGGAGGCATAAGTGACGAAGGCCGAGCTGATCGAACAGGTCGCCGATCGCGCCGAGCTGACCAAGCAGGAGGCGTCGCGCGCGGTCGACGCCGTGCTCGCGACGGTCGAGGACGCGCTGCGCCGCGGCAGCGACGTCACGGTTTCGGGATTCGGCAAGTTCCACGTCAGCGAGCGGGGAGCCCGCGCCGGCGTCAACCCGCGCACCGGCGAGCGGATCCAGATCGCCGCGTCGCGCGTGCCGAGGTTCACGGCCGGCAGCGGCCTCAAGAGTGCGGTGAAGGGCCGCTGAAGCCCCCGCAGCGACCGTTCGGAGACACGCTCGCCGCGAGGGTCGCCGAGCGCGAGTCCCAGGTCGTGCTCGGGCTCGACCCCGACCCCTCGAAGCTGTGGCCGTCATCGGCCGGTGCCGACCCGGCTGCGTCGACGCCCGCTCACGCAGCCGCGACTGCGGTCCTCAGGCATTGCCTGGCGCTCATCGACGCCACCGCCGAGGCCTGCGTGGCGATCAAGCCGCAGCTGGCCCGCTTCGAGGCTCTCGGAGCGCCGGGCCAGACGACTCTCGCGGCCGTCGCGGATCACGCTCGCGAGCGGGGCCTGCTCGTGATCGCCGACGGCAAGCGGGGCGACATCGACGTCACCGCCCGCGCCTATGCCGCCTCGCTCGTCGGCGGGCTGGATACGCCGTTCGGGCACGTCGAGGGCCTCGGCGCGGACCTGGTGACGGTCAACCCGCTGATGGGCCGCGACGCCGTCGAGCCGTTCGTCGATGCGGCGCGGGCCGCCGGCGCGGGCGTGCTGCTGCTCGTCCGCACCTCCAACCCCGGCGCCGCCGACATCGAGGATCTCGAGCTCCGCGGCTCGGGCCGGGTGTGGGAGCGACTCGCGGCGATGGTCGATGAGCTGGGGCGCGAGGGGACAGGGCAATCGGGCCTCAGCGACGTCGGAGCGGTCATCGGAGCCACCGAGCCCTGGCACCTCGAGCGGGCACGTGAGCTGATGGGCAATGCGACCTTTCTGCTCCCCGGCATCGGCGCGCAGGGCGGTCGCATCGAGGATCTGGCGCCAGCCTTCGCGCACGGGCGCGCTGGCGGCCTGGTGGTGGCATCGCGGAGCATCTCTGAGGCCCACAAGCCGGGCGGTGCAGACCCCGCGGCCTCGGCCCGCGCCGAGGCCGAGCGTCTGCGCGCCGAGGCGTGGGCGCTGTCCGGGCAGCTCGCCCGCGCCGCCGGTGAGCCCGTGCTCTGAGGCGCGCGCGCAGCGGCGCCGGCGGCGCAGGCCAACGCGTCCGCCGGCTCTACGGCGTCCGCTAGCCTGTGTGTCGTGCGGCGCGCAGCGCCATCTGCCACTCGAGCGTGCGGGAAGGCTGGTACTGAGCCACGATGATCATCACGGTCACGCTCAACGCGGCGATCGACAAGTCTCTCGCCGTGCCGAACTTCAGGCTCGGCCGGCGCCATCGCACCGTCGACCAGCGCACAATGGCCGGCGGCAAGGGCGTCAACATCGCGCGAACGCTGAAGGCCCTCGGCCAGCCGGTCATCGCGACCGGCTTCGCCGGTGGCGCGACGGGGACCCACATCGTCGAGCAGCTGACCGAGGAGTCGATCCTCAACGACTTCGTGCGCATTCGCGAGGAGTCGCGGACGAACACGTCGGTCCTCGACCCGACGACCGGCGAGCAGACCGAGATCAACGAACGCGGACCGGCCGTGTCCGAGCGAGAGGTCGAGCTGTTCCATGACAAGCTGCTCTATCTCGCTCGCGGCGCCGCCATCGTCGTGTTCGCGGGCTCGCTGCCCCGCGGCGTCGAGCCCGACGTCTACGCATCGCTGATCCGCGATCTCGAGCGCCTGGACGTCATCACGGTCGTCGACACCGACGGCGATCCGTTGCTGCAGGCCGTCAGGGCCGAGCCGGACGTGGTGTCGCCGAACGTGCTCGAGGCGGAGGAGCTCGTCGGCCACGAGTTTGCCGGCGAGGAGGAGCGCTCGGTCGTCGTCGGCGAGATCGCCGCGCTCGGCCCGCGCGAGGTGATCATGACCCTTCCCGATGGCTGCTTCGCGCAGGTGCTCGTCGACGGCCAGCGAGTGCTCAAGCGGGCCCGCATCGAGCCGCGCGAGCCGATCGCCAAACGGGGTTCCGGCGATGCGTTCCTCGCCGGCTACCTGGCGGCCCGCTACGAAGGCCGGGCGCCGGATCAGTGCCTGCGCTTCGGCGTCGCCTGCGGTGCCGAGTCCACGGCCCGGCTCGGGGCCGGTCTGATCGACCCACGCGAGGCCCGTCGACTGATGGGCGACGTCGAGCTGTCGGTCGTCGAGCTGGCCGAGGTGCGCTGAGCGCGCTAGCCGCCGGCGACGTCGCGTCGCAGGAAGACCAGGTATGCGGCGAACAGGCTGGGCACCGCGTACAGAGCGCACACCCACAGTGAGTGCAGGATCGGCGCCCAGTAGGTGGGTGTCCGCAGCAGGCCCTGCCAGGCCTGGAACTGTTCGTTGAGCAGATATGGGTGCAGGCCTTCCAGGCCGGGGATCTGCCCGACGATCAGCACGAGGATGACGAATCCAATCGTCCCCACCACAGCCGCCGCGCTGTTGCGCGTGACCGTCGAGAGGAGCACGCCGATGCTCACCACGGCGAGCAGCGGGATCAGGTAGAAGGTGTTGGCGGCGAACACCAGCAGCAGCGCCTTGGGTGCCGAGACGACCGTCCCCGAGAAGGTCGTGAGGCTCTTGAAGCCCCAGGAGGCGACGGCGGCGATGGTTGCCACGGCCGCCGAGAGGAACACCGCCATCGTCGCATAGGTCATCGCGGCCAGCGCCTTGGCGGCGATCACCTGGCCGCGATCGACCGAGCGCGTGAGGATCGTCTTCAGGGTGCCGTTGCCGTCCTCGTTGGCGACGATGTCACCTGCCACCAGCGCGGCGACGACGGGCAGCATGAAGACCGACAGGAACAGGAGCATCAGCACGGGCGTGGCCAGCCCCGACTGCGTTATCTCCCGCGCGAAGATGTTGTCGCGGTGGCCGTTCTGCTGGTGGACGTTTTCGACGACCACGAACACCACCGGGATGATCGACGCGAGCACGAACCCGAGGTAGGTGCGCTTCTGGGCGGCCAGCTTGCGCATCTCCCAGCGGTAGACCGAAGCCGTGCCTGGGCGTCGCGGGCGCGAGGCGCTCCTGGCGGCGGCCAGCGGCGGAGCTGCCGAGGCGCTGCTCATGAGGCGCCCACCAGCTGGCCGGCGCGGGGCTCGCCGCCATCGCCAGCGTTCGCGGGCGCCGCGCCGTCGGCTCCCTCGGTGAGGTGAAAGAACAGGTCCTCGAGCGTCGCCAGCTCCGGCGCCAGGGCGAGAACGCCGATGCCCGCTGCGGCCAGCGCGAGCGACAGCCCGCCCACGTGCTGCTCGTCGGCCTGGAAGCCCAGTCCGTGCTCGGCGGCCCGCACGCCCTCGATGCCGGGCTGCTCCCCGGCGATGCGCAGGGCGCGGGCGTCGTCGGTCGTGCGCAGCCTGTAGCCCGCACCGCCCTGGCGGCGCAGATCGGACAGGGCACCCTCGTAGACCACCCGTCCGGAGTCCACGATCGCTACGCGGTCGCACAGCTCCTGAACCTCGGGCAGCTGGTGGCTCGAGAGCAGCACCGTGATGCCATCGTCGGCGAGACGCCGAATGAGCAGGCGCATGTCGCGCATGCCGGCGGGGTCGAGCCCGGTGGCGGGCTCGTCGAGGACCAGCAGTCGCGGGCGCCGCAGCAGCGCCGCGGCGATCCCGAGACGCTGGCGCATCCCATGCGAGTAGCCGCCCACGCGGTGCCCGGCGCGTGGCGCAAGCTCGACGGTCTCGAGCACCTCGTCGATGCGGTCGACCGCGCCGTCGCCGTCCAGCGAGCCGAGCAGTTCGAGGTTCTTGCGCGCGGTCAGGTACGGGTAGAAGCGCGGCGCCTCGACGAAGCCCGCAACCCCCTCCAGCGCGCGGGCGCCCTCGCGCATGGGGTCGCGCCCGAACAGCTCGACCGTGCCCTCGGTGGGCACGATCAGCCCGAGCGCCATGCGCAGGGTGGTCGTCTTGCCCGCGCCGTTGGGCCCGAGGAACCCGTACACGTCTCCGGCGCGGACGTTGAGGTCGATGTGATCGACCGCCAGCACCTCCTTGTAGCGCTTCACCAGCCCGCGTGCCTTGACCGGCGGAGCCGCCTCGTCCGGCTGGTGAGGCTCCGGGCTGGCGGCGGGGGCCGCCCCGCCGCCCTGCGCGGCCTGCTCGGCCACGCTAGAGGCCTCTCGCCAGTGCCTCGATGGCCGCGGGGGTGACCGAGCCGGCGAGCACGTATTGCACGCCGGAGCGCTCGAAGCTGAGGATCGTGCCGAGCTCGGTGCGCAGCTCGCTGGCGCTCACGCCGTTGATGCTCACCTTGGGAAGGCCTTCCGTCGTGCCCGCGGAGCTGCTCTTTTCGCCGGGCTTGACCTGGCTTTCAACGACGGCGACCGAGGCGACGCCGTGGCCGCGGTTGGTGACTTTGGTCCCGTCGGTTTTGCTCGACGGGGCCGAGCTGCTCTTCGCGCCGCTGCGGGGGAGCGCCACTTCTTCCACCTTGGCGTTGGCGGGTGGCGTGAACGAGACCACCGAGCTATCCACCGGGCCGTAGGAGACTTCGGTGGCCGTGAGTTCGATTACCGGCGCAGCGCTCGCGGTCGAGTAGATGGCCGTGCGCAGCGGCACGCCGTGCACGGCGTCGAACGACAGCTCGGCACCGCTGAGCAGGCTGCCGCCTTCGTTGGGGGAGATGCGGACTGTGTAGGCCGGCTGGCCCGCGACGTCGGTGGGCGTCGCGCCCGAGAGGTCGGCGTGGCTCTTGAGGTGGGTGATCGCTTCTTCGACCTTCGCCAGCGACAGGGCTTCGTGGTCCGTGGAGGAGCTGGTGTCCGGGCTGGCCGGCTTGGGCACCGAGGTGGCAGCGCTCGCCGTGTCCTGCTTGGGCGTGTAGCGATAGACGGTATTGGTGGCGGCGTCGTACATCGTCACCGTGTGGCCGTCGTAGGTGATCTCCACGTCGCCCTTTTCGTCCTGCAGCTCCAGGCGCACGTGGCCGTCCTTGGAGATCCACAGCCGTCCCGAGCCGCCCTTCACGAGCGGGCTGTGGGCGAGCTGGCCGACCGTGCCGCTGCCACCACCGTCTCCGCTGGCGAGGCTGGCGCCTTCGAGCAGGTGGTTGGTGAGGGTGATGTTTGCGCTCACGCCCTGCACGGGTTCCGCGGCCAGCGCGTCGTGCACGGCCTGCGCGAGCGGCTTGGGGGAAGGCTTGGGCCCGCCGCCGAGCGCCGAGGCGAGCGCCGCTGCGGAGACGCCGATCACGACGATGAGCGCGCACAGCAACAGCAGACGCGAGAGGGGAAGACGGCGCAATAGGTGCACGGCTGACCTGCCTAATCCTCGGTGATTGCCCGGCCTGATTCCAGGTTAGCGAGGGACCTTCGCGGCTCCTAAACGTGGGAAGGCTCTCATCAGCCGCGATCCAGTCGCACTACGGACGGGCGGGCGGGCGGCGCCGGGGGCTGTCGAGGCCGTTCTGCGCCGCCACCCGATATCTTCCCGCCGACATGCTGATCATCTTCATCGTCGTCTGGGGGCTGGTAGGCCTCGGCGTCTTCTTCATCGCGATGCGGGGCGGGCCGCGCGGCGCTCGTCGCGCCCTCCACACCGAGTCCAGGGTCGGTCAGCGGTGGGTCATGCTCGGCATCGTGGTCCTGTTCGGCTTCGGTACCGCCGTGCCGGCGATCGTGCTGGCCTTCAACGGCGAGCACAAGGCCTCCGTCGCCGTCGGCGGCGTTCATCTGAACGCCGAAGAGCAGAAAGGCCGCGATCTGTTCGCACAGGCCTGCGCCGTCTGCCACACGCTCGCCGCCACGAGGTCGGTCGGCCGCACCGGACCGAATCTCGACATCCGCGTCGGCGTGGACATCGCGGCGGCGGCCGGGCGCAAGGCGCTCGTCCTGAACGCGATCGCCGAAGGGCGTGCCCGCGGCCTCGGCCAGATGCCGGCCCTGCTCTACCAGGGCAAGGAAGCGCAGGAGGTCGCGAACTTCGTCGCGGCCGTCGCCGGCCACTAGCCGCGTAAGTTTGGCCAGGCGTCGATACCGCCCGGCGGCGGGCATCGGCTAGGGTCCGCCGGGATGGTGGAGCAGCCCAAGACAGCGGCCGACGTCAAGGCGCTCGTGCAGGAGCGCGAGATCCGCTTCATCCGTTTCTGGTTCACCGACATCCTCGGCCAGCTGAAGTCGTTCTCGATCAATGCCGCCGAGCTCGACGACGCCTTCGAGGCGGGCATGGGCTTCGACGGCTCCTCGATCACGGGCTTCAACGCCATCGAGGAGTCGGACATGATCGCCATGCCCGACCCGAGCACGTTCGCCGTCTTGCCGTGGCGCCCCGAGGAGCAGGGAGTCGGGCGGATGTTCTGCGACGTCATCACCCCCGAGCGGACCCCGTACGAGGGCGACCCTCGCCACGTGCTGCGGCGCGCCGTGCAGCGGGCGCAGGCGATGGGCTTCGACACGTTCAACGTCGGCCCGGAGCTCGAGTACTTCCTGTTCAAAGACTCGCGCTCGACCGAGGTCCTCGACCAGGGCGGCTACTTCGACCTGACAACCCTCGACGCCGGCTCGGACGTCCGGCGCGAGACGGTTCTGGCGATGGAGCAGCTGGGCATCCATGTCGAGTACACCCACCACGAGGTCGGTCCGTCCCAGCACGAGATCGACATGCGCTACGCGGACGCCCTGAAGATGGCCGACGACTGCATGACCTACCGGATCACGGTCAAGGAGTACGCGATGAAGTACGGCTGGCATGCGACTTTCATGCCCAAGCCGCTGTTCGGCGAGAACGGGTCGGGCATGCACACCCATCAGTCGCTGTTCTCCGAGGGCAAGAACGCCTTCTACGACCCGGACGACCAGTACTTCCTCTCGGATGTCGGCAAGGCGTTCATCGCCGGACAGCTCAAGCACGCCCGCGAGATCTGCGCGATCTTCGCCCAGTGGGTCAACTCCTACAAGCGCCTCGTGCCGGGCTTCGAGGCTCCCGTCTATGTCGCCTGGTCGCGGCGCAACCGCTCGGCGCTCGTCCGCGTGCCGCTCTATCACCCGGGGAGGGAGAAGGCCACGCGGATGGAGCTGCGCTGCCCCGACCCGGCCTGCAACCCGTACCTGACGTTCGCCGTCCTGCTGCAGGCCGGCCTCGAGGGGATCGAGAAGGGCTATGAGCTGCCCGAGCCGATGGAGAAGAACCTCTACCACCTCTCGGGTGAGGAGCGTCGGCGTCTCGGCGTCGAGCAGCTGCCCGAGAGCCTCGGCGAGGCGATCGAGATAATGGCCGAGTCCGAGCTCGCGCTGCGGACGCTCGGCGAGCACACGTTCAACCGCTACGTCGAGATCAAGCGCCAGGAGTGGGACGACTACCGCGTCCAGGTCACGCAGTGGGAGCTCGACCGCTACCTGTCGATTCTCTAGCGCGCCGGCCCTGACAGCGACGGCACCGCGCAGGCGATCGGGCGGGCGGGCGCGAAGTACCAGTGCATCGCCTGGAGCAGGTGGCCGAAGGCCGCCGGATGACGGGGCGCGATCTCGTTCAACAGGCGCAGGACCGACACCGCGTGCCGGGCGTGCTCCTCCTCGCCGGTCAGCTGCGAGAGGCGCAGCAGGCCGAGGGCGGCGCTCGACGCGCCGGCGGGGATGGGGGAGTCCTCGAGGTCCTTGCGCCGCGCGATCAGCTGCTCGCCGTCGGTGGCCGTCGAGAAGAAGCCGCCGCGCTCGGGATCGGCGAAGCGGGCGATGATCTCGTCGGCCAGCTCGACGGCCCGCGCGAACCAGCGCTCCTCGCAAGTCGCTTCGAACAGGGTGATGAGGGCCTCGAGCAGGAACGCGTGGTCCTCGAGGTAGGCGTCGATCTTGGCGCGACCCTGGCTGTAGGAGCGCAGCAGGCGCCCCGACGGGTCGCGCATGTCGCGCAGGAGGAAGTCCGCGCACTCCCGCGCCGCGTCGAGGTAGCGCGGCTCCCCGAGTGCCGCGCCCGCGTCGGCGAGGGCGCAGATCATGAGCGCGTTCCAGCTCGTCAGGCGCTTGTCGTCGAGCGCCGGGCGCGTGCGCTGCTCGCGCGCGGCGAACAGGACGCTGCGGATCCGCTCGCGCGCCTCGGCCGTCGGGCGCGGCCCGCGGTCCTCGAGGACGTTGAGTCCCGGCTGCGGATCGTGGGGATCGACGAAGTTCCCCTCGGCCGTCACGCCGAGCCACGCCGTCGCCGCCCGCGCGTCGGCGCCGAGGAGCTCCTCGAGCTCGGCTGCCCGCCACACGTAGAAGCGCCCCTCGACCCCCTCGGAGTCGGCGTCGAGGGCGCTGTAGAAGCCGTGCTCGGGCCCGCGCATCTCGCGCAGCGCCCACTCGAGCGTGTCACGGCAGACGGCCAGCAGGTCCTCCTCGCCGGACGTTTGCCAGCCATGCAGGTAGGCGCGGGCGAGCAGCGCGTTGTCGTAGAGCATCTTCTCGAAATGCGGCACCGTCCAGGTCGCATCGACGCTGTAGCGGGCAAAGCCGCCGCCGAGGACGTCGTGGATCCCGCCGCTGGCCATGTGGCGCAGGGTGCTCAGCGCGATGTCGTCCTCGCCGCGCAGCAGCAGGAGCTCGATGACCGACGCCTGCGGGAACTTCGGCGCGCCGCCGAAGCCGCCGTTGCGGACGTCGTGGAGCTGGCGCAGGTTGGCCACGGCGTGATCGATCGCGCTCTCCTGCAGCGGCTCGTCGGACGGCGCCAGGCGCGCGCCTCCGGAGAGCTGCTCGCGCAGGCGCTCGCCGCCGGCGCGAATCTCCTCGCGGTTCTCGCTCCAGGACTCGGCGATCGCGTGCAGGACCTGTGTCCACGCGGGCATGCCGTGACGGGCCTCGGGCGGGAAGTAGGTGCCGCCGTAGAACGGCAGCTGCTCGGGCGTCAGGAAGACGTTCAGCGGCCAGCCGCCGCGGCCCGTCATGCCCTGGACCGCCTCCATGTAGAGGGCGTCGACGTCCGGGCGCTCCTCGCGATCGACCTTGACGCAGACGAAGCTCTCGTTCATCAGCGCGGCCGTCCGCTCGTCCTCGAAGGACTCCCGCTCCATTACGTGACACCAGTGGCAGGACGAGTAGCCGATCGACACGAGCACGGGGACTTCGCGCTGGCGGGCGTGCGCGAACGCCGCCGGCCCCCACGGCAGCCACTCGACGGGGTTCTCGGCGTGCTGGCGGAGGTACGGCGAGGTCTCTTGCGCCAGCGCGTTCGTCACCGCGGGCGTCTCGACAGCGCCGGCGGGAGGCCGGGCGCCGGCGACGGCCATTCGGCCTGTGCGCCGGCGCCGACGCGGCTCGAGTGGGCGGCTCCCGGGGGAGGCGCGATCCGCGTGGCGAAGCGCCGTCCCGCGAGGACACCTGCGATGCGCCTGCCGGTGCTCAGGCGGATGCTGCCCGCGCTCGCGGCCGAGCCGCCGATGCGCAGCGTCGCCGAGGACCCTGTGCCCTTGAGCAGCAGGTCGGTGGGTATCGCTCCCGTCAGCTCCACGCCGGGTATGTAGGCGAGGTGGTTGAGCACCGTGGCCGTCTTCGTCACTCGCACGCTGCCGCCGCGCAGCCCTCCGAAGCGCGCCCCGACCGGCACCTTGCCCTCGCCGAAGGCGAACATGAGGATCGTCCGCTCCAGGTCGCGGATCGTCGCCACGCTCGCCGCCACTGTCCGTCCGCGGTTGCCGGTCGGACCGATCGGCGTCAGGCCGGCGGGTGATGAGGGCGCCAGGCGCGCCGGCGGGAAGGGGTCCGATGTCGTGGCCGGGCAGCTCACCACGGGTGCCCCGGAGAAGAACGCGTTCAACGCCGTGGTGGTGCAGCTGCTGAGGTCGCTGCCGACGACGGAGTGGCCGGTGAAGGGCACCGTGAGGACCTGGGCGTCGGGGATCTTCGCAGCGACGAGGCGGGCGTTTTCGGTCGGCGTGCGCAGATCCTGTCCGCCGGAGAGGATCAGCGTCGGCACGTCGGGCAACGGTGCCTGCGGGGGCGGCGGCGGCGCGGCATCGGGCCACGCGGCGCACGTGGGAATGGTCTGGAAGAGGAGCGCCGCTTCGGGATCGAACGGATAGAAGTCCGCCGCCGGCAAAGCGTTCAGCGCCGCTTCGACTTCGACGGCCCGGGTCGCCTCGGGGGCGCCCCGCTGCCACGGGAACGGCGTCTCCTCGCAGGACGTGTCGATGAAGAGGACGGGGTCGATGGCGGCGCTTTCTTCAGGCGCCGTCGTCTTCGCGCGCCCGAGCGAGGCCAGGCGCAGCAGCGGGCCCGGGTCGTGGTGAAGCGCGGCGTGAACGGCCGCCGGCACGGCTGCGCGGAGCACCGGGTTCTCGTCCCCGGCGAGCAGCAGGCCGTAGACGTCGGCCTGATCGACCTTCACGGAGAACGGCCGGCCGTTCTGATCGAAGGCGTGGCCCCTGATCGGACCGCGGGTGAGGCCGGCGACGAGGCGCGCGAGCTCCGACACCGGGTTGCCCGTCACGCCCGCGCATGCCCTGCGGGTGCACAGTTCGCGCAGTGCCGGTGCCATCGCCTTGAAGGTGCTGATGTGGAACGCTTCGGGGCCATCGGCCGGCTCGGTCGAGTCGAGCACCAGCGCCTCGACGTGTTCGGGGTAGCGCTCGGCGTACTCCAGGGCGACCTTCGTGCCGTATGAGGTGCCGTAGAGGACCAGCTTTTCGTAGCCGGCGGCTTGGCGCAGCGACTCGATGTCCTCGACCGATTCCTTGGTCGTGAAGTCGGCGCGCGCCGGCCCGAGTTCGCGTGCGCAGCGTTCCACCAGTTCGCTTTCCGTCATCGCGTGTTCGGAGGTGGAGCCGGATGTGCTGAGCGCGGCGCAGCTGAGCGGGTTCGACGCGCCCGTTCCGCGCTGGTCGAAGAGCAGGAGATCCCGTGTGCGCAGCGCCGGCGCGATCGCCTGGGCGATGAATTCAGCAAGCGGGAGCACCGCCTGGCCCGGGCCCCCCGCGAGCCCGATGACGGCGTCCTTGCTCGGCACCGCACCGGCCAACCTGCGCTCGACGGCGAGGGTGATGGTCCCCGGCAGCGCTCCGGAGCGATCCAGCGGCACGCTCAGCGACGCGCAGGACAGAGACGGGCCGGCGGTCGGGCAGGGCGTGAAATCGGCAGTGGCGGCGCCCGAGGAGCTCGGCCAGATCGCCGCCAGGGGCACGAGCGCCAGCGCCGCCAGAGCCCGTGTTGGGGCGCGGATGGGCATCGTCTCCGACAATAGCTGCCGGCGCCCGCAGATTCGAACCGCCGTGGACACCGCGGCACCCCCGGCCCCATGATCCGCGCTAGCCTGCGGCGAATGGCTGCCGATCGTGAGGTCATCGAAGCCGCCGACGCCCCGCCGGCGATCGGCCCCTACAGCCACGCCGTCCGGTTCGGTGGGCTCCTGATCTGCTCGGGCCAGATCCCGCTCGATCCCCAGACGGGCGAGATCGTCGGGTCGACGGCCGCCGAGCAGGCGCGGCGCTGCATGGAGAGCCTCGCCGCGGTGTGCCATGCGGCCGGGGCCTCGCTCGACGACGCGCTGCGGCTGACGATCTACATGACCGATCTCGCCGAGTTCGCCTCGGTCAACGAGGTCTACGGCTCGTTCTTCGGCTCACGGCCTCCCGCGCGGGTGACCGTCGGGGTGGCCGCGCTGCCCCGGGGGGCCTACGTCGAGATAGACGCCATCGTCGCGGCGCCCGAGCCCTCGGAGGCCGGCTCGGCGCCGTAGAGCGCGCGTGTGAGCAGTCGCCACAGCGTCGCCCGCTCCTGAGCATCCAGGCCTGCCAGCACCTCGTCCTCGATCAGTTCCTGGGCCGTCTCGGCCGCCTCCAGCGCCTCGCACCCGGCGGGGGTGATCTCGACGAGGTGGCGCCGGCGGTCGCCGGGGTCGCGCCGGCGCGCCACGTGACCGAGATCCTCGAGCTCGTTGAGCAGCAGGACGACATTGTTGGCGTCCATGCAGAGGGTCTCGGCGAGCTCCTGTTGCGGCGCGTCGTCGTGGTCACGCAGATAGCTCAGCGCCATCAAGAGGCGCAGGTGCATGCCGAGCAGATCCTCGTTGCTGCGCCTGTAGACCTGCTTGGCCAGGCGGGTCAGCAGGATCATCGATCCGGGTGGCCGCTCGCGACTTTGGCTGGACATAGTGCTGGGCACTCTATCACAAAAAACCGGTAGTCATTTCCCTGAAGATCGTACTTGTTTAGTGGACGATCCATGCTATGTTGTTGCCAAGGCAACTTTGGAAGGAGCAACATGAGCACGACGGCGACACGCCCACACGCAGTCCAGGCGCCCATCGCGACGGAGACGGAGCAGGACGACCGCCGTCGGGAGCGGCGCCGGTGGCTGGCGCTGGCCGTCCTCTGCCTCGGGCAGCTCATGATGGTCCTCGACGCGACGATCGTCAACGTCGCCCTGCCGTCGATCCAGCGCGACCTGCACTTCTCCCAGGGCAACCTGACCTGGGTCATGAACGGCTACCTGATCACATTCGGCGGCCTCCTGCTGCTCGCCGGCCGGATGGGGGATCTCGTGGGGCGCAAGCGCGTCTTCCTTGCCGGACTCGTCCTGTTCGTTGCGGCGTCGATCCTCTGCGGCGTGGCCGGCAGCCAGATCATGCTGATCGGAGCTCGGCTGCTCCAGGGCGCCGGCGGCGCCGTCGCATCGAGCGTCATCCTCGCGATCATCGTGACCGAGTTCCCGGGCCGTGTCGAGCAGGCCAAGGCGATGGGCATGTACGCGTTCGTGTCGGCCGGCGGCGGCTCGATCGGTCTGCTGGCCGGCGGCGCGCTGACGCAGTCGCTGGACTGGCACTGGATCTTCTTCGTCAACGTCCCGATCGGCATCGCCGCCTTCCTGTTCGGCTCGGCACTGATCGAGGAGAACGAGAGCATCGGCCTGGCGGGCGGGGTCGACTTGCTCGGCTCGATCCTGATCACGGCATCGACCATGCTGGGCGCGTTCGCGATCGTCAAGTCGACCGAATACGGCCTCACCTCGGCCAGGACGCTCGGCGTGGCGACCGGCTCGCTGCTCCTCCTCGGGGCGTTCCTCGCGCTCGAGGCGCGCCTGGAGAACCCGATCATGCCGCTGCGGATCCTGCGCCTGCGCATGCTGATCGGCTCGAGCATCGTGCGGGGACTGCTGGTCACCGGCATGTTCTCGGCGTTCTTCCTCGGGTCGCTCTACCTCGAGCGGGTGCTCGGCTACGACGCCATCGATACCGGCCTGGCCTTCCTGCCGCTGACGGCGTCGATCGCGCTCATGTCGATGGGACTCTCGGCGCGGGCCAGCGCGCGCTTCGGCGCCGTCAGGACCCTCGCCGCGGGGCTCACGGGAATCGTCGCCGGGCTGCTGCTGCTGGCCTCCGCTGGTGTCCACGCCGGTTACTTCCCCGGGCTGTTCCTCGCCTTCCTGTTGCTCGGACTCGGCGCGGGCACGTCGTTCCTGCCGCTTTTGACGATCGGCATGTCCGACGCGCCGGCCCGCGACGCGGGCCTCGCATCGGGGATCATCAACGTGTCCGTCCAGCTGTTCGGCGCCATCGGCCTGGCGTCGCTGGGGACGATCGCGACCGATCACACGAAGCTCCTCACAGCCAGCGGACACCCGCTCGCGGCGGCCCTGACCGGGGGCTACCACCTCGCCTACATCGTCGCTGCCATCTGCGTAGCGGTAGGCATCGTGGCCGCATTCGCCCTCCTGCGCCCGCCGTCGGCGCGGGTTCGCCAGGAGGTCTCGGACGAGGAGAGCCTGGGCGCGGAGATCTTCCGCGCCGAGGAGCCCGTCGCGCAGGCCGCCTGAGCCGCGGCACCGCCGCGGTCGAATCGAGAGCCGGCCGGTGCCCCGCCGGCCGGCTCTCAGCTTGACCGCAGCTCGGCCCGCTTGATCTTTCCGCTGGCCGTCTTCGGCAGCTCGGCGGCGAAGTCGACGATGCGCGGGTACTTGTACGGCGCCGTCTGACTCTTGACGTGCTCCTGCAGCTCGGTCGCGAGCTCGGGCGAGGCCACGTGACCGTCGCGCAGGACGACGATCGCCCGCACGACGGCCCCCCGCTCCTCATCGGCGGCGGCGACCGCCGCTGCCTCGGCCACGGCCGGGTGGGCGAGGAGCGCCGACTCGACCTCGAACGGCCCGATCCGATAGCCGGCCGAGACGATGACGTCATCGTTGCGTCCCTCGAAGTAGAGCCATCCGTCGGCGTCCTGGCTGACGCGATCGCCGGTCTGCCAAGGACCCGCCTCTCGGCGGTCGTGGACCGTCCACGCGCCGTCGACGTCGCGACGTACGTCCTCGTCGAGGTAGCCGAGGAAGAACGTCGGCACGGTGGACGGATCGACGACGAGCTCGCCGTCGCGGACCTCGAGCGCCATGCCGGGCAGCGGCCGGCCCATCGATCCCGGCCTGGCGGCGGCGCCGTCGGGAGTGCCGGTCAGCTGGCCGGTCTCCGTCTGGCCGTATCCGTCGCGGATCTCCAGGCCCGTCGCCTCGTGCCAGGCGCGCAGGACCTCGGGGTTCAGGGCCTCGCCGGCTGCGACCATCGAGCGCAGCTGCGCGGGCGCTCGCACCGTCGTGCGCTTGGCGATCACGCGGTACTCGGTCGGCGCCATGCAGAGGACGTTGACCCGCTCGCGCTCCAGCAACTCGAGGCGCTCGTCGGGGTCGAAGCGGGCGTCGTGAAGGAGCGCCGCCGCGCCCGACAGCCACGGCGCGATGAAGACGTTGCGCGCCGACTTCGACCACCCGCTGGCCGCCGTGCACCAGACGAGCTCGCCGCGTCGCGCGCCCAGCCAGTGTCCGGCCTGGATGCGCTGCCCGTCGAGATAGCGCTGGGCATGGACGACGGCCTTCGGCTCGCCGGCCGTGCCGCTGGTGAAGGTGATCAGGCACGGGTCGCTCGCCTCCATCTCGGCGATGGCGGCGGGCTCGGCCGCGAAGAGGTCCTCGTCCGGTACGTAGAGCACCGGCGCGTCGGTCTCCGGCGAGCGCTGCGCCCGGGCCGCGGCCAGCACGGCGCTGTTGCGCTCATCGGCGACGACCACCGCTGGGCGGGCGACGTCGAGGCGAAGGCGCAGGTCCTTCGCCCTCAGCTGCTCGGTGCACGGCAGCACGACCGCGCCGATGCGCATGCAGGCCACCATCGTCAACACCCACTCCGGCCGATTTCCGATCAACGTCATGACGACGTCGCCGCGGCCGATGCCGCGCGCCTGCAGCGCGCCGGCGAGGCGCGCCGATCGCTCGTCGACCTCGCCGAAGCTCCATTCCCGGCGCTCGCCCGTGCGGGCCAGCTCGAGCAGCGCGAGATCGCCGGGGCGCGCCTTCCCGAGCACGTCGCGGGCGAAGTTCATCGCGGCCGGCGCCGGGCGCGCCCGACGGGCGAGGACGGCGGGCCGCTCGCGCGGCGGGGGCTCATGAGCCGCCTGAGGCTAACAGCGCCACGGCGGCCGGCGGGCGGGGGGCGGGCGCGCAGCCGCCGAGCCGCCGGGCGCCGGTATCCTCCAGCTATCGAGCGAGCGAACACGAACCCGACCCTGGAGCGTTACCGACAATGGCCGTAGCCGCGTCCCCGTTCAACGAGAAGACCGACGAGCAGAAGGCCATCACGGAGATGGTCCACCAGTTCGTCGACGAGCAGATCCTGCCCAACGCCGAGCACTACGACCACGAGGACGAGTTCCCGGGGCCGATCGTCGATCAGATGAAGGAGCTCGGCCTCTTCGGTGTCACGATCCCCGAGGAGTACGGCGGCATGGGGCTCGATCTGAGCACCTACGCGATGATCGTCGAAGAGCTCTCGCGCGGCTGGATCTCGATCTCAGGGGTCATCAACACGCACTTCATCGGCTCCTACCTGCTGATGAAGTTCGGAAACGACGAGCAGAAGGAGAAGTATCTCCCGCGGATGTCGACCGGTGAGATCCGGGCCGCCTTCTCGCTGTCCGAGCCGGAGCTGGGCTCGGACGTCCAGGCGATCAAAACGTCGGCCAAGAAGAGCGCCGACGGGGCGTATGAGATCAACGGCCAGAAGATGTGGGTCACCAACGGACTGCGCTCGGACCTGGTGTTCGTGCTCGTCAAGACCGACCCGAACGCCGAGAAGGCGTACAAGGGCATGACGTGCTTCATCGCCGAGAAGGAAGGCGGCGTGGGCGAGAACACGGGCCCCTATGCGGGGCTCACGGTCCCACCGCAACTGCGCAAGATGGGCTACAAGGGCGTCGAGTCGACAGAGCTTGTCTTCGACGGCTACCGCTGCCCGGCCGAGAACATCCTCGGCGGCGAGGACGCGGGCCTGAACAAGGGCTTCCCGCAGATGATGGACGCGCTCGAGGTCGGGCGGGTCAACGTCGCCGCGCGGGGGGTCGGCATCGCGCAGCGCGCGCTCGAGCTCGCCCTGCGCTACTCGCAGGAGCGCAAGACCTTCGGCAAGCCGATCTGCGAGCACCAGGCGATCCAGTTCAAGCTCGCCGACATGGCCACCCAGGTCGACGCGGCTCGCCTGCTGACCCAGCGGGCCGCCCGCCTGAAGGACGCCGGCGAGCGCTCGGAGCTCGAGGCCGGGATGGCGAAGCTGTTCGCGTCAGAGGCCGGAAGGTTCTGCGTCGAGGAGTCCTTCCGCATCCACGGCGGCTACGGCTACTCGAAGGAGTACGAGATCGAGCGCCTCTATCGCGACGCCCCGCTGCTGCTGATCGGCGAGGGGACGTCGGAGATCCAGCGCATGGTCATCGGCCGCAAGCTTCTGCAGCGGCATAAGATCTGACGACAGCGACGGATCCGGATCGCGGCTCCAGGACGGGGAGAGACTCAAATGGCCGACGACGCCAAGGCTCTGATCGAGCTCGCCACGCGCAGGTTCGTAGGAGAAGTGCCGGCGCTCGAGCCGATCAAGCTGGTCATCGGCGTCGAGTTGAAGGGCAGGGGGGACGTGCAGCACTTCCGGCTCGAGATGCCCGGCGTGAAGGTCACCAAGGGACCCGCCGCCGACGCCCGCGTCCGTGTCGACATGCGGCGCGAGTTCTTCAACGTGATGGCCAAGGAAGCGAAGGTCGCCGACTGGATCGAGGCGTTCATCTACGGCCAGGCGAAGGCGTCGGGTCCCGAGCAGTTCATCCGCCTGATCGTCAACGTCGTCGAGCGCCAGCAGGAGCGCGAGCGCACCCGCAAGGCGCGTCGGCCGGCCTGACGGTGAGCGCCTGCAGCGCCTGAGAGCCGAGGCGTCCCGGCTCAGTGGTAGGAGGTGAGCTGCTGGGCCAGGAACGCCAGGGAGCCGAGCAGACACAGGCACATGACGATGAGGGAGAAGTTTTCGTTCATTCTCTTCGGGGCCTCCGCCTGCACAGGATAGGGGGTACCCCAGCGCTGCGTGGCTTCCTCGCCCTGCGATGCCTCTCGCGCGCTCGACTTGGCGTAAGCTCCACGGCATGACGGCCGGCGCCGAGGGCATCCATCGCGGGGGTTCCGGCGAGCCGCTCGTCCTCATCCACGGCTTCTCGGGCACGCGGACGATGTGGGAGCCGGTCCTCGCAGAGCTCGAACGCGGCCACGACGTCCTCGCCGTCAGCCTCGCCGGTCACGTCGGCGGGCCTCAGCTGCCCGCGGACACGCAGGCGTCGGTGAGCGCGCTGATCGACGCCGTCGAGCGCGACATGGACGTCGCCGGCTTTGACACCGCCCACCTCGTGGGCAACTCGCTCGGGGGCTGGATCGCGCTCGAGCTCGCCCGGCGGGGTCGCGCCCGCTCGGTCGTCGCGCTGTCCCCCGCCGGCGGATGGGAGGCCGGTACGCGCGCCGAGACGCGGCTGCGCAAGCTGTTCGCGCGCAATCACAGGCTCTCCAAGGCGCTGCTGGGGCACGTGGACTCGCTGATGCGACGGCCGCGTGTGCGCCGGGCGCTGCTGCGTCAGCTCGTCGCCCACGGGGAGCGCATCCCCGCAACGGCGGCGGCTCAGCTGGTTCGCGACGCGGTCGCGTGCCCGATCTACTTCGAGCTGATGGAGGGAATCCTGCGCGACGGCCCGCCGCGGACGTTCGAGGGGATCGCGGCGCCGGTGCTGCTCGCGTGGGGCTCACGTGATCGCATACTCCCCTCGCCGCGCTATTCCAGGCGCATGCGCGACCTGCTCCCGGCGGCCGAATGGGTCGAGCTGCGCGGGCTCGGCCACGTGCCGATGTCTGACGATCCGGAGCTCGTCGCGCGGACGATCGACGAGTTTGCGGCCCGCTCCCACGAGCGCGCTGCAGCAGTCTCGGCCTGAGGGCAGCGGCGGCAGTCTCGGCCTGAGAGCAGCGGCGGCTCGAAACGCCGTCCGGCTGGTCGTTGTCCCCGAAAATGTGGACTTTCCACATGCATCGGAGGAGGGCGCGCTGGTACGGTTGGACGGACAGGCCCGGCGACGGTCGGGCTGCGAAGGAAGGGAGGTCGGCATGGCCGACCGAGTGCTGTTTATCAGCTGGAATACACCCGTCCGTGGTCGTGAGGAGCGTGGGCTGGAGGTATTCAACGAGTCGATGGGTCTCTACGGGAGAATGCAGCAGGAGGGACGCATCGAGAAGTTCGACGTCGTGTTGCTCGGAGCGACAGGCGAGTTGAACGGCTATATCGAGCTACACGGCTCAGCCGACCAGATCGCCGCCGTCCGTGAGGACGAGGAGTTTCAGCGCAACACCATCGAGGCGAGCCTGATCGTGGACGGCCTACGCCAGGTCGAAGGCGTCACGAACGAGGAGATCGCACGGCAGATGGCGCTCTATCAGGAGAGCCTCTCGCGCGTGCCCCAGACCACCTGACGTGACCTGGGCCGGCGCCCTGCCACGGCGGGCGCGGCGCCGGCTCGCTTAAGCCGCGACGTCCGCAGGTCGATGTATGTATCGATCATGGGTACGCCGGGCGATAGCCAAGCCGTCGCGCACATCGAGTCGATCTGGACCCGAGCAGAGTCGGATACCGATCGGCTGGTCGTGGCGTTGTTGGGCTTCTGCTGGCCGGGAGGGACGGGCGACCGGACGGAGGCCGTGGGACGCGAGTGGCTGCGCCGCTGGGGCCCGCGACGCGCCGGTCCGACATCGTCGGATTGCGGCTGTGCGGAGGGACGCTGCCGCGTCTGCAACTAGCCGGATTGCGTGCTCAGACGAGGATCGCGTCGTCGTCGTAGAGCTTGATTATCTTCACGACGCCGTCGCCCGAGGCGTCGAGGCAGAGGCGGCAGAGGACGCACTCGTCGAGGTTGCGATCGACGAGCTCGAGGCGCCCGTCGGCCCCCTGGGCGAAGATGTCGACCGGGCAGGCCTCGGTCAGCCGGCGCGCCAGCTCGGCATCGCCTGCCGCCGTGTCGTCGACCTCGACGGCGATGAACGTCCCGTCGCGCCTCATGCTGCGCTCCGCTCGGCGATCTTGCCCTGGATCATCTGCGGGATGTCCTCGATGCGCTCGGCCACCGTGATTCCGGCTTGGGCGAGCCGGGCGATCTTCTCCGACGCCGTGTCCTCCTTGCCTTCCACGATCGTGCCGGCGTGGCCGAAGCTCATCCCGGGCATCTCGTCCATGAACCGCCCCGCCATGAAGGCGACGATCGGCAGGCGCGAGTCGTTGTCGGTCACCCAGCGCGAGAGCTCGGCCTCCATTCGCCCGCCGGGCTCGGTGTAGATGACGATGCCCTGCGTCTGCTCGTCGGCCTCGAACAGGGGCATGAGCTCGGAGTAGCTGGAGCCGATGATCGCGTCGCCGCCGATCGAGACTGCGGTCGACTGCCCGAGGCCGGCGGCGCTGAGGGTCGAGGACATCTCCGTCGTCATCCCTCCCGATCGTGAGATGACGCCGATGGGACCGGGCGTGTAGGCCTGGGCAGCGTTCTTGGCAGGGCCTCCGATGCCGCCCATCTTGATCACGTCGGGCACGATGATGCCGAGGCAGTTGGGTCCGATGATGCGGGCTCCGCGCAGCGTCGCCAGCTCGACCATCTCGGCGACGTCGCGCCGGGGTATCCGCTCGGTCACGATGACGATCAGCCCGATCCCGTTCTCGATCGCCTCGAAGACGGCGTCCTTGGTGAAGGCCGGAGGGACGGTCACGACCGACCCGTCGATCGGCCCGTCGTGGGCGGCGACGGCCTGGGCGACGGTGTCGAAGACGGGCACGCCATGAACCTCGCGTCCGAGTCGCCCGGGTGTGACTCCGCCGACGACCTTGGCGCCCGTGCCGTAGTCGAGGCACTCGCGCGTCAGGTTGACGGCCTCGCGGCCGGTGATCCCCTGGACGATGAAGGTCGTGTCGGAGTCGATCAGGATGCTCATGGAGCGACGCTCCCTGCCTGGTGGCCATCGGCGCTCGCGGCGGGCGCCGCGTGGCCTCCCTGGATCTTCTCGACGGCGCGGCGCGCGGCCTCGTTCAGCGACACCGAGCGGTCGGCGTAGTCGACCCCGTACTTCTCGAGGATCTTGAAGCCCTCCTCCTCCCATGCGCCCGGGATGCGGAAGATGGCGATCTTCTCGGCCGGGTCGTGGCCGAGCTCGAGGCAGGCTTTGATGACGCCCCGCGCGACGATGTCGACGCGCGTGTTCGACACGATCGACATCATCACGGCGATCTGCTCGACGCCGGGCTTCTCGAGCACGAGCTTGGCCAGGCCGCAGGTCTTGGACACCGACGGGTTGCCGCCGATCTCGCAGTAGTTGGCGGGCTTGCCGCCGTGTGCGCGGACGGCATCGAACAGCGTCAGCGAGCCGCCGCCGGCTCCGATCACGAGGCCGAGGTTGCCGTCGAACTCGGTCACGTTCCCGGCCACGCCGCGATGATCCTGGGCGTCGACCTCCTCGCCGGCCAGCTCGAACGGCGTCGCCTCGCGCGCCTGGCGCGTCTCCTCCTCGCCGACACCGAGCTCGCCGAGCAGCTTCTTGTGGCGCCCGCGGGCCTCGTTCTCGATGTCCATGTGGGCATCCAGGGCGATGAAGGACCCGTCGGCGAGCCGACCGAGGGGGTTGATCTCGGCGAGGATCATGTCGTTCTCGACGAACAGCCGCGCCAGCCGCGTGACGATCGGCACCAGCTTGTTCAGCGCCGAGCCCGTGACGCCCGTCGAGGCGATGACCTCCTTGGCTTCGAAGTCGCTGAGGGGCAGGATGTTCGAGAAGTGCCGCCGCCCGACCTTGTCGGGCTGCTCCTCGGCGACCTGCTCGATGTCGATGCCGCCGACCGGCGAGAAGATCATCACCGGCTGCTTGCGGATGCCGTCCCAGACGACGCCGGCGTAGTACTCCTGCTCGACCTCCGCCTTGGGGTCCACGAGCACGCCGCGCGGCATGTGGCCGTTGATCTCGAGGGCGAGGATGTCGCGGGCGTGGGCCTCGGCCTCCTCCGGCGTGTCGGCGAACTTGACGCCGCCCGCCTTCATCCGCCCGCCCGTCAGGACCTGCGACTTGATCACCGTCGGACCGCCGATCCGCTGCGCGATCTCACGGGCCTCGGCCGCGTCGGCCGTGAAGCCGTAGTCGGTGACGGGTATTCCGGCGCGCTTGATGACCTCGCGTGCCTCGAACTCGAAGAATCTCATGCGGCGCGGAAGCCTACACGGCTGCGGGCTGAAGGCCGTACGCCTCGGCCAGCTCCGGGTCCTTGCGGGCGAGCATCTCGGCGAGGTTGACCATCACCTTGCACTGCTTCCAGGTGGCGTCGTCCTGCATCTTGCCGTCGATCATGTGCACGCCGCGGCCGTCGGGGATCGCCTCGATGACCTTTTTCGCGAACGCCACCTCGTCGGGGTCCGGCGAGTAGACCTTCTTGGCGATCGCGATCTGGGCGGGGTGCAGCGACCACGCGCCGACGCAGCCGAGCAGGAACGATGCCCGGAACTGCGTTTCGCAGCCCTCGAGGTCGCGGATGTCGCCGTAGGGGCCGTAGAAGGGGAGCGCACCCACCGAGGTGCATGCGTCGACCATGCGGGCGATCGAGTAGTGCCATGGGTCCTGCTGATAGCTCGGCCGGGGCGCATCCGGGTTCTCGGGGTCGGGGTCGGCGATCGTCCGGTAGCCGGGATGACCGCCGCCGACGCGCGTCGTCTTCATGCGGCGCGATGCGGCCAGGTCGGCCGGACCAAAGCTCATCCCCTGGATGCGCGGCGAGGCGCACGCGATCTCCTCGAGGTTCGCCACGCCCTGGGCCGTCTCCAGGACACAGTGGATCAGCAGCGGCCGCTCGAGCCCCGCCTTCGCCTCGAGTTGGGCGAGCAGGCGGTCGGCGTAGTGGATGTCCCACGGCCCCTCGACCTTGGGGATCATGATGACCTCGAGCTTGCTCCCGATCTCGCCGACCAGCTGGGTCAGGTCGTCGAGCATGTACGGCGAGGCGAGCTCGTTGATCCGCGTCCACAGGGCGGTGTCGCCGAGGTCCATCTCCCTGCCGACCTTGATCAGCCCAGCGCGCGCGGCCTCCTTCTTTTCGAGCGGCACGGCGTCCTCGAGGTTGCCCAGCAGGATGTCGACGCTCGGTGCGATGTCGGGCACCTTGGCGACCATCTTCTCGTTCGAGAAGTCGAGGAAATGAATCATCCGGGACGGCTTGAACGGGATCTCCCGAGCTGGCTCGGGGGCTCCGATGGCGAGGGGCTTGAGGAAGTCTCGGGGGTTGCGCAAGTGGGCTCTCCTGTGTCGTCTGGAGCCCCAACCGTATCGTCGTCGGCCTCCCGTGGGGCTGGCGAGCCTCTAGAGTTCGCGCGGCAATCTGCCAAGGAGACCCATGAGCGAAGCCCACCCCGTCGAGACCGAGCAGGCCGCCCGCGAGGCGAGCGGCGCCCACCCCTACGGCCGCTACCTGGAGGAGTTCGAGGTCGGCGCCGTCTACAAGCACTGGCCCGCCAAGACGGTCACCGAGTCCGATGACCACCTCTTCTGCCTGATCACGATGAACCACCACCCGTTGCACCTCAACGACGTCTACGCCGCCAAATCGCAGCAGGGCCGCAACGTCGTCGTCGGTCCGCTCGTGTACTCGCTCGCGCTCGGCATGTCCGTCAGCGACGTCAGCGGCAAGGCGATCGCCAACCTCGCGACCGAAGAGCTCAAGCATCCGGCGCCCGTCTTCCACGGCGACACGCTGTTCTGCGAGTCGGAGGTCCTCGAGAAGAAGGAGTCGCGCTCCAAGCCCGACCGGGGGACGGTCAAGGTGCACACGCGGGTGCTCAACCAGGACGGCGTCCTGGTCGCCGAGTTCAAGCGGCTGGTGCTCGTTCCCCGCAGGGAGCCGGGGGCCGCCGGCGCGGAGGGGAATGTCGAGTAGAAGCGCCCGTACGATACGCTTGCGCCATCGCGCCCCCCAGGGCGTTTTCTGTTTGCCGACGCCAATACTGCTCGGTGAACAGGGCCGCACAGCGCGCGTCGTCACAGCCCGCGAACCGAGGAGCCGCACGGATCCATGAACACAACCGTTCCCGCACCGACCAAGAACGAGCGCCTGCTGGCATGGGTCGAGGAGGCGGCGGTACTCGCCGAGCCCGACAGCATCCACTGGTGCGATGGATCGGCCGCCGAGTACGACCGGTTGTGTCAGGAGATGGTCGAAGCGGGGACGTTCGAGCGGCTCTCGGACGCCAAGCGGCCGAACTCCTATCTCGCCCTCTCCGATCCCGGCGACGTCGCCCGCGTCGAGGACCGCACCTACATCTGCTCGGCGACGGAAGTCGAGGCCGGGCCGACGAACAACTGGCGCGATCCGGACGAGATGCGCCGGATGCTGACCGATCTGTTCAGCGGGTCGATGCGGGGCCGCACGATGTACGTGGTCCCCTTCTCGATGGGCCCGCTGGGCTCGGACAAGAGCTATGTCGGGGTCCAGCTGACCGACTCGCCCTACGTCGTCGTGAACATGCGGATCATGACCCGCATGGGACAGAAGGCACTCGACGCTCTCGGTGACGGCGACTTCGTCCCCTGCCTGCACTCCGTCGGCATGCCGCTGACCGACGGCGCGGAGGACGTGCCGTGGCCCTGCAACGCCGAGAACAAGTACATCGTCCACTTTCCCGAGACCCGCGAGATCTGGTCCTACGGGTCGGGCTACGGCGGCAACGCGCTGCTCGGCAAGAAGTGCTTCGCGCTGCGCATAGCGTCGGTCATGGCCCGCGACGAGGGCTGGATGGCCGAGCACATGCTGATCCTCAAGCTGACCTCACCCGAGGGCGAGGTCAAGTACATCACCGGAGCCTTCCCCAGCGCCTGCGGCAAGACCAACCTCGCGATGCTGATCCCGACGCTCGAGGGCTGGACCGTCGAGACGATCGGCGACGACATCGCCTGGATGAAGTTCGGCGACGACGGCCGCCTCTACGCGATCAACCCCGAGGCCGGCTTCTTCGGGGTCGCGCCTGGCACGGGCGCGCACACCAACCCCAACGCGATCAAGACGATCGAGACCAACTCGATCTTCACCAACTGCGCCAAGACCGACGACGGCGACGTCTGGTGGGAGGGCCTGACCAAGGAGCCCCCGGCCCACCTGATCGACTGGCACGGCAACGACTGGACGCCGGCGTCCGAGACGCCGTCGGCGCATCCGAACGCCCGCTTCACGACGCCGGCCGCCCAGGACCCCGCGATCGCGCTGGAGTGGGAGGACCCGGCCGGAGTGCCGATCGACGCGATGCTCTTCGGCGGGCGCCGTTCGACGGTCGTGCCGCTCGTGACCGAGGCGCTCGACTGGGAGCACGGCGTATTCCTCGGCTCGGTGATGAGCTCGGAGAAGACCGCGGCGGCCGCCGGCACAGTCGGCGAGCTTCGCTTCGACCCCTTCGCCATGCTGCCCTTCTGCGGCTACAACATGGCCGACTACTTCGGCCACTGGCTCGAGATGGGTCGCCACCCGGGCGCCAAGCTGCCGAAGATCTTCTACGTCAACTGGTTCCGCAAGGACCAGGACGGGCGCTTCCTGTGGCCCGGCTACGGCGAGAACTCGCGCGTCCTCTCGTGGGTATTTGCCCGCTGCGCGGGCCACGGAGCCGCGACCGAGACGCCGATCGGTCACATGCCGCCGGTCGGCCCCGACGGCATCGACACGCGTGGCGTCGATGTGACCGACGACGCGATGTCGGAGCTGCTGCGCGTCGACGTCGAGGAGTGGAAGGCCGAGCTGCCGCAATTCCGCGAGCACCTGGCCTCCTTCGAACGCCTGCCCGACGAGCTGAACGCCCAGCTCGACGCGCTAGAGCAGCGCCTCGGCGACTAGATCCGCGCCGAGTCTGTAGCTCACTAGAGGGTTTGGCGAAACGGTTGGCGAAACTCGGGGGCGTCCCCCACTCCCCTCACGCAACTTCGATCCAGTGCCGATACTCGGCTGTGAGGCCCGCGCGGTTCCTTTGCATGTGCGCTTACCGGAGTTTGAGCCTTGCGTTCTCCGTCGTCGTCGTGCCTGGCGAAGCTACGTGCCGCATTGGGCGATGGACGCCGGTCAGGCACCGCGAACGAACAATCGCGATCACTCGCTTTCGATTGGGTCTCCCAGGTTGTAAACGTGCGTTGACCCTGGTCGGCGAGCGCGGCCGCGTGGTCTACGTGTACGAGTGGTGGGGCCAGTTGAGGCGCCTCGCAGAGGCGTTGGAAGCAGCCGGATTCGTGATCAGCCCGGACGAGGAGGAGCGATGGTATCCCGGCATTTGGCGCCGTAAACCGATGACGCTCGACGGAGTTCGCTAAGCCGCGAGCGGCACGGCACGCGCTCTCGCGAGCGCGCAGGACAGCTTGGCGAGGATCGTCAGGTCGGCGTGTAGCCGGACCCGCTCGACCCCCCGCACACGGAGCGGCAGCAGCGACCATTCGTGCTTGAGCCTGCCGAACTCCCGCTCGACCGCTCCACGGCTGGAGTACAGGTGCCGCGACCGCGCGGTGTGGCGCGGAATCAGCGGGTGTAGGCGGTCGGCCTTGACCCATGTGGACGCGGGCTGGCACTCGCCGGACGGGCACCGCCACTTCGTTGCTTTCCGCTTGAAGTCCGCTCCGGCGAATGTCCACTCGCCGTGCTCACAGCATGGGGCGCGATGGTCGCCACGCTTGACTCCGGGCGTCTGGCGCAGCGGCGTGATAGGGCACACGTCGCGATCCATGCACCCGTCGTGGAACGGCCCGTTGTCGTAGCCCTTGTCGGCTATGGCGGTGCTGACCGCGAGCCCGCGCTCGCGGGCCGTGTCGATCAGGGGCAGGGCAACGGTTGTCTCTGCGTCACTGGCCGTGTGGACCTCACATGCCAGTGGAAGGCCGGTCGCGGTGTCTACAGCGGCGTGGACCTTGTAGCCGTAGTATCCGCCGCCCTTGCGGGTCGAGACTGCCGAGCGGTGTCCCTATGAGGCGTCGGGGTCGCTGTACTCGCTCTCGGCCCGTTCCCTGCCGCCCTTGGACACGAACCGCTGCCCGTTGGCATAGGCCGGAAGGTCCGATCCGTCGATGGCGATGTTCTCGCCCATCTCGGGATGCGCCGTTCTCAGGTGCGCGAGCACGCGGTCGATGCACGCGTCGAGCATGTGCCGGTGCTCCCGCAGCTTCCTAGAGGGCCGATGGCCGGGGCGCGCCGGGTCTTGAGTCCATTAGGGGCTCGAGGGGCAAGCCAGGCAAGGACGCAGGGAGCGAAGTGTGCGCAAGCACACGAGCGACCGAGGACGCCGCCTGGCGCCGCCCATCGGGCCCCTAATCGTGGCCGTGGGTCTCGCCGGCGGCTGCCGGCGGGCGCGACTCCTCGGCCAGCGAGGTGATCGCCAGCGAGCCGCGAGCGGCAGACTCGAGGACCTCGGTCGCCTCCTCCAGCGAGCGGGCGTAGAGCTCGACGAGCAGGTGAACCATGATGCGGGCGTCGTCTTCGTGCTTGTGGAAGCGCACGTGGGTGAAGAACTCGCGCACGCCGTGATCGCCGAAGGCGGCGTAAGAGAGGGCGTCGCCGGCCTCCGGACCCGAGCAGGTCTCGACGTCTTCGGAGTCGACCGTCACGGTGCACGACGCAACCCACGGCGTGCCGGCGATCATGCGTTCCCAGCGGTCCTCGATCGGCTCGACGCGGCCGTTGTTGAAGCCGAGGTGGGGCTGGTCGTGCATGCAGTCGAGGCACTGGACGACGGCCTCCTGCAGCTCGTCGACGACTTCGGCGCGCTCGCCGGTTTCGGGGTCGATCTTGTGGATGCCCTCGTAGTGGACCTGGACCTCCAGATCCTGGGACCAGCATCGGTAGCAGCGCAGCCAGCTGCGCGCGCTCGTCTCGGCCATCGAGCCCTCCATCGCCAGCATTGTAGGCGCAGGCGACGCCGGCCCGGCCCGGACGGTCTAGAACATGTGCGCAGCCATTGCGGGCGAGCATGTACATTGCCCTCATCCTCGGGTGGCTCGGGCATGCATCCCCAGTCCCCGCGTCAAATTCCCACTGGGGGGGTCTTCCAAATGCGACGCGCCGCAACTCTCGTCGTCTCAAGTCTCGCGTTGGGTCTGGCAGCGCTCGCGCCGTCCATGGCCGACGCGTTCCCGCAGTGCCCGGCAGTCAACAAGGACACGGGCTGCCAGTTCCTGATCACGGTCACCGACAAAGGCGTCCAGGTCGCACAGGACCCCGCCCAGGGGCCCTACGACGGCGAAGACGACGCGCTCATCGGCATCCAGAACGCCTCCTCCAAGGCCGTCTCCTCGATTCCGCTGTCGGCCGAAAACAGCCTCTTCGGCTTCGAGAGCGACGGGCTCTGCAGCCCGGGCTCGCCCCCGATCGCGCCCGGCTGCGTGGTGCTGAGCAAGAACAGCTCGGGCAGCGCCACCGAACACGCGGGCAACCCGTGCCCGCCGGAAACCGAAGCGTGTGGCTTCCAGCCGCCGGCCGGCGAGCCCACCGGCGTCACGTTCACGACGAGCATCAACGGCTTCGGCGCCAACGGAGACGCCGTGACCGGGTATGAGGGCCCGACGTCGTGGTTCTCGAACCTCGCGGCGAGCTTCAACAGCGGCACCGTGAACTTCTCACCGGCGCTCGCGCCGGGCGCGGCGACGTACTTCTCGCTCGAGTCCCCGCCGACGGGCAAGACGATCACGGTCGGCACGGCGTCGACCCTGACGACCGTCCTCTCCGGAGGTGGCCAGAGCGGACCGACCGTCACAGTCGCGGCCGGCACGGCCGTGACCGACAGCGCCACGGTCGGCGGCGCGGCCGGCCCGACCGCCACCGGCGAAGTCACCTACGCGGTCTATAAGGACCCGGCCTGCACGTCGCTCGTGGCACAGGCCGGCGCTGCCACGGTGACCAACGGCGTGGCCGGTCCCTCGGCCCCGCAGTCGAAACTGGCGCCCGGCGTCTACTACTGGCTGGCGAGCTACTCGGGCGACATCAACAACCAGGCCGCGGCCAGCGCCTGCGGCTCGGAGAAGCTCATCGTCGCCCGCAAGGCGAACCTCGGGCTGCCGTCGAGCAAGAAATGCGTCAGCAAGCGCCATTTCATCGTCCACCCTCGCGCGCCGCGCCACCTGACGCTCGTCCACGTCGAAGTTCGCATCAACGGCAGGCTCGTCAAGTCCGGCCCGCTCAACAAGCGCCACACCTTCGTCGACCTGCGCGGGCTCCCGAAGGGAACGTTCCACGTGGACCTGATCACCGCGGCCTCGACCGGCCAGCTGTTCGGTGACGGCCGTACGTTCCACACGTGCGTGCCGGGTCACCACAAGAAAAAATAGGCATACGGACATCGCGCGCCGCCTCGCCGGCCTTCAGGCCGGCGAGCGTGGCGCTCTGAGCGCTGGGCCCGGCCGGCACTAGCCACTCGCCTCGCCAAACCCTCCTAGCCGAACGTGAACGCGTAGCCGCTCACGCCGGGTGCCAGCCTCAGGCTGAGGTGGTGGCGTTGGTTGGCAGGAAGGCTCACGAGCGAGTACAGGCGCTGGCGGCGGACCATCAGCGTGCCGCCGTGGACGTCTGCTCCGGCGTCGTGCGGGCTCACCGGGCGACCGTCGAGCAGCACCCGCACGGGCAGCGGCCGTTCGCCGGGCGAGCTGAGCACGAGGTAGACGTTCTTGGCCTGGAACTCGACGTCGATCGAGGCGCCGGCGATCGCTTCGGCGGGCTGTTCGGCGATCTTCCAGCGGCCGCCGAGGGCGAACTCGTTGAGCGCCAGCGCGCTCGTAGCCGGTGGGCCGTAGTCGTGAATGCCGTTATGTGGGGCCGCCAGCCAGCCTTCTGCGCGAGCCGTTCCGAGGTACGTCTCGGGCGTCGTCTCTCGCGAGGGCACGACCACGTCGGTCGGACGCGCCATGCCGCCGACCTGGGCGCCGGCTTGCGCGAGCAGCGCGCGGATCGCCGTCTCGGTCTTCCCGTAGTCGCCCTCGCCGAAGCTCGCATAGCGCACGTGGCCGTGGGCATCGATCAGGTAGTCGGCCGGCCAGTACTGGTTGCCGTAGGCGTTCCAGGTGCCCATCTGGTTGTCCTGTGCGACCGGGTAGCGCACTCCGAACTGGTTGATGGCGCCCGCGACGTTGCCGGCGTCGTGCTCGAAGGCGAACTCCGGCGTGTGCACGCCGACGATCGTGAGGCCGTCGCGGCGGTAGGCGGCGTCCCACGCCTTCAGATACGGGAGCGTGCGCAGGCAGTTGATGCACGTGTACGTCCAGAAGTCGACGAGGACGACGCGCCCTCGCAGCCCGGCGAGCGTCAACGGCCGTTCGCCGGGCGTGTTGAACCAGCGCTCCGTGTCGGCGAACTCCGGGGCTGGGCCGCCATCTTGCAGCGTCCGGGCGTCGGCGAGCAGCTTTGCCTGGCTGGCGCTCGCCGGCTCGGTGGGCGAGCCGGAGCTGGCGGGGAACTTAGCCGGGTGACCCAGCTGAGCCAGGCGGCTTTCGACGGCGTGCGATTTCTCCAGCGACGCCGTGAGGTTGACTTCGGGGATGTGCTGGGCGATGTACTGGTCGAAGTTGACGTCGACTTTCGTCGCGATCAAGACGGCCGTGAGCACCATGATCGTGCCGAGCACCCGCTGCAGCGCCGGACCGCGGCCCGCGCGGCGAATCCGCTCGAACAGCCTGCGCCCGCCCAGCGACAGGGCGAGCAGCGCGGCGGCCGAGCCGAGCGCATAGGCGACCGCGACCACGACGGTGCGTCCGGACGCCGCGCTGACCGAGATCACGGCGGCGAGGATCGGCCCTGCGCACGGCGTGTAGACGAAGCCGAGCGCTGCGCCGACGAACAGCCCCGAGCCGAACCCGTCTCCTCCCGAGCGCGGACCGAAGCGCGCGAGGCGAGAGAGCGGGGCCTCGAGGCGCGCCGCCACCGCGGGAACGAGCAGGACCAGTCCGAACGCCAGCAGGACGGCGATCGCCAGATCGCGCAGCGGATCGCTGCCGAGCCCGACACCGTCGACGACGCTGGCCAGGCCGATGATCGTGATCGTGAACGTGGTCGACAGCCCGAGGACGATGCCCAGCGGACGACGACGTCCGCCGACTCCGCCTGCCGAGAGCAGGGCGGGCAGCACGGGCAGGACGCATGGAGAGAGTGCTGTCCCCGCCCCCGCGAGCACGGCAAATGCGACCAGGATGATCATCTCGACGGAGCCTAGGGGCTGCTGAGGGTTCCGCGCGCCACGTTCAGAACTTGTTAATACGCCCCGCGCAGCCGCGTATGAGCCGTCGCGTCGCTCAGCGCCTGAGCAGCACGTAGACGGCGCTGCCGGCGAACGCGATCTGGCCGAAGGACAAGGCCGTGCCGAGGTTGACGGCGCCGAGAGCGCCCGCGAGGCCGCTGGCCAGCGCGAATGCGGTGATCATGATCAGGAGGCTACGCGCCATGCTCAGCTCGCCTCCGTGGCGCTGGGTGCTCGCATCGGCGCGGCGATCATGTCATGCCCCGCTCGAGCGCCGCCACCAGCGCCGGCACCTCCAAGCCTGGCTCCTGGGCCCGCAGCAACTCCTCTGCGGCGCGCCGTCCGCCGATCGCCCGCAGGCCGCGCTCGCCGTGCTCGGCCGCGAACTCGCTCAGCGCGCCTGCCCGCCGCGCGCACAGTCGTCGTCCCGCGAGGTCGAGCCCGGCACGGTGTTCCTCCAGGGCGTCGGCCAGCTCCTCGATACCGCTCGGCGGCGCGAGCGAGGACACGGCGATGACGCGGGTCGCACTCGACCCCAGCGAGCGCAGGGCCGCGCCCAGGTCTCGTCGCGTGTTCAGCGCGAGCGCGCCGAGATCGGACTTCGTCACCACCAGCACGTCGGGGATCTCCATGATGCCCGACTTCAGGAACTGCAGGACGTCGCCGGCGCCGGGCTGGACGACGACGGCGACGGTGTCGGCGACGTCGGCCACCTCGGTCTCGGCCTGGCCGACGCCAACGGTCTCGATAACCACGACGTCGAAGGCCGCCGACAGGGCCGCCGCCGCCGCGCGGGTTGCCCAGGCGAGCCCCCCGAGGCGATCGCCCGCCGCGGTCGAGCGGATCAGGACACCCGCGTCGGCCGGGTCGAAGTCGATGCGGGCCCGGTCGCCCAGCAGCGAGCCGCCCGAACGCCGCGAGCTGGGGTCGACCGCGAGCATCGCCACGCTGCGGCCCCGGGCGCGCCAGGTCCGCAGAAGCGCGCCGAGCAGCGTCGACTTGCCCGCACCGGGAGGGCCGGTCACGCCGATGACGTGTCCCGGCGCCTCGCCGCCGATCGCCGTCGGCGAGGTCTGCGCCAACAGCGCCGCCGCCTGCTCGCGGTCGCTCGGCGCGGTGCTCTCGAGGATGTTCAGCGCCGCCGGCGCCGCCGCCACGTCTCCCTGGCGCAGGCGCGCCCCGAGGGCGGCTCCGACCCCGTCTGCCGAACCGGGGGACACTCGCTGCGCTCGCATCCCCGAACCGGCCAGCGGTGCCCCGCTCACGCCGAGCCGGCGGCGGATCCCGCGCCCGCGACGGCCGGTGCGGCGTCGGCGTCCACGAGCGCCACGATGTCGCGCATGATGCGGTTGATGTCGAAGTCCTTGGGCGTGTAGACGGCGGCCACGCCGGCTGCCTGCAGAGCGGCGACGTCCTGCTCGGGGATGATCCCGCCGACGACCACGGGCGCGGACACGCCCGCGTCATGGAGGGCTTCCATGACAGCCGGAATGAGCTCGCGGTGGGAGCCCGACAGGATCGACAGGCCGATCACGTGGACGCCCTCCTGGAGCGCCGAGGCGGCGATCTGTGCGGGCGTCAGGCGGATGCCTTCGTAGACGACGTCCATGCCCGAGTCGCGCGCGCGCACGGCGATCTGCTCGGCGCCGTTTGAGTGGCCGTCGAGGCCGGGCTTGCCGACGAGAATCTTGGGTCGGCGGCCGAGCTTCTCCTGGAGGCGGGCGACCTCACCGCGCAGCTCGCCCAGGCCGTTGTCGGCAATGGCCGCGCTGGCCTCGCCGACGCCGGTCGGCGCGCGGTAGCTGCCGAAGACCTCGCGGAGGGTGCGCGACCACTCGCCCGTCGTCGCGCCGGCCCTGGCGGCGGCGATCGTCGCCGTCATCAGGTTCTCGTCCGAGCGCTCGTCGCCAGCCACGGCGGCGAGGGCGGCGAGGGCTGTATCGACCGCAGACTGGTCGCGCTCCGAGCGCCAGTGGCGCACCTCGGCGATCTGCTCGGCTTCGAGCGCCGGGTCGACCACGAGGATGCCGCCCTCGGCGTCGGCTGTCAGGGGCGAGTCCTCGGACTCGGTGAAGCGGTTCTGCCCCACGACGACCTGCTCACCGGACTCGATCCGGCGGATGCGCTCGCGATGGGACTCGACCAGCGCGGCCTTCATGTACGGCACCGCCTCGACGGCGCCGCCATGCTCGGCCACGACGGCCATCTCCTCGCGGGCCCCCTGCAGGAGCTCCGCCACCAGGCTCTCCATCACGTGCGATCCCTCGAAGATGTCGGGGTACTCGAGCAGGTCAGTCTCGTAGGCGAGGATCTGCTGGATCCGCAGCGACCACTGCTGGTCCCACGGCCGTGGCAGGCCGAGCGCCTCGTTCCAGGCCGGCAGCTGGATCGCGCGGGCGCGGGCGTCGCGTCCGAGCGTCACTGCCAGCGCCTCGAGCACGATGCGCTGGACGTTGTTCTCGGGCTGGGCCTCGGTGAGGCCCAGCGAGTTGACCTGGACGCCGTAGCGGAAGCGCAGGTGGCGGGGGTCCTCGACGCCGTAGCGCTCGCGACCGAGCTCCTCCCACAGGATCGACATGGCGCGCAGCTTTGCGTGCTCCTCGACGAAGCGGACGCCGGCGTTGACGAAGAACGAGATGCGCCCGAAGACCTCGCTCATCAGCTCGGCCCCGGCATCGTCGTGGCCGCGGCCGACGCGCTCGCGGGCGGCGTCGAGGACGGCGATGGCGTTGCTCATGGCATACGCGATCTCCTGGACCGGCGTGGCGCCCGCCTCCTGCAGGTGGTAGGAGCAGATGTTGATCGGGTTCCACTTCGGCACGTGCTCGACGGTGTAGGCGATCATGTCGGCGATCAGCCGCATCGACGGCGCCGGCGGGAAGGCGTAGGTTCCGCGGGCGAGGAACTCCTTGATGATGTCGTTCTGGGT
>OUNO010000004.1_pt3 | contig 75401 bp, 65 predicted proteins | sample 1779811 | NCBI WGS metagenome assembly OUNO01 (sample SAMEA3914804, study PRJEB12502) | metagenome | biome: forest; material: soil | place: Canada | collected 2010-06-25 | depth 0.3 m
CTTCAAGACGCAGTTCCGATCCGTCTGGGCCAGGAGTTTTCCGGCTATCGCGACACCGTCCGGGCACTTCTGAGCCTTCTTGCAGAAGCGCAGAACCATCTCCGTGAGCTCGGAATCGGAGGTTCAGCTGCCGGAACTGGAATCAATGTTCCCAAACATTACCGGTCAAAAATTCTGGAAGAACTGAAAAAACTTTTCGGGGACCTCGATCTGAGACCGGCTGCGAACCTCTTCACGTCCATGCAGTCTCAACTCCCCTCCCTCATCTATTCAAACTCCCTTCGTGCGATCGCGACCGAGCTGAGCCGGATCTGTTCTGATCTGAGGCTCATGAGTTCAGGTCCAAGCACGGGGCTCGGAGAAATTCATTTACCCGAGGTTCAGCCCGGATCAAGCATCATGGCCGGCAAGGTGAACCCATCCATTCTGGAGATGGCAAACCAAGTCTGCTTCAAAGTCCTCGGTGATGACCTGACTGTGGCGCTGTCGGTTCAAGCAGGACAACTCGAATTGAATGTGATGATGCCAGTAATCGCTCAGGCAAGTCTGGAAGCAACTGATCTTCTCACTCACATGATTGATACACTCCGGACCCGCTGTATCGATGGGATCGAGGCAAACCGGAAACGCTGTCGGGACTTCGCCGAACACACCTCCCAGATTGCCACTGCCCTGAATCCCGTGCTGGGCTATGAGCAGGTGGCCGAAATTGCAAAAGAGGCGGTCCGGACGAATCAGTCCGTCATTGCACTCGTTCGCGAGAAAAAACTGCTTTCTGAATCGCAACTTCAGGGTTTGCTCGATCCAAAAAAACTCACCGAGCCACCTGAAGCGTAGTGGCACCTGGTTTGCAATAACCAAAGCATAGATGTGAGGACTGATCCGCACTTAAATTTCAGGAAAGGAATCCTGCCATGCGTCCACAAATCAACCGTCCCGCTCCGAAACCCCGGACCCCGGTCCACCTTCTTTCAGATCCCCTCTTCTCGGGCCTTCTTGAACGGGACTTTGATGATGTCCATGAATTCGATTACGAACACGGCCTGCTCGACAATGTCGATCGCCTGCAAAGCCATCACACTCCTTGGGACTTCGAGAACGACGCCCAGGATTTCTACAACCGACAAATCACCGAAGACTTTCCTGAAGAAGATTAGACGCTAGAATCCCATCGGTCCCGGAGCGGTAGGAGCAACCGGTGATCCGGATTGCAAAGGAACCGGAGTACTGAGCGGCGATCCACCATTCTCTCGGTAGATCGGAAGATCCGAAGAAGGATTGGTCGTAGTACCGTTTGGACGAACTGTCTGAGTGGTTCCAAAGTTCGGAGTCACCGTTCCTCCGTAACCTGCGCCAATCTGTGAGTTCACCGACTCTGATGCGTTTCCGGTTCGAGGAAGTGCTGTCGCATGGTTGGGATTGTAAGGTCCCCCGAGCGGCTGAAGTTGATTGGGCTCTGCCTGAACCTGCCCCTGTGGCTGTGCCGATCGAATCTGACCCTGCGATTGCAATTGCTGAGGAGCTGTCTGGTTCTGAGCCAAAGCAAGTGAAGAACACAGACTAAGACCCAGCAGTAAAATTATTTTTTTCATGATGAAACCCTCCAATCCGTTTTGATGCAAGTTGTGGGCGCAGAATGGCAAAAAAAATCTCATTTTCAAGGCGCATGGCCCCATTCCTGCACTTTTAATGATGTGGTTAAAAAACAAGGAGGCGAAAATGGAGTCTGAAAAACTTTTCAGAAACTGGAACGTCCTTGGAATCTTCAAGGACAAAAAAGAGGTGGCTCATTGCGTGTCGACGCTTCGGGATCACCATTACGATGCTTCCCATATCTCGATCCTGGTTTCGAATCAGGAACGCCGGGATGAAGTATTCCTTCATTCGACCAAGAAGACCAAGAACCCCGAGGCTGCAATCACTGGATTCGGGATCGGAGGAGTTCTCGGAATCGCACTCGGTGCTTTCTTCGGATCAGGTCTCGTCCCTGGCAGTGAAGCACTGACCAGCGCTGGCCCCATTCTGAGTTCATTACTCGGCTTCGGATTAGGCGGATCGGTTGGAGCCGGTGTCGGCGGAATCATTGGTCATCTCGTGCCCGAGGACGACGCCTATGATTACGAACAGGGATTGGAAGCGGATGAAATCCTGCTCTCCGTTCACGTGCAGAACGAAGAGGAAGCGATCGAAGCCCGGGAGATCTTCAAACAGGAAGGCGCGGACAAGATTCTTTTGAACGAGAAGAACTCCAAGTTCTCGGAAAGCAGCGCATTTCCCGGATAAAAAAACTCATTTATTCAAACAAACAATGAATCTGTATCAAAAGGAGACGGATTTTCATGGCAAAAACAGATCCCCACATCGTTCCCGACAATAATGATGACAACGAATTTGCAACCGGATTCAAGGGCTACTCGGTCGAGGCTCACGAAGAAGTCCGGATGAAACAACATGAAATGGAAGAGCATGCCCGTTCCCGTTACGACTGGGATGAAAAACTCCTCGCCGTGAGCCGGTTCATTGAACACTCGGGTAAACGGGTTCAGGTTTTTGGAAAATGGATTTCAACTCTCGGTCAATACATGAGTCGATTCAGCTGGCAGGACTTCGAGGAAGATCAACCCGTCAAACCCAGTCGTCCCACTTCACCACCGAATGCAATCCATTGATGATATTCCTTCCAGAAATCTTTCAGGAGTTCGGTTACGGCTGGATCCCTGACTCCGCCCTTTTCATCGAGCGCGCGGCTTCCGTTGAGATAAAGTTCCGGGTGAGTCATCACTTTAAGATTCAGATAAGCAAAGACCTGACGAAGATGATGTTGAGCTCCGAAGGTTCCGATATTTCCCGCAGACGCTCCGATGAGCCCTGCTGGTTTTCCGAACCAGCGATTTTCTCCGTAGGGTCTGGAAGCCCAGTCGATCGCATTTTTCAGAACGCCTGGAAAGGAGCGGTTATATTCGGGTGTGACAAAAAGATAGGCTCCGGCCTCCTCTACTTTTCTTTGAAACTCGCGCACAATCTGTGGCGGATTCAACTCCAGATCCTGGCTGTAAAAAGGCAGACTCTGGATTTCGAACGTTTCAAGAAAAAATCCGTTCTGAAAATCCGGAGGAGTCAGTCGCTCGAATGCGCGATAGAGTCTCTGGTTTAAAGAATGCTGGGAAATTCCGCCGATCAAAACGAGAACAGGGGTCTTATCCATAGAAATCCTCCAATACCTTCTCTTTGAAAGTGCAACGGACATACCAGGGTGCGTGATAACTCCATGGGGATGAGGCGGGATTCAGGACCCCTGAAATAAGAATGGAGTGCCCGGACAATCGTCCGGGTCACTCCACTTTTTTGCAGCTTGAATCATTCACTACTTCTATTCCTGTTTCAAGCTACTCTTGAGAGCACTCTCCTTCATTTGAAATGCCATCTTGCAACTCGATGCAATCTAACCTTTCAGTTCATTCAGTACCCTCATCCATATAAGTTACAAGTTTCGTACCAGGACATTGTGCCCCACCTGTACCTGTTTTTCCCGCGGGTCCGGGAGTTGCTCCATTCCAGGTAAGGAAGGACTCACCATGCAACTCACGACTCAGGCATTTCAGACTAAAGGAAAAATCCCAATGCGCTTCAGCGGGGAAGGTGTAGACCTTTCCCCGGAACTCCGCTGGTCGGATTCGCCTCCGGGCACGCGCGAATATGCCCTTGTGGTGGAGGACCCGGATGCGCCTAAAATGCCGGGAAAAGATCATCCTTTTGTTCATTGGGTTGCCTATAACATCCCTGAGAATGTGAGCTTTCTTCCCGAAGGGCTCGCCCGCACGGATCGGCTGTTCGTTCCAGTTTCCATTGATCAGGGAAAAAACTCTTTCGGCAAAACTGGCTACAACGGTCCTCTGCCCCCGGCAGGCGACGGAGTTCATCATTATATTTTCACTCTCTATGCGCTTGATCAGGAGATCGGGCTCGCCCCCGGGTTCGGAAAAGCGGAGCTCATGGAAGCGATCGACGGTCATGTCATTGCGGCGGCTGAAATCATCGGTACTTACGAACGCCCCTATCAGGAGCAAGTCCTTGCGCCCTGAAAATCACATCCAAATTGATAAGGAGAAACACCATGAAACTGAAACTACCTGAACTGCCCTACGCACTGGATGCATTGGAACCAAACATTTCGAAAGCGACACTCGATGTCCACTATCACAAGCACCATCAGAAATACATCGACACCGCAAACAAGCTCATCGAAGGAACCCGGTACGCAAAGTTATCCGTTGAAGACGTGATCCTCGAATCCGCCAAAAACAAGGAGGATCAGAAGATCTTCAACAACACGGCTCAAGCGTGGAACCACACCTTCTATTGGAACTGCATGACTCCGGATAGAAAGGGAAACTTGAACGGTCATCAGGAATTCCTGGAGTCTGTAGAAGAGTCCTTCGCTTCACTCGAGGGCCTGGAAGAACAATTCAAGAAAGAGGCTCTGGCAATTTTCGGATCAGGATGGATGTGGCTGATCAAGGATGAGAATGGCGCTCTCGACCTCCTTCAAACCAAGAATGGGGATACTCCTTTCGTTCACCATAAAACCCCGCTCCTCTGCTGCGACGTCTGGGAGCACGCCTATTACCTCGATTACAAAAACGAGCGCGGAAGATACCTGGATGCTTTCTGGAACGTCGTTAACTGGAAATTCGTGGAGAGTAACTTCGAGCAGGAGATCTTCACGCCCGAAGGACGGGTCATCCTGAATGATGATTTCTTGAATGGGATGAATCTTTAAAAAAGAAAAAGGTATCCGATTACTTATGGAGGTGCACTGCGTTCACAAGTGCCGCGGCGCACCTCCATAAGTAATCGGATACCTTTTTCCCTTTTTCTATTCTTCGAATTCGCGATCGAGGCGGGATTTGCTGGCGATCTTCCGGTTCACGGAAGTCTTGAGCGTCATGTTGAGTGCGTATTCCGGGTCGTAGCTTTGCGTGCCCCGGCGGATTTCAAAGTGCAGGTGGGCACCGTGTGAGTGACCCGAATGACCGGACAAGGCGATGGTCTCGCCTTTTTCGACTTTCTGGCCGATCTTCACGATGTTTTTGGAGTGATGGGCGTAGACGGTGTAAAGACCGCTATCGTGTTTAAGCACGACCATCTTTCCGTATCCACGGATTTTGGAACCGACGTAAACAACTGAGCCACCGGCTGCGGCGTGAACCTGGGTTCCGTTTTTCGCACGAAGATCCACACCTTGGTGGAACTTCTGCCCGCGTTCTCCGTAAGGAGAGGAAATTTCAATTTCATCCAGAGGCCATTGCCACTTGCCTGGAAGAACAACCTGACTTCCCTCTTTCGGTGCATACATCTCACTTGCCGTTTTGCGGAACGGAAGATTTTTGGATGTACCGGAACTTTTATCGCCATCATCAAGAAGCCCGTGACGGCTGGACTCAGTCGGCTTCAGGGTGGAGCATGCGCTCACCAGGCCGAGAACTAAAAGGGACAGAAAGCACCGTGCAAATCCTTTGCCATCGCTATTCATGTTTACTCCGAAAGACGTTTCATTTCCTCAAGGAATGCCATGTCAGTGACATCCAGTTTTAAAGGCGTGATCGTCGCGTATCCTTCGTCGACGAGCGCGCAGTCCGTATCCGCTTCCGGTGCGAAGCCCTGATATTGGCCTCCGACCCAGAAGTATTCTTTTCCACGATGATCCGTTCTCTTCAAGACGGCTCCGCTGTAATGACGGAAGCCCTGACGAGCCGGTACGATCCCCTTGATTTTAGAAAGGGGAAGGTCTGGTACGTTGATGTTGAGCAGGGTGAGTTTTGGAAATTTCTTTTTTTGATACTCGCGGATCACTTTCACAGCGACCTTCGCAGCAGATGCGTAATGGAGTTTGCTCTCCATGATCTTCTTTTTATAATTGATATCGAGGCTCACCGCGTAAGATGGGATGCCGAGGATGCATCCCTCACGGGCTGCAGAGACGGTTCCGGAGTAATAGACGTCCTGACCGAGATTCGCACCGCGGTTCGGACCGGAAACGATCAGATCGGGCATGCCTTTGAAAATATGACGAACCCCCATGGTGACGCAGTCCGCAGGAGACCCATTGATGCCATAGAAGTTTTTATCGATTGGGATTAAACGCAGGGGTTTATGCAGGGTCAGCGAATGACCAGTCGTGCTTTTTTCTTCGAGGGGGGCGATGACCGTTACGGTCCCGAGCTTTTTCAATTCTTCGTATAAGACGCGGAGCCCTGGTGCATGTACTCCGTCGTCATTTGAGAGAAGAATTTTCATTAAAATAGTGTATCCCAGCTGGCTATTTTTTCAATGGTCCATATGGGTTACCGTCGAGATTCAATGCAAACTGGAGGGTCGGCCCCCGCCCCCGATCGACAGTATACAAATATCCCAGATCCAACTGCCAACACCTTGACGAGCTCTGAAAAACCAGATCCAAGCCCGTATCGAGAAGCTGATTATGGTAGGGCACAAGGTTGTAGGAAACACTCCCTTTCGACATGAGGTAATCATTCAGTGAAAATACCGCCGTCCCTTGGACGGAGGACACCTCGGAGGTCAGCCTCGAGAACGAGTACCCCACCCCAATGCTTCGTTCATAGTGCAAAACGCCCTGCCTTGTAGCCGAATCGAGCAACCAGTTTGCATGAATGTTCACCCGGTGCGGGTTGGGAGAAGGAAGAAGCGTAGCCAGTCCGGTGTGCTGGTACCGATCAAGATAGGAATAGTAAGTATACTCGAGGCCGGTTGAAAACTTCGGCTCCGTATATTGGAAATGAGTGAATAGCGGAGACAGGATCACCCGGTCATCCGCCTGGCCCGGATCGAGCGTCCGCTGAGCTTCGTGAATATCGAGGGTCTGTTCGAGACCCGCTTCAAAACGTTTTGAAACCGACGGGTCGCCATCTCCTTTTGGATCCTTCGACTGTTCCTTCCGGAAAACCTGGGTCGTCAGTCCGTAGGTCAGAGAGTTTCCGAGTGGAGTGAAGTAAGAGTCCAGGTTCTGAGTCGTGCCGATCGGAACGATGTCATAACTGTCAAAGTACTGCCCCGGTTTCGCCTGATTCTGAATTTGTTCAATGAAAGGATGATTCAACGGCTGTTGCACCACCGGAATTCTCGAGTACGTGAATTGGGGCTTGATCGTGTTCCGGAAACTCACACCCTCTTTATCGGGCGCAAAGTTTTTATCGAGTTGGAAACTGGTTTCAATCTGAGCGAGCAGGTAACCCCGGGCAAGAGTAGGATACTCCGGATTATACACGGTGAACGGGGTATTCCCCACCACTCCTTCGCTGACCTGGGGAATCGTACCAAAAGTATAAACGTACTCCGGGTATTTCACCGAAGGCACCACCGACAACCAGGGAAGCGGATTCAAGGTCGTATAGACATTGGGAATGAGCGTGAAGCGATCCGCCTCTCGAATGGTCTCGAGCGGAGGCGCACCTACGGTCGGATTTGGAAAGAAATCAAAAGCGCCCGCACTTCGCCTGAAACTGTCGAAGCGTCCTTCCATCCCCACTGCAACCTTGCTTCCAAAAATAAACTGGTCATTCGAGTTCACTACCAAATGCGGAAAATCCTGCACGGTTCCGCCGTCGAAGCCATTCACAAAGACGGAGGTGCTGCCGGGGGTGTTGTTGAAGAGAAGGAGGTTCCGGATGCGTTTAAAGTCGAGCACTGCGCTTAACTGCGGATCATCACGAGTGAAGAACAAGTCACTCGTCAGTACGGGCTCGAGACGACCTTCGATGTCGTCCGCGAAGGTGATCGGATAACCCGAGTCACTCACCTCGTTCAGCCGGAGTTTTCCCTCGATCCCGAAAGGAAGTTCCTGCGTGACTCCGGCTTTGACCGCGTAACGGAAATAAAGGGGTGAAACACTCTGATCGCGTGTCCAGTACGCACTGAAAAGACCGCCGCTCTGATTGGTGAGCTGATATCGGGCCTCACCTTCGAAACGAACACCCATGTAGGAATAATATCCAAGCCCGAGGGTCGCGTCTGACCAGTGGTTGATCGCCCAGTAGTAAGGCTCAACCACGTACGGACCATAAGTTCCGTTGGTTCCAAAACGCGGAAAGAGAAGGCCCGACTGACGGTGAGTTTTCACTGGAATCACCATGTACGGAAGCCAGAACAAACCCGTATCGAGAATCTTGAACATGAAGTCATTCATGTATGCGTATTGATCGACCGTAATATCCACATGCTTCCCGGTCATCTCCCAGGACCCCGGACAGTCATAACAAGTGGAGTAGCTGTAATCTTCAACGAGATAATGCTTGTCCGCGATCTGATCGATGCGGGATCCGCGAAGGGCGAACTGGCCGTTCGAGATATTCCCGTTGATGACAGTCCCCACCCGCTTCTTCATGTCGATGTCGACTGAGTCAGCGCGGATGAAGTAATCGCCGTACTGGTAACGAACGCGTCCGCGCGCCTTCACGTACTCAGTGTTGCGATCGAGATCAATTTCGTCCGCGTGGATTTCTTCGTAGTCGCGAAAGACATAAGCGTTCCCACGCAGTTCAACGATGTGAGTCTTACGGTTCAAGGTGGAGGCTTCAGCTCCCCATTGCATGAGTTTCCGCTGAGGTGGAAGCGGAGTTGGGCCGGGAATGGGAGTCGCAGTCGGTGTAGCATCCGGAGAAAACATTTCGGACTGATTTTCGGCGCGGGCGGACCCGCCATTCAAACTAAAGCCCAGCCATAAAACGCAGAAGAGGGACAGGTGTTTTAAAACTGACACCGGTTTCCCAGACGCAAGAACAACTGATGAAGAATGGACTTCAGATCTTTCCGGTGAACGATGCGATCCAGAAATCCGTGCTTCAATAAAAATTCACTGCGCTGGAATCCTTCCGGGAGTTTCTGCCGGATGGTCTGCTCGATTACGCGTGGGCCTGCGAATCCGATCAGGGCTTTCGGTTCGGCAATGATCACATCTCCGAGCATGGCAAAGGAGGCAGCCACTCCGCCCGTGGTTGGATCAGTCAGGATGGAAATATAAGGGATGCCTGCTTCGCGCATCTTTTCGATCACGGCGGAAGTCTTCGCCATCTGCATGAGAGAAAGAATCCCCTCCTGCATGCGTGCTCCGCCGCTTGCGGAAACGAGAACAGCGGGAAGCTTTTCCCGGAGGGCGCTTTCGAGAACGAGGGTGATTTTCTCACCGACAACGACTCCCATGCTGCCACCCATGAACTTGAATTCAAAAACACCGAGGTGGAACGGGATTCCGTTCAAAGTCGCTTTCCCGGCAAGGAAGGCGTCGTTCATCTTGAAAGCCTTCATCGCGGTTTCGAGTCTTCCGCGATAAGGTTTCTGATCATCGAACTTCAGAGGATCGTTTGATTGAATGTCGTGACCATACTGCTCGAAAGTGCCTTCATCCGCGAGAAGCGCAATGCGCTCGGAAGCGAAGAGACGCAAGTGATGATCACACTCGACGCAAACCGAAAGGTTCTCTTGAAGCTGTTTTGTTTTATTGATTTCGCCGCAACTCGGACACTTGGTCCAAAGACCATCCGGTACCTTGGCTACACGAGGGGCAGCTTGGCCTTTATCCCCTTTAAAACGCGGGGTTTTGAGATCGTCAAACCAGGATGACATAGCCATCCCAGGCTAACAGACTTAGACGTTCCGTGCATGCAGAAACTGAACAAAGGATTCCGCTAAGACCGGAGAAAACTGACGCCCGGCGTTGCGTTCGATTTCGACAATCGCCTGCTGCCGGGTCATCGACGCCCGGTATGGACGTTCACTCGTCATCGCATCGTAAGCGTCTACAATGGCGATAATCTGAGCAAACAGGGGAATTTGATTGTTTTTGAGCCCAAGCGGGTATCCTGCTCCATCCCAGCGTTCGTGGTGATGGCGGATCGCCAAGGCGATCGTGCTCCCACCCGGAACGTCGCGAACCATCTCATAACCGAGTTCGGAATGAAGATTGAGCTGGGTGCGCTCTTCGGCGGTGAGGCTTGCAGGCTTTTGAAGAATGTCATCGAGGATCCCGACTTTTCCGAGATCGTGAAGGCGCGCAGCCTGAATCAGTGCATTTGCATTGATTCCGCTCCATTGCTGTTTGCTCTGTTCGAATTGAGTCCACTCCGCCGTGATGGTCGCCACGCGGTTTGAGTGATGATAAGTTGCTTTGTCCTTGAATTGGAGAAGAGTCAGGAAGGCTTGTTCGAAATTCTCTTCCCGCCCGATCTGCGGAGAAGAAGTCTGCTCCAATGGAGAATTGAAGCGATCAATGTTCGCTGTATCCGCATCCATGCGATGTACCTCTTTTTGTTTCTGATCATCCTGATCGGAAACGTTTGTGTGTCCCGGAAAAACGAAGCCTCGGTGAAGGATCGTCCTGATTTCACCGAGGCAGTGGAGCTTTTAAAAGGGGCTTTGCGACCGCCCGCTCATTAGAGAATTTTTTCTCCCGCTACGAATCCATCCATGGACTCAACCACAACCACACACTCTTAGGATACGTGGGATCGAAATCCGGTCAAGGGTCTTCGATCTATTTTTTGATTTTTTTACTCATTTCGAGTGCAACTTTGTACGCCAAATTTTTCGCGACAGAAAACCGACCGACAATGATCTGTGATGCATCTTTTGTTGAAATTCCGGCCTCAATCAAGCATTCCAGGGTAATTTCCCAATCCGCCTGATCTTTTTTCATTTTTACATAATTTTTAGGTAAAACGACCGCCAATACCCACTCACCCCGTTCGTCGAATCCCTGGGCTTGTAACCATTGGAGAAAAGCTTCGCCCGTTCCTGCATAAATTGTTTCGTGTATTTTGGTGAGCTCTTTTGCAAAGATGAATTTCGGTTTGAAATCGAGCTCTTTGCTCCATGTCGCAAGAACAGAGACCGTTTCGAGGATGCGATTCGGACTTTCGAAGAAAATCCAGTTCAGAGACTCTCCTCCCTCCTTCAAGTCGTTCAGAAGCCCGGTCGCCTCGGATGCGCTACGAGGGAAAAAGCCTTGAAAGGAAAAGGTATTTCCGGTCAGCCCTGCTATGGAAACGAAGGCAGAGAGAGCGGAAGCACCCGGAATCGGTTCAAGACGGATGTCCGGGAAGCCTGAAATGAGATCTGATATTTGCGATCCAGGATCGCTCAACCCGGGAGTCCCCGCATCAGTCACCACGCCAATCCATTGACCTGCCGCCTCCACCTGGGCCAACAGCCTCCGGAGTTCTTCCGGGCTCGTATGCTGGTCCACGCGTCTTAGTTTCTTCGAACCGATGGAAAGAGCGTTCAATAAAGCTTGTGTATGACGGGTGTCTTCACACCAAAGCTCACTCACGCCGTTGAAAACCTCTTCGGCTCGATAGCTGATGTCGGAGAGATTTCCGATCGGAGTCGCGATCATCGAAATCCTGGCTCTTTGAGCGGGATGCGTCTGGTAAGGATTGGGTGTCGGCAAATCATGCCCGTTGTCGGAGTCTTCAGGTTTTGTCATTCTAGGTACTAGGTTACTTTTCAAGGAGTCAAAATGAAAGTCAGAATCAAAAACAATCCGAACACCGTCGTCATCTCTCTCGATGGAAAAATCGACTACGAAACCCAGGACGGCGTCTGTGAATTCATCAATAAGACGATCGAACGAAACAAAAAGGACCAAACAGCAAAAAACATCGTTGTGAACTTCTCGGCTCTCGAATTCGTCGGTTCCAGCGGCATCACCCAGTTCGTGCAGAGTCTGAAACAGATTCATCACGATACGGATGTGACTCCGAAATACTGCGGAGTCCGCTCCGAGTTCCAGAAGATCATCAAGGCTTTCGACGAAGGCAATGAATTCGATTTCTTCGATGACGAAGCCCTTTCTAAAAAGAATGGCAAAGCGCTCATCAACCAGTAAGCACAAGTTTTAATCTTTTCCGCACCTCCCCCCAGGTTGTGTGCAGGATTGAAAGAACAAAGCCCGGAGTGGTTCCCACTTCCGGGCTTTTTCGCAAAGGACGGGGATACACGTGGATTTGAATCAGAAAATGAGTCTTGTGTTCGCTCTCGAGTCCTTTCCGATCTTCTGGATCCTGAAGTTCGTGAGTCTTTCTTCCCGTTGCTGGAAAATCGAAAATCCGCTGAGATTCTTCTTCCTCACCCCCCTGATTTCAGTCGCTTCCTGGGAAAAGAGCAAACCCCGGGATCGTTTCGACTACATGGTCATTCTCCGGAAGACCTCCTTCTATGTCCTGATCCTCTGCCTGGTCTCTGCGGTGGAATGGAAGATCAGTGATGGATGGCGCACGCCTTACTGGCTGAGCGGCTATCTCGCAGGTCCGATGGTTCTTTTGATCGGGGAAATCGTGAGCCGGCTCACCCAGCTCATCTCCCTCCTCTCAGGCCGGATGATTCCTGATTTTCACGTGATGCCCCTGCTTTCTAAAAACCTTCCCGAGTTCTGGGGAAGACGCTGGAACACGTGGGTATCCGACTGGTTCCGGGAAGTCATTGGACGCAGAATCACTCATTGCCCGAAGACCGGGCTCTTCTTCGTGTTTTTTCTCTCCGGTCTCGCCCATGAAGTCATGTTCAATCTTCCGTACCAGCTGCTCTCCGGAAACCAACCCGTCTACGGGACGATGCTGGCTTATTATCTGATTCAGTTCGTGGGAATGGTTCTGGATCGTGCGTGGTTCGCGGAAAAAAAGGATCATGCCTTCCGCTGCTTCTTTGGCTGGATTGTAATCATTGCGCCTTGCCCGCTCATGCTGACGCCGGTGGTGCTGCGGATTCTGCATCTCTGGCCAAGTGTCTAAAGCCCCATCCCTTCAAAGCGAAATGAAATCCTTCCGGTGAACCAACTCTTCATCGTAAAATCCGATCAAGTCGATTCGCACTTCAGTCGCCCTTCCCCGATAGGAAAGCAAATACAATTGAACCGCTCGAAGAAGACGCCGTTTCTTTTCAAAGGTGATGGTTTCTTCGGGCCGCAAATAGCCCCTTGAGTCCCGCTTTCGGACTTCGATGAAGACCAGAGTGGTGCGCTTTCCGTCCCTTTCTTCCGCAATGAGATCAAGCTCACCGCCCCGGAAGTTCACATTTTGCCCCAAAATGCAGTAGTTTTTGGCCTCAAGCCACTTCCGTGCCTGATCCTCATACCGCTCGCCCGTTTTTCGTTTGCCACCTGATTCCTGGAACACGGGGACTTGCACCTGCGAAGCTTATGCCGTAGCGTTAAAAACCATGAGCAAGGCCTTTACCAAAGAAGATGACTCGCAGGACGACTCCCCGGACGTGGAGCTGCAGGCCCTTCCCACGCGCAAAAATTACATCACGCCGAAAGGCTTTGCGAAGATGAAGGATGAACTGCACCTTCTTCTGAACAAGACTCGTCCCGACCTGACTCAGGTGATCGCCTGGGCTGCTTCAAACGGCGACCGCTCGGAGAATGCGGATTATATTTACGGGAAACGCCGCTTGCGTGAAATCGACCGACGGATTCGCTTCCTGTCCAAGAGACTTGAGATCGCTGAAGTGATTGATCCTGTTTCCGTGAAATCAGAAAAGGTTCAGTTCGGTGCGACCGTGACCTTTCAGAATGAGGAAGGCGTGAAGAAGAAGATTTCCATTGTCGGGATTGATGAAATTGATCCTGGGAACGGAAAAATCAGCTGGATCTCTCCCCTCGCAAAAGTTCTGCTCAATCAGCCTGCGGGCGAAGCGGTGACTTTTCATTCGCCCAAGGGTGAAGAAGAACTGGAAATTCTTAAAATTGAATATCGGGAAATTCAGTAACCGATTCAGGACGCCTTTTCGACAACTACCTTCGTTCGCAAACCAAATGGCTTCAAAAAAACGTCCAGAGACCCAAGCTTCAGTTTTCTCTTGCCTCTTAAAAAATTCATCACGTTAGGCATCGCGATTTTTGCGCGATCACTGTACTCACTCACGCCCATTCGCTTGATCGTATGTTTCAAGGCATCTTCCAGACTCAGCCCGTCTTCACCCTCAATCAGCGCCAAAAGATAAGCTTGGGCCGCCGCACGGTTTTGAAGATTTTTTGCCAAGTCCTCATCATAAGCACTATTTCGATACATGAATCCTCCAGTACTCCCTTGCCCGGTGGATGTCGTGAAACTGAGTCCCCTTATCACCACCGAGCAATAGCAAAATCATCACATTTCCGATCTGTCCGAAGTACACTCTATATCCAGGACCAAAATCGACTTTGATTTCGAAAATACCATCCCCAAGACTGCGAATGTTTTTTTTGCTCCTCCCAGAGCGGCGCGATCAATATAAGCTCGCACCTTTGCCTGTGAAATCTCCGACAGATCATTCAACCATTCACGGGCAGGTTCCCTCCCTGTGACCGTTTGGTAAAATTCGATGCGTTTCACACATCACCTATAAGGATATAATTATTTATAACCTTTGTCAAGTGAACCATTCTAGTGAAGGAAATCCCCTGGGCTCCAATTAAAACCGTAAACCTGACTTCAGGAGCATTTAGCGACAACTCGACGTGATTTCGGACTTCAATCATTGAAAAGAAACCCGATTTTGTAAGATTTTTTCGGCCATGTGAGCTCTACACTGCAAGCTCCGCGCCCAACTGAATCTACAAGCGAAAATCCAATAAGGGATTTTCGGCGGCGAAAAATAATTCCTGTCGGACTTACGAAGGAAATTGTTTTATCCGGGGTTCAACTCAGAGCAGGGCCTAGGCTTTTTGAGACTGCTCAGCTTCCACCCGAAGCCGGGCAATCTGAATCCCAAGCTTCTTGAACTCAGACTGCGAACGCATCAGGATTTCGTCAATAATGGTGAATTGCTTGCTGTAATGAGCGATCGGATAAAAGAGGCGCCAGTGAGCCCCTTTCTCAGTCAGATCTCTCAACATCACCAGGTGTTCCTGATCCTGGAGAATCCCCGGCGTTTCCCGGAGAACCTTGTGGAAAACTGCCTTCACCTGAGCCTCGTCCGCCGAAGCATCGAGGATGACAGTCAGCCCCCGGCAGATCGGTTTCTTGCGGGCAGAATAATTTGAAATCTCGGACTGAGCCACCGTGCGGTTGGGAAGCGTAATCAGCTCGTCATATACCCCGTAAAGCGTCGTCGCCCGCCAGGTGATCTCAAACACTTCGCCCACAAAGGGTTCACTGCTACCGGAACCGCGGACCTCAATCCAGTCACCGATCTCATACGGCTTGTCGAATTGAAGTGCGACACCTGCAAAAAGGTTTCCGAGTGTATCTTGAAGCGCAAGACCGAGAACAACAGACACGATTGCGGAAGTCGCCAGCAACGGAGCCCAGCGCACGCCAAAGACGGCAGTGGAAAGCCAGGCTGCGATGAAGATCGATAAAATGAGTGTGACGAGATTCACGAGCAAGACCGGAACTCCGGCAGTCATGCTGCTTAAGAACAGGTATTCAAACACGAGGATCTTGATCGAACGCACAAATACAAGCGCCCCCAGGATCACCGCCGCCGTTCCAAAGTAGTTATAAAAAGTCATGAGGTAGGTCAGCTGGTGAAAAATGCCATACTGAACGATCCAGACCAGAGCGAACATGGAATAAGTCAGGAACAATTCCCGAAGGAGTCGCTTCAGAGTGTCATGTCTTGATTTCTTTGCATCCCGAAGCAGGATTTTGTAGATGAAGTAAACCCCGAGGCCTAAAACCGTGAGCGCAATCAGCGGCTCCAGTCCCAGTAAATTTGCCAACCGTTCGCTCATGTCCATTTTATACCCACTCGTCCTGAATCTGAGGACGGGTCATCAAGTGTTGCACACCTTCTTCAGCAGACCATTCGCCTTGAAGAATGCGGTAAACCGTTTCCGTGATCGGCATTTCAACTCCGCGGGATTTGGCGAACTCGTAAACGATCCGGGTGGTCCGAACCCCTTCCGCCGTCTGCCCGATCTTCTGCAGGACTTCATCAATCTTTTCGCCTTTTGCCAGGTGGTACCCCACCCGGAAGTTTCTCGACTGACTGGAACAGCAGGTGGCAATCAGATCGCCCATCCCGGAAAGGCCTAAGAATGTTTCAGCCGAAGCGCCCATCGCGACTCCGAAGCGCACCATCTCGGCAAGACCTCGCTCGAGAAGCAGGGATTTGGTGTTCCATCCCATTCCGTTGCTCTCAAGGATCCCGCTTGCGATTGCAAAAATATTTTTAAGCGTTCCACCCCACTCGACTCCGATGATGTCGTGGGCGGTGTAAACACGGAAGCGTTTGGTGGAAAAGATTGCCTCGGTGAGTTGGTTCACATCATCAAAAGGTGACGCCACGACGGTTGCAGCGGGTTCCCCTTTTGCGATCTCGCCCGAAAGGTTCGGGCCGGAGAGCGCACCGATCCGGAGAATCGGAAGCTCTTCACCGAGAACGACGGAAATCCGTTTCAAACTGTGTTCCTCAATTCCCTTGGTCGCATGGATCACGATCTCACTCCCCTTCAGGTAAGGAGCGATGGCTTTCGCCTGAGCGCGGGTCGCGTGGGACGGAAGGGCGAACACGATCAAATCCAGGTCATGTTCAAAAAGTTTTTCAAGCTCGCTGACCGCACGGATTTTCGGATCAAGAACGAGATCCTTCACGTATTTGGGATTGGTGCGGGTGGAGTTGATGATCCGGGCCTGTTCTTCCGTGCGGACATAAAGCATGACGGACGCAGCATTCTCGGCCGCAAGGCTGGCCAGGATTGTTCCAAAACTTCCGCCGCCGAGGATTGCAACCCGGGCGTTAGACCAAAAAGCCTTTTTCATCTGTTTCTCCCGCGAAAGCGCAGCCGAATCCGTATCCGGTCAGGCGGTTCCGATAGTAATATAAAAGATTCATGTCCTCAGTCGTGATCGCACCTTCGTCAATCTTCGCGACCTTGGCGTCGTGGAACAAGCCGAGTTGGTGAACACCATCTTCCACCCAGATCTTCACATCGCCGCAGCGAAGCGTCGTACTCAGATGGAGACGCCCCTGATCGGCAGCCCTTTTCACCATCTCAAAGACCTTTTCCGCTTCTTCATAAAACTTGTCGAGCGGAACCATCCGCTGAGCGCTTGAAAGACGCAGGAAGCGGAAGAGATCGAGGGTTGGATATTGTTTTTGAAGCACGCGGAACAAGGAGTAAGCGACCAGGTTTGAACTCAAAACCACGTTCTCGGCGTGATAACGCTCGGAGAGCTTCTCGCCCAGAATCGACGTGTACTCGCGATCCCGCTGTGGAACCGCTTTCAATTGTCCTCCGGTGATCAGGTAACGGCGCGGATCGATCGTGGTGCCGTTTGGTCCCATGGAGACGCCGTTTTCGTCGACGAAGTTTCCGAAGACGTCGAGCGGCTTCCCTACCCGGACCCACAGTTCAGAACGGGTCGAGAAGAGTTTCCAGAAGAATTTGATGATGTTGACGAGCGGGACGTTTTCGTTACTGTCGTTCGGAACGAAACGATGTTTCCCTGCCTGTTCGAGATAATCCTCAATCAGCGACGCCGCTTCGAAGACGAAGTGATAGTTCATCACCATTGGCACGACGTAGATGTTCGGATTCGGACTGTTCTCCTGGTAACGCTCAAGCTGTGCTTGAAGAGCGGTCCCCAAAAGACCTAATTTCAAATGACTTTCGATCGCGCCTGAACGCACCCGTCCACCGGCCGGGAAGAAAATACTGTGGATTCCGCGTTTCAGAATCGTGGTCGAATAATTTTTCAGTGAATTCTTATAAAGGCTGCTCACCTTCTGGCGGTCAACCGAGTAGGCCCCGAGTCGGGACATGGAGAAACTGAGCACCGGATTGGAGAACAGGTTCAAGCCCGCGCCATAAGCAAACGGCGGCAGAGACATGAGGTGAATCACATAACCGATGAGCAAGCTGTCGATATTGCTCAAGTGGGTCGGCACGAGAAGGATCGTCCCCTTCTTCGCGAGCTTCTGGAGATGGTCCACATCTCCCACCACTCTCAACCGGGTTTGAAGGCTTTCGCTCATTCCCCACGGAAGAACCCGCTGCACACTCGCTGCGTTCAACAACCAGCTGAAGAGCCAGGGAACCAGACGGATCGCAAGCGGATCATACATCTTCGGTTCAAAGTTTCCGCAGATCTCAGTCGCAAAGTGATCGGAAAAGGATTCGAGAAGCGCCCGGTTGTCGTCGAGGCTCACGGTTCCCCGGGAGGCGGATTGGATCTGTTTTAAAAATTCACGGTCCCGGCTGTTGCGGCTCGCAAGATATGGAGACTTGAGCCAGCTCGTCCGCTGTCGCTTGATTCTCATGCGCTCGTGATAAAGAGTTTCTTCGAGCAGAAGACGAGGATCCGTTTTGGATACATCTCCCATGGTGCGACGAACCACCTCTTGAATGATGGACTCACGATAGGAGCGATCATCCAGGCGATAGATCTCACCCGTCACTGCGGGATGGTGTTCAAAGCGAACTGCGGGATGCGACCCCGTCCGGGGATCAATTAGCATATAGAACTATTCTCTTTTAATCAGGGAGGCGAGTAAAACAGAAAGTAGAATCAAAGAGGCTCCCACCCCCTGCATCACCGTCAATTTTTCGCCGAGAAGCACCGCGGCCAAGATAATCGAAAACACGAGTTCGAGTGTTGAGAGGATCGAAGTCAGGACCGGGCCGATCTTCTTCATGCCGGTATAAAGCGAAGCAAAAGGAACGACTGAAGCAATGATTCCCATGCCCAAAACCGACCAAAGCGCCTTCCCACCGGCAGGCATCGTGATCTGAATATGGCTCTGATCCGCCTCCCAGAACGCAAGTGCCGTAAAGGTGACCAGTGCTCCGAGCACGATTCCGGTACTCACCACGAGCGGGTTCTCATCTTTTGAAGCCCGTGCGCCGGCCAGAAGGTAAATCGCATACCAGAAGCCGGTTGCCACTCCGAAGAAAAGCCCCACTGGGTCGGCCATCGGATTCACCGCCCCCCTCACCGCTTCCCCACCACCGAACAGCCCTACCGTCAGGATCGAACCCGCGAGAGAAAGGAGAATACAGGCCCATTTCTGCCAGGGGTGCTTCTCCTTCAGGAAGAGGAAGGACAGAACCGCGACAAAGGCCGGGTAAAGATACAGTAAAATTGCGGTCAGCGCGACACCGAGGTGTTCAAGCGTGATGAAGTAAAGCGTGGCCTCGACTCCGATCCCGATCATTCCAACCAGAACCGCACTGAAAAAACTCCGGGCATTCCGCGGAGATGACTTCGTCAGAAGCAAAATCAGGAACATCGCCGGAGCCGCGAACAAAAAGCGCCAGTAGAGCATCTGATCCCGGGTAAAGCCCGATTCGTACGCGAGTTTGCCGAACACCCCCAGGGTCGAAAAGCCGAAAGCAGATAAGATGACGAGGAATTGACCCATTGCCTGAAGTTTAGCATACTGAACAAGATCATGAACTTGAAAAATCCCCCGTCCCCGCTGATTGAATACGACACCGTGAGCACGATCGAGAAGATCGGCGGCTTCCCTTTGCACCTCAATTCCATCCGGGATCTGGACAAGGCACTGGATGAAATCTGCAGTCGTTACGAAACGAACTCTCCGCAAGAAGAAGAGGAACTGCTGAACCTTTGCCCGTACTTCGGCGTGATCTGGCCTTCCGCCCGCGCGCTCGCAACGTTCATGAGCGAACGAAAAAAACTGTTCAACAAAAAACGCGGAATCGAAGTTGGCTGCGGACTCGCTCTTCCCGCGATCCTTGCTGCAAAAATGGGCGCACAGATTCAGGCTACTGATTTCCATCCTGACGTGGCTGCGTGGGTGAAAAGTAATGCGGACCTCAATAATGCCCGCATTGATTATGTAAAATGGGACTGGACTGACCGAACCACCAATCCTGAAATCGCGATCCGTTCTTACGACTTCGTCCTCGCAAGTGACGTGCTCTATGAATCCCGCCATCCAAGAGAACTCGCAAGCGCCCTCGAACGGCTCGTGAGTCCGACCGGCTCCATTTACCTCTCCGATCCGGGCCGCGCGTATCTGAATAACGCGCTCGAGGCTTTGGAAAGACTCCGATTTGACCGCGCGGATTTTGAATTCGAAGTTGAAGAAAGTTCCTCGCTTCCGGAGCATCGCCTCGAGAAGACACGCAAGATTCAGGTTTTCGAATTCAGAAGAACCTGACTGCGCCATAGCTCATCCATACCCGTATCCGGCCCCCGTCATCTTTACAGCAGAGTCAGCGCGCGCCAACACCCCAGGCCTTTTGTTTTGGGGGATTTTCCGCGAAAATAGACTCGTGTTTTATGCAATTGTGCTCGATGACGACCTGGACCTGAGAACGGTCATGCTCGAAGTTCTACTCTCAATTGGAATCCATGACTGCATCGGCGTGGAATCCGAGGCAGCATTTCGCAAACTTCCGGTGGCGGATGTACTGCGGGCTGATCTGATTTTTCTCGATGTGAATCTGGGCCCCCATGTTCCCAGTGGCATTGATGCCTATCGCTACCTCGTTGACATTGGATTCAATGGCCTGATCTATTTCTTCACCGGTCACGCCAAATCTCATCCTCTGGTGGAAGAAGCGGCACGGGTCACTTCTTCGAAAGTGAAAATTCTGGAAAAACCGATCGGTCTAGAGGCATTCGTCGACATCATCGAAAAGGTGAGAAAGAACCATGCGTGACACCTGGGCCCCGATTAAAAAGACCGCCTGGCTTTCGCTGATCTTTTCCTGCGGAATCTCGATCTACCTTGAGCTCGGCATGGTGTACTGGTTTGTGCCTCATGCGGGCAAATCCACTCTCGATTTTTTTCATCTCGTTCACACCGCGATCACCGGTACAATTCTACTTTTTTTGCTTTTCGCAAACGTGAGAAAACACAAGTACTGGACCCGAACCCTGGCAACCATCGCCTTTCTCTTCGTCGTACTTCCAACCTTTCCATTCACCATTTACAGAACCCTCTGGGGCCTGGAGAATAATGACCCCTTCATTCCTTTTGGAGGAGCATCTCTTGTTCTAATCCTCTTCGGCGTTCTGGTTCCCGGACCTGTCTGGATCAATGCAATCCTGATTGCAGCAATGGTGACCGAAGTCATGGTCCTCTGGTACGGTTACCACGTGGGTGAAATTTCAAAATTCGTGGATCCGAATCAACCGGTCACCACCCTTCTCCACGCATCGGTTGCTTATGTCCTCCTGGTTTTTCGATGGCGCTATGAGCAGGCATTGCAAAACGAAGCGGATGCAAAAGCCCGTGCCCGGGCGCTGGAAGAAAATGCGGAAGTCTTTCTGGCTTTGAAGGACCGGGCGAACACTCCGCTTCAGACGCTTGAGTTTTCGGTAGCACTCCTTGAACGCGAGAACCCGGAAACCCGGCACCTGAACGAAATCCGGAATTCGGTTCGAAGATTAGGGGAGATCAACATCATTCTGTCCCGGTATGAATTGAATCCTTTTCATGAAGATGTGCCGGACAGAAAGCCAGGACTTGAAACTCGCTAACTACCGGCGGACTCAGGCTCACCGACTAACTCCCAGAACTCCCGCACGTCTGCTACAATCCGATTCGAAACAAGCTCCATGGAACTTTCCTGAAACCATCCATCAGGCATGGACTTTGAGTAGTTCTTTTCGAGAAACCTTGAGTCGAGCAAAACAATCACTCCCCGATCCGTTTCTGAACGAATGGCCCGACCAGCAGATTGAACTGCTTTTGCCATCGCGGGATAGGTGTAAGCGTAATCAAAGCCCGCCTTGTAGGTCTCTTCGTAATACTTCTTCATCGTCTCGCGTTCGAGATCAAAAATCGGGAGTGGCGGACCGACGACAAAAACTCCAATCACCATGTCCCCCGGGTAATCCACACCCTCGGAATACACTCCGCCCTGAACTGCGAACAGAAAAGTCGGTCGCTCCTGTTTCTTCAAACGTTCAAGCGTCTCTTCCACCTGGTTCGGATGGGAGTTTCGGGCTTGAAGCATCAAATCAGTTCCGTGAGGAACCGGAAACTGCTGAGCGACCTTATCCATGAAATCAAAGCTTGGGAAGAAGACGAGATAGTTTCCAGGCTTCACTGCTGAAATCCGGCTGATCGCCTCTACAATGCGTGGATAGTTTTTTGCGCGTTCGGAGAACTTGGTTGAAATCTGAGGAATGATCAGGACCTTGCGATGTTTGGGATCGAATGGCGACTGGAACTCCTCTCTCTTCAGCTTTTCCTCCGGAAGCCCCATGAGTTTTGAATAGTATTCAAAGGGTTTCAATGTCGCTGAGAAGGCGATCACGTTCTCGAATTCCTTGTAGGTGTCCTTTAACATCTCTGAAGCGTCACAACAGGTGATCTTCACCGTTTCGGAATCGAGAAAGAGCGTGAAGAACTGCGGGAGATCGAGCCCCTGAATGTCTTCCAGAATACCCGTGAACTCACCCCAGTAGAAACAGAGTCTCAGGATTGGATCCTTCGGTTCAATTTCAATATCGGAATTCAGGTACTGTGAAAGAAAGTCGCGAAGTTTTCCGTCGAGTTCGAGAAAGGCCTGGGCATCGACTTTGATGGGAACCGAGCCAGTTGAGTTTTTTGGCCGAAGCGACTGAACCAGGGAAATACACGCCTGGGCAAGCTCTCCTGCTTCGAATGCGGTTCGTTTTGGAAGACGGACGAAGTCCTCCCGGATGCGCCGGATATGATCCGTGGAAAGTGCTGGTGAATAATATGCCATCGCCCGCGAAGGAAGGTTATGAGCCTCGTCGATCACGAGATTATCGAGTCCCTCATCATCGAGATTGAACCCACCTGCTCGCTTCAATGCCGAGTGTGCCGAGAACACGTAATTGTAATCGCAAATGACGGTGTCCGCTTCCTTGACCGCTTCCAGCTGCAGCTCGAAAGGACAGACTTCAAATTCTTCGGCAAGCTTCTTGAAAACTTTTGAATTCAGCTTCTTCTTTTTGGCGAGCACATCGGCCAGATCGTATTTTGCGAGCTTGTCGTAGTAATCTTTTGCAAACTCACAGTACCGGGGATTACAAAGCGGCTCGGCTTTCATGCAAAGCTTGCTTTTGGCCGTGAGAGTAAGCGACTTGACCGCAGATCCCTTTTCCTGAAACCGTTCAACCGCATCTTCGGCAACCGTGTGCTGACTGTTCTTCGGGGTGGCATAGATCACCGAACGACCGCGTTTCAGTGCATCCCGAAGTGATGGATAGAGTACACCCACGGTCTTTCCGAGTCCGGTCGGAGCTTGAAGCAGCATCGGGGTCTTCGATTCAAGATTCTCTTCGATGGTTTGAATCAGCTCCACTTGTCCGGTCCGGGGCGATTCAAAAGGGAACTGAAATTTTTCAGCGATCTTCCGGCGTCGCTTGGTTCGCTTCTCAGCAGCGATCGCAGCCTTCTCGATTTCAGCGAGTCGCTTCTCAAGCCACTCTTCGTATTCTTCGAGCTTGAGTTTTACACTCATGTCCTTCGATTCGTAGTTTCGGGAAGAAACGAGGTGAAAGGTCAGCTCTGGAATCACTCCGTGTTTCTTGTAATGAAAATACCCATAGGTCAGAAGCTGAAGACGATAAGGATGATGAACCGATCCACTATTCAGTCTCTCCACCAGATCCGAGAGCGCAAAAGTCGATTTGATCTCCTCGATCACAGGCATATCCGGGTGGTCGAAAAATCCATCCATTCGTCCTTCGACCTGAATCAGAAATCCGTTTCGTTCGAACTCCCAAGTGGTTTTGACCTCGGCTTCGTAATAATCATGATCCCGTCCGCGTTTGTCCTGCACGCGCTTGTGGATCTCGATCCCGACTTCGGTTGCGCGGCCATAACCGGAATCAGAATCGATGCTTCCGGTCAGTGGACTGGGGACGGCGAATTCGTGAACGGAGAGCTTAACTGTCTTCAAAGAGGCTCAGTTCTCGTCCGCCCAAGCGGATGTAATTTTCCATTTTAAGTGCTTCCACCGGATGCGCCTGAATCGTTTTCTTCCGAAGCGCCCGAATCAGCGATCCGCTCCGGTGTTGAACATAAACTGTTTTTGCGCCGGTTTCGACAATCGTTTGCATCAGGTCGTTCCAGTCGGCGTGATCCGACATCAAAAAACCCTTGGTGTAGCTCTCCTGGGAAAAAGGGTTCCGGGTTTTCACCCACCCCGAGGCGAAAGCCGATTCATGCTCACCGAGAAGGGCATTGAAGCTCTCATCCTGAATGGAAGGAGGCGCCAGGATCAATTCCTCTTTGAACGTCCGGCCTTCCGCTTTTGCTTCTTCAATCGCCTTTTCAAGACTCCGGGTTGGCGCAAGCTCGATTCCTTCATCGCGGTAACACTGGGTCAGTTCCCCCATCGTTGAGTGCAAAAGAATGGGTTTTTTCGCATAAGGTGCAAGCTCACCCAGGATTCGCTGGGTTTTTCCAAGCGAGTAACCAAAAAGAAGCGCGTTTCTACCCGCCGATGCGTTCTCATCCCACCAGGCTTGAATGTCTTTTCCGTGAGTGGCATTTTTATCCCAGACGAATTTCGGTGTTCCGAAAGTCGCCTCGGTAATGAACGTGTCGCACTTCACGCTCTTGAAGGGTTTGCAGGACGGATCAGGGTCGCGCTTGTAGTCGCCTGAGGCAACCCACACTTCCCCTTCGTATTCGACTCTCACCTGAGCCGAGCCCAGAATATGACCCGCAGAATGAAAACTGACTTTTACTTTTCCGAGCGTGAACGTTTCCTCGAAAGGAATTCCGGTGACTTGAATTTTTTTCCCGATGCGAACCTTCAGGAGTCCGACACCACTCTGCTCACAGTAATAATTTTTACTCCCGCGACGGGCATGATCGCTGTGCGCGTGAGTGACCACCGCATGCTCGACTGCACGGTGCGGATCGATGTAGAAATCCCCGGCTTCACAGTAGAGGCCCTTGTCGGAGAGAGAGATGAGTGGAGAGGAATGGAAACTCATGATTTCTGATCGATCGTAGCGAAATTGGACGGTTTTATCCATCTTTCATTCCCCATGCCTCATCCATCTGAAATCATTGGAGGTGGCATTCGGGCTTGAGTGAGAATGCCGTTCCGCATGAGCTCCGGTGCAATCAAGACCTCGGGCTCCTCTCAGCGATCTGTGTTTTCATCTCTATTCCATTTTCAGGAGTTTCATTTCGTTCAATTTTTCAAGATCTCCTTCATCTGCCTTGGAAACGAACGTTCTGCCTGATAAAGGTTATGGGCTCGACAAAGCAGCATCAAATTTTCCTCAGTCTGACCGCCGCCTCTCGCAAAAGGCTGCTTGTGCTCAAATTGAAGATACCGGGTTGATCCGCAGATCCTACCCGTGGCCGGGTTTAGAAACTGACATTTTCCCTGATCCCGTCGCCAGATTGCCCGTTTCAGCGCAATTGGGATAAAACGGGATCCAGACTGACCCCCGCCTTGATGCGGTTCTCCAAGTTGTAGATTCTCGCGATCTTGTCTCCTGGTGCTTTGCTTTATTGTTTTTGGGCCTGTCCGCTGTACTACAGTTTTTTCCACCTTTGATTTTTTCGTCGCTGAAAAATCAGTTCCTTTTTCCGGTCCCTGGGAATTTCTCCCTTTCAACGCAAGATCCACCAGCCGCTGAAACAATACGGCGTAACTCTGGCCTCCGAGAGCATGAGCATCCAGGTCCTGAAAGCGTTTCAATTTTTCCAGTAGCTCCTTCGAAGCAAAAAAGCGAATTTCTGTTTTTTCTTCGCTCACCGGACGTTCCCGCTCGCGAAAAACCGTTTCCGGGGCAAGTTTGGCAAAAACGGTTTCTGTTTCACGCGTACTCTTGTTCTTCAGCGTCTGGAGAAGATCGATTTTAGACTCCCTGGAAACCGGCTCCTGTTTCCTTACACAGGTCCGAAAATATTCCTGAGCCTGAGTGAGATGAGTCAGATTCAAATCTCCACTCTCGATCAGAGGTTTTGCCTCAGGAAGATCCTTCAACAAGCGCATGGCTGAGATCCGGCGGTAAGCCTGAGCCTCGGAATACCCCAGGGAGCTCACGGCATATTCAAAGAGCGATGGATATCCTTCACGCAAATGAATCCGTCTGGAATCCACTTCTTTCAGGTGTTCGAGGATCTCACCCAGGAGCTTTCGTTCCTGATGGATCAGAGTTCTCAGATTGCAGACCAGGGCTTCATCGGAAATCAGTTTCAAATTCATGAGTCATGCATATCATGTGTTTTAAAAACCGGATTTTTCGAGCCCATTTGACTTTAGCGGCGTTTAAAATCCGTTTTTCTAAAATAAACAATTTTCAACGGAAACGAGCGCAGACGAACACGTGAGACTTCTCGCGGCTCATTGGTTTCAATTACTGAAAAATGTGTGCGGCTCGCGGAAAAACAGGTCAACAAAATTCAGATACAATTTTTTCTAAATCCGGAATCCGGACTAGAATGACTGGAATATTTTTTCGGCGCCGAAAATTTAGAACAAAAGGAATGAACGATCAACTCAATAGAGAGCCCCCGGTTTCAACGGAGAGCCCCTTCTCAATCAACGAGGAGAGCAGAGCTTGAAATCAATGAGAATGCCGTTTCGCATGAGCTCCCGGCGCAATTGGAAGCTCAAGTTCCGAGAAAATCGGCTCCAGACTCCTTACCACAAAATTGCAGCTGTCCCCATTACTCTGAACCTCGCCCTTCACCCAGAAGAAGGCTTCATCGCGGACCACGTGTTTGTATTTCTGGAAGATTTCCTTTTGAAGAACTAAATCAAGAATGCCTTCTTCATCCTCAAGCGTGCAGAAGGCTGTTCCCTTCGCAGTCGGCGGACGCTGGAGCACTACGGAAAGACCCGGTAAAGTCACCACGGTTCCATGCTTCATTTTTTTCACCTTCTCCGAGGTAAGCTCTGCTTTTTTCCGGACTCGGGGATCACGCATCAAGCGTTCGCGCAAAAACAGCATCGGATGACAACGAGCTGAGAGCCCCATCGTGTGATAATCCTGTGTGACCTTCTCTTCAAGAGTCATGGATGGAAGGAGGACTTTCTCAAAGAGCTCTTCCTGGACGGACTCCTGCTGAAAGAGTTCCGGCTGATACGCAAGCACCTCAAACAAGGCCTCCCGCATGGAGAGCCCGAAAGACTCAAAAGCTCCGCTCATCGCAAGCGCTCGAAGTGCTCGGGAATCACAATGCGTGCGGGCGACGAGATCGGGAATATTTCGATACGGGCCTCGCTTTCTTTCTTCCGCGATCTTTTTCCCCGCCTCATCCGAAAGAGCACGGATATAACGCAATCCAAGTCTGACGGCATTTTTTCCCATCATCGAACAATCCCATTCGGAATCATTGATGCTGACTCCCCTCACAATCACGCCGTGTCTTTTTGCATCATCCACCAGCGAGTGCGGAGAGTAGAATCCCATCGGCTGGGAATTGAGGATGGAACACAGGAAAGCCGCCGGATGGTGACATTTCAAATAACAGGAAACATAAGTGAGCCAGGCAAAGGAAGCCGCATGCGATTCCGGGAAACCGTATTCCGCGAAACCCTGGATCTGATCGAAGATCCTGCGACAGAACTCGGGAGGCAGCCCCGCGCGAAGCAAGCCGTGCTCGAGCCTCGCTCCCATTTCATCAATGGAACCTTTCGAGCGCCAGGCTCCGATGGCACGTCTCAGTCGATCTGCATCTCCGGGAGTGAAGCCTGCGAGCACGACAGCCATCTTCATCACCTGTTCCTGAAAAATGGGAACTCCAAAAGTATTGCCCAGAATCGTTTCCAATGCAGGATGAGGCATTACTGCCTTTTCCTTCTGTTGCCTTCGCTGAAGATAAGGATGCACCATTTTTCCCACGATGGGGCCGGGTCTCACGAGTGCCACTTCCACGACCAGGTCATAAAACTTCCTTGGCTTTAAACGCGGAAGCATCGCCATCTGAGCCCTCGATTCAATCTGAAAAACCCCGATCGTATCCGCTTTGCAGATCATGTCGTAAGTTGCAGCATCTTCTCTCGGGATTTCATGCATTTCCGTTTTACCGATCAGATTCATGTTTTTTCGGATCATCGTCAGCATTCCGAGCGCAAGCACGTCGATTTTGAGAAGCCCGAGCACATCGAGATCGTGTTTGTCCCACTGGACGATGGTTCGCCCTTCCATGGTCGCTGGCTCGATTGGAACAATCGTGTCAATCGCTTCGCTCGAAAGTGTGAACCCGCCGGAGTGAATGGAGAGATGTCTCGGATAATCGAGGAGCCGTTCAACCACTTCTTCAATCTTCTCCCGCTTCACTTTCGGAAGATCAGGCGAAGTCATGAGATCTTTCTCTACGATGCGTGCAGAAAGAGTTCCCACCGGAAGAGAAAAAGCCTTCGCCACCTCCCGGAGTGCTGAACGTTCGCCATAGGTGACAACCGCTGCAACCATGGCCGCCCGATGACGCCCGTATTTTTTATAAATGTACTGAATGACTTCCTCACGTCGTTCATGCTCGAAATCGACATCAATATCCGGCGGTTCTCCGCGCTCGACTGAAATAAAACGCTCAAACAAAAAATCCATCAAAATGGGATCAATCTCCGTGATCCCGAGCACGAAACAGACGATGGAGTTCGCGGCCGATCCCCGCCCCTGACAAAGAATTTTTTCCGAACGCGCAAATTTCACGATGTCAAAAACGGTTAAAAAATAATCGGGAAACCCGAGCTGCTCGATCAGATCCAGTTCATGGCGAATCTGGACTTTGACCTTCTCACTTGCCCCATTTGGATAACGGAAATTCACCCCTTCTTCACACAACTGCTCAAGGTAGCTCTGAGCCGTTTCGCCCTCTGGAATCCATTCACTAGGATAATGATAACGAAGCTCAGTCATGGAAAAGTGACATTGCTTGCGGATGATTTCAGTCTGTTCGATCAGCTCCGGAAGATCCGCAAACAACAGTTCCATTTCTTCCGGTGACTTGAGCCGTCTCTCCGCGTTCCGTTTGAGCTTGAGCCCGAGATCTTTAAGCGGGATCCCTTCCCGGATCGAAGTCAGCGTGTCCTGAACCACCTGCGCTTCCTTCTCGTGGAAATACACATCCTGATGAGCAACCAGTGTGCAGCGGAACTGCTCCCGCAGCTTCAGCGCAAAAGCAGTTCTTTCTCCATCCATTCCATCCAGCTGACGGGAAAGCGGAAAATAAAGCGGATTGGAAAGCTTCGTCCAAGGCTCCCACTTCACGAGAATCGCTTCTTCATCCCGGGTTTCAAGCCAGAAGCGTTCCCATTGCGGGAACAACATGATTTTTTTAGCACCGGGAATACTTTCGAGCAGAGAGAAGAAATGCGCTTCCGTCAGGGCCCCGGTGCCTTTCGCTTCTTCCCGATGGGACTCAGTCAGGATCCTGCACATCGCACCATACGCTTCGCGGTCAGGAGCAAGCAGCGTGAAGGAATTGATTTCATCTTTCAGCGGAATTTCGGAACCGCAGAGCAGCTGGAAGTTTTTCAAGCGCGTCTTCTGGTCCTCGTTCATGCGCGCTTCTTTTTTGAAGAACTCCTGAATCGTGTGATGCGCCTTCGGGAGTCCGTACACACCTCCCAGATCCGTGATCGCAAGTCCACTCAATCGAAGCTTCAAAGCTTCGGTGACCAGACTCACCGGAGAGGAGGCTCCTCTGAGAAAGGAATAGTGCGTATAGGATTTGAGTTCAGTATATCCCATGAAGATTCAACTTCCCCAGGAGCTCGTCCTTGAAGATCCACCAGAACTGGGTGGTGCCTGAATCATTTTGAACTTTAACCCGGTAATAAGTGCGGTCAAAACCGCCGGTTTCTTCCACATCCCAGGAATATCCTTCCAGTCGTTCTTCCTGCGAAAACTCACAGACACGCCACAACTGCTCCTTCCGTTTGAGGTAAGGCCCCACCCGGAAAAGAGGAAGTGGATTGGAAAAAAGTTTGAGTGGTCTCCTCGCAAACAAATGCGAGATCCGGTCTCCTGAAGATTTTGCTTCTTTCGAAAGAAGCACCTTCTTCCAGGAACGTTCCGGCAACAGATGTTCCGTCAGTTCAGCCTGAAATACTTCGGCGGGTGGTTCAAGTTTGAGACTGAGATAAGACAGAAGCTCGAGATACCGTTCATCCCGCACCGACTCTTCATTGTCTTTTTCACTGAAAGCGAAACGAAGACTCTCATGCTCCCGTTTCACGAGTTCCAGCACCTTCAACTCGACTTCGATCACCGGGTCAGAGAGGGGTTCCTTCTGCATGGCAAAGGACAGCTTCTCGCGAAGCAACTTCAGAAGAAGAATGCGTGAGGTCTGTGGAAATGCAAAACCGAGTTCAATCGTCCGGTCAGGCACATTTGAGCGATCAAGCTTCAAAGTGATTTCCATTTTTTTCAAACCCCGTCTCAGTGAGTAAATCCGTTCACACAGACGATCCACCATCGGTTTGATTCGGAAAATCAATCCTTCGGCATCGATCACATAGTCTTCCGCATTCCAGCGCGTGCGATCACTGAGTTCGAGACTCGGCACATACCGAGTCCAGGGAGAGTGTCCCCATTCGAAGTTCTCAAGAAAACGATCAAACTCCTCGCCGAAACGAACGAGCCACGATTCCTTCGGCACACTGAAAAGCTGTCCCAGACTTTTCATCCCGAGCGAGCGGAAGAGATAAATACGCTCCATCTGCGCGCGGTTCATTTCAAAATGTTCAAGTGGATCGAGAAAATCGTAGTAAGCATCCAGAGGAAGTCCGTCCGCATTTTTGGAACGGAAGCGGGCCTGCACCCAGGCCCCGGGGAGCGTATCGCCCACGCCGAAACGCCAGTAGCTGGCATCAAGCCCTTCCCGCGCAGCGAGAACGCGCGCGCGCTCCATGAAACGATGAAAGGTGAAAAACTGTTTCGTTCTTCCCATCTCAAGAAAGATCCGGTTTCGCCCCTGAATGAGCTCCGGAGTAAAACGAAAGAAGCTTTCCGTCAGACGATCGAGCCTTTCCTTCTGAAGCGGATTCGCCTGTCCGAGATCAACGCACCACCATTCTTTCTTGTGGCTCATAAACTGCCCCCCTTCACCTTCTGAAGGCGGATCCCTTCCGCGTCTTCAGTCTCCACACGGATATTGATTCCATAGGATGAGGTATGAGTGTCAGAGAAGAGACAAAGAAGCGTCCCGCTCTCTTCCGCGAGCAATGAGAGTTTCCGCAGCTGTGCATCGAGCCCCTTTTTTGGAAGAAAAGGCTGCTCGAACACGAGGATCTCGAACAAATGATCTTTTAATAAAGTGAACATCAGATCCATCCCCTGCGCTTCCTTGACCTGCTCCAGAAACAACAACCTGGAGAGGGAGATTTTTTCCTGTGCGAACGCCATCGGACAGGCTTCTAACTTCCGGGCACTCATCCATGCCGCCCGGGTTTGTGGAAAGGCTTTCAGAAGACTGGCCATGAAACTCACCTGACCGGCTCCCAAAACCTCGACGATCTGCCCCGCCTGAAGCTGGACTTGATCCGATCCGGGTAAAAAGCCGAACTTTCGCTTCGCTTTGACCGGGGCGTGCTCCTGGATCCATACCTTTAAAGACTGTAGTTTGGATGCTTGGTCCACTTTTCAATCATACCGAACAAAAACCGAACAATCAAAATCCAATTCCACATTTTTTATAACTACCCGCAAGGAGAGGATTTTGCGGGGCCCCATTTCACGCCCATCTCAGCGGAACCAGCCCCATTCCTTGTTATTTTATTCTGAACCAGTGTATTTTATAGGAATGCGACAACCTCGGCTTTCGACGGTTTTTTCTTCCTCCCTCCTCCTCACAGCGCTCTTCTTTCCGACTCACTCGGAAGCACGCTTTGCCACTCCGGCAGAGGCTTCCTCCGAAATCGAACTTTTCAATTCGACCATCGATGTAAAAGAAGATGGCTCCAGTGAAAAGGTCGTCGAGATCAAGGTGAAGATCCTGAACGATTTCGGAAGAACAAACCCGGCCAATGAACCCCTTCAATACGATGAAGCCGTGGAAAAATTAAAAGTGCTGGATGCCAGAACCATCGATCAGGGAAAAGAATACGAAGTTACAAATGATTCCATCGAAGACAAGGCCATTGCCAGCCACACCAATGCCTTTTCCAGTTATCGCAGGGTCCTGATTTCCTTCCCGCATGTTCATGCAGGAAGTGAGTTGTACCTGAAATACAGAATCGCTCAGACGATCCCTTATCTCAATCACACCTGGTATTCCGAGATTCCATTCGGAGCAAATGAAAGTTACTGGACGTCCGCAAAAGTAAAAATCACCTCCGCCCTTCCACTTGAATTCAAAGTGCATGACCCTGAAAGTTACCTCGACGTTCATTCCGAAAAAGATGGAAACCGACAGGTTTTTGAAGTCTCCTTGAAAAAACCCCTGATCCGGGTAGTAATGGATGAACAGAATGTGTATCTGGACAACCGGAACTACCCCTGGGTGAGCACCTCCAGCATCAATGACTGGAAGACCCTCGCAGACAAGATCACGCCGGAATATGAAAGAGTTCTGAAGGAACCCCTGCCTCCACTATTCGAAGAGATCCGAGCGGCGGCTGCGAAAGAGCCCGACCTCATCAAAAAAATCAATAAAGTCACCATTCGCCTGGCGGAAGAGTTGAATTTCATGGGCGACTGGCGAAGTGCTTCCGGGCGGATTTTTCCGGAAAGCCTTGAAAAGGTGGCGACAACCCGGAAGGGCGTCTGCAAGGACTTCGCAACCGTGACCACGGCCATTTTAAGAAAACTCGGAATTCATTCGTCAGTGGCCTTGGTGAGACGGGGAGGTTTATACGAAATCCCGAACGGACTCATTTCCCCGATTCTGTTTAACCATGCGATTGTCCGGGTCGAATCACAAAACCAGGTGATCTGGGTGGATCCAACCAATAAGGTGAGTTTCGCCGGTGAAATTTTTCCGGACATCTCAGACAGAATTGCGCTTCCTCTTTCTGAAGGTGTTTCGAGCCCGGAAAAAACTCCGGCGATTCAGGCCGAAAAAAGCAGTATCGTCATCACGAAGGAATATGATTTTTCAAAAAAAGACATCGTGAGCATCAAAGGAACTCAGGACAACAAGGGCGTCATCGCCATCTCCACGACCGGCCTCGGGCTATGGACATCAAAGGAAAACATCGACTACCAGGTGATGAGATATCTGGGTGAAGTGGATCAGATGCTCCATTTCAATGTCAAACCGGTTGATCTAAAGTCCCGGGTAGTCAGGGATATCCACTTTGATTTCGATCTTGATTACACCAAACGATACATGACATTGAAAACCAGCAAAGGAGGTGCATTCATGATCGTCACCTTCAACGAAATCAACCGATACTACACCGGGGTACGGGACCGGGTTTCCGATCTCGGAGTTTCCAATCACCCTACCAGCCTTTCGAAATCCTCACTCTTGAAGGGGTTCCGGCTGACCGGAAAATCGAACTTGAACTGTCACCTGGACAATCGGTGGTTGACGGCCACCCGCCATGTTTCACAGAAAAAGACAGGGATCGGGATCGATGATGTTTTCATTATGAAAATGCCACTCATTTCCAATTCAGATCTGCGATCGAAAGAGTTCTCCCAGTTTCAGGAAAAAATGCGTGATTGCTTTGTCCGGGTGGCGATTGACCTGGTTCCACTTGGAACCGCCAAGGCACCTGTTCTTGCTTCTGAAAAGCACTGATCCTGACAGGCATCCTTTCACAAAACTGAGGCCTAACACCCGGTCTTTAGTTCTTATTTAATTTATATTTAAAAACCCAGAAAGCTCGTGTATACTCCGCCTCGATGAAATCAAGGAACACCCTTCTCATCCTGCTGCTTTCCGCACTCTGCCTCTCCCGGCTTGCGACCGCTCACGGTGCAACAATGGAAGACCGTGCTGAATTCTTAAAGCCGATGACCGCAGAAGAATCGGTGACTGAAACAAATTACAGCAATGCGGATCTCGATCCGACCCTGAAGGGCTCGGGCGAATGGACCTATCAGTTCGAACTCATCACTCCAAGCGGTACGAAGTATCTTCTCGATGCAAAAAACACTTCCACTGTTTTCATGCCGGCCTCCACTTTCAAGATTTTCACCAGCTGGTGGTCCTTCAACAAACAAAGCCGTTCAAACGACTATCTTTCAAAGATGCTGCACGAGAGTGACAACAAGATGGCCAATGCCACTTACCTTGCTCTTGGCGGGGCGCCCGCGATGAAGCAGTACTACCTCTCACTCGGCCTTCCGATCAATGACCAGAACTTCATTCCCACCGACGGCGCAGGACTCAATCACACCACCCGCACCACGGTTGACATCGAGATGGATCTCCTCGAACAGATTCTTGCGGATCCCCAATACCAGACTTATCGCAACCTTCTCGCCCAGCCGACCGAAGACGGCACCTTGCAAGACCGCCTGCTGGAATATCACGGAAGACTTTTTGCGAAGACCGGAACACTCGACTATGCGGTCGCTCTCGCAGGCTTCCTCGATACCCCGAAGGGAACCCTCGTTTTCTCGATCATTTCGAAAAACCTGAAAATCGGCTTAGACGACGCCCGCGCAAAAATCGACGCCATCCTCCGTTCCTACGATCAGGAAATCAGCACGCTGCAATTACCATAATGCAGTCCGCCGCGGGCGCATTTCCGGTCTCCTTTTGATTGAACTTCGAAGCCCCAAGCCATACACTGGCCCCATGTCCATTTTACAATCCAATATCCTGACCAGCTCCGAAGATTTCAAAGCAAACGAAGCCCATCACCTGGGTCAAGCGAAGCAACTCGAAGAACACCTGGCACGCGTCCGCGAAGGCGGCGGCAAGGAACTTCGTGCGAAACACGAATCCCGCGGGAAGCTTTTCGTTCGCGACCGGATTGCAAAGCTGATTGATCCGGGCACCACCTTCATGGAACTCGGCGCACTCGCCGCAAACGGAATGTATGACAACGCCGCTCCAGGTGCGGGGGTCGTCACCGGTGTCGGACTCGTTCACGGACGCGAAGTCATGATCGTCGCAAACGATGCGACCGTAAAAGGTGGAACTTATTTCCCGATGACCGTGAAGAAACACATTCGCGCTCAGGAAGTCGCAATGGAGAACAGACTCCCTTGCGTGTATCTCGTGGATTCCGGCGGGGCCTTCCTTCCGCTTCAAGCAGAAGTCTTCCCGGACAAGGAACACTTCGGACGCATCTTCTTCAATCAAGCCAATCTTTCCAGCCAGGGCATCGCCCAGATCGCAGTCGTCATGGGCTCCTGCACTGCAGGTGGCGCTTATGTTCCGGCAATGAGCGAACAGACCATCATCGTTAAAAATCAGGGCACCATCTTCCTTGGTGGTCCTCCCCTCGTGAAAGCCGCAACCGGCGAAATCGTCAGTGCTGAAGAACTCGGCGGTGGAGACACCCACGCCCGCATCTCCGGTGTGGCCGACTACCTCGCAGACAACGACGAGCATGCGATTGAACTCGCGCGTGAAGCAATCTTCAATCTCAATCGTCCAAAACCGTTTTCAATCGAACGCATGACTCCGGAAGAACCTCTCTATGATCCCCGTGAGATCGCAGGGATCCTTCCGAAGGATCTCCGCACTCCGTTCGACATCAAGGAAATCATCGCTCGTCTCGTGGACGGCTCCCGCTTCCATGAATTCAAGGCGCTCTACGGAAACACCCTCGTTTGCGGATTCGCACACCTTCACGGAATTCCGGTCGGGATCATCGCGAACAACGGGATCCTCTTTTCTGAAAGCTCTCAAAAAGGCGCGCACTTCATCGAGCTCTGCTCCCAGCGCAAGATCCCGCTTCTGTTCCTTCAGAACATCACGGGTTTCATGGTCGGTAAAAAATACGAACACGGCGGAATCGCAAAAGACGGAGCGAAGCTCGTCACTGCGGTTTCCACCACGTCAGTACCGAAAGTCACTCTCGTCGTCGGCGGCAGCTTCGGTGCCGGCAACTACGGAATGTGCGGCAGAGCTTTCGGGCCACGCTTCCTCTACATGTGGCCGAACTCCAAAATCAGCGTGATGGGTGGCGAACAGGCCGCTGGCGTCCTCTCCACGGTGAAAATCGAGCAACTTCAGGCTCAGGGCAAGAAACTTTCCGACGCAGACATCGCAGCAATCAAGGCACCCATTCTGGAACAGTATGAACGCGAAGGATCACCGTATTATTCCACAGCCCGGCTGTGGGATGACGGTGTATTGGTGCCTTGGAAATCCAGGGCCCACCTCGCCCTCTCCTTAAACACTGCGCTCAATGCACCGATCAAGGACACGCACTTCGGCACGTTCCGCATGTAGAAAGCTTAACATCGACCCCGTTGCTGACATGGCCTCTCCGGAGGGATTTTCAGACAGCAAAGGGGGAAATGAAAAATGCGTTCGTGGATTGTTCTCGCATTCACACTGTTAATTACAGTTTCAGCTTACGGAGGCGGGCACAAGCACGGGCTCCCGGGAAAGCCTCAGCCTTCGGCAACTCCGACAGCCACGACCACACCGTCAGCCCCCCGGTCACAGGCGGCGACTCCATCGCCTACTGGATCTCCTGTACCTTCGCCCGCTCCATCCGTTTCAGAAACACCGATTGATGATTCCGCATCGCCAACTCCATCCGCTACTCCGAAAATTCATGCGGTGATTGATCCCACCAATTTTGATTCCTTCCGCGCTTCAATCGAAAGTCATAACGTGGATTCGATCGAGGATCTGCTTCAATCACTGCCAGCAGCTTACCGTTCAAACTTTGCCCTGATGTACGAGAGCCACAGTCTCCAGCACTCAAGTCCCCTCTACCCGAGAACCATTCTCTACGGGGCAGACGGACAACTCATCCTCGCGTTTGCGAGTGACCCCGATTTCAACTACACCAGTCTCGAAGTTGCTCACTACCAACCGGATCAAAAAGCATTCGAATTTTACGAAGTGACATTCCCGGGTGGCGTGTTCTCAGATAGAAATCCATCCGCCTGTCTCGATTGCCATCGCACCGATCTGCGCCCGAACTGGGAAGCTTATAATCAGTGGCCAGGGGCCTACGGTGGAAACGATGATCGTCCGGATCCCGACCCAACCGTCGAGCAATCGCTTCAGGACTTCATCAAAAGCGTGCCGGATCACCCTCGCTTCAGCCAGCTTCCGGGACTCGTTGAAGGTTACACCGTTGGAAAGAACGGTCGATATGCAATCAAGAGAAATGCAATGCTCTCGCTCTACACCAGTCGCTGGAATTACGAACGAATTGTAAGAATTCTTCAGGCGGATCCGAACTACTCTGCCGACCGTTATGCAATCGCAGGACTCCTCCAGTGCCCGGGCCCGGTTTCAGACTTCTTTCCCGACACCTTGAAAAGCGCAGTTCCCGCAACGTCTGCGCCCCTCCAGCTTTCCGATCTTCAGTTCCTTTTTCCAAACCTGGACTTTGCAGACGACCTGAGTACCGGATTCCTGGATGATGCTCCGATAAAAGGATTTCAAACGATCGGAAACGCAACTCTCGAGTTCACCGGAAAGCTCGTCGCAGCGGATTCCAGTTTCCAGTCCCTCTTCAATACCTCGTCCGAATCATTCTTCGGACTCACTCAAAGCATTGCGAGCCCGGGGCCTTCGGCTTGTGATTCGTTGAAAAGAGCCAGCATTTCAGCCTTGTCCGCACAGATGATCAATCCGGGACTATTCCTGCCGCCGGGCACTCCGATCGTTCACCACAAACGCAAGTACACGAACTAATCCGCGCAACCAAGTTCGTTGACGACTCCGTTTCCCGATCATCAACGATGCCTGGTCGGGATGTTTTCTTGAAGTCAACCAATTTTATACACAAGATAAAGATAATAATTGACCTGCCGACGGATAGCCCGTATAATTCGCGAAAACCTACGAAAGGATTTTTAGAATGAAACCCACTTTCATTTCCTCGTCCGCTGCAAAATTTTTGACCGTGTCCATGTTCGCGCTCACCACTCTCGGAATGAATTCCGCTTTCGCAGATCCGGCACCGAAAGGCACCGCCTGCACCTCTGAACAGGATGCGACTCCCGCGAACATCATGAGCTGCCCATTCGGGAATCCAGCCAAAACCACTCTCGCCATGGACTGGATGCGTGACGTGAAAATACAAAGAAGCAATGACTTTGTCACCTTGGCCAAGTTGCTCAGCACTGTTCTCGCAGACAGCCGCACCGGAAACTTCGTGGCCGACCTGATCGACAACGGAAGTCTCGACCCACAAGTGCAGGCTTACCTCGTTCACACCTTCAGCACCCTTCTCCCGCAGAGCGAACTGGTGAAACTGCTTCAAGCTTCTCCGGCTCCTGACAGCGCCGGATCACCCATGTATATTGCAGCATTCATGGCCTACAATCCTGCAAGCATCACGGACCCAACCCTTGCTCAGGCGATCTCGAAGATCATCAATTCCTACTACAATTACTCCTCTGACATTTACATGAATACGCCTGATCTCTACATTCCGGGATCAACAGGAGATGTCTACACCAAGGCCATGAATGAAGTAACCTTGGGCGCGAAAGGCGGAATTCTTCCGGCGATTGACCGTCTCGGTGACTACTCGCGGGAACTCCAAAAGTCTCCAGACTCTGACTGCAGTGAGACCTCCGGCAGTGGCCGTCAGTATTGGGACAGCTGGTACTTGAATCAGATCGCTCAAACCCTCCAGACCCTGGGTGGCATCCGTGAACCTCGCGCAAAAGATGCGATCAAAAACTTCCTTGGATTCAAGTGCACCAACGTGGCTGACGCTGCTCAAAAAGCAATGGATCGCATCAGCACGGGCGAAACTCTCGGCAAAATCCGCAAGGGCGACAAAGTCTCCATCAAATGGGGTGAAGACTTCATTCGTGATCACGATGGCGCTTACCACGATGACGAAATGGCAATCCTGGATGCCTTGAGCTCAATCGTTCGCACTAATTCACAGATCAAGGCTTTCGCCGCTGAAGAATACAATTCCGGTTACCACGAAGGTGATCCAGAATTGAATGCTAAATTGAAAGCACTCGGCGGAGTGAAGTAATCACTTCGAAGTAAAAACTAAAACGGCCCGCATTCCAGATGGAAGCGGGCCGTTTTCATTTATAAAACTCACTCTTATTCTTCGGAGAAAACCTGAACCGCTCCATCGAGTTTTCTCGAAATCTGAATCAGGGTCTCCACCTCTTCCCGCTTGAGCACGCTCATGAACTTGGCCAGGCGTTTGAAATAATCAGGCAGAAAACCATCCAGAAACTTGCTCGCCTTTGGCGTGATCTTGATCCAGACCTGTCTTCTGTCTTCCTGGTCCTGCACTTTGGTCACGAGTCCTGCTTCAAGCAAACAATCAATCAACCCCGTCATGTTTCCCCGGGTGACGTTCAGACTTTTTGCGATTTCATTCGGAGTCATCCGGCCCGCTTCATTGTGCATGAGCACGATCAGAATCAGGAAGCGCGCACGGGAGAACTTGTGGCGGACAAAATACTGTTCCATCGCCTTTTCCATGTCGGACGACAGCTCGAAAATCGCCTGGAGCGCCTCAATATGATAATAGCGAAAATCCGGATAAGCCTTCATCAGGGCCTCCGAAACGTCCTTTTTGGGTATGTGTTTGATCGCAAAGCTCATTTTTTATCCCGTTCCCCTGTTAAATATTGTTTGAGACTGGCTTGACCTCACATATATTGTATAGTAGTATACAATATATGTACAGACATTTCTCAAAGCCCATCCTTCCCGCAGTCCTCGCGCTGCTTACCGGGGCCTCCGCTGCAAATGCAGCCCAGACCTATACATTGGAGTCAGCACTTGAGACGGCTTATCAGCAATCTCCTGCACTTCAAAAACTCGAAGCTCAACGAGACGAGTACAAATGGAAAAACGCCGAGGGCTTAAGCGTCTTCATTCCATCGGTCGGTTTGTCTGCGAATCACTACTTTGAAAAGCAGTACCAGCTCCTCGATGTTTCCATCGGCAACGGACCCAATGTCGAAATTCCACAGATCTTCCCAACCAGCTCGGGAAACATCTCCGCGAAATGGCTTTTGTTTGATGGTTTGGCGAACGTGAACACTTATCGCGCCGGCCACAACATGAAGGAAGCGGGAGAAAAGGAATACGCCTGGGCGCACTTCCAACTCGAACGCCAGGTGACCATGGCTTACGCGAGAGTGATTGCCGCAAAGAAACTCGACGACGTCGCTGTGGAAGACCTGAAGACGCTCGAAAACCACCTGAAGCAGGTGAATGATCTTAAAAAAGGCGGTCTCGCCACAAACTACGACGTCCTTCGCGTGGAATCCCAGCTGAGCGAAGCTCAGACGGAACTCATCGAAGCGCAGGACAATATCGCCATCGCACAAGACCGCCTCGGTCAGTCAATGGGTCTGAGCGAACCTGCTGACTCCGCTCCCGAAGCGGATCTTCTGGTTCCGAGCGCAGAAAAGGTCAAAAACCTCACTTATAATCAGCAACAGAACAATCGCCTTGATCTCCAGGCACTCTCAAACCGTGTGGAAGCATCAGACCTCATGCAGGCCGGTGACAACCGCCGCTTCTGGATCCCGAAATTCGGAATGGTTGCAGACTATATCAAATACAACAATCTCACTGATCCACTCACCGACTGGAACAATTACCGGAATGCATGGGATGTGGGCTTCTATCTCACCTGGGACATTTTCAATCCACGCCAGTTCACTCAGGCGCGCCAGGAAAAGTATCAAGCAGTTCAGCAACAAAAGTCCCTCGTCGCTGCCAATCAGGCCGCACCGGTTGACTTCGACTTCTGGAAAAAACGCTACCTTTACAGCGCAAGCCTTTATCAGGCGAAAAGCATCGATTTAAACCGCGCGACTGAAACCGTCCGTCTGGCGCAAGCCGGATTCAAGGCAGGGGTCCGCACCACCACTGACGTCCTCGACGCCGAACTCGATTTGTTCCGGGCGCGCGCCGGAGTCGTCAATGCCATGATGAATGCGACTGAAGCAAAAGAACAATTAGAACTGGCCCTGGGAGAAAGTTTATGAGCGACAACAATCAAGCAGCACCGAATCCAAATGCAAAAAAAGCAAAAATCCTGAAAATCGTCGGGACCATCGCGGGCCTGGGCGCCCTCTACTTCATCTACGATACCGTCTTCTTCGTGTCGACGGACAACGCGCAGATTCAGGCGAATACCCTCATCCTCACCTCCCGCGTGAGCGGTTATGTGACGAAGGTAAGCGTTGAAGAAGGCCAGAAAGTGAAAGCAGGCGATGTGCTCGTGGAAATCGACTCCAAGGACTACATGAGCCGTGCAAGCGAAACCGAAAACGAAGTCGGATCCACGCAGGCCCGCCTCCACGATGCGGAACTGAACTACAAACGGATTCAAGACCTCTACGCAAGCGGTGCGGTTTCACTCCAGCAGCGTGACTCCTCTCTCGCCAACTTCCAGGAACTTTCCCGGAAATTGAAAGCGCAACAAAACCAAGTGGAAGTTTCCAAACACGGATTAACCGACACCGTGCTTCGCGCTCCAACCGACGGAGTCATCGCCCGCAAATCCGCTGAATTGGGAATGCTCGCGAATCCCGGAACTCCACTCGTCGGCTTCGTTTCAAACGACAATCGCTGGGTGGTTGCAAACTTCAAGGAAACCGATCTCACCCGTTTGAAAGTCGGCCAGAAAGTTGAAATCGCAGTGGATGCAGTCTCCGGACGCACGTTCCACGGTGAAATCGAAAACTTCTATCCGTCCACCGGAGCGGTCTTCGCACTCCTTCCCCCGGACAACGCAACCGGTAACTTTACCAAAGTGGTTCAACGGGTTCCAACCCGGATCAAGTTCATCGATGTTAAAAAAGAGGACTACGACGTTCTTAAAGCAGGTCTTTCGGTCATTGTTGACGTGAAAGTGAAGTAATTCCATGGATCAGTACAAGCTGACATTCCAGTCGAAACTCATCATCGCGACGGCGGTACTCGCCTCGCTGCTTGAGATCATCGACACTTCGATCGTGAACGTCGCGATTCCCTCCATGATGGGGAATCTGGGCGCCACTCTTGAGGACATTTCCTGGGTCGTCACCGGTTATATCATCGCAAACGCAATCGTTCTTCCGATCGCGGCATGGTTAGGCTCTCAGTTCGGACGTCGCAAGTACTATATCTCCTGTATCGTTGCCTTCACGCTCGCTTCCGTTGCCTGCGGGGTTGCTCCGAATCTGGGAACCCTCATCGTCTTCCGTGTCATTCAAGGTTTTGCCGGCGGAGCCCTTCTCCCGACCTCGCAAGCACTTCTTCAGGAACAGTTTCCGCGCGAAAAAGCCGGAACCGCAAGTGCGATCTACGGAATGAGCGTGATGATTGGTCCCACCCTCGGGCCTACCATGGGGGGTTATCTCACCGACCACTTCAACTGGCGGATGATCTTCAACATCAACCTGCCGCTTGGATTGATCGCGATTTTCATGGCGTTCACCTACGTAACGAACCATTCACCGAAACTCACTCCTACCGGCCCGGTTCACGATTACGAAGGAGCGGATCAATCGGCACCTAAAAAAGCCGGAAAAATCGATGCGATTGGCCTTGGACTTCTTTCACTCGGGATCGGCTCACTTCAGTTCGTGCTCGAACGTGGCCAGGCGGACAGCTGGTTTGAATCCGCTCCCATTCTTGTCTGCTCGATTCTCGCCGCTTTTGCCCTGCCCACTTTCATCTGGTGGGAACTCAAAGTTGCCGAACCAATCATTAATCTCCGTCTGTTCAAGGAAGCGATCGTTCGGAACGGAACGGCTCTGATGACGATGCTCGGATTCATGCTTTACGGCGTGATCTTCGTCCTTCCGATCTTCATGGGCCGCGTCCTGCATTATGATGCCACCCAGACCGGGCTCATGTTCATTCCCGGCGCATTCCTCACCGCCTCCATCATGCCCTTTGTCGGAAAGGCACTGGGAAAAGTTGATCCACGCTATCTGATTCTGACCGGCATTCTGGCGATTGACTGCATGCTCCTCATGATGACTCAGTTCTCGTCCTTAAGTGACGGGCGCCAGGTTTTCTGGTCTCTGATGGTGCGCGGAGTGGGAATGGCTTTCCTCTTTGTTCCAATCAATGCCGTGGTTCTCGGACAGTTCCGCGGACCGAGCCTTGGCCAGGTGGCCGGTCTCATGAACCTTCTCCGCCAAATCGGGGGAAGTATCGGGATCGCATTGATTGACACGCTTCTGGACCGAAAATCCCACCAGAATCTGAACGATCTCACCTCACATGTAAGTGTTCTGAATCCGGGCACCCAGGCGGCTCTCCACACCATGGGGGCTCAGGATTTAACCCAAGTCCCGGAACATATATTAGCGCTCGTCGGAATCAGATTGGACCAGCAAGTCTATCTCATGAGCTTCACTCAGATGATGTGGTACATGTTCTTCATCTTCTCACTCGCACTCATCCCACTTGCCCTCATGAAGGCTCCGGGTAAAATCGACGCGAAAGCGGCGATGGATGCGCACTGATCTTTAAGCGTCTTTGCGCTGATCCCTTGAACGAAATTTTGGTCTGTCTTTTGTATCAGGACGGGCATGCAAATTCGTCATCAGCAATTAAAACGCAAGCCTTGTCCGATCCCTGGTCCGGAAACAAAACCGGCCATTCGAAAAACGGTCGCTAGAAGCCTGCTTCATGCTCAGGCATGTCAAAATCATTTAACTTGTAAATATTTACAACAAATGCTATTCTGGAGTCGTTCGTGAAAGCGGCATTGGTGAATCGTCGCCGGTATGTGGTTTCCTCCCGAACCGGAAAAACCATAATTATAAAGATGGAGCTGTTCAAGATCCATGGAGAAAATGCTCTTGATTATCCCGAAGGATACCGCGTTGGATGGATTGCATTTGATTCTGATCAACTGGAAAAGCGAGTCCTTTTTGATTCGCATCCGCCCAAGGGAATTCATTTTCATATCGATGGGGATGAGGTCGGCGTCGGTTTTGCCTGGGAGTCGCTTTCCCATTGCAGGGGGAAGTTTTTAAAAATGATTTGCCATCATTTCGACATTGATGAAAAGGAGTTATTAAAATGAAGACTTTCACATTTCGTTATGATCCTCGCCCATTCAAGTCCGCCATGGAAAGCATCGAAAGAACCATCAAAACAGGCATTGCTTCGATTGACGACGACTCCATTGCCTGCAAAAGCATGGAAGACATGATGAAAGTCATGACTAAAGCCCGCTTTCGGGTTTTTGCAACTATTGTCGAAAAAGCCCCCGAATCCATGACCGAGCTTGCCCGAATCCTGAAAAAGGATCTGGGCAACGTGCTTCGTGATGCAACGGTGCTTGAATCCATTGGATTGATCAAGCTTCAGAAATCTCCCGGAATCCGCGGAGAGAAAGTCAAACCCGTGGCACTTTATCAGCGGATTATTTTCGAATGCGCACCCAAAAAGGAAGCGAAGATTGCAGGATAAGAGTCTCCTGTCGGTGTTTTTCCGATTTTCAGTTGATGAGCTGTGACTATCAATCAGTGAAGATCACCCGTGGATTTTTCGGATCAACCAGCGGATGCTCAGCCGTATTAAAGTGTTTCACCTTTTTCAGATAGTCCACCACGAGATCACGCGCGTAAGCTGCGGTCTTCTTATTGATGTTCTTTTTTGGAATCTGACTCATGAACCAGTGCATGTCATCGCCGCCGTTCACCAGAAAGTCAAAGGTCGCGACTGTGTACATTCTCTTGTCTTCGATTGGCTTTCCATCACTCGTTTCAATCTTCACCAGACGCTTGCCTTCCCAATTCTCAAGCTTGCCGTCATGATTCAGATCCACCTTCTCCACTTCCTTGCTGTAAGGAATGAGGGTCAGTCGAAGGCCCGAAAAACCGACAATGCCGTGAGAGCCTGCGGTTGCAATCTGATACATGAGTTTCAATTGCTTGCCATTCACCTTGACGACATTCAGCAGGTTGTCAAACGGGAGCACGCGGAAAATACCGTCATAAGTGACCGGGCCCGCATCGAGCGGCGTTCGAATTCCGCCTGAGTTCACCATCGAGAAATCAGAATGGGCAGCTTCGCGAAGTACATCCGCAAGCAGATTTCCCAGTGCGCCTTCCTTGTCCCGGAAGTGTGTGAGTGGAAGATCACTCGTTGCTAGAACTTCTTTGCGATACTTTTCAGTGTCCGTTTCGATCGGCTTCAACCACGCATCGATACTCTCATCATGGGTGAGCGGCTTTCCATGAAAGCTTGCCTGAACCCTGTTCGGACTCTCTGTTTTCGGAAGCCGTCTTGAATCGCAATGATCCGTTCCTTCAAACACCTGATCGCAGATGGGAATCAATCCTTCGATTTTGGTGAGAGCCGGGATCACTTTTCCAGTCGCCCGGTCAAACGTGTAATAGATCACGTTGAAAAACTGATTGTAGGACTCGTCCTGAATCACCGGAAGATGATTGATGAAATGATGAATGACCTGATGGGTGTGGCCCGAGATGATTCCGTTAATCGTGCCCGCGGGAAGATCTTCCGCGAGTTTGTAGATCTCCTGGGATGAGTCGCATTTGCTTTGTGGCGCATCTTCCGCCCAGAGGTTCCAGGTTTTAAGCCCCAGCTCATCCTTGCAGACGGTTCCCGCATGAGCAGTGACGAGAACAAGGCTTGCACCCTCTTTCTTAAGTTTCCCGGATTGCTCTTCCACCGGTTTGGCCGCATTTCTGAATTCATAGTCTTTTACAAACTCATAGCGGGTTGTGCCCGGAGTCTGCTGAGTGGAAACCCCGATCACACCGACTTTGATTCCGTCGACCGTAACGAGACGACTGGGGTAAACGTTGTCCCAGTGAACGCGTTTCTTTTTGTTTTTCTTCCAGTAGATATTGGACGCGACATAAGGATACTTCGCCTCCTTGAAGCGCTTCTGCATTTCAGGAACCGAGAAATCAAACTCGTGGTTTCCGATCGCTGCGACTTGAACCCCAAGACGGTTGAAGAACTCGACCACGGTCGCACCCTTCACCTGATTGCTCTCAATTGTGCCCTGCCATTCGTCCCCGGCATCCACGATGAGTACGCGCCCGTTCATTTCTTCCTTCAAACGCTTGATCATCCCGCCAAGTGCTCCGGCTCCCCCGCTCTTCACCACGGTTCCATCCGGAAGTTTGCGTTCAGTCGGAAGAAGGTGCCCGTGGAAATCGTTAATCCCCACCACCGCGATCGTCACTTGATTCGGATCCGTCGACTGAAACGCCTGATTCGGGTGACTGACAGCTTCAGAGGAAGGTTTGGTTTGCGAATGAGAACAGGACGCAAGGGTCAACGCAGCAAGCAAAAGGAGTCTGGTTTTCATGCGCCCAGATTCTCATCCATGCTTGTTTTATGCAAATCTCGAAATGTTAAAAAACGACTACTGGATTGATTCCAGTGGCCGCTCAAATTGAAATTTTAGTGGCAGGATGATTCGAGCTTGCTGGCGAGGCCGCCGAAAATGCTGTTGTCGCAGCCTTCCGTCGTGTGACAGCTTCCGAAATCAAGAATCGAGCTTTGGTACACCACCTGCTTGGAGGAGTTCAGTACCGTCACCATGCGTACTTCTTTTCCATCCTTGCCCTTCACGGTCGCCGAAACGCCGGAGATGTGAATGGTACAGGTGACACCGAAAGTTTCGACATGAACACCGAAAAGACTCTCACCCTTTTTATTCCCCGCATTGGGCACACCGCCCTTACTTGCGTTACTGGCTGCTTCTCCGACCTTCTTCAGAGTTTCCTTGCGCTTCGCCGGAACCGGCTTGCAGGCATCCTGTGAATTTCTCGGAGGATCGTGTGGAATCGCTTCACCCGCGGTGGATTTCGCAAAATTGGAGAAATCAAAAGTATTCGTTCCAACCTTCATCTTGAGACCTTGATCCATCTTCGCGTTCTCGGAACTGGAGACAACGGCAAGGAGTCCCTGCTTCAGAGCTTCAAGCGTGATGTTATCCTTTTCAAAGGAATCAACCTTGCCCTTAAGGCAATCCACACAGGTCGGGTCCTTGTTCTCAGCCTTGAGCTGGAGGGCCGCGCACTTTTCGAATGCAGTCCGGATCGCCGGATCATTCTTGATGTCCTCGACCGCTTGCTGCATCTGATCTTCTTCTTTTTTAATTTCAGCTTTCAGAGAGTCTGCGTCTTTCGCGTTGCGCCCGCCTTCGATGCGTCCCAGGTAACGAGCCACGCGGGTGGACATGTTAAGAAGGTTTCCGTCGTTGCTTCCGATTTTGTATTGCGAATGGGTCTTCGCTGCGTTTGCACGCGCGCTCTCCACCGCCCAGATGGTTGCTGCATCGAGCTCCGTCAGGTCAGACTGGGGTTCGCTTGCTGAAACCGCGAGAACGTAAGCGGAAACGTCGTTATTATTGAGACGAGTGTGCTTGCTCCAGTAGCAGGCATTCTCATTGTCTTTTGCGAACTTGTCGAAATCCTGGTTCACTTTCTGAACGTCGGCACTCTTCTGATATTTCTGATAAACGCCGATCACCTGATCCTTGAACGCGCCGGAACCTTTTTCCTCGTCGATCGCCTTCTGAAGTTCTTTTCGTTTCGAGTGAGTCAGCTCTTCAAGCGTCGTCGCCTTTGGAGTCTGGGCAAGAGAACGCTCCGCGAGTTTCATCGCGGTCAATTCAAACATTCTTGCGAGCATGTTGTACTTGTCGCTCTGGAAGAGCGCCTGCACGTCTTGCATCGCTTTGTCGGAACACGCTTTTACAGCGTCAGAAGCGACATTGCCTTTTCCGTTGTCCGTAGTGCTAGTGCCACTACCGGTTGAATTTGCAGCACCATTCGTGCTCGCAGTATTTCCAGTTGTTCCTGTGTTGGTCGCAGGCACAGTAGTCCCTGCACCTGAAGTATTGGTGCTGTCTTTTGCAGTCGTCGCAGTATTCGCGCCGGTGGTGGAAGTGCTTGGTGTCACCACACCCGTATTATTGGTGGCAGTACTGTCTTTCCCCGCTGAAGTCCCGGTGTTCGCAGTCGTGGTCACTACCGGAGGATTCACCGTAGTCGTGCTGTCTTTTGGCGGAATGGTGGTATTTGCGCCCGCAGTACTGGTAACCAGAGTGACAGGATTCACCGTGTTGGTGCTGTCCTTCCCTGCAACTGTAGAATCGGTTTTTAAAATATTGGTGACAGGCACTGTATTGGTGTTGGTCGTGCTGGCCGCAGGATTAGTGATATCCCCGGTCTGTTGCCCCACTGGGCGAAGAATTTTTTTGGTGGAATTAGTGTTCCCCGGAATCACGTTCGCGGGAAGTACCCCTCCCACTTGCGAGCTATTCGTGGGCTTGGTCGATCCCTTGGTGAAGGTCCCACCGGAAGTAGTCGTGGTTGTCCCGGTTCCCCCGGTGCTGCCCGGATCACCATTTGTGGTGCCTCCGACGGGCGTGCTGACCGTTGGATTGGTGTTAGTCTTGGTCTGAGCTTGCGCCAAACCCGAAACGAGAACGAGAATCAGTAAAATATTCATACTTTTCATACCGTTATCTGATCGGCATAAAAAACGATTAACTGAAGTCTCGGAATCTCTTTAAATATCAGCTATTTATTAATTGCAAACGCCGGTCGTCGCGTTGCAGAAGCGAGGACGAAGCGTCAGAGCAGATGCCCGGTCCAGAACCGGATCAAGCGGTGGTGGCGGCAATGGTGCCATGGTCGTCGTATCCGCAATTCCCACCGGAGCAGCCCGGCTTGGGTTGTTGGACTGTGCGGGTGCTGCCAAAGCGGCTGGAACTGCAGGAGCCGGATCCATACCCGACTTCGCAATCTCGGCCTTCACTTCGGCAACGGAAACACTGGAAGCCACGACGTCACCCTTCGATTGTCCTGCTGTTGAATTTGCAGCAGCTGAAACCTGAGTAGTGGTAGTTCCACTCTTGGTCGTATCCTTTGAACCCGAACCGCTTGAAGCTGGCTGTCCAACTCCGGAAGTCGATACACCCTGATTCTGAGGGACCGGTACCGGAACCGCTCCATTGAACGCGCGAACTTCAGCTTTTCCTTCCAGTGTGAAAAACTGGAGAGGCTTCGCCGGATCTTTTGGAGAATCAACGTAGATCTCGGTTCCCCGAACCCCCATCGTTGCAGCACGTGCCTTGATGCGGATGTCTTTCTTTTCATTACCCGGATTAAAGATCAGAGCGCGGGTTTTTCCGAACTTGAGATCAAGCTCCCCGTTTTCCGGCTGGGTATCTGTTTTGAGATTGTATTGGTTCACCACGACTTTGGAGTCTTCGCCGATGTTGAAAACCGATCCTTTTCCCATGATCACAGTCGCGTGGGCGTTTTTCCTCACTTCAATGATGGAACCCTCGCGAACCTGCGCGTTCTTTTGAACGGGCTTGGAATCGACAAGGACCACTCCATCCACCAGCCCGAGCTGGCCGACCACTTTTCCCGCAGAAGCCTGCGCAAAAGTCTGAACCGGGAACAGAACTGACAGAAACAACATTGTCTTCATCATATAATACCCCTACTTCCTATAAAAACTGGTGACTGACCTGGAGGTTGACGATCCCTTTGATGTATCTCGCTGTCTCGAGCGTCGATACGTTCTGGATGTAACTATAATCCAGAGAGATCGGCCAGGTATTCCAGAAAGTCCGCACGATACCCGCACCGCCGCGGAACATCAGGTCGCGACGATTGGTGTCCGAATTGAAATAATCGATTCCCTGCGCTTCGAAACCGAAGGTGTTCGTGATTCCCCAGTCACGCAGGAAGGGAAGCGGTTTCACCCATTGAATCGGGAGATCAAAGCCCGCTTCATGATAGTTCACCCCTTTTGTCCACTGGCCATCCAGTGAGAATTGAACCACCACGAGTTCAACATCACCAATCGCCCAGCGGTTGGTCGCACGCAACTTCATGTCTCCCCCGGTCCGGTCGTTATCCGGAGTGGACAGAGCCGCATTCAGGTATTTCTGATACTGAAGTGGAACGTCGAACACGAGTGAATAGTGAGAGGTGCTTTTCAGGGTGCGGGACCAGTCCACTCCGACTTCGTAGTCGTAGATCTGGAAGGCATCCTTGTTCAGGAAGTAAGTATCGGCATAGAAACCGTAACGGGTGTTGCCCGTGCCCAGCGAAAGATCCGCTCTTTGATAAAAGGCATTGAACGGCTGCGCGAACTTATTCAAATAATCGGTATAAGACGCGAGGTAACGGGTTTCAAAATCGTTCCCCCATGCTTTTCCCGAATAGGAAACCTGCGCACCCGGACTGATGAAGAAACTTCCGCGATCACTGGTCGACACGCCATCCGCCACATCCTGTTCAACGAGGAGTACGTTGGTGTCGAATCCGGAACCGATCGCCCCGGAGACTCTCCATCTGCCCTTCGGGCTCAGTTGGAACCCAGGGAGTGGAGAACCGGTCACCACACGCCCGTTGTTCATCATCGCAAGCGAAGTCTCGGCCGATTCGGAGAATCCGGATTCTTCCGGAATCATTTGTCTGAGAATGTTCTTCGCTTCAGTCGTCCGGCCGCCTTGGTTCATACAGTCTGCAAGACCGTATTCCGCGTACACATGTTCCTGAGGATTCTTCGTCAGGGTCGTTGCCTTTTGAAAAGCGTAACAAGCCTGGGACCATTTCTTTTCCTGAAGCTGGGTCTGTCCGAGAAGAACCCAGAGTCCGTAATCTTCACCTTCGTGATTCAGGTAAGTCCAAAGAAGTTCGTCAGCCCGATCGTATTGACCGGCTTCACTATACAGCTTCGCGTAAGTCCGAATGACTTCGCGGTTGGTATCTGCTTTTGTTTTTTCGCGTTCCTGCGCATAGGTGCTCCCGGAGAGCATCGCAATCACAAGAATCAAAGCCGTTCTAGCTGTCATCGTTTGGACCTTTTCTTTTTCCGAGCCCTTGGGTGTGAACGTTTCTGTTTATAACTACTGGCTGCAAGCTTCAGCTTCTGGCCGACTGCAACCTTTGTCGTTTTAAGCCCATTGACTCTCTTAATATAGGATATTGAGAGACCCCTCTTTACCGCAATACTTTTCAGCGTATCCCCTCTTTTTACGACATAAACAGGGACTTTAATTGAGGCCTTGCCAACTCTTTCCGTTGTCAACGGTTTCACTCGAGTTCGCTCGTTTTCGAGCGCATCGAGCTTGGCAACGACTTTTGCCTTGTACTCCTCCGGAACCCAGATTTCGTCCAATTTGCGTCCTGGGTGCGTGTAGGTCTTCAAATACTGGGGATTCACGAAGGCCAGGGTCCCCTCTGGAATCCCACAAGTTTTCTCAATGGAAGCAAAAGGGACCGGAGAAGGGACCGTCACGAGTTCAACGTTCGGATATTTACGTTCTTCGTTGATATAAAATGCGAACAGCTCCGGATTTTCCCCGATATAGCGGGCGGCAAGAAACTTGGGCACGTACTCCATCGTCTCTTTCGGAAGTTTTTTCTTCGCCACCAGCTCCCAGAAATCATGAGTGTGGGCTTTTTTGATCGCGGCACGAATTCTTCCAGGCCCCGCATTGTAAGCTGCCATCGCGAGATACCAGGAATGGAAGTCCCGATAGAGATCCCGAAGCATTTTCGCCGCAGCTTCGGTTGCACGGATCGGATCCCGGCGTTCATCCACATACGAATCTTCGGTGAGACCATAAAGCTTCCCGGTCGAACGCATGAACTGCCACACGCCCACTGCTTTGGCAGAAGACTTCGCGTTCGTCGTGAAACCGCTTTCAATCATCCCGAGATAAAAAAGATCCGCCGGAACCTGGTTCTCCTCGAGAATGTTCTCGATCACCTCGCGGTAAGGCTCTCCCCGGTCGAAAAAGCGCTGAAAGCGCTCCCGATCCTTCTGGGAGAAATACTGGATCCAGTTGGCGACCTTCTGGTTGAATTCGAAGGGAATCTGGTGCTTCCGGGGTTCCGGGGCGGCTGGAATGTCGTTTTCCGCCTCTTCGGTAGCCTCGTCGGCCTCGGCTTCGGTCTTTGGGTCAGGTTTGGACTGGTTGGCCGCCTGAGTTTCGAGCGCCAGGATATTGTCATTCATCTCGTCCGTCCGCTCATCGGCCCTCTGCTGGTCTAAAGCCTTCTCAGACGGGGTCTCAGGGCCTTTTCCAGCCGGTTCGGCCGTCATTCCGGGCAAAAGGGGGGCATCGTGGCTGTGTTTCCGGGTGACGGTTGCGCAGGAAGAGAGTGTGAAAATGCACAAAATCGCGAGAATCCGGGCACGGACGAATGGCATTGAACAAGAGTAATATAGGCAAATTACCTTGTCATCCTTGGATTTTTTCGCTAAGGTAGGCGACGAACCTTCGCTTAAGAAGGTGTTATAGGAGTCATATAAAATGGCAAATAAACGTCAGTCGGCGAAACGCGCTAAACAAGCAACTACTCGTCAAACCAGAAACAGTACCGTTAAATCTGCAACTAAAACTGCAGTTAAAAAAGCAATCGAAGCAGTTCAGTCAAAAGACCTGAACAAAGCGAAAGAAGCATACATGCTCGCGATCAAAGCGTTGAGCAAAGCCGCTTCCAAAGGAACTATTCCTAAGACACGCGCTTCCCGCAAAATTGGAAGACTCACTCTTCTCGCGAAGAAGATCCTTCCAGATGCACTTCCGATCAAAACCGGAACCAAAGCTAAAACTGCTTCCAAGTAGTCTTTATCTTTAGAAAAATTTAAAGGGCCGCTCTGTGAAATTCACAGGCGGCTTTTTCATTTTCGGGATACCGTTCTTTTCATGAAGTTCATCCGTAAATTCACGATCGTTCCCCTTCTTCTTTCCCTCACTCCACTCGCCCTTGCAGCCGACACGGCTCCTGCCTCATCGCAGTCGGATTTCACTTCCAAGGTGTTTCAAGTACTCGCGGAAAAGAAGGGTAATCTGAACTTCTCTCCTTTAAGCCTGAAGATGGCGCTTGAACTGGTTTACTGGGGAAGCAACGGTGAGACCCGCAGCTACTTCGAAAAGACCTTCGGTTTCAAGGACCAGAACAAGGAAGCATTTTCCAAGGAACTCGCCCTGATCAAAAGTTCCCCCGAGATGACTCTCAAAATCGCAGACTCCGTCTGGTATCGCGATCCGAACACGTTTCAACCCGCTTATCTCAACCGCCTGAATCAGGAGAAGATCGACGCGGCTCCGATCGATGTCGGCGCACTCAATACCTGGGTGTCACGGGAAACCAACGGCATGATTCCAAAGCTTCTCGACGGCATTCCAGCTTTGATGAAGACCATCTTCGTGAACGCGCTTTATTTCAAGGCGGACTGGGTGGTTCCATTCGACAAGCGTTTCACCTCAAACGAAACGTTCCACACCGATGCAAAAACCGGCAAGAGCGTTCCGATGATGCATCAGACAGCGAATTTCAACTATAACGAGGACGAGCAGATCCAGACGCTTGAAATGAGCTACCGGAGCTCCCCGTTTGAAATGGTGCTCATTCTTCCGAAAAAGCGCTATGGCCTTGCTGAAATCGGAAAGAAGACCGGCCTCTCCGAAATTCTGAAACTTGCAGAAGCAGGTCAGTCCCAGAAAGTGATTCTCACCCTTCCCAAGTTCAAGTTTGAAACCAAGGCCTTCATGGGCGACGCGCTCACTAAAGCGGGCTACGGAAAACTCTTTCAAGGCGGCGATTACTCGAAGCTTTACAAGAGCGACGGCCAGCACATCAACGACATCCTTCAAGCCACCCAGATCATCGTGGATGAAAAAGGAACCGAAGCTGCTGCCGCGACTGCTGTCATGATGAAATCTTCAGCCGTGATGCTGACGAAGAAAGTTGTATTTCAGGCAGACCAGCCGTTCCTCTTTGTTCTGAAGAACCGCGAGACGGGCGAGATCTACTTCCTCGGTCGCGTGGAAAAGCCTTAGACTTTGTTGTTTTTCGGCAAGATCTGAGCGTCTGAAAGGATCTCGTCACTCGCCTTCTCTGCGATCATGTAGATCGGAGTGACGATGAAGAGACCCGGGACTCTCGGGAATACGGATGCATCGACGATGCGCAGGCCCTTCGTCTTGTGAACCCGGAACTTGCTGTCGACCACCGCCATCGGATCCGTTGCCGGTCCCATTTTACAGGAACAGGACGCGTGATGTCCCCAGGACTCCTTGCGGATGTACTGGCGAATCTCGTTGTCGGATTGAACCGCCGGGCCCGGGAACTGTTCGTTCTTCATGAGTTTCGCGTTGATTCCACGCGCGAGCTTCACGCCGGTCAGCAGGTCTTCCAGATCCTGATCCGCCTCTTCACTACCATCACCGAAGTAACGGAAGTTGATCTCCGGAGTATCAAACGGATCTTTTGATTTGAGGGTGACCGTACCGGCCTTGTTCTTCGTGTGACCTTTCAACACGGCCCAGGTGAACTGGTCGCGCTGAAAAGCTTCCTTCGCCCAGCCACGGAAATAACCGTGAAAGCGGCCAGGAATCCCGAAGATGCAAAGGTCCGGACTGGTCTTCTTCGAAGAAGATTTTTCGATCATGCTGATGATCACGCCGTTGGTTCCGTAAGGTGTGTTTTCCGGATCCTTGTCGTAATCGTCCATGCACGGATCGTTCGCTTCACCGAGATTACATTTCGCGAGAAGATCGAAATCCTTCGGCATCTGGGTGACGACACCGAGTTCGTAACGGTCTTGAAGATTTTTGCCCACGCCCGGAAGCGGAATACGGACGGGCACTTTCATCGTTTCCGGATCGCCGATCCCGGAAAGCATGAGGAGTTGAGGCGTATTGAACGCGCCCCCTGCGAGAATCACTTCACGGGTTGCAGTCGCAGTCTTGCTGACAGCTCCCCGGATGGATTGTTCACTTGAAAGCGGCGACGCCCGATAGAGGAACTCGCCGTCTTTCTGTTTGTACTTCACGCCGATCACGCGGTTCTTTTCTTTTTCGCTGAAAACGAGTTCAGTCGCGAAAGACCAGGAACGCAAGGTCAGTTTGCCCGGATAGCGATCGATCGCATCGAGGATGAGCTCGCGCGTTCCGTTCCGGACACCGGATTTGGTCGCCTGAGGCATACGGAACACGCCATTGTCCTTGCTCTGCACGTAACGCCAGTCGTTTGGATCGAGAGTCAGGTTTGAAGTGGTTGCAAGAAGGTGTTCAATCGTGTCCGTCGCAGATCCACCTTTGGCAAAAGCAGAAGCCACGATGTCCACGAGCTGCCCGTCCTGCTTCAAGAGACTGAGCGGCGCCTGTTCAACCGAGAGCCAGCCTTCGTATCCGGTCTTACTCCGGTTTGCACCCGACTCGGTCCGGTAACGGGAGCTTTCCAGACGTTGAAAATAGCTTCTCATCGCGGTTGGATCCCAGGAAGGATCATTGGTTACATTTACGATATTCTGCCAGTCTTCGTTGTCCGGATAAAGGGTGATCATCGCGTTGTGAGCGGTGCAACCCCCCAGGGTTCCGGCACGGGGATAAAGAATCCCGCCCTTCTCCTGGTCATACTTGGAATCCTGCTGTTGAAGCTTCGGATCGCTATAATGTTTTACGAAAAAACTCCACGCCATCCGCTCATTCTCGGTGGAACGACCGTGGTTGATCGGTACGCTGTAATCTTTTCCGCCTTCGATCCCGCCTGCTTCAAGCAGAAGAACACGATAGCCCGCTTTCGCAAGATTCACTGCGACCGGTCCACCGCCCGCTCCGGATCCGACTACGATGTAATCGAATTCCGTCTCGTTCGAATCGAGCGAACTCAAGCTCCGGTATCCCTTGCTCAGAGTGCTGCAACCGCTGGCAAGCCAGGCCATTGCAAGCGTCAGCTTCGCCGATTCAGCAATAAATTCCCGACGATTTAGTTCCTTTTTCTTTTTAGCCATTGAGCTCTTCCTTACATCGTTTTCAAGAATTCAATCAGGGCACTCTTCTCCGCATCGGATAGAGGCTGGGAAGCTCCCTTTTTCGCATCTTCAGAGTACTGGGTTCCGAAATAGTGACCTTTGTTCACCACGAAGTCGGTACACGAACTCGCCTTGATCAAGGCCTGACTCGCAAATTCCATGAAATACTTGCGGGCTGCTTCGCCTTCGAGACCTTTGTGACGGAGCTCGATGATCGCACCAATCATTTTGGTAGCGGCCTCTACCTGACTCAAAACGCCTGCTTCAAACGAGAAGTTCCCGATGAGGTTGACTGGAATGCCTGCCGGGAACGGTCCGATGTTGTAGTAGATCTCATCGTCATCCGGAGTGGAAGTATCCTGGAGTTCGGCCATCATGGATGAAGCCACACTCCGGTCTGCTGCCTTTTTCTTTCCGAAAACGGAAGCAACCATGCGATCAAACCAGTTCGCTTTGGACTCGAACGGTTTTGACAGATTCGACGGAATCCGCGGGCCCTTCGTCATCAGAGGATGACTTGCATAGGTGGTCGCAGCCTTGTCCTTCGCCACCGCGAGATCGAGCACCTCCTGGATTGCTTTCGGCAGATAGCTTTTCGGAAGCTTCAGATAAGAGTCCTCGGTGGTCACGTCCATTACTCCGTGGAGGGTGTCTCCCCACTGAGTGGTGTAAGACATCACCTGCTTGCCTGGAAAGCTTTGACCCGCAGAACGGGTTTCAGGCCAGAGGAGCTGATGAATCGAATCGTTGAAGGAATCCATTCGACCTTGAACCGTTCCGTGCCAGTCGAACTTCCCGAGAGAGTTGTTCTGGAGGAATGGAGCCGTCGACCAAACGCTGATCAGCGACGGTGGACGGACAAATCCGCGTCCCCCTGCTGGAACTGCGATCGTATCACTCACGAGACTGCTTCCGTCCGCGTTTGGATAGTTCACTTTGAAATCCCCGACGCTTCCCAGAGTCTTGTAGGTGGTGGAAGAGAAGTTGTCCCAGATGCTTCCCTTGATCGCGTTGGTTGCGACCGGGCTGCAAAGCTGAGTGTCCGTGAGAGTCACCGGAACCCGGAGGTCGGTGGAGAGATAGTTGTTCTTCAGGAAGTCAGGCTGAGACACGATCTTCTGCATCTCGTCCTTGAACTCGCTTGAATGGGTGTAATCCCAATATCCCTTCCAGCAAGTCATGTAGTTGTCTCCAGAGCAGCTGTCGTTGTTCCGGTTGAAGAAAGTGTAGGAGTTTTCAGGAAGCTTGCTCGAGTGGCAGGCTGCGCAGTTTGCTGCGAAAACCTTTTTACCGAGAGCGAGCTGCGGAGAGGATTCTTTCTGAAGGTAAGCCTTCCCGCCTGGAGCGGCAGCAAGAGAATCAGGCTTCGTTGACGCCGCGAAGAAGAGCGCGAGGTCCGGAGTCTGATTGGTCACGGCCTGCCAGTAAATGGAATTTGTCTTGGCCTTCTCGATCGGGAACGGAGTGATGTCCGGTCCACCGATGAGCGGAATGAAGTGTTTCGTCCATTCTTCACTGAAGAGACCGATGTTCACGTAAACGCGGTTGAGCGCGCCGAGCATCCCGACAGAGTCCGAACCGTCTTTGAGAACGCGGGGCGAACTCACGGTGTTGTTGGATGGATTGAAGAAGTGGCGAAGTGGAGAGGATCCGGAAAGTGTATGCTCCGGAAGTGAATCGAACTGAGCGTTGCCGAGTTCAGCGCCGGTGAGTTTTTCATGGTTTCCGAACTTCTGCATGACTGCAAGACGAGCGGGAATGTCATAGACCGCGTTCATCGTCCGCGGGTTCACGATCTGATCGGAAGAAACAAGAGAGGTATCCAGCGCACCCGGTCTGTCTACGTGAAGAAGCTGGTAAACAAAACTGTCCGAACGTTTTTTGTAGTTCCAGAAGAAGACACGATCGAACCAGAAGTACTGAGCTCCAACGTTCGAGGTCAGGTTCGACCAAGCCGGATTACCGAAGTCTTTTGGAGGATTGCTCGGGTTCGGTCCAACGTGACAGAATGCACAGGCCATCCCGACGCGATAAGGACGAACGAGCTGGGGATTGGAGTAATAAGCTTCATCGGTATAATAGCGGACTGGATCCCATTTGTCGGCTGCCTTCTGATCGAAGTCCGGGTTCGGGAACAAACGAAGACCCACGACTCCACTTGCGTAACCGTAAGAGGATCCCACCGGGAAATTAACTGCTTTTCCGCGATACTGGAGAGTGGTTCCACGGGCACCGATTTTCACGCCCGGATATTTCGTTTCACTTTCAAACGGGTCGGCCTGACAGCCTTTTCCCCGGCTTGGAAGCCAGAGACCAAAACGATCTTCACGAGGGGTATTGGTTTTCTCAAAACACGGCTCATTCACGAGTCCGAGTTCTTCCCAACGATTCGTGCGGGTGGCAGGAAGGCTTGGCTCATCGGATACGGTTTTAAGAAAATCAAGTGCGCCAAGAGTGGTCTTGTTCAGGTGGGACCAGAAACGATCGTTCCCGCCGGTCCACACGATCCAGTTATTGCGTCCGCGGGCCATGGTCGCAACTGCATCTTCTTTTGAAATTCCTGGAACATAAGTGTCCAATGTCTGTCTCAGCTTTTCCTGATTCGCAGGATTGGTGACTCCGTAGTCCATGTCATGGAAGAAGTCTTCGGAGGATCCATCTTTCAGGGTCTGCACCTGGGCATCGGTGAAGTCCCCCGCCTGATGAGCGATATAGGCTTCATCATACGCAGTGCTAAAAAATCCAAACGGTGCGCCTCGAGCGCTGGTGACCGTAAGAAGCAGGCCGACGCCTGCGAACAGATAAACTGGCTTCAGATTCATTTTTTTCATTGGATGACGATCTCCCCATGGCGCCGCTTTATTGACGCATTTCCCAAAAGTGATGGGCGGTCCGCAAAGGATACACTTTCGCCCTCCGCACTCGTCGGTGGAACCGTGGAAAAACTGGAGAGGATTGATTCAACTATTGGCTGGCAAAGGCTTTTTGCAGCTCAGTCAGGGTGAAGAGTGCGTGAAAACGAATCCCCTGCTTTTCGAAGATCTCGCGTCCGCCCGCTTCGCGGTCAACCAGAGAGAACACCGTGGTCGGCTGGTAACCTTCGGCATTCAGAATTTCGATCGCCTTCTGTGCGGAACCGCCGGTGGTGACCACGTCCTCCACTACGAGGAAGGTGTCGCCTTTTTTGAAGTTCTCCACACCCTCGATGAAGCGGGAGGTTCCGTGCTTCTTCGGTTCCTTGCGAATCATGGTCGCCGGTAGGTAAACATTTTTTGCATGAGCCGCGAGGGTTACTGCCATCACGATCGGATCAGCACCGAGTGTGAGCCCGCCTACCCCTTGGAACTGGAGCTTTTCTTTCTGCATCCACTCCACACAGAGTTTCCCCAAAAGATCCGCGCCCTTCGGATGAAGGATCGTCGGTTTGAGATCAATGTAGAAGCGACTCTTCAAACCCGAAGAAAGAGTGAAGTCTCCTTCACGGTATGATTTTTCCAGAATGAGTTTCAGCAGTTCGTCTCTCATGTTGCATTCCCTTCATTCAACCATTCGTTCAGATCGTGAAACACGCCGTCTTTGGAGATCTCATTGTAGATCTCGTGGAAAAGACCGTGATAAATGATTTCAGTCTTTTTCGGGTGACGGAGCTTCTTGAAGAAGGCCTCAGCCGCTTCCGTGCTCACAATCATGTCTTCGCCCGCAAGCTGGAACAGGATCCGGGTGTCGGATTTGAGCATGATCTCTGATTCCGTTTCCCGAAGTTCTTCCATCGCTTTTTTGAAACTGAGGTAGAAAGCAGGAGTCGCTTTGGTGTGATGAAGCTGGTCGCGCTTCATTGCGTTTACCACCGCTGCATCGTGAGTGAGTCGGAACGGATCAAGCCCCGTTTCCATCTGGAGCGATCCCCAGACGCGATAGAGCAAGCGAGCCGCCACGTCTTTCACCACCGGCACCTTTACCTTGAGATCAAGGGCAGGCGCGGAAAGAATATAGTTCCGTACATTGGAATGCGGACGACAGAGAATGGCACGCAGAGTGATGGTTCCACCCATGCTGTGTCCGAACCAGTCGATTTCAGTACCTTCCGGGAGTCTGGACTTCAAAGTTTCGTAAGCGAGAAGTGCATCGTCCACGTATTCGTCAAAACTGTCCACGTGACCACGCACGCCTTCACTTCTTCCATGACCTCTCAGGTCCGGTGCAAGAATCCAGTCGTACTGACCTTCCAGATAATGAGCGAAATGCTGATAACGTCCGCCGTGCTCGCCTTGTCCGTGAATCACGAGAAGCGCACGTTTTGGCGTCTTGTTCTTCTTTTTGAACCAGTTAAAAAAGAGCCCGTGCTCCCCGTCGGTGGACTGAAGGACTTCGGTGTCGAATTCAAAAGATGGCGGTAACTTTGGAAATCCCTGAGGAATGATCATGCAATGTAACTTTCAATGGCTTTCTTGGCGTCGTCTTTGAGATTGGTGAAGCGGAAAGAGAATCCACGACCGTCTTCGAGAAGGCGGACGATCACGCCTTCGGCCACAAAGGCCTTCAAGCCCGAGTTTTGCGGAGGCGTCACGTTCAACTGGATTTTTGCACCCACATCGCCCGGATTTCCATCGGCAAGCACCTGCATCCCGCCGACACTGATGTCACGGCAGATCCCGGTGATGATTTCTTTCTGATTGGTGAGAAAAATTTGTGCGACGAGCGGTCGGCGCGGAGCAACCCGGCGATCGGAACGATCGTCCTTCACTTTCGCGACGGCTACAGGAGCCGGAGTCGCTGACTGAACGGGACCTGCTATCTTCAACTCCGGAATATCAGTGAGAAGCTTCCATTCGGTGAACTTTTCCTGCCAGACATAAGCGTCAGCTGCGAGCTGGCCTGCTTGAGCAAGGCGAAGGACTTCAGAAGTTCCGTAAGGACCGGTCTGAGTTTCGTTCTGGAACAAAAACCATTTGGTCTCCTGCACCACCGGTGGTGGTGGTGGCGTGACCTTCGGCATCGGTTTCGGAGCAACGGATTGATAGGACGTGAAGACCGGGTGATCGGACAGTCTCACCCACTTGCTCTCCTGTTCGCGATAGACGAAGTCCACCCAGGCAATTTCCTTGCTCTGCAACTTCTGATAGATCTCAGATGCCTTGAAAGGGCCGACGTAAGACTCGCCCTCTGCGAGATAAAAATTCGCCTGATCATCTTTGAATTGCATCGTATTCGTATTTTCCATTACTTGCTCCCACCGTTGTACGCAAACGGATACTTGATCGTAACCGGAACTCCGCCCGCTGGCTGCGGGAACTGGATTCGGCCGAGAATCGAGAGAACGCAACGTTCAACCGACGGGCTTCCGAGAGAACTCGAAGCAACCGCAAGCTGGGATGCGCGTCCGGATCCACCGATCACAAACGCGGTGACTACTTTACCTGCGAGTGTCGGGTGTCCGGTGTTCAATTCTTTTTCATAGCAGTAGCGGAACTCATCGCGATGAGCACGGATCGCAGCTTCGATCGCGTCGCGGTCGATTGATCCGACCACCACGGTTTCATCACCACCACCCACATTCAGTTCCACGCGGGTTTTTCCACCGACGATTCCAGCACCGGTACCTTCAGCCCCGAGACCGGTTCCTACTTTTCCGCCGCCGCGACCATGATTGGATTCGCCGCCGAGAAGCGTGTCTGCGTTTCCACCGCCGCCCTTGCCTTTACCGGAAAGAGCGAGCCCGCCGTTCCCCTGAGTGGAGAAGCCCGCGAAGCCTGCGAGTTTGGATCCGGATTTTCCGAGTTTCTGTCCGGAGCCTCCGAGGATGTCTAGAATCTTGCTCGTCTCGCCTTTCAGCATCTGAACGTTTCCGTTGTCAGCGCTCTGGGAGATCGTTCCGCCAGCGTTCTTTCCAACCGTTGGAGAAGGACGTTTGGCTGCAGTCTGGGCTTTTGCATTAGCCTGTGCGTTTTTCTCACCCCGGGATCCAGCTGCACCTTTTGCTTTCGCACCCGCCCCGCCTTTGGCCTGGGACTGAGCAGACTGATGTTTACCGGGTTGAGACGACTTCACCTGAGCCTTTTTATCCTGCTTCGGTTTCGTGAAATCGACTGTCGCATTCTTCTGCGGCTTAACTTCAGGAATCTTTTCTTCCGGTTTTTTCTCAACCGGTTTTGGTGGTTCCGGGCGCTTCACCGAGTATTTTTCCGGGTGATAGAGAATGGTTGCAATCGGTTCGGTTGGAGGCGGAGCCTCGGTCGGAGTGATGTCCATGCGGGAAACTCCGAAAAGAATCAGGAATGTCACCGCAAGCGAAGTCATGAGGGTCTTGCCCAGAAACGGATCGGTGATGATCGCTCTCTGCTTTTTCAGCTCCGGTGGAGAAACAGTCTGATTCACGTAAAACGACAGGGCTCCAATTTCGATCTTGGCGAAATCATTCACCCCGAGAGCAACCGATGGTCTTCCAAGTCCTTCAACTGAATGAAGCTCACCATTCAAATAAAGAACACCCTTCATCTTCTTGTCGAAGAAGATCGTCCACTGTGCACCTGTTTTCTGGATAAAACGAAGGGAGTCAGTGCTGGTCAGGACCGGTGGAATCAGGAAATCATCGTCTTTGCGCCCACCCAGGCGGACTTCGGATTCTTTCACGAAGTGTTTCACGTTCAGGATGATGCTACTCCAGGAGCACACGACTTCGAGTGCCTCTTTCGCACCCGGGCGATAATCAAAAATAGGGACGACGTCTTTTGCGTCGATGAGAAGAAGGGCGCGATCAGAAAGGCGTTCACCCTTCATCGGTTTCTGGAAACCAAAACGGATGATGGCTTCACCCACCTGGATCAGATCACCGGCCTTGATCGGTTCGTTGATGGCTTTTTTTCCATTCACCATCACGCCCGTCGGACTCGCGAGATCGACAATGCGAGCCTGCGACTGGCCTTCGGTTGCGCCAAAAACGATTTCAACGAAGGCATGAATCGGAGCGATCCGGCTGCCTTTCAATTTGATGTCGGCCGATTCGATCGAACCGATCACGATCCGATCCTTGCGGACGAGAAGCGTCTGTTTCGAGCCCTTCTGATCCACTTCGAAGGAAGCTTTGAACTCGGAACTCAGGTCTTTGGTGATTTCAGTCTGGTTCATACAGTCATCCCTCTCTAGTTACTCTGAATCGAGTCACGGAGCATTTCACGACGGAAGTTGGTCCGGCGTTTGGTCAAAGTGTCAAAACGTTCCTGATTGCGGTTCTGAAAATAAAACTCACCCGGAGCCTTCAGCTCCCCTTCGAGGCTCAAGCCTTCGAAGTCGAGTGTCTGGTTTTCCTTGTAGATGATCTTCTTCTTACCCGGAGCGGGAGCGTTAGCTGCCGGCGCACCGGCGGTCTGGGCCATCGCCGCAGTTCCGGCCAGAATTCCTGCCAAAAGGAACAAGATAGTCGTCTTCATCACTGACACCTCAATTTCAAACGGTTCACGGAAATGCGTTCGAAGCCTTCCAGGGTCTTCTCATTCATTTCGTTCAAGTCACTCAGGCACTGAGCCCCGCCGACCTGACTGGCTTCATAGAATTTTTTCACGAAACGCTTCTTGCTCGCGCCTTGGCTTTCGGCTTTTTCAAACTCTTCTTTCGCTTCCGTAACCCGACCAAGGCCGAGGTTAGAAACAGCGAGTCCGTCGTGCAGATCTGCGATATCGACCTTTTTCACCACCTGCTCGAAGTATTCGTTCGCAAGCGGGAAGAGACGGTAGTAGTTGAAGAAGTGCCCCAGATTGAAGAGCGCTGCTGAATTGTCTGATTCTTCTCTCAAGGCTTTTTTCCAGAGCGCGACTGCTTCGTTCGCGGCAAACCAGTTTTCAAAGCCCATGTCGCTCACTTGAACAACAGCGAGATTGTTAATCGCATCTGCCACCCGTGTCTTCAGGGCGAAGGCGCGCTCGTAAGCAACTCGGGCCAGTCCTGGTTTTTTGGTACCCCAGAGAAGGTTTCCGTAATCAATCCATGAGAGCGCATCATCCTGGTTTGCAAGAAGCTTGTCCCGGACGCTCTTCAGCGCCCCTTCCAAACCTTGCACTCCACCATCCGGACTCATTCCGATGAGTTTCACACCCAGACGCGCACCTTGTGCACGTTGATACCCCAGATTTCCATCGTCCACGAGACGGTCCTGAATTACGAGAAGTGCCGGGGAAAGAATCTGCTCCTTCAAAGCGAGTTCGTAAGCCGCTTTCGAGCGGTCAACGGCTTGCTTCTTCAGGGTTTGAGCCACTGGTTGAAGCGTCTCGCGCAACTGATCAGTCGCTGCCGGATCCTTCAAAACCTGTTCCACTTCATTCGACAGAGCAAGAGAAAGGTCACCCAGACGTTCGGTTGCGGCAATTCCCCACGGTCCACCGAGTTCAAGTGCTTTTTGATAAGCGGCTGAAACCGGCTTCAATTCACTCACGCGTGTAGTGAAGGCCTTGAGCAACTTGTCTTGCGGGAAGGCAAGCGGCTGGTTCTTCATTTCCTTTTCCATGATCTGAGCGAGACGGAACTGGGCGTAAGCGATGTAATTGGATTTGGAAGAAGGACCTTTTTTGATCTGAACGATCTGGTTGAAGTGATCCTTCGCCTTCTTCATCTCACTGGCATGAAGTGCGTAGTTCGCGATCATGGAACCGCACTCGGCTTTGAGTGAACTGTTCCGGTTGAAACAAGTCTGCCATTCCTTTTCGGCGGCGCCATCGTCGTGCTGATCGGCAGCGACATACGCAGAGAGACGATCGATCTTCGCCTTCTCTTCATCGTTTGGAGCAAGCTTGAGTGCTTCTTTGTAAACTTCACGCGCTTTTTCGCGATTCAATCCACCGTCGAAAAGAGCAGCAGCCGTGAGTTCGCTTGAAAGGTCCTTTTGCATGCGTCCGATCGCGAGAAAAAGCTCTGCTGAATCATTGAAGAGACCGCGAATGAAGAACTGGGTCGCATTGCTCTTCACGGTGCTTTCGATGAGTTTGCTGTTCGGCGACTTCGCCTTCCACTCCTTCATCACCCGGAGCACGTCGGCAGATTTTCCCGCCTGGGCATAAGCATTCAAAGCACCGAGATAAGCACTTTCGGCTTCTTTATCGGTTTTGGCACCCTTTGCAAATTTTTCGTAACCAGCTGCAGCTGCAGCATAGTTCTTCCCTTGCTCGAGGGAAGAAATTTCGCTGACTTCAAGCTTGCGTTTGGAAGACTCGAGATCCTGAGAGAGATCCCCTTTTGCTTTTTTGTCCTGAGCCAGGAGAGAGGATGACTTCGAGAGCGCGTCGACTGTTTTTCCAGATGGATCAAGCTGCAACCACAAGCGGGCTGCGAGCAACCCCTGCGGAGAACTCGGCGCTTCTTTCGCCAGACTTGCAGCCCGTGCAATCGCCTGAGTTTTCTCTGCAGGATAAGCCGCAAGAATCTGAGCCGAGCGAAGACGCGCCTCGCGGGATTCGGTGGAATCCGGAATTGCCTGCTGCATGAGATCGGATGCGTTCACGAAATCGGTTTCGAGTTCTGAAGGCGCATCACCCGGCTTCTCGCCTTCTTTTGCACGCTTCTTCAATTCGGAAGCAAGACTACCCACCCAGAGCTGGGCTGCTTCTTTGGTGAACTTCGGGTCCTTTTCCTGAATGATCTTCTTATAAAGTTCAGCCGCCTGACCGGTTTCACCGAGTTCACGCTTCACTTCAGCAAGGTACATGCGGACTTCGTTGCGTTCAGCACGGGTCCCCTCGTTTACGGGGAGAAACTTGTCGAGATAGAGGGCATAAAACTGGTCTGCAACCTTGAGATACTTTTTGGAACCATCCTGATCGGAAATCCGGCGATAACGCTCGTGATTGTTCACGGCTGTCGTCCGGACCTGCTTCTTCAGGTTTGAAACTGCGAGCTGGGTTTCCGGATTCGTCGATTTTGGAAGTTGAATGTCAGAGAGACGATTGTAAGCCGAAGAAAACTGTTCTTTCAGGAGGTCGAGGTCAATGAGCTTGGTCTGAACCCGGAAGGAACTTTCATCCTGCTGGCCAAGTCCGAGAAGAGCGGCGTACACCTTCTTCGCCGAATCCAGCTGACCGGTCCGTTCGTATTCTTTTCCGAGCTTTTCATACAACTTGACGAGATGCTCGTTTCCCTCCGCGTTTTCACGGAAGTAGTCGAGAGCTTCATCCACGTGCCCATATTCTGCGTAATAAACGGCGAGATCCCGAAGTGCTTCTTCGCCGATATTGACTAGATTATGACCACTGTTTGATTTTGCGATACCAATCGATTTCCGTATCGTCGTAACCGCATCCGCACTTCTGCGCTGACGGTAGTAACACCAGGCGAGCTTGTGATAGATCCGCGCCTGCTGGGCCGGATCTTTTGTCGTCTTCACCGCTTGCTCATAAAGCTTCTGAGCTTCAAGGTAGTTTCCGCTCTGGAATGCTTCATCCGCAACCGCTCTTACACCTTCAGAAGCATACTGGGAGTTCGGGAACTCTTTTGCGAGCTTCTTATAATACTGGGAGGACTTCTTGGAATCTCCGAGTTCCCCGTAGTTATAACCGAGGAAGTAATAGACCTGATCGAGTTTCGAGTGATCGACATTGAGGGAAAGAATCTGCTCCGCAGCGCCGATCCCGTTTCTCAAGTCATCGACCGAACGTCCACGCTCGAGACGGGCACCCCCATTATGAGTAAGTGCCTTTTCCTGCAGGCGTCCTTCGAGCAAAAAATCCGCGCGATACGCTTCGAGATAAAGCTCCGCGAGGCGAAGATACAACTCCGCATGACGGTTCTCGGCCGATCGAAGACTGAGCGCCGTCTTCACGGTGCTGATTTCTTCCCGGCGGATCGCATCCACCTGTTTCTCTTTTGAAGTCTGCACGCTCGCATAATCCTGCGAGGTCAGAGCAGCAAACGAAGCATTCACCCCACCGAGAGTGAGGGTGAAAACCACGAGACCCAGACGGAATGGACGAAATTTCTCAGACATCATTTTGCTGGCTCCGCACCGGCTTTCGCGCATTCACTCGTGAGAGCAAAGACATAATCGCCGATCTCATCGTTCCAAAACTCACCATTAAAGGTCCAGAGGTACTGATCGTTTCTGCGCACCGGGATCCGGTTCCCGCGGGTACGCTCCGAGGCGTTCGCCGCTTCCGGCTCCATCAACTTCTGTTTCTGATGGGCAAGAATGTCGATTTTCATGAACTGCATCTTCTCAAGGTCCTGGATCAGGATCTGGTGGTAATCCACCATCGAGTTCCGAATGAAGATCCCGCCCAGCAACTGGATGGTACGAACCCGCCAGTCGAGCACCACATTCAAAAAGCCCGGGAATCCCGCATTCGGGCCCGTTCTCACTTCAGGGTGAGCGGCATCCAGACGCTGAACCGCAAGTTTTTCAGCCACGACGCGATCTTCGGAAAGCGCAAGCGCTTCAAAAGTCGGAGAACGCACGAAGCGGTTCAAAAACCGGTGCATCATGCGATCCGAGCGAAGTTTGTCAGAAAGGGCCTGTCTTCCCAGCTGATAGTAAGGTCTTGCGTCGGTTGGATTCTTCTCCACGAACGCCTTCACATCACGCGCAAGACTTCCGAGTCTGCGGTTGAAGTCTTCGATGATTCTTCCCGCGTCGTCGTAAAGACAAAGCGAGAGATAACTTTGAGCCATGAGCACATCGACTTCGGAGTTAAACGCAAACTGGAGCGCTGGACTCTTGTAAGAAACGAGCTCACCCAAGGTGCGGTTATACTCTTCCCGTGCGTAACTGTTCCACGCATGTTCGAACAGGGTGTCCGTCCAGACGAAAGTTGATTTTGCGATCTGATCGTATTTCTGATCGGCGCCTTCGAAATCTCCGGATTCATAGAGAATCCGCGCCTGACCCGCAATACAACGCGCTTTCAGATCTTTCGCCGCTTCTTTTTTCAGCTTGTACCAGCGGTCATTCAGAGCGCTCGGTTGATGCTTCATCAGCTCTTCTTCGAGATCGGAATCCACATCGATGCGCTGATCAGCGGTCTTCGCACAGGTTTCGAAGTCACGAAGTGCTTCTTTTTCCTGATTCTGAAGGGCTTCAGCAGTGGCACGCATCTGGAGCCCAACCGGATAAAGCGGGCTTCCGCGTTGAATCTGAGCTGAAGCCGAAACCACGCCCGGATAATCGGCGCGAATCAGCTTTTCCTTCGTCGCTGCGAGGTAATAAACGTTTCTTGCGTACGGAGAGTAATCGTCCGCGCGAGTGTACTTCAGGAGCGCCTTCCGCATGAAGTCCGAACCCGTGCGCTCCATGAAAAGAGGCGCAAGCTCGAGAACCTTGCGGGATGCGTTTCTGTCCTGAAACTGAATCGTGCGAATGAAGAAATAGACTGCAGACTGATCAAGACCGGCGCGAACCAGACTCTCCGTCACCCAGTAATAAGCGAGTGCCTTGTCTGAAGCGGAGGAAGAATGGTTTGCATCATTGAATGCGAGACGAGCAGCTGAGAAGTACTGGCCGGAATCAAAAGCACTCTTCACGTCTTGAAAAGCAGCAAAGGCGCTTCCTTCAAAACAGAGACCGAGCCCCAGAATTGCAAGTCCGTTTGCAATTCTTCTCTTCATAACTGGTACCCCAGACCGAGACTGAATGTGAAATTCGAGAAGATGCTCTTGTCAGCCGGAGCACCCGGCGCTCCGCCGTAGGAAGGCGCACTGTAGAAGTGCCCGAGGAAATCGAGACGCACTTTCCAACGTTCATCCAAGTGGAACATCTGGCCGGTTCCGAGATAGATGGCAAAAAGGTTTTCCTTGGTCCAGGTTGGGCCTGCGACTGGATCATCGATCGTCTTTGGACCGACCTGAGTGATCAACTCCCCTGCTCCGAGAGAGAAATACCAGTCAAAGTAGAGAATGGAATTGAAGACGTTGATCTTTGCGTACCAGGGAGCCCAGTTGAAGAGAATCCCGAAGTTGGAAGTCACTTCACGAATATAAGGAGACTTGTTCACGCCGCCGCTGTCGATCGACTGGCTGAGGGCATTGTAGGCACCGTTGGTTTTATTGAAGCGATCGGAATAGAAAGCTTCGACTCCGAAGTCTTCGTTGAACCACACCGCAAGGCGCGGTTGCACCTGATAAACGGTGCGGTACGTGTCACCGAGAGAGAGTCCGCCCATCGCGAAGAGCTCAACCCCTTCTTTGCGATAACGTCTGTTTTGCAGGACATAGATCTTTTTATCAGGATCCAACCAGCTGAAATTGTAATCATTCTCATCAGATGCGAAAGACGACGATACATCGATGAACACCGACAGCAGAAGAAGTGCAAATACACTTCCGATTTTTTTTCTCATTCTCTTTATCTTCCCATCCTTGGTTGGAATGAATTTGAATTTTGTAAAACGACCTACTTCTTGCGGTCGACCATTTCCTTGAGTTCTTTACCCACTTTGAAGAAAGGTACGCGTTTTGGCTCAACTTTTACCAATTCGCCCGTCTTCGGATTGCGTCCTTCGTAAGCACCGTAAACACGGTTTACGAAAGAACCGAAACCGCGAATTTCGATGCGGTCATCTTTTTTAAGTGTGTCCGACATCATGTCGAAAACGAGATTCACAACTGTTTCCGCCTGGCGGTTTTGAAGATTTACTTTTTGCGCGATGATATTGATCAAGTCTGCTTTGGTCATGTGGGAGAGCTCCTATCTCTGGTACTTTCAGGATAAGGCCGGGCCATTGAGATTGGCAAGGAAATCAAGAGGATATCCTGTTTTCAGTGGAGCTTTTGGCGTCGCGAAATCTGACGGTGCAACTCTCGACGAGGTCAGCTTTGCTTGACGTCGATGATGCCTGGAATTTTCCAGAGCTCGAGGAGGAGCTTCGAATGGTCACGCGTTCTTCCGAGATAAACCAGTCTCACTTCCGGAAGAGTGCTACTCAGATTTTCTTTATAATCTTCGAGTGACAATTCATTGCCACTCAAGAGACCTTCGAGAGCAGCTCTGGTGATTTCATCAGTTTTCTCACGGAGATGAAGGGTAATCTTAAAGAGTCGCTTGCGTTCGAGGAAGCGGTTTTCAAACAGAGTGACGGTCACGAGAACGATGACCATGATTACAGACACAGCAAGAGACACTTCGAGCTGTCCGAGTCCGATCCAAACTCCGATTGCCGCAACAAGCCAGATGCTGGCCGCGGTCGTGAGTCCCATGACGTATTCTTTGGACTGAAGGATCGCTCCCCCACCCAGGAACCCGATCCCTGAAACGATCTGAGCTGCAATCCGGGTTGGATCCCCGGAATCCATCCCATCCTGTTTCCCCGCATAAGCCACTAAGATAGAGGTACAGGTGAAAAGCATGGAGCCCACACAGATGAGCATGTTCGTCTTGATTCCGGCGGACTTGTTTTTAAGTTCCCGCTCCAGGCCGATCAGACCGCCGCAAAACAACGCGACGATGAGCTTCGGGCCCAAATATTGAATCCACTCTGCGAAACCAATTGAATAACTCGGGGGTAAGGTCATATCCTTGATATTGAACTAAATATTTACAGTTTTGTGAATTGGAATCGAAAGGATCCGCATTTATCATGTCAATTTTTCAAGGCAACTGCGTCGAATTAAAACCACTTGAGGTGAAAGGGAACTCCAAAGATTTTTTCGAGCTTTCCATCAACCTGAAAAACGAATCCGTAAACAAGTTCAACGCTGAGACTCTGGGCGAACTCAAGACGGCTGTCTCAAAAATCCCCGCAGGCTTGAAAGGGCTCCTCGTCTCCAGCGGCAAGGACACCTTCCTCGCGGGTGCGGACATCACCGAGTTCCTCGAGCACTTCAAGCGTCCCGAGTCCGAACTCAAAACCTGGATCGGCGAAACACAAAAACTTTTCTCCCAGATCGAAGATCTGAACGCACCCACCGTTTGCATCCTGTCCGGTTTTGCCTTGGGTGGCGGACTTGAATTCGCCCTCACCTGCGATTACCGGATTGCAACTCCGGGAACGAAGATCGGTCTTCCGGAATGCAGCCTCGGCATCATTCCAGGATGGGGCGGAACAGTCCGTCTTCCCCGCTTGATCGGAATGGATCCAGCTCTCGAGTGGATCACGAGCGGAAAAGTGAACGATGTTAACGAAGCATTCAAACTCGGCGTGGTTGACGCCATCGTGGCGCCTGCCGATCTCCGCACTGCCGGAATCGATTTGCTTTCCAAACTTTCGGAAGGTTCCCTTGGATGGAAACACCGCAAGGAAGAGAAGAAGGGCAAGATCCCTCTCAGCACACTCGAAAAAACCATGGGCTTCAATATCCTGAAAGGCGGCGTGATGGCTGTCGCAGGAACGAACTACCCTGCTCCGTTTGCTGCGATCGAAGCGGTTGAAAAATCCCAGAACGGGACCCGTGATGAAGCAATGGACAGTGAAGCCACTCAATTCGCAAAAGTCTCGAAGACCACTCAGGCACAAGCCCTGGTTGGAAACTTCCTCGCCGATCAGGCAGTGAAGAAAAAAGCGAAAGCTGCAAAGGCACAAGCGCAAGAAATCAAACAGGCTGCGGTTCTGGGCGCCGGCATCATGGGCGGCGGAATCGCTTACCAGAGTGCTGTGAGCAAAGTGCCGATCTTCCTGAAGGACATCCGCCAGGAAGCGCTTCAACATGGAATGAAGGAAGCTGCAGGCCTCCTCGACAAACAAGTTCAGCGTGGAAAAGCGACTGCACTCTCCATGGCAGACACCCTCTCCCGCATCACTCCGACCTTGAAGCAGGACGACCTTAAAGCAGCGAACTACGTGATCGAAGCAGTGACTGAGAATGAGAAAGTGAAGATCGCGGTTCTGAAAGAGATGGAAGACACCCTCTCTCCAGACAGCATCCTCGTTTCCAATACGTCCACGATCTCCATCACCGGTCTTGCAAACAATTTGAAGCGTCCGGAAAAATTCTGCGGAATGCACTTCTTCAACCCGGTTCCAAAAATGCCGCTGGTTGAAATCATCCGTGGAGCAAAAACTTCACCGGAGACCATTGCAACCGCAGTGACCTACGCAACTGCGATGGGAAAAACCGCGATCGTCGTGAACGACTGCCCGGGCTTCCTCGTGAACCGCGTGCTCTTCGCTTACTTCACGGCATTCAACCAGCTCGTGAAAGAAGGCGTTGATTTCGTCCGCATCGACAAGGTGATGGAAAAATGGGGCTGGCCGATGGGTCCTGCTTATCTCCTCGACGTGGTCGGTGTTGATACCGCAAACCACGCAAGCGAAGTGATGGCAAAAGGATTCCCGGACCGCATGCCACTTCATGCTGACTACAGTGTTGCCCTCCTCTATAAGGCGAATCGCTTCGGCCAGAAAAACGGAAAAGGCTTCTACACCTTCTCCATCGATGCAAAAGGCAAACCGAAAAAAGAAGTGAACCCGGAGATCTATGCAGTTCTCGGCCAGGATCAATCCAAGCTGAACACGACGATCACCGATCAGGAAATCATCGACCGCCTGATGCTTCCATTCATCTTCGAAAGTTCCCGCTGCCTGAGCGAGAAAATCGTCGACCACTCTTACGAGCTTGATCTCGCGATGCTGACCGGTCTCGGCTTCCCTCCTTTCAGAGGTGGACCAATGAGATACGCGCAAGCTGTCGGAGCGAACACACTCAAGGAAAAAGGAAATACATACTTCAAGCAATTCGGACCACTCTACGAAGTGACTCCGGCAATCGAGGAGGTTTTAAAACATGTCTGATCTCAAACCACGTGACGTCGTAATCGTCGATGCAGTCCGCACTCCGATGGGCCGCTCAAAAGGCGGAGCCTTCCGCAACGTGCGTGCGGAAGAACTTTCCGCCCACCTGATGACTGCACTTCTGGATCGGAACCCGAATGTTGATCCAGCTGAAATTGCAGACATCATCTGGGCCTGCGTCCAACAAACGCTGGAACAAGCCTTCAACGTCGGCCGCAATGCCCAGCTTCTGACTCGCATTCCGTTTTCAGTGAGCGCTCAAACAACGAACCGCCTCTGCGGATCGTCCATGACTTCACTTCACACGGCTGCGATGAGCATCATGGCAGGCTACGGCGACATCTTCCTTGTCGGCGGCGTCGAGCACATGGGACACGTTCCGATGACCTTCAATGTTGACTTCAACCCGAAGGTGAACAAATCCATCTCCAAAGGTGCCGGCAACATGGGCCTGACTGCGGAACTCCTTGCTAAAATGCACGGAATCACCCGCGAGCAACAGGACCGCTTCGCTCTCAATTCCCACCTGAACGCGGCGAAAGCAACCAAAGAAGGACGCTTCAAAAACGAAATCGTTCCAACACAAGGCCATGATGAAAAAGGCTTCGTGAAGCTATACGACTTCGATGAAGTGATTCGCGCGGAATCCACTTTCGAGTCCCTCGCTGCCCTGAAACCGGTCTTCGATCCAAGAGGCGGAACCGTTACTGCAGGGAACTCATCCGCAATCTCCGACGGCGCATCTGCCCTTCTCGTGATGTCTGCCGAGCGTGCAAAATCACTGGGCTTGAAACCACTCGTGAAAGTGGTCTCCATGGCCTCAGCCGGTTGCGATCCATCCATCATGGGCTTCGGCCCGGTTCCAGCGGTTCAGAAATGTCTCAAGCGCACGAATATAACCCTGAAAGACGTCGATCTCTTCGAATTGAACGAAGCGTTCGCGGCTCAGAGTCTTCCGGTCGCGAAGGAACTCGGACTCATTGATCATCTGGACACCAAAGTAAACTTGAACGGCGGCGCGATCGCTCTCGGGCATCCACTCGGATGCTCCGGTTCCCGCATCACCGGCACTCTCATTCACCTGATGAAGGCGAAAAAAGTGCGTCTCGGTATTTCCACCATGTGCATTGGACTGGGTCAGGGAGTAGCGACCCTTCTCGAAAACGTTGATTAAGAAAGGCTGACGAAATGAAAAAATACAGTTTTGTATTACCACTTTTAACCCTGATCTCCACTCCCGCCCTCGCTGATGGCTTTTACAAGTACAAAGGCGGCGAAACCTGCGTTCTGAAAAAGTTCGCGAACAAAGTCTGGTCCGAAGCGGATGCCAGCGGAATCGAAGGATCGGCCTTTCCGATCCAGCTTTCCCGCGCGAATCCAAACGCTGCGGTTTTTGCAGTGAAGGGCACCACCTACGGAACCAGAAAAGACTGTCTGGAAGAAACCGATGCACCCGCAGGAGCGGTTGCGACGACTGGAGCCAACAAGGCGGCACGCAAGATGTTCGTTGAAGGACGTTTGTCTTTCCTCGTGATGGGCGGCGGCGCAAGCACGGTCACCAGCAATGGCGCCACCTTTACCACTCAGAAATACAGCCCAAGCGTCGAGCTTTCCGGACGCTTCGGTTACCCGGTTTCCTGGTGGACACCGAGAGATAATCTCTTTGGAGAAGTGGGTTATTTTTCAGGTTCCCAAAACTCAACCCTCAACACCACCGTTACTGGAGCCAACAGCGAAAAAACTCTGAGCATCGACATCGGTTATCAGCATTATTTCGACATGCGCGGAAAGTTCACTCCATTCGCAAGCTTTGCATTCGGATGGGATCACCTCTCTGGCACCACAGCCTTCACCAGTCCTACCGGTAGTTCAACTGGCGGGTACACTTATTCCGCATCCGGGATCGGCGAATACATCGAGGCTGGAACACTGTATACTCTGAACCAGAAATGGCAGCTGAATGGAAGCTTGAGCTATCATCTCATGAGCTTTTCGCCCACTGTCTCTGACAGCAATGTCCAAGCGATTGTTCCAATCGGATCAGCCGCTCCGCTTCCGGTCAGTCACAACAACCTGGGCATCAACCTCGGTGTTCGTTACACGCTCTAGAAAAAATAACTCAAACCTAAAGGTCTGAAAATCAGCTGGGATGATCCACCCGAGATCATCCCGGCTGAAGGCCTGAATGAAAACGCTCCGCCAATCGGGATCCTCTTCCCCACCAGAAAAGCAACACCTGTCCCACCTGGATTATCACTTCCATCGGTGACATCCGAAGATCCGGAACGAATCCCAATTCCAAGTTCGATAAAGAAATCATCATTCAATCCCGTGCCACCCAGATTCGCGGTGACACCGGCGACGATCATCGTGCTTTTGGTGGAGCCACCTTTGTAAGACAGCTTCTGATACGTGAGCTCTCCGCCGATCTGAAGCCAGGAAATTTTTGGAAGCGGAACATAGTTGAATCCAGGGCCGAGATCGTACTGGGAAGAACCCGATCCAATCCCGAGAAAGCCCGTGTTGATATAAACTTCATTGCGTCCGGAAGTGTATCCACCGCCCTTGGTCGCCTGGGCGAAGGCCTGGGTTCCGGTGCCGAGAAGGAAAAGCGTGAGAACAGGAAGAAGTCGCTTCATGTTTTCATTCTCTCACAGCCTTCAGCCATTCATCAAGTTTCGCCACCCATGGCATCTTCCGGTCATCCCTCCGGTGAAAGAGGAAGATCTTTTGTTTCGTTGCAGAATCCGAAAGCAGGGAACGGACCTGCACCTGATCGGTATGAATCCCCCATGCTTCGGGAATGATCGCCCAGCCGAATCCGTGCTTCACGAGTTCGACCACACTGAACCAGTCCTCCACCACCCGGGAGACGGTGAGGTCGGAAAAAAGCCATCCCTGGCGCGCAATATAGTCATCGAGATAGGCATGATGATTTCCATAAACCACCAC
>OUNO010000124.1_pt2 | contig 74078 bp, 74 predicted proteins | sample 1779811 | NCBI WGS metagenome assembly OUNO01 (sample SAMEA3914804, study PRJEB12502) | metagenome | biome: forest; material: soil | place: Canada | collected 2010-06-25 | depth 0.3 m
GCGCCCGTAGCTCAGTGGTCAACGGTTCTCTTCGGGGAGCCAAAGAGCAGCGGTCTTTCAAGCCGCAGGCCGCGGGTTCGATTCCCGCCGGGCGCATTCTCCGGGGCACTCGCGAGCCGGCCGGCTGATGCTCGCGGCGCCGCCTGATCGCAGTTCGCCAGGCCGACATCACTCGTGTCAGTCGCTGCTCACCGGCTGACATTTTGCCCGTTCGTCACGCGAATGTTTGCTCGTGTCAATCCTCGCCTCGCCGGTTGACATTCTGCGTAAAACCTGATTTATATGTCTGAACGGATGTGATCTCGTCGCTCCGCGCAGAGCGGAGGCAGGGCGAGAGGGGAACGCGGAAAGGGATTGGACGGTCGGGAACAATGTGTAATGGGTCAAGCATGATGCGAGACCACCGGGTGCAGAAGCGCCGTGGCGCCGGATGTCCCAGATCCAGGGGGTTCGACGCGCTATTGGCGGGCGTATCTGTTTGGCCGAACTTCCACTTCGGTGTTGTCCAAAGTGGCCAAAGGTCTTTCACCGGGATGACATCCTGGGACGCGGGAAAGGGGGCGGGATCACGATGGAGATGAGAGTGTTCAGCTGCCATGAGCGGCGCATGCTGCGCGGCGTGCACGGCCGCTGGCCCTACCGGCGTTCACACTCCCGCCACGACCACCACTGGCTCGTCCGTGTCCAGCCGAGGACCGTCGTGTGCACGAGCATGCGGGTCCATTCCGTGACCGGGCTGCGGGCCTACAGCCGCCGGCCCTAGTCCTTCTCGAGGGGAGCCTCCGGCGGCGCCGGGGCCGCGCCTATCCCTGCAGGCCCGATAGCGATGTCGGGTGGGCCTGCGGGGATGCGCCGCCGCCGTCGACGCGCCGAGCCTGTTCGGCAACGGCATCGATGATCGCGGGCCAGACGGCCCGTGGCAGGTCGTGGCCCATGCCCTCGATCGGCATGAGCCGGGCGCCGCGGATGGCCCTGACGGTCGCCCGACCGCCCGAGGGCGCGACGAGTCGATCGCGGGTGCCGTGAATCACGAGGGTCGGCTTTGCGATCCGGCGCACTTCGGCCGTGCGATCGCCCGCGGCGATGATCGCAGCGAGCTGGCGCCCCGGGCCGTCGGGATCGTGGTCGCGCTCGAAGCTCGTCGCGGCGAGCTCGCGGATGTCCTCGACGTCGCGCGGAAGCCCGGGGGAGCCGATGGCGGCGAACAGCCGCTCCATGTGCTCGACGTAGGACTCGCGGTCGGTGGGGGCGCGCCGCAGGAAGGCCGAGTAGACGCGCAACGATGGCTGACCGCTGCGCCGGCTGCCCGTGTTGGACATGATCGACACGAGCGAGCGAACGGCTCGGGGATGGCGCGCCGTCAGCGTCTGGGCAATCATGCCGCCCATCGAAGCGCCGATTACGTGGGCGGGCTCGAGGCTCAGGGCACGAAGCAGCGCCGCGGCGTCGTCGGCCATGTCGGCGAGCCGGTAGTGCGCCGCGCGCCTGGAGCGAAGCAGCAGCTGGGGGATCGTGGGAGGGCGTCCGGACAGGTGGGTCGAGCGGCCGATGTCGCGATTGTCGAAGCGCACGACATACAGGCCGCGACCGGCCAGCTCGAGGCAGAAGTCCTCGTGCCACGCGATCATCTGCGTGCCGAGGCCCATGATCAGGAGCGCCGGCGGATCGGTGGCGTCACCGAAGCTCTCGTAGCACAGGGTGATGCCCCGGCCGACGTCGCAGAACTGCTCTGACACGATCCGGGCACTCTACCGTTCGCCGCCGCTAGGATCGGAGGAACATGGCAGTCACGAGCCAGTCGAGCAACTCTGCCGCCGCGGCCCAGGAGCGGGTGCGCAAGCTCTCGATCGACACCATCCGTGGCCTCTCGATGGACGCCGTCCAGAAGGCCAACGCCGGCCACCCGGGCACGGCGATGGCGCTCGCGCCGCTCGGCTACGTCATCTTCAAGCGCTTCCTGCGGGCCGATCCACGGGACACCGAGTGGCCCGACCGCGACCGCTTCGTCCTCAGCTCGGGCCACGCCTGCATGCTCCAGTACTCGCTCCTGCACCTGTGCGGCTATGACCTCGCCATCGAGGACCTCGCGCAGTTCCGCCAGTGGGGGTCGCGCTGTCCGGGCCATCCGGAGCGCGGACACACGTCCGGCGTCGAGGTGACGACGGGACCGCTCGGGCAGGGCTTCGCCAACGCCGTCGGAATGGCGATGGCCGAGCGCGTCCTCGCCGATCGCTTCAACCGGCCCGGCGAGGAGATCGTCGACCACCACGTCTACACGATCTGCTCGGACGGCGACCTGATGGAGGGCATCAGCCAGGAAGCCGCGTCGATCGCCGGCAACTTCGCGCTCGGCAAGCTCGTCGTCTGCTACGACGACAACCACATCACGATCGACGGCACGACGTCGATCTCCTTCGATGGCGAGAACCACGCCGAGCGCCTCGCGGCCGACGGCTGGCACGTTCAGCGCGTCGCCGACTCCGAGGACCTCGACGCGCTCGAGAGCGCGATCACGGCCGCGCGCGATGAAACCGAGCGTCCGTCGTTCATCTCCGTTCGCTCCCACATCGCCTATCCGGCGCCCAACGCCGTCGACACGGCCAAGTCGCACGGCTCTGCGCTCGGCGAGGACGAGGTCAGGGCGACCAAGGAGGTGATGGGCTTCGACCCGGAGCGCTCCTTCTGGGTCGACGACAGCGTCTATGAGCACATGTCGCTGAAGGACAGCGGTGAGGCCGCGCGGCGGGAGTGGCGGGCGAGGTTCGACCACTGGCGCGAGTCCTTCCCCGACATGGCCGAGGACTGGGACCGGGCCTGGCGCGGCGAGATGCGCGACGGCTGGCGCGAGGCGCTGCCGACGTTCGCCGCCGGCGATGCGATCGCCACCCGCTCGGCCGGCCAGAAGGTGATGGCGTCGTTCGCCGAGTTCGGCCCCACCATGGTCGGCGGCGCGGCCGACCTGGTCGAGTCGACCAAGACGGTCTACGAGGGTGCGGGGCAGTTCTCGCGCGTCCACGCAGGGCGCAACATCCCGTTCGGCATCCGCGAGCACGCGATGGGCGCGATCGTCAACGGAGCCGCGGTCCATGGTGGCATCGTCAAGCCGTACGGCTCGACTTTCCTGATCTTCTCCGACTACATGCGAGGCGCGGTCAGGCTCTCGGCGCTGATGGGCCTGCCGGTCCTGTGGGTGTGGACGCACGACTCGGTCGCCGTCGGCGAGGACGGCCCGACCCATCAGCCGATCGAGCACTTCGCCGCCCTGCGGGCGATCCCCAACCTGTGGGTCATCCGGCCCGGCGACGCCAACGAGACCGCCGAGGGCTGGCGGGTGGCGCTGGAGCGCCGCGACGGGCCCGTCGCCCTGCTGCTCTCGCGCCAGAACGTCGAGGTGCTCGACCGCTCGGCCGTGTCGCCCGCGGCGATGCTCGAGCGCGGCGGCTACGTGCTGTGGGACTCCGGTCCCGAGGACCCTGAGCTGATCCTCATCGCGACCGGCGCCGAGGTTCCGCCGACGCTCGCAGCCGGCCGCTCGCTCGCCGAGGAGGGGACCCGCGTGCGCGTGGTGTCGATGCCGTGCGTCGAGCTGTTCGAGGAGCAGAGCCCGGACTATCGCCAGGACGTCCTGCCCGCGTCGGTCACGGCCCGCCTGGCGGTCGAGCCCGGCGCGACGATCAGCTGGTGGAAGTGGGTCGGCAGCGATGGCGACGTCCTCGGACTCGACAGGTTCGGCGCCTCGGCGCCCGGGGCGACGGTGCTTGAGAAGCTGGGCTTCAACGTCGAGGGCATCGCCACGCGTGCGCGGGCGCTGCTCGAGTCGAGACGATAAGGAGACGACATGACCTCCGACACAGACACTCCCCTGCAGCGCCTATCCGCTCTCGGGCAGAGCGTGTGGGTCGACTACCTCTCGCGCGAGTCGGTTCGCGGCGGCCACCTCCAGGAGCTGATCGACGAGGACTCGGTCGTGGGCGCGACATCGAACCCGTCGATCTTCGAGAAGGCGATGGGCTCGGGCGACGCATACGACGAGCAGATCCACGAGCTCGCCGAGCAGGGCGGCGACGACGAGGCGACCTTCTGGGCGTTGGCGCAGAAGGACATCGAAGAGGCCTGCGACCTCTTCCGCCCGACATGGGACCGCGGCGCGGGACGCGACGGCTACGTCTCGCTCGAGGTCGGCCCCGGGCTCGCCTACGACACGCTCGCGACGTTCCGCGAGGCGATGCGCCTGCACGAGCAGATCGAACGGCCCAACCTGATGGTCAAGATCCCCGCCACCAGGCCCGGTCTCGCGGCGATCGAGGACGTCATCGCCAAGGGCCGCTCGATCAACGTCACGCTGATCTTCTCCCTGCGCCGCTACGCCGAGGTCGCCGAGTCCTACCTGCGCGGCCTCGAGCGCCTCGTCGCCGAGGGTGGCGATCCCACTCGGGTGGCGTCGGTGGCGAGCTTCTTCGTGTCGCGGATCGACACCGAGGCCGATCGGCGCCTCGATGAGATCGGCGGCGCCGATCAGCTCAAGGGCAAGCTCGCGATTGCCAACGCCAAGCTCGCCTATGCGCACTACCTCGAGGTCTTCTCCGGCCCGCGTTGGGACTACCTCCGCGGCAAGGGTGCCACGCCGCAGCGGGTCCTGTGGGCGTCGACGTCGACGAAGAACCCCGACTACCCCGACACCCTCTACGTAGAGGAGCTGATCGGTCCCGACACCGTCGACACGATGCCCGAGGACACGATCGAGGCGTTCCAGGACCACGGCCGGCCGCAGGCCCGTCTGACGGCGGGCCTCGATGATGCCCGGCGGGTTCTCGAGCAGCTCGCCGACGTCGGCGTCGACTACGACGACGTGACCGCGACGCTCGAGCGCGAGGGGGTCGAGAAATTCGCGGCCGCCTTCGCCGGGCTGCTGCAGACGCTCGGCGAGAAGCGCCGGCAGCTCGCGCCCGCCTGATCTACGAGTAGGGGATCGGCACGAGCACGCGGATCAGCAACGGTCCCGACGGGAAGGCCCGGGCGTGGATGGTTATGACCCTGAAGCTCCGCCCCCGGTAGCGGTAGCGGCCGGCGGCGGGCACCCTTCCGGGCGCCGGGCCGAGGCTGTTCTTGACGAGTCTCGACTGGCCGGGGTTCATGTACATGAGCACGGACAGGCCGGCCAGGCGCTTGGTCAGGCGCAGGTAGCCCTCGTCGTCCTGGATCGAGAGGACGAAGCTGCCGATCGTCCGCCCGCCGAGCGTCAGCGGGGCCGTCACCGGCGCGAGCACGAAGGGCCCGCCGTCGTCGACGAGCAGGCGGCTGCCGACGCTGACACGCAGGCGGACGATGTGCTGGTGCAGGAGCGCCGCGACCGCCACGCGGGTGGCCGCGGGATCTGCGTGGGCGACGGCTTCTAGCAGCGGTTGGTAGGCCTGGACACGGTGGATCTGGGCCAGCGTCCTGCGGCCGCCCTCGGCCCGGTAGATGAGGTGGGCGATGCGACTGAGCGTGTTGACGACCGTGTCCTGGGCCGTCCTGCCGCAGAGGGCGTCGGTGGAGCGGACGTCCCGCAGCAGGTACACGCGCAGGGCGCCAGACGGGTAGGCCTCGGCCGGGAAGGAGGCGTACTGGTAGACCTTCCGATCGCGTCTCAGCGTGCCTTCGTCGCGCAGCCCGCCAGCCGGCAGCGCGGGTGAGCCGCCGACGCTGACCCGCCCGGCGCGCAGCACGACGGTGCCCTCGCTGACGCCGTCGCCCTCGGCGAGGAAGCCGGTGTCGGACCAGACGCTCGTGAGGTAGGTCGCGATCACGACTCCGCCGGGACCCTTGAGCGTGCCCTCGATCGGCGTCAGCGCCGGCCCGCCGAGGTCGGCCAGCACGTGCGAGCCGCGCGTGATCCGCAGATTGGTCATGTGACCCGTGGCGATCAACGCGCCGGCGGCGGCCTGGGTTGCGGCCGCGTCGCCGCGCAGGACCGCTTCGCGCAACGGCCGCGACCCCTGGATCAGGTGTTCGGCCGAGCCGGTCCGTTCGCTGGCGATGCCCTCGCGGTAGACGCGCTGCAGGACGCTCGCGAGGGTCGCAACGACGGCCTGGGGGCAGGTCCGCGCGGAGTCTTCCGCCGCCTGGCTGCCGCCGCAACCCGCCAGGACCGCGGTCAGCACCACGAGGGCGCCTGCGCGAGTGGCGAGTGAACCCGTGCTCACGCGGAGAACCATCGCGCATGATCCTAAGGGCTGGGTCATCGTGCCGGTTGCCTCCGGCGACGTGCCCGCGTGCCGCCGGCCCGCTAGGGTTCGGCGATGCCGAGCGCCCTGATCACCGGTGCGTCGACCGGGATCGGACGCGCCAGCACCCTGCGGCTCGCCCGCGGCGGGTGGACGGTGTTCGCCGGCGTGCGCGACCTGGAGGCCGGCGAGCGGCTGGCCGCCGAGGCGGGCCCCGGGAGGGTCATACCGCTCGCGCTCGAGGTCACCGATGCGGCGCAGATCGCCGAGGCCGCCGCGCGGGTCGACGCCGAGCTCGCCGACGGAGCGGGCCTGGACGCGCTCGTCAACAACGCGGGTATCGGCCTCGGCGGCCCGCTCGAGCTGATCTCGCCCGAGGACCTGCGCCGGCAGTTCGACGTCAACGTCTTCGGCCAGGTCGCGGTCACGCAGGCACTGCTGCCCGCCCTGCGCCGGGCAGGCGGGCGGATCGTGCTGATGTCCTCGGTCGGCGGTCGCGTGGCGATGGCCTTCACGGCCCCCTACGCCGCGTCCAAGCACGCCATCGAGGCCCTCGGCGACGCCCTCCGCGTCGAGCTGCGCAGCTCGGGCGTCAGGGTGGCGCTGATCGAGCCGGGCTCGGTGGCGACGCCGATCTGGGACAAGAGCCGCGCCGAGGCCGACCGCATGACGATCCCCGACGACCTCCAGGCGCAGTACGGCAAGGTGCCGAGCGCGATGGACAAGGTCATGCGCGACACGGGCAGCCGAGGAGTCCCGCCGGATCTCGTGGCGGCGACGATCGAACGCGCCCTGACCTCGTCGCGGATGCGAGCCCGCTACGTGGTGGGACGGGACGCCCGGGCGATGATCATCGCCCGGCGCCTGCTGCCGGATCTCCTCTTCGACCGCGTCGTCCGCCGCGCCCTCGGCGTCTGAGCGCCTCTCCGGCGGCGCTACCGTTCTAGCGAGCCATGCTGCCGCTGCTGCTCGATCGACCGGACGACGATGTGACGCCCCCCGAGCGCGACGAGCTCCCGAGCGCGCCGCGCGCCTCGACGTTCGCCGACCCGCCGACCCCTCCCTCGGAACGACCGGCCTGGCTACTCGCAGGCGCCCTCGGCGCGCTGGGTGTGCTCGTCCTCGTGGCGGTGCTGAGCGGGGCGCTCGGTGGCACGCGCGCCGGCCGTCAGCCGGCGGCGCTCGTCATCCGGGTGGCAACAACCCCCGGCGCGTCGCCGGGCGCGGGCGCGGGCGCGGGCGCGAGCCCGGGCGCGACGGCGCGGATACTGGCGCGCCCGACGCCGGCGCAACAGCGCGCCGATGCCCGCCGCTTCGCTGTCGCCACCCAGACGCACATCGCCAGGACATGGATGGAAGGCTTCTATCCGATCTACGCCACCGCCCAGGGCACCTTCGGCGTCAACTGGCTGCTGCTGGCGTCGATCCACATGCAGGAGAGCGCGTTCTCGACCGCGCCGAGCACCTATCACGGTCTCAACTTCGCCCACTGCTGCGCCGGACCGATGCAGTTCAACGTGACCAACGGTCCCGTTACGACGTGGAGCCTGGTCAGCGACTCATACAGCCACGGCCGCCGGCCGACGAGCTACCTGCACAGGAGCGCCAGGCACCCGTCGGTCTACGACGACTTCGACGCGATCATGGCCGCCGCGCACCTGCTCTCGGCCGACGGCGCCGGCTACGCGCTCGACGGCGCGGCGTGGGCCGCCGCGTATGACTACTACGGCCACGACGCGACCGGTGTGACCTACGCCGACCAGGTGCTGGCCCGCGCAATCGGCTGGTCTCAGCACGGGTTCTGCATCAACTGCGGACTCGACGCCGCCCTGACCGAGGCTGTCCACGCGGCCTACGGCGCGCCGGTCCTTACCTCGCTGCTGGCGCCGGCGCCAGCAGCCGCCCCGACGGGGCGCACGGCGCGCCTGGCGCCCGCTCGCTGAGCCCTTGGCCTAGGCGGCGTCGGCCTGGGCGATGAGCTCGCCGGCGACGCGGTCCGTCGCCCTCGCCGTGCCTCCGAGCAGGCGCCGCGAGAGCTGGGCGCGGCGGAAGTAAAGCGGCGCGTCGTGCTCCCACGTCGCGCCGATGCCGCCGTGGACCGAGATCATCGCCCGGGCCGCGTAGTCGAGCGCCCGGCCGCCGACCGACCGCGCGGCGCTCGCCGCGAGCGGGAACTCGTGGGGGGCGCCGTTGCGCGCCCAGCCGGCGTAGTAGAGCAGCGAGCGGCCGTTCTCGAGCTGCCGCAGGACCTCGGTCAGGGAGTGCTTGACCGCCTGGTAGGAGCCGATCGCGCGTCCGAACGTGTGCCTCTCCTTGGCGTAGGCGACGGACACGTCGAGGGCCGTCTCGACGCTGCCGAGCGACTCGGCTGCGATCAGCGCCTGAGCGAGGTGCCAGGCGCCGGCGAGAGCCTCGACCGGCGCGTCGAGCACCGTGGCGGGAGCGTTGACGAGAGTGACGTTGCCGATCGAGCGGGTCGCGTCGTAGCGGCGGATGGTCTCGATGCTCACGCCGTCGGCGCTCGCCTCGATGGCCACGCCGACTGGCTTGCCGTCGAGGATGGCCACGCCGACGAGCACGTCGGTCCCAGGCGCATCGGGTACGAAGGCGAGCTCTCCGCTGACGCGGGCGCTCCCTGCGTCGCCGACTGCGCTCGGCGCGGCTGCACGCGCGCTGCCGCGGGCCGGATCGACGCTCCAGTCGGCGGCGATGTCATCGGGAGGGCAGACCGGCAGGTAGGCCGCTCGCCGCTCGCCGGTGGCCAGGGCCTCGAGCAGGCCGGCGCCGGCCGGTGAGTCGTTGAGGATCGCGCTGGCCGGAAGGTGGCCGAGCAGCCCGATGGCGGCGAGCACGCGACCGCACTCGCCCAGCACGAGCATGGCGTCGAAGGCGTCCAGGCCGGCGCCACCGTGGGACTCGTCGATCAGCAGGCCGGGCCAGCCGGCGTCCTTGGCGACGGGCCAGAGGTCGGGCAGCGCGCCCTCGTCGCCGTCGAGCGCCTCGCGGGCGGCCTCGAGCGTCTTGAACCGCGACAGCGCGCCGCGGGCGGCCTCACGCAGGAAGACCTGCTCGTCTGACAGTGCGAGGTTCATGCCGCGGCCCCTTCCTTGGAGCGCAGCTCGGAGAACGGCATGCCCTTGTCGAGCCGGGGCTCGGGGGGCAGGCCGAGCACGCGCTCGCCGATCGTGTTTCTGAGGATCTCTTCGGTGCCGCCGGCTGACTTCAGGCCGGGCAGGAAGGAGATCATGTAGGACCACTCGCTGTCCTCGAGCAGCGCGTCGGGGCCGAGCACGTCGGCGATCAGGTCGCCGGCCTTGATCGCACCGGCGACGATGGTGACCTTCGCCAGGCCCGCCTCCGGGCCCGGGATCTGTCCCTTCTGGAGCGCCGTCAGCGTGCGGTAGCCGGTGAACCTGACCGCCAGTAGCTCGCTGCCGATCTCGCCGAGCTCGTGGCGCACCTCGGGGTCGCGGCGGGCGTGCTCGTCGCCGGCGATGGCGCCGGCGAAGCGGGTCGAGTTGTAGCCGAGGCCCTCGCCGCCGAGACCGATCGTCACGCGCTCGAACATCAGCGTCGTGAGCGCCGTGCCCCAGCCGTTGCCGACACCGCCGACGACCGCGTCGGCGTCGACCGACAGATCGTCGAAGAAGACCTCGTTGAACTCGGCCTCGCCGGAGATCTGCCGCAGCCCGCGGACCGTCACGCCCTCGGCGTCCATCGGCACGATGAACATCGTCAGGCCCTTGTGCTTGGGGACGTCGGCGTCGGTCCGCGCCAGCAGCAGGCCGTAGGAGGCGAAGTGGGCGTTGGTCGTCCACACCTTCTGGCCGGTCAGCCGCCAGCTGCCGTCGTCCTGCAGACGCGCGCGCGTCTGGACCGCCGCGAGATCCGACCCGGCGGCGGGCTCGGAGAAGAGCTGGCACCAGACCTCGTCGCCGTGGAGCATCGGGCCGAGGTAGCGGGACTTCTGCTCCTCCGAGCCGTGGGCGATGATCGTCGGGCCGAGCATGCCGACGCCGATGGCGTCGAGGATGCCGGGCACCTTCGCGCGGGCGATCTCCTGGTTGGACATGACCTGCTCGATCGGGCCGAGACCCTGGCCGCCATAGTCCTTCGGCCACGTCACGCCGGCGAGGCCGGCCTCGGCGAGTCGTCCCTGCCAGGTGCGACGCGCGGCGAGGATCTCCGCCTCGTCCTCGAGCGCCCCCGGGCCCTGCAGGACCGGTGCCTCGGATTTGTGCTCCTCCAGCCACGCCCGCGCCTGGGCGCGGAAGGCGGCCTGCTCGGGTGTGTCGTCGAGATCCACGTCTTCTCCTTTGGCTGACTGACCAGTCAATCTGTCAGGCGAAAGGTACTCCACGCCGCCTTCACGCGTCGCAGCGACCCTGAACGCTCAGGCGCCCGGCTGAACGCTCAGGCGCCCGGCGGCATCGGGGGCTCGGGCACGGCCGCCAGGTGATAGCCGTTCTTGAAGCCGCGGTCGAGCAGCTGGCGGGCCTGCGTGCCCGGGTCGGGCGAGTTGAGCAGCACGGCGCCGAGCTTGATCCCGTCGCGCTCGGCCGTCGCGACCAGGCAGCGGCCGGCCGCAAGCGTGTAGCCGGTCTTCAGGCCCGTCGTGCCCGGATAGTGGTAGATCAGCAGCGGGTTGTTGTTGGAGAGGTAGAGCTTGCCGCCCTTGATGGGAAACGGGATCGCGGCGGTGAGGGTGTGGGCGACCCGCTCTATCCGCGGCTGGTTCTCGTCGACGTGGGCGAGCAGGGCCAGGTCGGCGGCGCACGAGAAGTTGCCGCGGTCGTAGAAGCCGGACGGAGAGGAGTAGCGGGTGCAGGCCATGCCGAGCCTCGCGGCCTCCTGGTTCATCCGCGCGACGAACGCGTCGACGCTGCCTGCCACGTGCTGCGCGATCGCGATGGCGGCGTCGTTTCCGGACGGCAGCATGAGGCCGTAGAGCAGGCTCTCCAGGCGCACCTTGCGCCCGAGCGGCAGGACGCCGACCTTCGAACCGCCGGACGCGATCGCCTGTCTGGTCACGAGGACGGGCGCGCTCGGCGGCGCCGCCTGGACGGCGATCAGGGCGGTCATCATCTTCGTGAGGCTGGCGATGGGGAGGCGACGCTCGGCGTTGCGCTGCCAGAGCACCTGGCCGGTGGTGAGGTTGAACAGCAGGCCGGCTCGCGGGGGAGCGTGGAATTCGACGCGGATGGGACTTTGCCGGGGCGTATCGATGCCGGGCAGGGCGAATGCCGGCTTGGCCAGCGCGAGGCCGGCCGGCGAGACGGCCGGCGCGGCGGCCGCCCGGTGTTGGTGCGCGGCGCCGGCGCCGTCACGCCGTGGGTCCTTCGAGCTCGAGCTCATGCCGATGGCGACGATGACGCCGGCCAGGAGGACCACGATCGCCGCCACGCCGCCGAACATGCGCCGCCGCCGGCGCCGTTGGGCCGCGATCACTCGCCGCCTGCGGCTCTGGCCGGGGGTCAGAAAGGGCGATGTGGTCATCTCTGCGGCACGGGTGTCATCGGGCACGGGTCCTGCTTCGCGGTGTCCTGCTCGACTCCTCGGCGCCGGCGCGTCGCGGTGCTCAACGCGGTGGATTTCGCAGCGCGCCGATGACGCCCACGCCGAGCAGCACGATGATGAACACGGACAGCACTCCCGCGACTGTAATCCCCTGTTCGGCCATCGCGCTGACGGTCAACAGGCCGAAGCCGGCGATGAACACTAGCGCCACGGCGAGGACGAGAAGGCGGGTCATCGCGGCGGCCGAGCGCGTTCGAGCACGGGCGTCAATACCCCGGCAGCAGCGGCGGCGGCGCTCCACGCCGGGCGAGGAGCCGGATCGTGAGCAGGCCGAAGGCGAAGCCGCCGACGTGGGCGAAGTAGGCCACGCCTCCGCCGCCGCCGACCGGGTTGGCCAGTCCGGCGGCGCCGAAGAGCACCTGCTGCACGAACCAGAACCCGAGGATGAACACGGCGGGAACCTCGATGATCGTCACGAAGAAGAAGATGAAGACGAGCGAGAGGATGCGCGCACGCGGATACAGCAGGAGGTAGCCGCCGAGCACGGCGGCGATCGCACCGGAGGCGCCGAGCGTCGGCGCCATCGAGTTGGGGTCGACGGCGATCTGAGCCGCCAGCGCCAGGAGTCCGCCGAGCAGGTAGAAGACGAGGAATTTGAGGCGGCCGACGGCTTCCTCGACGTTCGGTCCGAAGATCGCGAGGAAGACCATGTTGCCGGCGATGTGCAGCAGGCCGCCGTGCATGAACATCGCAGTGAAGGCCGTCTCCCACGTGGCGATCTGGCCCGGAAAGGCGCCGTGCCGGCATTGCGAGACCGTTTCGAGGGCCCCGGCTTCGCTGACGACGGTTTGCAGCGTGCAGTAGTCGCCCGGGTGGGTGAAGTCGTACGGGATCGCGGCGTCGTGGAGCACCGTGGAGTTGCTCGGCCCGCCGAGCACGCCGCCCCCATGGCGGATCGAGACGAGGTAGGCGATCACGTTGAGCACCACGAGCGCGACCGTCACGAGCGGAAAGCGTTCGTTCGGGATGTTGTCTTTGAGCGGGACCATCGCGTCGAGCCCGCGCCGGACGGGTTGGCCAGAGCCTAACCGCGGGTGTCGCGGACTCGCGCCGGGCCAGGGCCGCGCGAGCGGGCCGGCTGCGGTCTACGACGGCGCCGCGGCCAGCGGCCCGACGCCGGCGCGCGGCTGCGGAACGTGCTGGTCGGCGTGGTAGGAGGAGCGCACCAGCGGGCCGGCGGCGACGTGGTCGAAGCCGAGCTGGTAGGCGGCGCGCTCGAGCGCGGCGAACTCGTCCGGGTGCCAGTAGCGCACGACGGGAAGATGGCGCTCGGACGGCCGTAGGTACTGGCCGACGGTGAGCACCTGGACGCCGCTCTCGCGCAGGGCCTCGAAGGCGCCGAGCATCTCGTCGTGGGTCTCGCCGAGGCCGACCATCAGACCCGACTTCGTCACGACCTCGCCCTCGCCGAGCTCGCCGGCGAGCCGCAGGACGCGACACGAGCGCTCGAACAGCGAGCCGCGCCGGGCGATGGGGTAGAGCCGCGGGACGACCTCGACGTTGTGGTTGAAGACGTCGGGACGCTCGGCGATGACCTTCGCGAGCGGCATCTCCTGGCCCTGGAAGTCGGGTGTCAGGACCTCGACCTGGCAGCCGGGCGCCTGGCGGCGGACCTGGCGGATGACGCCGACGAAAGCCGACGCGCCCTTGTCGGGGAGGTCGTCGCGGTCGACCGACGTGATGACCGCATGGCGCAGGCCCATGCGCGCGATCGAGCGCGCCACGCGGGCCGGCTCGAGCGGGTCGTTCCACGTCGGCTTGCCGGTCTTGACGTTGCAGAAGCCGCAGCGCCGGGTGCACGTGTCGCCGAGGATCATGAACGTCGCGGTGCCGCGCTCCCAGCACTCGCCGACGTTCGGGCAGGCGGCCTCCTGGCAGACGGTGTGCAGGTTCTCCTCGCGGATCAGCGCGGTCAGCTCGCGGTAGCGCTCGCCGCCGGGCGGCGGCACCTTGAACCAGGGCGGCTTGCGCTCGCGCAGCGGCCGGACGTCGGGCCCGAGGACGCTGAGGACATCCATGCCGCCGGGGTTCGAACGCGATCGCGTGGCGCTCACGCCGGGATCGTCTCCCGCGCCGGCCGGACGATTTTGATGGGGGCTCGCTCGGCCGCGAGCCTGGAGGGGTGGGCGGTTTCGAGGCCCAGGCGCCACGGCGAAACCAGGCGCTGGCGACGGCCGTGGGCGCGGGCGAAGTTGAAGCCGACGCGGCGGCGCATGCACTCGAGGCCCGTCGAGCGCGCGAGCCCGAGCTCGCTCTGCAGCGAGGTCATGGCGACGCCGGGGAGCCCGCAGGCGATGACCCACGAGAAGGGCTCGAGGTCGTTGACGACGTTGATGGCGAAGCCGTGCGTGGTGACACCGCGCGAGACGTGGACGCCGATCGAGGCGATCTTGCGCTCCTGCACCCACACGCCGGTGTAGTCGATGCCCTCGTCGTGGCGCGAGCGTGCCCCGACGCCTTCCTCGGCGAGGGCGGCGATGATCGCCGCTTCCATCGTGCGCAGGTAGGAGCCCACGTCCTCGATCGCCATGATCGGGTAGCCGACGAGCTGGCCGGGGCCGTGGTAGGTCAGCCTCCCGCCGCGGTCGGTCGTGTGCACCTCGATGCCTTTGGCCCGGTAGAAGTCCTCGCCAAACGGCAGGTCCTCGGCGCCCGAGCGCCGACCGCGCGTGTAGACGGGGGGGTGCTCGAGCAGCAACAGCGTGTCGGGCACCTCATCGGCGATCCTGCGCTCGCGAAGCGTCTCCTGGATGGCAACGCCGTCGGAGTAGGGGACGAGGCCGAGGTGACATACCCAGAGCTCGCTCGAGCGTAGATCTGTGTCACGCATTGCTACCCAGCGTAGCGTCTGGGCGGTGATGCATCATGACAGCAGAGGAAATGATGCTATGATGCATAATATGCGCACCACCGTGACACTCGACCCGGACGTCGAGGCGAAGCTTCGAGCCGCGATGCGCGAGCGAGACGTCTCGTTCAAGGTGGTTCTGAATGAGGCGCTGCGCACGGGGCTGGCGGACCAGACCGCCCCTCGCAGGCGCTTCCGCGTGAAGCCCGCACCACTCGGCGCGCGCTTCAACGTCGACAAGGCGCTGACGATTGCGGGGGAAATGGAAGACGAAGAGATCATCCGAAAGCTCGACATGGGCAAGTGAAGCTTCCGGACGTCAACCTGTTCCTGTACGCCTACGACACGCACTCGCCACACCACGAGCCCGCGAAGCAGTGGCTCGAGGACGCGTTGTCTGGCACGGAGACGGTCGCGTTCGCATGGGTCGCTCTGCTCGGGTTCGTTCGACTCAGCACGAGCCGGCACAGACTCAGCTCACCGTGGAGCGTTGAGCAGGCGCTCGACGTCGTCGACTCGTGGCTCGCCCAGCCGGTCGCCACTGTTGTGCATCCCACACCTCGCCACGCGTCCGTCTTGCGCGACTTGCTCTCCCCGCTCGGGGCCGGAGGCAACCTGACGACCGACGCCCATCTCGCTGCACTCGCGATAGAGCACGGCGCAACGCTCTGTTCAAGCGATGTGGACTTCTCCCGCTTCGCGGGTCTGCGCTGGGTCGACCCGATCCGGGCCTGAGGCCGCTGGCCTGCTGCTCGACCGGCCCATCCAGCGTGCGACTACTCAGTCCGCTCGGGCGATGTCACGATGAGCGGGGGTGGCCCCGGTCGGCTGCGAGCAGCGAGTAGACGGCGTCGTTCGAGTAGCGATCGCCGACCCTGTAAGCCTCGCGCAGAGTTCCCTCGAAGCGGAAGCCGAGACGTTCGGCGACGGCTCGACTCGCGGCGTTCTCCATGTCGGCGCGAATCTCGAGCCGATTCAGATGCAGGCCGTTGAAAGCGTGCTCGACGATCGCAGCGACTGCTGCGGTCGCCACGCCTCTTCCTTGGTGAGCCCGGTCGAGCCAGTAGCCGATGCTCGCGGTCCGGTGCACCACGTCGATGCTCGGGAGGCCGACGACGCCGATGATCAGCGTCTCGTCGAGGAGCGCACGGTCGAGCCCCCTGTTCTCTGCCTCCTTTGCTCGCGCCCGGCGGATGAACTCGAGCGTCTGCTCAGGCGTCTGCTCCTGGGCCCACTGAATCCATCTCGCCAACTCGGCTCGGTTGCGTTCGATCAGCGCGTGTAGCTCGCCCGCGTCCGCCTCGTCGAGGGGGCGCAGCGAATGTCCGTCGTCGAGCGTGAATCGCGGCACCGGCCGGAGCGTAGCGCCGGGACAGCGACGCATCCTGCGACCGCTAGAGCGTCAGGGCCGAGGGGCTTTCGAGCAGGTCGCGGATGCGCGCCAGGAACTGGGCGGCTTCGGCGCCGTAGAGGATGCGGTGGTCGCACACGAGCGTGAGCGTCAGCGTGTGCCGGACGGCGATCTCGTCCTCGCGCACGACCGCTCGTGGTGCGAGCGTGCCGACCGAGAGGATGCCGGCCTGCGGCGGGTTGATGATCGCCGTGAAGCTCCTCACCCCGTACATGCCGAGGTTGGAGACGGTGAACGTGCCACCGCCGAGCTCGGGAGGGGTGATCGCCTGGCTGCGCACGCGCTCGGCCAGCTCGCGCGTCTCACGGGCGATCTCGCCGAGCGACTTCTCGTCGGCGTCGAAGACCGTCGGCACGACGAGCGCGTCCTCGGCGGCCACCGCCACGCCGACGTTCACGCGCGAGTGCAGGTCCAGGCGCCCGTCGCGGTAGCTGCCGTTGGCGTGCGGGTGCTCTCGCAACGCGAGCGCGCAGGCCTTGACGACCATGTCGTTGTACGTCGGCGTGCCTGGCTGCCCGGCCGCGCCGGAGCCGGACGGAGCGAGCCGCTTGAGCTCGCCGCGCAGCGCTACGCACAGCTCCATGTCGACGTCGCTCTGGATCGAGAAGTCGGGGATCGTCGCCTTCGACTCGGCCATCCGTCGCGCGATCGTCTGCTGCGTGCGCGACAGCGCGACCTCGGTCGTCTGCCCCTTGGCCGTCGCGATCTCGCCGAGCCCCGCCGCCGACTCGGCGCGCACCGGGGCGCCCTGAGTGCCCGCCGGGATGCCAGTGCTGTGCGCGCCGAGGACGTCGGCCTTGACGATGCGTCCGCCCGGGCCGCTGCCCGTCACGGCGTGCAGGTCGACGCCGCTCTCGCCCGCGATGCGCCGCGCCAGCGGCGAGGCCTTCACGCGCTCGCCGTCGGCGGTCTGCGGCGCGGCCGCCGGCGAGGGCTCAAGGACGTCGGCACTCTCGGGCGCCGCGGCTCCGTTCCCCGCCGGCTCGGTGGCCGGCCGCTCGGCGCCGGGGGCAGCCTGTGCGCCGGACGCCGGCGTGGCCGAGGGGGTCTCGGGGACAGCCGCCGGCGGGGTGGTGGCGCCGGCCGTGCCGGCGCCGACGGTCGCGATCGGCTGGCCCACCGCCAGCGTCGCGCCCTCCTCGGCGATGATCTGAAGCACCCCCTGCTGGTCTGACTCGTAGACCATCGTCGCCTTGTCGGTCTCGATCTCGACGAGCTCCTCGCCGCGCGCGACCTCCTCACCGTTCGCCTTCAGCCAGCGCAGGATGGTGCCCTCCTCCATCGTGTCCGACAGGCGCGGCATGACGACCTCGCTCATCGCCCGTTCCCCTCCGGCGCACCCGGCACGAGGTTCAGGGCGAGGAGGGCGCCGCGGACGACGTTCTCCTCGTGCGGGTAGGCGATGTCCTCGAGGGGCTTGGAGTAGGGCATCGGCACGTCGGCGCCGGTCACCCGCTGGACGGGCGCGTCGAGATCGTCGAAGGCGTGTTCGCCGACGAGCGCCGCCAGGTTCGCGCCGACGCCGCCATGCGGCCAGCCCTCCTCGACGATGACGCAGTGGTTGGTCTTGCGCACCGACGTCAGGATCGTGTCGAGGTCCAGCGGACGCAGCGTGCGGGGGTCGATGACCTCCGCCTCGACGCCGTGATCGGCGGCGAGCGTCTCGGCGGCGCGCTCGGCCGTGACGGCCATGCGCGAGATGCCGACGATCGTCACATCCGAGCCCTCGCGCGCAGTCCGGGCCTGGCCGAAATGGACGAGGTGATCGTCGTCGTCGGGAACCTCCCCGCGAACGCCGTAGAGCGACTCGTGCTCGATGAAGATGACGGGGTTCTCGTCGCGGATGGCGCTCTTGAGCAGTCCCTTCGCGTCGGCGGCCGTGGCGGGCGCGGCGACCAGCAGGCCGGGTACCTGCAGGAACATCGCCTCGAGGCAGTGCGAGTGGGTCGGCCCCAACTGGTGACCCGCGCCCTGGGGCATGCGAACGACGAGCGGCACGCTGACCTGGCCGCCGAACATGTAATGGATGTGGGCGGCGTGGTTGACGATCTGGTCGAAGGCCAGCAGAGCGAAGTTGATCGTCATCAGCTCGACGACCGGACGCAGGCCGGACATGGCGGCGCCGACGCCGACGCCGACGATCGTGTTCTCCGAGATCGGCGTGTCGCGTACGCGGCGCTCGCCGAACTCCTCGAGCAGGCCCTCGGTGACCTTGAAGGCTCCGCCGAAGACGCCGATGTCCTCACCCATCAGCAGGACACGGTCGTCTCGCGCGAGCTCCTCACGCAGCGCAGCGCCCAGGGCCTCGCGGTAGCGCATGCTCGCCATCAGGACGTCCCGGCCGGCTCGCCGCCGTCCTCGCCGGCCGCCAGCGCCTGGGTCAGCCGCTGGGGGATCTCGTCATCGGCCCTCGCCGCGGTGACGGCGCCGGAATCGGTGCGACCCGGTGGCTTGACGTCCTCCTCCGCGCTGGACATGGTGTAGCGGCCGCGAACCTCCGGGCCGAGGACGTAGACGTCGTCGTAGAGCGAGTCGGCGGCCGGGAACGGCGAGGCCTCGGCGAACTCGACCGCGGCGTCGACCCGTGCGATGGCGTCCTCGTCGATGGCACGCAGGCCGTCCTCGTCGAGGAGCCCCTCCCGGACCAGCCGCCCGCCAAAGGCGGGGATCGGGTCGCGGGCGCGCCACTGGGCGACCTCCTCCTTCGTCCGGTACTGCTCGGGGTCGGCCATCGAATGGCCCCGGAAGCGGTAGGTGACGGCCTCGACGAGCACCGGCCGGTGGTCTTCCCGGACGCGCTCGACGGCCTGCGCGACGACGGCGTGCGTGTCGAGGACGTCCATGCCGTCGCAACGCGTCCCGGGCACGCCGAGGCTCTCGCCCTTGCGCTGGAGGTCGGTCACGGCCGAATGGCGACTCAGAGCGGTGCCCATGCCGAACTGGTTGTTCGTGACCATGAAGACGATCGGCAGACGCCACAGGGCGGCGAGGTTCAGGGTCTCCCCGAACGTTCCCTGGTTGGACGCGCCGTCGCCGAACGTGCAGAGGGTGACCTCATCCGTGCCCCGGTAGTCGCTCGCGAGGGCGAGGCCGGCGGCGATCGGCAGGTTGCCGCCGACGATGCCGTAGCCGCCCATGAAGCGCCTCGTGACGTCGAACATGTGCATCGAGCCGCCGCGGCCACCGCAGCATCCGTCGACCTTGCCGAACAGCTCGGCCATGACGTTCTCGGGCGGGGTTCCGCGGACGATGGCATGCCCGTGCGAGCGGTAGGTCGAGATCAGGTAGTCGCTCTCGCGCAGCGCACGGGCGCTGCCGACGATCGTCGCCTCCTCGCCGATCGACAGGTGCAGGAAGCCCCCGACCTTGGCCCGGGCGTAGCTCTCGCCGGCTCGCTCCTCGAAGCGGCGGATGAGCGTCATCGTGCTCAGCCACTCGCGTGCGTCATCCGCTGCTGGAAGGTCGCCCATCAGGGCTCCACGGTACCCCAGCGGGCGATGAACTCCCGGTCCTCTAGCTGGGCGAGATCGGCCCTCAGCGCGCGTGCGAGCTTCGACGCCGCCTGCGGCGGGCGATCCCAGAACAGGACAGCCTCGCCGCTGTCGACCTCGACGACCTCGATGTGGTCGACCCGGCTGGTGTCCGCCAGCAGGGCCGGTGCGCGCCCACCGCGCGTCACGATCAGCCGATAGGCGTGCCTGGCCCTCACGCCGGAGCCCCGCGGAGGCCGTCGGACATCAGCTCGGCGGCGTCCTCGAGCGCACGCTCGCCGTGCAGGATCGTGCCGGCTGCCGCGACGGCCGGGACGTCGCGGACGCCTGCCGCGACGGCGGCGGCGGTCGAGTCCAACAGCGCGCGAGAGACGGAGCGCATGTCGGCGGCGCGCAGGACCGCGCTCGGGTGCATCTCGCAGGCGGCCGCGGCGATCAGCACGTAGTCGGGCTGCTCGAGCGAGTGCCCGCCGGCGAATGCCTGGCGGAAGGCGGCCTGGGCGAAGGGCACCAGGCGCCCGATCGACTTGGCATAGCTGGCCACGCGCATCGCCAGGGAGCTGTCGAACGGGAATGGATCGGGCCAGCGCAGCGGCTGCAGGCCGAGCTCGGCGGCTCGGCGCTCGACCCCGACGCGGAAGATGTCCTCCTCCTCACGACAACGAAGGCTCTCGAAGGTCTCGGCGCCCGGCAGCTCGCGCGCCAGCACAGGCCGCCACTCGGCGGGCGGCGGCAGGACCTGCAGGACGCGCTCGGCCGCGAGGTAGGCCAGGGGGCTGGCGAGGTCGAAGTAGAAGGCGGCCGGCGGGGCGCTCACGCCCAGAGGTTAGACCGCTGCGGGTGCCGGTGGCCTCAGCCGTGGATGAGCCAGCCGTCGGCGGCCCGTCCGGCTTCCATGACCGCCTCGGAAAGCGTCGGGTGGCCGTGGATGATCTTCGCGAGCTCGGGGAAGCCGCCCTCGAGTGCGCGGACGTTGACCAGCTCCTGGATCAGCTCGGTCGCGCGCGAGCCGACGATGTGCCCGCCGAGCAGCTCGCCGTAGCGGCTCTCGCCGACGACCTTGACGAGGCCGGTGCGGTCGCCGTAGACGGTGCCGCCGCCGACGGCGCCATACGGGACCTTGCCGACGACGACGTCGTGCCCCTGCTCGCGCGCCTGGGCCTCGGTGAGCCCGAACGAGCCGACATTGGGTGTGCAGAACGTCGCCCGCGGCACGTCGATGTAGGCGATCGGCTCGGTCGGGCGCCCGGCGATGTCCTCGGCGGCGATGATGCCCTCGTCGGACGCCTTGTGGGCGAGCGCCGGACCGGGCACGAGGTCGCCGATGGCGTGCACGCCGGGGCGGCTCGTGCGCAGCGCGCCGTCGACCTTGACCAGGCCGCGCTCGTCGAGCTCGACGCCGGCGTCGGCGAGCCCGAGCCCGTCGACGTCGGCGCCGCGACCGGCGGCGATGACGAGGTAGTCGACCTCGGCCGAGTCGGCGCCGTGGGAGAAGCGCACGCTGTCGTCCCCGGCCTCGACGTCCGCGACCGGCGTGCCGGTGACCACGTTGATGCCCTGGCGCTTGAACCCGCGCTCGACCAGGCGCGAGATGTCGGCGTCCTCGGTTGGCAGTGCGCGGTCGAGCGCCTCGAGCAGCAGGACCTCGCTGCCGAGGCGAGCGAAGCCGGAGGCGATCTCGGCGCCCGACGCGCCTGCGCCGACGACGGCGAGGCGGGCCGGTAGCTCCGCCAGCGCCCAGGCCTCCTCGGTGCCGATGACGCGGCCGCCGAAGCTGACGCCCGGAATCGGCCGCGGCACCGAGCCCGTCGCGAGGATGACGTTCGGGGTGGCGAGGGGACGCTCGCCGACGATGACGCCGCCGTCGCCGAGGCGCGCATCGCCCTCGATCACGTCGATGCCGTTTTTCTTGAACAACCCGCTGACACCCGAGGTGAGCGTCGAGACGACCTTGTCTCGACGTGCCTGGATGGCGTCGTAGTCGACCTCGACCCCGGCGACCTTCAGCCCGAACTCGCCGCCGTCGCGGATCTCGCTCAGCAGATCGGCCGAGCGCAGGACGGCCTTTGCCGGTATGCACGCGTAGTTGAGGCAGCGCCCGCCGACCTTGTCGCGCTCGACGACGGCCGTCCTCAGGCCGAGCTGCGCGGCCCTGATGGCGGCGACGTAGCCGCCTGGCCCCGAGCCGATGACGATGCAGTCGTAGGAGTCCTCGGACATGCGGCTGAGCCTATCGAAGCGGTGAGAGTGCCTGCCCGCTAGCGCGGGCGTTCGAGCCGATGGATGTCGCCGGCCTGGATGCGGCCCATGACGCCGACGAGCTTCCAGAAGAGCCAGCCACCGAGGCCGATCGAGACGAGGCAGGCGCCCGCCGCGGCGATCGTCGAAGCGACGATGAGGGCCAGCGAGGTGACGAGGATCTGGAAGGCGAGCAGCGCCTCGAAGCCGAGCACGGCCCAGTAGCGGCGGCGCAGCATGCCCTGGGCGAGCGCGCCGAGCACGACGGCGAGGAGCACGGCGCCCGGCAGCGAGCCGCCGTGGCGCGAGAGGTCGTGGACGCTCAGGGCGCCGGCGATGACAGCGACCGCCAGCACTGCGCAGACGCCCGCCGCGATCACGAGCGATGTCGGTCGCTCGCCGTCGGCGAGAGGCGAGAGCGCCGCCCGCGCACGCTCCTCGGCGAGCTGGCGCCGCCCGGCTCGGGTCGCCGGATCCTCGGCGTCGTCACTCACGCCGACACCTCCAGGGGCACGGCGTCCAGTTGTTCGCGCAGCGCCCGGGCCGCGGCCTCGGGGTCGGCGGCATCCGCGATCGCTCGCAGAACGCAGGCGCGGCTCGCGCCGGCGTCGAGCGCCTGCCCGATGTTGGCGGCGTTCAGGCCGCCGATGGCGAAGAACGGCACCGGCGCGTTGGCGGCGGCGTAGCGGATCAGATCGAGGCCGACAGCCGGGCGTCCCTGCTTCGTCGGGGTCTCGTGGATGGGACCGACGCCGATGTAGTCGACGACGGCCGGGTCGACCGCGTCGATCTCATGCGGCGCATGGGTCGACAGGCCGACGAGCATGTCCGGCCCGACGAGCTCGCGGACCTCGGCCACGGGCATGTCGTCCTGGCCGACATGGACGCCGTCGGCGCCGGTCTCGCGGGCGACGAAGGGACGATCGTTGACGATCAGCAGGACGCCGAGTCGCTCGCACAACGCCCGCGCGGCGTTCGCGACCGCCGCCAGTGCATCGTCCTCGAGGTGCTTGTCGCGCAGCTGGAAGACGTCGACGCCCCCGGCGGCCGCAGCGCGCAGGAGGTCCGGTAGCCCACTCCGGCCGGCGTCCGAGCCGCACACGAGGTAGAGCCGCGCGCCGGCCAGGAGGGCTGCGCGTTCGGCGCGTTGATCGACGACTGCCATGGCGTCGAAGTCTCGCATGCCAGCCGTCCCGCACCGGCGTGAAACGGCGGGCTAGCATCAGACCCATGCTCAACAGCCAGCGCGCGGACGTAGTCGTGGTGGGCGGTGGCATCATCGGCCTGGCGGTCGCTTGGCGCCTTCGCCAGCGCGGCGCCTCGGTCGAACTGCTCGAGCGCGACGTCCTCGGCGGAGCGACCTCGCGCGTGGCCGCCGGAATGCTGGCGCCGGTCGCCGAGGTCGAGTTCGGTGACGCCGGGCTGCGCGTGCTCGAGCTCGGCCTCGGCTCGGCGGCCCTGTGGCCGGCGTTCGCCGAGGAGCTCGAGGCCGAGTCCGGCGTCGACGTCGAGCTGATGCGAACCGGCACGCTGCTCGTCGCGCGCGACGCCGACGAGGCCAGCGAGCTCGAGCGCCAGCTCGCCTTCCGACGGTCGCTCGGCCTCGACGTCCGGCGCCTGCGCGCGAGCGAGGCGCGTGAGTGCGAGCCGGCGCTCGCGCCGACGCTGCGCATGGCGCTGGAGGCGCCGGCGGACCACTCGCTCGACCCGCGGCCGGTTTTGCAGGCGCTCGCGGGGGCGTGTGAGGCCACCGGGGTACGGCTGCGCGAGCACGCAGCCGTGGCGGGCATCGAGTGCGATGCGGCATGCGAGCAGGTGCTCGGCGTCAGGTTGCAGGACGGCGAGCTCGTGGGCTGCCGCCGGCTCGTCATCGCTGCCGGCCCGTGGAGCGGGGCCCTCCATGGGCTGCCCGAGCATGCCGGTGTGCCCGTCCGACCCGTCAAGGGCCAGATCCTGCGCCTGCGCGATCCGGCCGGGCCCGGTTTGCTCAGTCGCACCGTGCGCTTCGAGGGCGGCTACCTCCTGCCTCGCGGCGACGGGCGCTATGTCCTTGGAGCGACCGTCGAGGAGCGCGGCTTTGAGCTGCGCCCGACGGTCGGCGGCGTCGAGGAGCTCCTGCGTGACGCGCGCGAGCTCGTGCCCGGCGTGAGCGAGCTGCAGATCGAGGAGCTCGCGGTTGGGCTGCGTCCCGGCACGCCCGACAACGCACCCCTGATCGGCCCGGGGGCCGTCGAGGGGCTCGTATGGGCGACCGGCCACCACCGCAACGGCATCCTGCTGGCGCCGCTGACGGCCGCCCTCGTGGCGGACATGCTCGGCGAAACGGCGCCGTCACCTGCCGACGCCCGGCTGCTCGATGCGTGCGACCCCACGCGCTTCGCCCGCGTCGGCGCGTCCGCCGAGCCCACGCCGTCCCCGGCTGGAGCGCCGACATGATCCTGCTCAACGGCCAGAGCGCCGACGTCGCGCCGGGCGAGACCGTGATGGCCGTGCTCGGGCGCCTCGGCCTGACGGCGGACGCCCGCGGAATCGCGGTGGCCGTCGACGGCGAGGTTGTTCCGCGGACCGCCTGGGACACCTTCGCGCTGGCGCCCGACGCTAGCGTCGAGGTCCTGACGGCGATGCAGGGGGGATGATCTGAGCATGTCCGACCCATCGACCGCGTCAGCTCCAGCACCCGCACCGGCGACCGACCGGGGCGATGCCCTCGTCATCGCCGGGCGGACGCTGCGCTCGCGCCTGCTGCTCGGCACCGGCGGCTTTCCGTCGCTCGAGCTGATGGCGGAGGCGATCGCCGCCAGCGCGACCGAGCTGGTGACCGTCGCGCTGCGGCGCATCGACCCGTCGGCGCGCGGCTCGCTCGTCGACGTGCTCGCAGCGGCCGGAGTCGAGCTGCTGCCCAACACGGCCGGCTGCTACACCGCTCGCGACGCCGTCCTGACCGCCCACCTAGCGCGCGAGGCGTTCGCGACCGACTGGGTCAAGCTCGAGGTCATCGGCGACGAGGACACGCTGCTGCCCGACGCGCCCGAGCTGCTGCGTGCCGCCGAGCAGCTCGTCGACGACGGCTTCGTCGTTCTCCCCTACACGACCGACGACCCGGTCCTGGCCCGGCGGCTCGTCGACATCGGCTGCGCGGCCGTCATGCCCCTGGGATCGCCGATCGGCAGCGGCATGGGCATCGGCAACCCGTACAACATCTCGCTCATCCGCGAGGCCGTCGACGTCCCGGTCGTCCTCGACGCGGGCATCGGCACGGCCTCCGACGCCGCGTTAGCGATGGAGCTCGGCTGCGACGCCGTCATGGCCGCCTCGTCCATCGCGCGCGCCCAGGACCCGGTGGCGATGGCGCGGGCGATGCGCGACGGCGTGCGCGCCGGCCGCCAGGCCCGCGCGGCGGGGCGGATCCCCCGCCGCCGTTACGCGACGGCCTCGAGCAGCGACGTCGGCCTACCCGAGTTCGACCGCTAGGCCTCCGGCCGCGTCACTTGACGACTTCGATGGTTCCGTTCATCGAGGTCGGGTGGAACGTGCACTCGTAGTGGATGACGCCCGGCTTCTGGACCTTGATCTCGAACGTGCCCTTTTCGCCGAACTCCTTGGACGCGAACTTCTGCGGGCCGGCGCCCTGGCTGATGACGTTGTGTGTGATCGAGTCGAAGTTCGTCCACCTGATCGTGCTGCCGACGCGGACTCTGACCACGTCCGGTGCGATGGCGATGTTGCGGTAGGCGATCTCGACGATGCCGCTCCGGACGGGCGCGTTCGCGGGCGGCGAGGCGAACTTCGGCGTCGTGTTCGCTTTCAGGCCAGCGCTCGTGGCGGCGCTCGTCGTCGCGGCGGTCGTGCTCGCGCTCGTGCTCGTGCTCGAGCTGCTCGACGAGCCGCAGCCGGCTACGGCAAGCGCGATGAGGGCGATCAGGGCGGTCGTGCCTCGCTTCATGTCTCGCGTGTCCTTTCCCGGCAGATTCGGATGCTCGGACGATCTCACACGGACGGGTTGCCGGTCGCATACGGACGGGCCGGCGGCGGGGGAGCATGCCCGCACGTCCTAGACTCACCGCTTCGATGACGCCGCGACATTTCCTCACCGGGACCGAGCTGACGGCCGCCGAGCTGGCGCGGCTGGTCGACCGCGCGCTCGAGCTCAAGCGCGAGCCCCTGTCCTCGCGGGCGCTTGCCGGCGCGAGCGTCGCGCTGATCTTCCAGAAGCCCTCGACGCGAACCCGTATCTCCTTCGAGGTCGGCATCGACGAGCTCGGCGGCCACGCCGTCGTGCTGCGTCCCGACGAGATGCAGCTGTCCCGCGGCGAGGCGCTGCGCGACACGGCTCTCGTCCTCTCGCGCCACGTCGCCGCGATCGGCATGCGCACGGGCGAGGACACCATCCTCGAGGAGCTCGCGGCGCACAGCTCGGTTCCGGTCATCAACATGCTCAGCGCCGGGCACCATCCCTGCCAGGCGCTCGCCGACCTCGTGACCGTGCGCGAGGCATGCGGGTCGCTCGACGGCGTGCGGGTCGCCTACGTCGGCGACGGCAACAACGTCGCCCGCTCGCTCGCCATCCTCGGGACCCTCGCCGGCGTGGACGTGGCTGTCGCATCGCCCGCGGGCTATGCGCTCGAGGCCGGCCTCGAGCCGGTGCGCGAGTCCACGGGCCGCCTGACCCTCCACGAGGATCCCCGCGAGGCCGTGGCGGGGGCCCAGGCCGTCTACACCGACGTGTGGGTCAGCATGGGCGACGAGGCGTCGGCCGACGAGCGCCGGGCGGCGCTGGCGGGATACCGCCTCGACGACGCCCTGCTCGACGCCGCCGCGCCGGGCGCGTTCGCCATGCACGACCTGCCGGCGCACCCAGGTGAGGAGATAACGGCCGAGGTCCTCTACGGCGAGCGCCAGCGCATCTGGGACCAGGCCGAGAACCGCCGGCACGCCCAGAAGGCGCTGCTCGAGCTGTTGGTGGCACGAGCGTGAACGCCACCTCGGAGGGCGTCGCCCGCCCGCAGCGTGGCGATGAGCTCGAGCTGCGGATCGACTCGCTGGCCTTCGGCGGCGAGGGCGTCGCGCGGCTCGGCGACGGCGGCTATGTGGTGTTCGTCGCCGGTGCCATTCCCGGCGACCTGGTGCGAGCGGTCGTCCACAAGCGCAAGCGCAGCTACGCCCACGCGCGGACGCTCGAGGTGCTCGAGCCCGGGCCCGAGCGGATCGCGCCGAGAGCTGAGCACCCCGGCGTGCCGTGGCAGGTCCTCCCGTACGAGCGCCAGCTCGAGATCAAGCGCGGACAGGTCGACGAAGCGCTCCGGCGCATCGGGCACCTCGACGGCTTTGACCTGGAGGACATCGTGCCCGCCCTCGAGCCGTGGCGCTACCGCAACAAGCTGGAGTACTCCTTTGGGGAGCAGGACGGGGAGCTCGTCTGCGGCTTTCACGCGCCGGCCGGTGGCAACAGCGTGACGCCGATGGTCGACTGCCTGCTGGCCTCCGAGCGCGGCAACCGGGCGCGCGAGGCCGCCCTCGGCTGGTGCCGCGGCCAGGGTCTCGGCGCCTGGGACCGTGGTCGGCGCGAACGTGGCCGCGAGGCCCGCGACGAGAGGACGGGGCCCGCCGCAGACGGCCGCGCCCGCCTGCGCAACCTCGTCGTCCGCGAAGGCCGGCGCACAGGCAAGCTCCAGATCCGAATCGTGACGACCGAGGGCGAGCTCGAGGCCGGAGCGATGGCCGTGGCCCTCAGCGAGGCCCTCGGCGAGGATCTCTGCGGGGTGCTGTGGACACGCACGCGCAGCCTCGCCGAGACGACGGCCGGCGGCGAGACGGAGCTCGTGTGGGGAGAGGCCGAGCTGCCCGAGCGCCTCGGCGAGCTCGACCTGCGCATCTCGGCCGAGGCGTTCTTCCAGACGAACACGGAGATGGCCGAGCTGCTCTACGGCATCGTCATCGAGTACGCGGCGCTCGAGGGCTGGGAGCGCGTGTACGACCTCTATTCGGGCATCGGCACGATTGCGCTCACGCTCGCCCCCAAGGCGGGCGAGCTGTGGGGCATCGAGCTGATCGAGCCGGCCGTCGCCGACGCCATCGCCGGGGCGCGCCGCAACGAGATCACCAACGTCCACTTCTTCGCCGGCGACACGAGGACGGCCCTGCCCGAGCTGCTCGAGCGGGCCGGCCGGCCCGATGTTCTCGTCGTCGACCCTCCGCGGGCCGGCCTGTCCAAGAAGGTCGTCCACCGAATCATCGACGCGTCGCCCAGGCGCATCGTCTACGTCTCGTGCAACCCGACCACGCTCGCGCCCAACGCCGCCGAACTGGTCGAGGCCGGGTGGGTGCTGCGCAAGGTCCGTCCGGTCGACATGTTCCCGCAGACTCACCACATCGAGTGCGTCGCCCTGTTCGAGCGGGACGAGGGCCGGCGCAGCTCGGCGTCCTCGGTCGCTCGCGTGCAGAGCACGCCACGCTCCCTGCGTCCTTGATCTGCTTGACCGTCGTCCCGCTCGGCGGCCTATAGGGTTCGGCTCATGCGCGCCGTGACCATTCGCGACGGGGAGATAGTGATCGAGGAGCATCCCGATCCGGTCCCCGGCGTGGGCGAGGTGCTGGTGCGCGTCCGCGGGGCGGGGCTGAACGGAGCGGACATGATCCAGCGGCGCGGGTTCTATCCGGCTCCGCCGGGCTCGCCCGCCGACATCCCCGGGCTCGAGCTCGCCGGCGAGGTGGCCGGGCTTGGAGCCGGGTCGGAGCGCTTCGCCGTGGGCGACCGCGTGATGGCCGTCGTCGGCGGTGGCGGTCAGGCAGAGCTCGCCACGGTCCATGAGCGCCAGCTCATGGGCGTCCCGGCCGGGCTCGACTGGGTGGCTGCGGGCGGGCTGCCCGAGGTGTTCACCACTGCGCACGATGCCGTGTTCACCCAGGCCGAGCTGCGCCCGGGCGAGCGCCTGCTCGTGCACGGAGGCGCCGGGGGCGTGGGCACCGCCGCGGTCCAGCTCGCTCGCGCATCCGGCGCGCGGGTGACCGCGACCGTCCGCGACGAGGACCTGCGCGCGCAGGTGGCGGCGCTCGGCGCAGAGGTGATCGCGCCAGAGGGCTTCTCAGAGCACGGCCCGTTCGACGTGATCCTCGAGCTCGTCGGCGCACCGAACCTGGCTGAGAACATGAATGCCCTGGCGACCGGCGGGCGCATCGCGATCATCGGCGTCGGCGGCGGCGCCAACGCCGAGCTGAACCTGCTGGCCCTGATGGGCAAGCGCGCCCGCATCCACGGCTCCACGCTGAGGGCGCGCCCGCTCGAGGAGAAGGCCCTCGCCGCACGCCTACTCGAACGCGAGGCGCTGCCGCTGTTCGACTCGGGCGCCGTGCGCGTTGCGGTCGCGGAGACGTTTCCGCTCGACGACGCCGCGGCGGCCTACGAGCGCTTTGCCGCCGGCGGCAAGCTCGGCAAGATCGTGCTGACTATTTGACCGGGGTCAATGTTGAGAGCGCCGCATGCGGCTTTCTCCCGGCCAACCGGCGCATGCGCCGATTGGAACGCCAGACGATCAAGTCAAAACGGTGCTGTGTTTCATTCGCATGCAGAGGCGCCAACGGCGTGCAGATGGCTAAGCGAAGCTGTGATGTCCTTCTCACTCGGCGCCGGTACGGCCACGCACCGCGAAGGCCCCCGGCTCGGCGTGACGAGGCACACGAGTTGGTTGCGTTCGGGAACACCTTCCGCATTGAAGTCTTCGCCGGGTTCAACCTCGGCAGCGTCGTCAACACAGAGAGAGACCGTCACGAACATCCCAGTGTCGTTGTGGACACGTTGGGTTACGTGGTTCGAGGTCGCCGCGACCACCACAATGAAGACCAAGCCCGAAAGTACGAGGATTCCGCCCACGAAGCCCACCCACTCCCAGAACCCGCGCACCGGTGCGAACCACGACGGGCGGTGTAGGAATCGCGTGAGTCGCCACATGACAGCCAGGACATCGGCCGCGTGTCAGAGTTGCGTGAGAGCCTCGTGCGCGGTTCCCCGATCGTTCCGCTAGATCCGCCTAGTAAGGCGGCTGCGAGGAGTACCAGTCGCCGAGCACGCGGAACGACGCCCAGAACTCACGCTTGGCGTCCTGCTCGTCGAGCGACTCGTCGATGTTCGGCACCTGCAGCGCGTCGATCATCGGTGTGAGCTGCTGGATCTCCCCATAGCGGGCCTCGAGCGGCCGAGCCAGCGGGATGTCCATCTCATTCAGCGCGGCCAGGGCGTCGGGGCCCATGACGACGATGATCTTGGGCTGGACGATGGCGATCTCCTCGACGACGCGGGAGATGCAGGCGAAGTCGGCCAGCGACACGTCGCTGAGCGGGCACTTGACGCAGAGCGTGCCGTAGACGGCGAGCGGGTCGATCGACAGGCGCTTCAGCGACTTCATCAGGGCGCCGCCCGAGCGTCCGTAGAAGGCGACCCCCTCCTCGATCTCCGAGGGGAGGGCGGAGTGCTTGAGGAGCATGATGTCGGCCTGCGGATGGCCCGAGCCGAGGACGGGCATGAGGTTGCCGCGAGGGCAGTGCGGGCAGGCCTGAAGCTCGCGCGTCAGCGTGTTCAGCTCGCGGATTGCGCGCTCGAGGTACTTCTCGCGGATCTCGTCATCGGTCACGGGCATCGACCCCGAGGGATTTGACGGGGTGTCGTCTTGTCCTTGACGGTGCATCAGTAGTTGCGCGGCGGCCGCCTCCTCGGACGGCTGCTATCTGCGCCCGCCGCTGCCGCGGGCGCGGCCGAGGCGCCTCAGCCGTCGCGCCCTGCTCGCGCGCCGGGCGCCCGGCGGCGTGGCCCGTGTCTGGAGGAACTTGAGCGCCTGGACGTAGAGCAGCGACGACGGTCGCGTGATGATTTCGGCGTCGCGGAGCGACTGCATGAACTCGCCCGGCCCGTCGAAGTCGCGCATGCGGATGCGCACCGACCCGAGCCCCTGGGCGACATGAGAGTCCGAGCCCGCGCCGGCCGGGATGCGGTACTTGGCGGCGAAGCGGACGGCCTCGTCGTTGAACGCGCCGATGGCCACCCGCGGGTTGAAGATCTCGATCGCGTCGATGTCCTCGATGATCGTCAGGAGGTGCTCGTAGTCGGGCACCGAGTGCATGCGGTCGAACGGGTGTGGCACGTACACCAGCCCGCCCTGGCGGCGGATCTCGGCGACGGTCTCGCGCAGGCTCATGCCGCGCGGGATCTTCTCCTCGATGAACAGGCCGATGACCTCGCCCTGGCCGTCGGTCTTGACCTCCTCGCCGACAATCACCTTGATCGGTGGCAGGACGTCTGATGCTTCGGCCTGGGCGCGCGCCTCCAGTGCGCCCGAGATCTCGTTGTGGTCGGTCACGGCGATCGCGCCCAGTCCCTGCTCGCGGGCGGTCGCGAGGAGCACCTCGACGGGCGTGGCGCAGTCGCCCGAGTGGTCGGTGTGCATGTGCAGGTCGACCTCGACGAGCGGTCGGTCGGCGAGCCGCCGGCGCAGCGCCGGGTCGCCGTCGAGCGGCTGGCGGCGGGCTGCGAGCCGGGTGTAGAGGTCCTCGAGCCGTGAGATGTCGGTGTCGGTGTCCTCGAGCAGGCTGTAGTCGCCCGGGAAGTAGCGGTTCATCAGCTCGGCCGTCGCAGGCAGGCTGGCCGTGCGCGCGTCGAGTCGGCCGAAGAAGCTCTCGACGAAGCGGCGGGCCAGCAGCGTCGAGAGCAGGCGCTCGGTCGAGGAGTGGAACGAGCCGACGTTGAGCGAGCGGGAGTGGCGCAGCGCGGCGTTGGACGTGCTCGGGGCGAACGGCTCGTGGACGTGGACGAAGTCGAGCTCGACCGTCGAGAGCAGTTCCTCGACCGTGCGGGCGACGTCGATCGGCAGCGCCGGTGGCCGGCGCCTGGCCCCGCCGGCCACGTCGAGGACCTCGCCGACGGCGATCACGCCCGGGTGCCCGCCGTCGGTCCCCTCGAGCAGGCTCTGCGGCTCGTTGCGAGCGGCCCGCAGGGCCTTGCGTGACGCGCGCACGCGCTCCTGGGAGCGCGATGGCGCGAGCACCAGCACGCGGTGCCCGCGTCGCGACAGCTCGCTCGTCAACCGCCTGACGTGCGCGTTGACCTCGTTCTCTGCCTCCCACGCGTAGGGGGTGACGTGGGCGATGGAGAACGACTGGCTCATCGCTTCACGTTACCCCGACTCTCGACGCGCGAGACGCGCCGCCTATTTGGCGGCGCGGGTGCGGGCGGCCGCTCGTGCCTTCGCCGGCTTGCGGGTGCTCGTCGGAGCGCTCGTCTTGGCCCCGCGTGCACCGGGGCGTCCGGTGTATTTGGCGATGAACGACTCGGTGTCCGCGCGTGCCTGGTCGTCGGGACGCTGGTTGTGAGGCGACTTCATCAGGTAGGACGACGGTCCGTCGAGCTGGCCGCCAACGCCGTGGTTGAGCGCGAGCTTGCAGCAGCGGACGGCGTCGATGACGATGCCGGCCGAGTTCGGCGAGTCCCACACCTCGAGCTTGAGCTCGACGTTGAGCGGCACGTCGCCGAAGGCCTGGCCCTCGACGCGGATGTGCGCCCACTTGCGGTCGGTCAGCCACGGCACGTAGTCGGAGGGCCCGATGTAGACGTCCTTGGCCGGCAGGACGTCGTCCATGATCGACGTGACGGCGTTGGTCTTGGAGATCTTCTTGGACTCCAAGCGCTCGCGCTCGAGCATGTTGTAGAAATCCATGTTGCCGCCGACGTTCAGCTGTGAGGTGCGCAGCATCTTCACGCCGCGGTCGGCGAACAGCCGCGCGAGCGTGCGGTGGACGATCGTCGCGCCGACCTGGGACTTGATGTCGTCGCCGACGATCGGCAGGCGCGCCTTTTTGAAGCGCTTGTCCCAGTAGTCCTCGCGGGCGATGAACACGGGGATGCAGTTCACGAAGCCGCAGCCGGCCTCGAGCACCTGCTCGACGTACCACTTCGTCGCCTGCTCGGAGCCCACCGGCAGATAGGACACGACGACGTCGGTGTGCGTGTCGCGGAGGATCTTGACGATGTCGGCGGTCTCGCCGGGCGCCTTCTTGATCTTCTCTTTGAGGTACTTCCCGAGGCCGTCGTGGGTCATGCCGCGGTACACGGGCACGCCGAGCTTGCGCGGGACCTTGGCGAACTTCATCGTGTTGTTCTCGCCGGCCCAGATCGCTTCGCCGAGATCCTTGCCGACCTTGGTCGAGTCGATGTCGAACGCGGCCGTGAACTCGATGTCGCGGACGTGGTAGCCGCCGAGGTCGACGTGCATCAGACCGGGCACGCGCTCCTCGGTGCTCGCGTCGCGGTAGTAGTTGACGCCCTGGACGAACGCCGACGCGCAGTTGCCGACGCCGACGATGGCGACGCGTACCTTCTCGGACTGGTAGCGGCCGGCGCCGTTTGTGGAGGCCGCGCCAAAGCTCTGAGCGCCGCCGTTTGAGTGCTCCTTGATCACGAGTGCAATTTCCTTTGTGAGGGTGCGAGGGCCGGTTGCAGTGGGCCGCGGGGGCCGGCCGGCGTCTCAGGTGTGACGGTCGGACAGGGCGCCGGACCGCCGCAAGAGACTACTCCGCAGTGGGCCCTTGGTCACACGGCGAGCTCGTGTCGGACGTGTGCGATGCGCTGTGCGACGGTGACGACACTGAGGGCCGCCAGCACGTAGACGGCGGGCTCGAGCAGCTCGAAGTTGCCGAGCGAGGCTCCCCTGGCGAAGATCAGGCCGATTGAAAGGATCACGACACGAACGGGCCGGGTGGCGATGCCGACCTTGCACTCGACGCCGAGGGCCTCGGCGCGGGCGCGCGTGTAGCTGACCATCAGCGACGCCAGCACGGCGACGACCACGGCGGCTGCGGCAACGCGGTTGCCGTGCAGGGCGAAATACCCGGCGACCGCCGTCAGCACTATGCCCTCCTCGATGCGGTCGAGCGTCGAGTCCAGGAAGGCGCCGAACGGGGTGCCCTTGCCCGACATGCGCGAGTAGCGGCCGTCGAGCGTGTCCATGATCGAGCCGATGACGAAGGCCAGGCCGCCGAGGAAGAACAGCCGTTCCCAGACGAGCACCGCGGCCACGATGTTGAGCGTCAGGCCCGACAGCGAGATCGTGTTCGGCGTCAGGCGCGACTCGATCAGGCGGTTGCGCACCAACGCCCGCCGCTCGCCGGCGCCGATCGGCGCGCGCGGCGGACGGCCGCCCGCGCGTCGGGTGCTGCGACTCCTGCGTCGAGAGGAGGCAGGTTGCCTCGGGGCCATCGTCTGACGAGTCCTAGCCGCTCGCGGGGAGCCGCGCGGGTGAGACGGTCGAGAAGCGCCAGACGGCCGGTCGCGCTCGCGCCAGCCAGGACGCGCCGTAGGCCGACGTGCCGGCCGTCAGCGCGCCGAGGAGCGCGTCGAGGATGAAGTGGTTGGCGGTCACGACGATCACGAAGGCCATCAGCAGGGGGTAGAACATCCACAGGATGCTCACGACCCGACGCCGCGACAGGCGCGCCAGCGGCCAGCCGATCATGAGGGCGAACGCCACGTGCATCGACGGCACGGCCGCATAGGGGTTGAACAGAGCGCTGGCCGAAGCGCTGGCGTGTGACACGCGGACGCCGGTGAAGTCCGACACGCTGTCGATGAAGCCCCACTCGGGCATGAAGCGCGGCGGGGCCGTCGGGAACACCATGTAGCCGACCAGGGCGATGGCCATGGCGATCATGAACATGTTGCGCACGAAGTAGAAGTTGCGGTTGTGGCGCAGGTAGAGGTACAGGAGCGCGCCGATCGTCACCGAGGTCTGGGCGTTGACGTACAGCCAGCTGGCGACGAGCATCACGGCGTGGCTGCCCGACGCCCACGCCTGGACGGACGGCTCGACGAAGACGTGCAGCGTGCGCTCGAGCGAGATCAGGTCGGCGGCATGGGCGAAGGCGACGTTCGCGTTGTGCTCGACCAGACCACGCACGAGGCCGTAGGCGAGATAGGCAGATCCGAAGAGCGAGACCTGCCGCAGTACATCGAGCCAGCCATGCGGCAGGACGCGCGCCTGCAGAAGACGAGCGCGTGCGACCATCGCCGAGAAGCCTAGACGATGCTCAGTCGCAGCGAGGGCCGCGGGAGAAGACACGCGCGAGCGAGAAGCGAATGACGAGCCGAACGCTCCCGGCGCGACGCGCGCGCACGACGGTCCAGTCTTCGGGCGCCCGGCTGACGCAGCCCGCTCCGCTCGCCAGCGCCCAGTACGGGGTGAACCGCACGCGCACCGTGTAGCTCCCGGGACGCGGCACGCGGAGCGTCAGCGACTCGTGGTCGACCGCTGTCACGGTTGCCGGAGGATCGGCCAGCGGGCGGGCGCCTTCGACGGCGAACAGGCGCCAGTGGCGCGAGTGCCACACCTCCCGCAGACCATCGAGGCGCCGGGCGCTCAGCAGCCTCGCCTCGGAGTGGGCCGAGTAGTCCAGCGGGGCGTCGGGCAGCGCCACGTAGGACACTGCCGTGTGCTGCAGCCATTCGCGGTAGCGCACGGCCGTCAGGGGGGCCGATTCGTAGAACAGGTCGTTGCGAAAGCGATCGAGCTGGCGCTCCCAGCCGCGGGCGATCATGATGTGCGGCGCCATCCAGCGGGCCTCCCAGTGGTCGACGGTCGCCACGATCTCGATGCGCGCCGGCCGCGCGCCGTAGCCGACGCCGAGCCTGCCGAGCTCGTCGATCAAGGGTGTGTAGTAGGAGGAATGGACGGCCGGGTCCGAGCTCGACGCAGCGAAGTCGGCGACCGGCGCGTTGGCCTGCCAGTACAGGAAGAAGGGTGCGAGCACGAGAAGCAGTCGACCGCGCCTGGCGCCGAGCAGCGCGCAGGCGAGCAGCGGGCCGGCGGCGAGCGCGCCGAGCCGATCGGCGTTGCCGCCGACGGCCGTCGCGATCAGGTAGGACCCGGTCAGGGCGACGGCGTAGAGGGCCGCGCCGATGCGCAGCTCGCGGTGCTCGCGCGGGACCAGCGCAGCGATCAACACGACACCCGCGAGCGCCGGGTAGAAGGCAGATGCGACGAACGGCTGGGTGCCGCCTTCGGGGAAGACGATGCTCAGCAGGACGATCGGAGCCAGCGCCGCGACGGTCAGCGAAAGCGCCGTCCGGCGCGCGCCACCGGCGAGCGCCCAGGCCAGGCACGCCAGCGCCAGGAAGGCGCCGGCCACGGGGCTGGCGAGCGCGCACAGCACGGCCAGCACCGGTGCCGCGACGGCCCGCCGGCGCTGGGCCGCCAGCAGGCAGCCGAGGCCGATCGCCAGGCCGAGGTCGAACGGCACGCGGCTGGACAGCAGCGCGATCGACGCGCCGAGCGCAAACCAGGCCGCCGCAAGACGGGTGGCGTGGGCGCCGAAGCGCCCGTCGATGACGAGCGCGAACAGGGCGGTGGCCGCCGTCATCGAGAGCGCCGCCAGCAACCGCGTGCCGATCAGCGCGCCGAGGCCCGGGGCCAGGAGCGAGTAGGCCAGCAGGTGATGGCCGCCGTACCACGAGTTGTCCCACAGCGAGAATCCCGCGTGGGCGAACAGGCTGCTGCGGTAGTCCGCGGCCGCGAGGTCGGGGCTCGACGGCGCGATGATCAGATAGACGACGCTCAGGGCCGCCGTGATCGTCCACGCGTGGCGAGCGCCGGCGGCCGCCGCCACGGACCGGGCGCGCGCGCCGCGCGGCGCCGCGCGCGGTGGGCTCGCCGGCTCGCTCACCCTTCGCTCAGGAAGCCCGCCAGGCGCTCGACCACATCGGGGCGGTCGAGCCACGGCCAGTGCCCGGCGTCCGGCAGCTCGAGTAGCTCGGCGTCCGGCAGCGCATGCGCGTAGGCGGCGGCGAAGCGGGCCGGAATGTAGGGATCCTGCATTCCCCAGATGATGAACGCCGGCATCGTGAGGCTCGCCAGATGCCGCCCGGCCGCCGCGAGGACAGCGGGAGGCGAGCTGCGGTAGAGGCGCAGGATGGCGCGCTGGGTGCCCTGATCGAAGTGATCGAGGACGCTCGCCTGCCAGGCTGCCGGCAGCGGCCCAGGAGTGACGTTGGACTCGCGCGTGAGCAGCCCCAGCGTGAAGCGGTTGGTCGTGCCCATCGACAGCTCGCCGAGACCGGGGGTGCGCCAGATGCGCGCCGTGCGGTGCCAGCGGTAGCCCGGCAGGAACGGCACGGCGTTGATGATCGCCAGTCGCTCGATGCGCTCGGGGTGGCGCTGGGCGAACGCCAGCCCGACGGCGCCCCAGTCGTGCACGACCAGCGACACGCGCTCGACGCCGGCCTCATCGAGGAAGCGCTCGATGAAGCGGTCGTACTCGGCGATCGTGTAGCTCAGCGAGCCCGGCTTGCCGCTGCGACCGAAGCCCGGCAGGTCGGGCGCCAGGCCGCCGGTTCGGGCCAGGAACTCGAGCCATTCGTCGGAGTTCGACGGCACGCCGTGGAGGTACAGGGCGGGGGCGCGGCCCGATGGTGCGGGCGCGCTGCGCCAGAACACGGGCAGCTCGTCGATCTCGCCGCTGTGGTCGCTGACCTCGGGCACGGCTCGAGGATATAGGTGCGCCTGCGCCGGATACCGTGACGACATGAGCCTCGCCGCGCAACGCCCGCCGGCCCGCCGGCCCGCCGCCGGCTGGACGCCACCGAGCAGGGCACGGGTCCGACGCATCCGCGACCGTCTTCGCGCCGTCTACGGCATCCCGACCATGGGCCCGCACGGCCGGCCGATCGCCGAGCTCATCCTGACGGTCCTGTCGCAGTCGACCAACGACCGCAACCGCGACGTCGCCTACCTGCGGCTGCGCGCTCGGCTGCCGAGCTGGGAGGCGGTCCGCGACGCACCGGTCGCCGACGTCGAGGCGGCGATCCGCCCGGGCGGCATCTCGAAGGTCAAGTCGGCCCGCATCCAGGCGATCCTGCGCGCCATCGACGACGCTCCGGCGCGAGGGAGCTCCGAGCCGTCGCCGGGGCTGTCGCTCGACTGGCTCGCCGAAGCGCCCGTGCCCGAGGCGCGCGACTACCTGACCTCGCTGCCCGGCGTCGGGCGCAAGACGGCGGCCTGCGTCCTGCTGTTCGCCTACGGCATGCGCGACGTGCCCGTCGACACGCACGTCTCGCGGGTGGCAACCCGCCTCGAGCTGATGCGGGCCGGGGCGCCGTTCGAGGAGCTCCACGACGCGATGCTCGCGCTGACGCCCGCAGGCGAGGAGCTCGAGCTCCACGTCAACCTCCTGCGCCACGGGCGGCGCACCTGCCACGCGCGCTCGCCCGCCTGCCCGCGGTGTGCGCTGGCCCGCATGTGCCCGAGTCGGGCTCTGCTCAGCCCCTAGGCAGGACGGCGAAGGCGATGACGGCGAAGTGCAGCGCCGCCGCGGCGAGGACGAGGGCGTGGAAGACCTCGTGGTAGCCGAAGACCTTCGGCCACGGGTTCGGCCTCCCGCTGGCGTAGACGAAGGCGCCGATGAGGTAGAGCAGGCCGCCGGTCGCCAGGCCGGCCACGCCGAGCCAGCCGATCGCCGCGGGCAGCTCGCCGAAGACCGCCGCCGTGGCGAGGCCGAGCGCGACGTAGACGGCCGCGAACAGCCACTTGGGCGCGTCGAGCCACAGTAGCTTGAACACCACGCCGCCGAGCGCGCCGGCCCACAGGACGATCAGGATGACCGTCGCGAGCGAGCCCTTCAGCGCGAGCAGCGACACCGGCGTGTAGGTGCCCGCGATGAGGACGAAGATCATCGAGTGATCGAGTCGCCGCATCCAGCGTCGCGCCGCCGGGCGCCAGGTGATGCGGTGATACAGGGCGCTCGTGCCGAGCAGGCCCGACAGGGCGACGGCGTAGATGGCCGCGGCGACGCGGGCGCGCCCGTCGGACGCCGCCAGGATCAGGGCCACGCCGCAGGCCAACGACACGAAGAAGGCGTACTCGTGCGAGACGCCGCGGAGTCTCGGCTTGACCGGCTCGCCCGGCGCGATCTTCATGTACACAGACGGTAGCGCTCGCCGGGCCCTCCGTGTGAAGGTCTCGTGAGAACCTCTCGTGAGAACCTCGTCACGCACCCCACTTGAAGGCGATGAGGAAATCTGCCAGACTCTCACTTAGATTTGTAAGCGTCATTAGAAGGAGCAATTCCACATGGCAAAGACCATAGGCATCGATCTCGGCACGACGAACTCGTGCATGGCGGTGCTGGAGGGCGGCGAGCCGACCGTCATCGAGAACTCCGAGGGTGGTCGCACGACACCGTCGGTCGTCGCCTTCACCGCATCGGGCGAGCGCCTCGTCGGCACCGTCGCCAAGCGCCAGGCGGTGACCAACCCGCAGAACACGATCTTCTCGATCAAGCGCTTCATGGGCCGCAAGGAGGGCGAGGTCCGCGAGGAGGAGTCGATCGTCCCCTACAAGGTCGTCTCGGGCCCCAACGGCGATGCCCGCGTCGAGGCCGCCGGCGAGCAGCACTCGCCGCCGGAGATCTCGGCGATGATCCTCCAGAAGCTGAAGTCCGACGCCGAAGCGTATTTGGGCGAGTCCGTCGACTCGGCTGTGATCACCGTGCCGGCGTACTTCAACGACGACCAGCGCCAGGCGACCAAGGACGCCGGCAAGATCGCCGGCCTCGACGTCAAGCGCATCATCAACGAGCCGACGGCCGCCTCGCTGGCCTACGGCCTCGACAAGGAGTCCGACCAGACGATCCTCGTCTTCGACCTCGGCGGCGGCACGTTCGACGTGTCGGTGCTCGAGATCGGCGACGGCGTATTCGAGGTCAAGTCGACCGCCGGCGACAACCACCTCGGTGGCGACAACTTCGACAAGGCAATCGTCGACTGGCTCGTGTCGGAGTTCAAGAAGTCCCAGGGCATCGACCTGAGCGCCGACCCGATGGCTCTGCAGCGCCTTTACGAGGCCGCCGAGAAGGCCAAGATCGAGCTCTCGACGACGCAGGAGACACAGATCAACCTGCCGTTCATCACGGCCGACTCCTCGGGTCCCAAGCACCTCGACACGCGTCTCACGCGGGCGAAGCTCGCCGAGCTGACCTCGGCCCTGCTCGATCGCGTCGTCGCCCCGGTCCGCCAGGCGATCGACGACGCGAAAAACAAGGGCGTCAAGGAGATCGACCACATCGTGCTCGTCGGCGGCATGACCCGCTCGCCGGCCGTGCAGGAGAAGGTCAAAGAGCTGACCGGCAAGGAGCCCCACCGCGGTGTCAACCCCGACGAGGTCGTGGCGGTCGGTGCCGCCATCCAGGCCGGTGTGCTCGCCGGCGATGTCAAGGACGTGCTGCTGCTGGACGTCACGCCGCTGACCCTCGGCATCGAGACCAAGGGCGGGGTCATGACCAGGCTGATCGAGCGCAACACAACGATCCCGACCCGCAAGGGCGAGGTCTTCTCGACGGCCGAGGACAACCAGCCGTCGGTCGAGATCCACGTCCTGCAGGGCGAGCGCGAGATGGCCCAGTACAACAAGTCGCTCGGCAAGTTCCAGCTCACCGGCATCCCACCGGCGCCGCGCGGGATCCCGCAGGTCGAGGTCGCGTTCGACATCGACGCCAACGGGATTCTCAACGTGTCGGCCAAGGACCTCGGCACAGGCAAGGAGCAGAAGATCGAGATCAAGAGCGGCTCCGGCCTGTCGGAGGAGGAGATCAAGAACATGGTCTCCGACGCCGAGTCACACGCCGAGGAGGACCGCCGGGCACGTGAGCTCGCGGAGGCACGCAACAACGGCGAGAACGCCGCCTATCAGGCCGAGCGCCAGCTCGCCGAGCTCGGCGAGCAGGTCGACGCGGACTCCAAGGGCCGCATCGAGGAGGCGATCAAGGAGGTCCGCGAGGTCCTCGAGTCGGACGACGCCGCCGCGATCAACGCTCGATCCGAGGCGTTGCAGACGGCCTTCCATGCCGTCTCCGAGGCGATGTACCAGCGCGCCCAGGAGGAGCAGGCGGCGAGCGGCGCGGCCAACGGCGCCTCGGGCGACGGCGAGCCGGCCGCATCCTCCGACGAGGAGGACGTCGTCGATGCCGAGGTCGTCGACGAGCCGAAGGTCTAACGGACGATGAGCCACGGCAAGCCACTCACCGAGCCGGGCGCCGAGCGCGTCGTCGGCGAGCAGCGGCCGCCCTCCGGTCCTCCGGCGCCAGACGCGCCGGAGGCGCCCGAGGCGCCCGAGGCGCCGCAGACGCCAGGTGGCGCCGCGGCGCCCGTCGGCGCCGACGGCGTGTCGTCTCCTGCGCAGCCGGTTGACGTCGCGGCCGAGATCGAGGGCGACCTCGACGAGCTCGTGCGGACGTCGGCCCAGCGCGATGAGTACCTGGCGCTGGCCCAGCGCACGCAGGCCGACTTCGAGAACTACCGCAAGCGCGTCGCCCGCGATGCGGCGGCGGTTCAGGAGCGGGGCGTGAGCGCTCTCGCCAGGGAGCTGCTGCCGGCGCTCGACAACCTCGACCGTGCGCTGGAGGAAGCCGACGAGGCAGGTCGCGAGAACGGCCTGCTCGACGGCGTGCGCCTCGTGCGCTCCGAGTTGAAGGCCGCCCTCGCACGCACCGGCATCGAGTCCTTCTCGCCGGTCGGCGAGCCGTTCGACCCGTCTCTGCACGAGGCCATGGCCACCGCCGAGCAGGGTGCCGGCGGCGCCGCGAGCGGCACGATCGTCGAGGTCTACCAGGCCGGCTACCGGCTCGGGGGGAGCATCATCCGCCCGGCCCGCGTCGTGGTGGCCGCTTAGAGCCGGCGCTTCGATGGCAACGCGACCCGATTACTACAAGACGCTCGGCGTCGAGAAGCGGGCTACGGCCGATGAGATCAAGAAGGCCTACCGCAAGCTGGCCCGCCGCTACCACCCCGATCGCAACCCCGACGACAAGCAGTCGGAGGCGCGCTTCAAGGAGATCTCCCAGGCCTACGACGTCCTCGGCGATCCCGAGAAGCGCAAGCAGTACGACAGCGCCAGCGGCCCATTCGCCAGCGGAGCGGGTCCCGGCGGCGGCTTCGGCGGCTTCGGCAACTTCGACTTCGACGCGTCCTCGATGGGAGACATCCTCTCCAACCTGTTCGGCGGCTCGGGCGGCGCAGGGCCCGGGGGCGCCCGGCGTGGGCGCGCCAAGCCGCGGCCGGAAAAGGGCGCCGACCTCGAGGCGCAGGTCTCGATCACCTTCGACCAGGCGGTGGCCGGCGCCCAGGTGCCCCTGCAGGTGCCGATGCACACCACCTGCCCGACATGCCGTGGGACCGGAGCCAAGCCCGGCACGACCCCCTCGGTCTGCCCGCAGTGCGAGGGCCGCGGCATCGAGACGCAGGGCCAGGGCATGTTCTCGATCTCCCAGCCGTGCTCGCGCTGTGGCGGTGCCGGCACCGTCATCGAAGATCCCTGCCCGACCTGCAACGGCGCCGGCGCGGTCCGGACGGTCAAGCGCCTGCGGGTGAACATCCCCGCGGGCGTCCGCGACGGCAGCCGCGTGCGGCTGCCCGGCAAGGGGGAGCCTGGTCGCAACGGCGGGCCGGCCGGCGATCTGTACCTGATCACCCACGTCGACCCCTCGCCGGTGTTCAGGCGCAAGGGCGAGAACCTCGAGGTCGAGGTGCCGCTCAGCATCCCCGAGGCGCTGCGCGGCGCCGAGGTCGAGGTGCCGACGCTGAGCGGGACGAAGACCCTGCGGGTCGCCCCGGGAACGGCCCACGGAACCGTCCAGCGACTGCGCGGCGAGGGTCCGCCGAAGCTCGGCGGGCGCGGGAAGGCCGAGAGGGGCGACATCCACTACCGCTTCGTCATCGACGTTCCCCGCGATCTCAGCAAGGAGCAGCAGGACGCCGTCGAGGGGCTCTCCCGGACCTTTCCCGACAACCCCAGAGCGGGGCTGTTCCCCAACGGCGACGGAGCCGCCAAGGCGGCCGACGGAGCCGCCAAGGCCGCCGGAAGCGCAGGTGAGGGTTGATGGGCGGCGAGGACCGGGCGATGGCTCCGCGGCGCGGGAGCGCCGCGCGGGTGACGCGCGTGGAGGTCGAGACCGACCGCGGCGTCTTTATGATCTCGGTGGCCGCGCAGCTGGCCAACCTGCACCCCCAGACGCTGCGCATGTACGAGGCGCGCGGGCTGATCGAGCCGAAGCGCTCGTCCAAGGGCACGCGCCTGTACTCCCAAGAAGACGTCGAGAAGCTGCGGCGCATCCAGGAGATGACCGCCGAGCTCGGCCTCAACCTCGCGGGCGTCGAGCGCGTCCTGCGCCTGGAGGATGAGATCGAGCAGATGCACGACCGCATCGAGGCGATGGAGCTGGAGGCCCTGCAGGCCCAGGTCCGCCTGGCGGAGGAGCTCGAGCAGGTTCGCCGCTCCTTCCGCGCCGAGCTGACCGTCCCCTACCGCGGCGGGCGCGAGCTCGTCCGCGCTGCCGACGCGCGGTCCCAGTTCCCGAGACCCCGCCCGAGGTCCTAGACATGCAAGCCGACCGCTTCACGATCAAGTCCCAGGAGGCGCTCGCAGCCGCCGGGCGCCTGGCGGAAGACCGGCGCAACCCGCAGCTGACGCCCCTGCACCTGCTCGCGGCACTGCTGACCGAGGGGCAGGCCGAGACGAGCGCCGAGCGTCCGGGTGGCGTGGTGCTCCCGGTGCTGGCCAAGCTGGGCGTCGACGCGGCGGCGGTGCGAGCCCAGGTGAACGACGCGCTCGAGGAGCTGCCCGTCCTCGGCGCGGGCCCCGAGGCAGCCGCGGCGGCGCCGTCCTCAGAGCTGCTCGCGGTCATTCGCGCGGCCGAGCGAGAGGCTGCGACGCTCGACGATCGCTACGTCTCGACCGAGCACCTGCTGCTGGCCCTCTCCGACGAGAAGGGCATCGCCGGTCGGGCGCTCGCCAGCGTCGGCGCCACGCACGAGCGCCTCGTCCAGGCGCTCGCCGACGTTCGCGGCTCACACCACGTCACCGACCAGTCACCGGAGGAGAAGCTCGAGGCGCTCGAGCGCTTCGGCCAGGACCTCACGAGCGACGCCGAGCAGGGCAAGCTCGACCCTGTCATCGGCCGCGACGAGGAGATCAGGCGGGTCATCCAGGTGCTCTCTCGGCGCCGGAAGAACAACCCGGTCCTGATCGGCGAGCCCGGCGTCGGCAAGACGGCGATCGTCGAGGGACTAGCTCAGCGGATCGTCTCCGGCGACGTGCCGGAGTCGCTGCGCGAACGCCGCGTGATCGCGCTCGACATGGGCTCGCTGGTTGCCGGCGCCAAGTACCGAGGCGAGTTCGAGGACCGCCTCAAGGCCGTCCTCGCGGAGGTCGCCGAGGCGCAGGGGAACATCATCCTTTTCCTCGACGAGCTGCACACGATCGTCGGCGCCGGCGCCGCCGAAGGCGCCGTCGACGCGGCCAACCTGCTCAAGCCGATGCTCGCCCGCGGCGAACTGCGCTGCGTCGGCGCGACCACCCTCGACGAGTACCGCAAGCACATCGAGAAGGACGCCGCCCTGGAGCGCCGCTTTCAGCCGGTGACGGTGGGCGAGCCCTCGGTCGCCGACACCATCGCGATTCTGCGCGGGCTGAAGGAGCGCTACGAGAACCACCACGGGGTGCGCATCCAGGACAACGCGCTCGTCGCGGCCGCGACGCTCTCACACCGTTACATCGCCGACCGCTTCCTGCCCGACAAGGCGATCGACCTGATCGACGAGGCGTCCTCGCGGCTGCGCATCGAGATCGACTCGGTGCCCACCGAGATCGACGAGGTCGACCGGCGCGTGATGCAGCTGGAGATCGAGCTCGCCTCACTCGGCAAGGAGAGCGACGCGGCCTCGGCCGAGCGCCGCGAGGCGATCGAGCGCGAGCTGGCCGAGCTGCAGGAGCGCTCGGCGGCGATGAAGGCGCAGTGGCAGAGCGAGAAGCAGGCCATACGCGGCATCTCCGAGCTCAAGGAGCAGCTCGAGCAGGCGCGCCAGGAGGCCGAGCGCGCGCAGCGCGAGGCCGACCTCGAGCGCGCGTCGAAACTGCTCTACCAGGACATCCCGGAGCTCGAGCGCGAGCTCGCCGAGCGTGAATCCAGCGAGGACGAACGCGGCGAGGGCGTCGGGGCGGGCGGGATGCAATACCTCAAAGAGGAGGTCGACGCCGACGACATCGCCGAGGTGGTCGCGCGCTGGACGGGCATCCCGGTCAGCCGGCTACTCGAGGGCGAAACCGAGAAGCTCATCCACATGGAGGAGCGGCTGCACGAGCGGGTGGTCGGCCAGGACGAGGCGATCGAGGCGGTCGCCACGGCGCTGCGTCGCTCGCGCGCCGGGCTGCAGGACCCGAACCGTCCGATCGGCTCCTTTCTGTTCCTCGGCCCGACCGGTGTCGGCAAGACCGAGCTTGCCCGGGCGCTGGCGGAGTTCATGTTCGACTCCCAGGACGCGATGGTGCGCATCGACATGTCCGAGTACATGGAGAAACACTCCGTCTCGCGCCTCGTCGGCGCGCCCCCCGGCTACGTCGGCTACGAAGAGGGCGGCCAGCTGACAGAGGCCGTCCGCCGCCGGCCGTACTCGGTCGTCCTCCTCGACGAGATCGAGAAGGCCCACCCCGACGTCTTCAACACACTCCTGCAGGTCATGGACGACGGTCGGCTGACCGACGGCCAGGGCCGGACGGTCGACTTCAAGAACGCGGTCCTCATCATGACCTCGAACATCCCGGTGGGCGACGCATCCGACGACACCCAGATCCGGGCCGCGCTGTTGGAGAGCTTCAAGCCGGAGTTCATCAACCGGCTCGACGACATCGTCCGCTTCGAGCCGCTGAGCCGCGAGCAGCTGTCCGAGATAGTCGAGCTCCAGGTGGAGCTCGTCGTCGACCGCCTCGCCGAGCGCGGTATCTCGTTGACACTCACCGACGGCGCCCGCGAGCTGCTCGGCAACCTCGGCTACGACCCCGCCTACGGCGCCAGGCCGCTGCGGCGCGTGATCCAGAAGCAGCTCACCGACCGCCTCGCGCTCGCCCTGCTGCGGGGCGAGATCAAGATGGGTGACACCGTCGGGGTCGATGCCAGCGACGGCGAGATCGTCCTCGAGAAAGCGGGCGTGGCGAGCGCTCGGGCCTAGGGACGACGAAACGGTCCGCGCTGCCGCGCCGGCGAGGCCGCCGGTGCCGGGTCCAGCGATGCCTGGACCCGGCCCGCAGGCGGCGGTGTCCTGGAGGCCGCCGAAGGGCACTCCCCAGGACATGCCCAGCTGTCAGCCGACGCTTCCGACCTGGATGGCGGTGATCCCGGCATCCAGGTAGTTACCGCTGATGGAGCTGGTTTCACACGCCAGAACTGCCGTCCCTGGGCTGCTGAGTGTGCCGACACCCGAGTCCACGACCGTCGCGCGGTCCGCTCCTTTGCCTTCTTCTGTCATGCGGACCGTATTGCCTGGATCGATCACCGTGCCACCGAGTTCCAGTTTGCATTCCACTTCCTCGATCGAAGCGGAGTTGTTGTTCGCGATCACCTTGCCAATCACCGTGTAGCTGCCGGCCGGAAGGCTGCGTGAGACAACCGTGAGCGATTCGCGTGAGGTAGTGGGGAAGGTGGTGCCTCCTTCTTTGGCGTCGAACGCGTTGCTGGGCCCTCGTTCCCCCGCTTTACCGGATGCTCCTTCTTTCCCCTGCGGACCTTCCTTGCCCGCGGCGCCCGGCGAGCCAGCAACACCGGCTTTGCCGGTGTTGCCTTTGAGCTTCTTGAGCACCTTCGGGCTGATCTGCTTGGTCGAGGTGATGAGATAGTGCTTGGCGGCCAGCGCCCCCCCGCTCATCGCGAAGACGAGCGCGAGCGTGGCTGCGACGTTCGCGTAGGTGATGCGTTTGCGCATTGGTGCCTCCTCAGGCTTGAGTGCGATACCCGGGCAGGCTACGCGGGCGGTCGGCCGTTGCAAAGGACGCTGGACAGAATGCGAGACGCAAACCGGCCGCGATTGATCAGACCTTGGGGCGTTGCAATCCTGTACAACCGGTCACGGCACCATCGCTGAAGATTCGCCCCGAGACCAGGAGGAGCCCATGCCGACCTACATCATGCTCTCGACGCTGACGCCCGAGGGCGTCCAGACGGTCAAGAACAACCCCCAGCGCATCCGCGAGGTCAACAAAGAGGTCGAACAGCTCGGCGCCAAGGTGACGGCGCAGTGGGCGACGCTCGGCCACGTCGACTTCATCTCGATCGTCGAGGCGCCCGACGAGGGCACGATGGCCCGCGTGTCGCTCGAGCTCGGCTCGCGCGGCACCGGGCGCTACGAGACCCTCGCGGCGATTCCGGTGGAGGACTTCATCGCGTCTCTGTAGGTGGCCGCCGTCGAGACGGCGCCGGCGGGTCGTGGACCGAGGCCCACGACCCATCCAGGCGTTCGTTGGAGCGGCTACTCGGTGACGAGGTAGCCCGAGAAGGAGCAGGCCGGCCCGGATTCGCCTCCCAGCCAGACGCCCTGGCTGCCGAAGCCCGACAGGGCGATCGAACCGCTGGCCGACTCGGCAGCCCACGATCCGTCGTCGGCGGAGTGGAAGTTGGCTTCGTGCGTGGCCGCTGTGCCTTTGGCGATGTCCTCGCTGATCTGGAGATCTTCGCCGGCGGTGAGCGGTTTTTCACTGCCCTCGCCCGAGTAGCCCTGGGCAAACGAGCCGGTTTCGCTCGTTTCGATGTACGTCGCGGCCTCGGTCGACCCTGCGCTTTCATAGCAATGCCCGCTGACCGTGAATGGTCCGACGGTCGCGAGAACGACGGTCGCCGGTTCGGACACGCTTGTGCCGGGCGCCGCGACGGTGGCGCGCCAACGGGTGATCGGGGTCGTACCTTCCTTGCCTTGAGGCCCTTCGTTGCCCCGAGGCCCTTCCTTGCCGGTGGCGCCCGTGAGGCCGGTCGCGCCGCTCAGGCCGGTCTTGCCGGTTTTGCCGGTTCTGCCCGTCCGACCCTTGAGCTTTTTGAGGACCTTCGGGCTGATCTGGTGGGTCGAGGTGATCAGGTAGTGGTTGGCAGCGAGCGCGCCGCCGCTCATCGCGAAGACGAGGGCCAGCGTCGCGGCTACGTTTGCGTAGCTGAGGGATTTGAGTTTGTTTTTGAACATGCGCGGACCCTATTGACCGGTGCGGGGGATTCGGCTCATTGCCGACATCTTGGACGGATGGCCGATTCGCGCGCCGCGGCTCCCGGCGCCGAGAAGGCGCTCCTCGCGCCGCCGAGGCCGGCCCGCGTATGCTGCACTCGCGCATGAGATGTGAAGCGATCCATACGAGCGGGCGATGAGCCAGGGTCCCGAGCGGCCCGAGGAGGGCGGCCCCGAGCAGCCATCGGCACAGGAGGGCAGGCCGGCCGGGGGCTCGGGTATCTCGCTTGTGCCCCAGCCGATGCAGGAGGCCGAAGTCCAGGCCCAACTCGACGACATCGACGTCGACGCGCCTCGTGTCGGCATCGTCATGGGCTCCAAGAGCGACATGGAGACGATGGAGAAGGCGGCACGGGAGCTCGAAGAGCGCGGCATCCTGCACGAGATGCGCGTCATGTCCGCACACCGCGAGCCCGATGTGGTCGCCGAATATGCCAAGAACGCCCACATGCGCGGGCTGCGCGTGATCATCGCGGGGGCGGGCATCTCGGCCGCCCTCCCCGGCGCGGTGGCGGCCCACACCGATCTGCCGGTCATCGGCGTGCCGCTGTCCGGTCGCCTGAGCGCCGCCGGTGGCCTCGACGCCATCCTCTCGATCGTCCAGATGCCTCCGGGCGTGCCCGTCGCCTGCGTCGGCCTCGACAATCCGCGCAACGCGGCGATCCTCGCCGCTCAGATCCTGGGCGCCTGAGGACCTGCTGCAGCATGTGCGCGGCGCCCTCCGCGGCACTCGCGCGATGCCGGCCGCGGAGCGCCTGAGAGCCCGCGCCCGCGGGCTCGGGGATAATCAAGGCAAGTGATCGCCCGCTACTCCCGCCCCGAGCTCGCCGACCTGTGGACCGACGCGGCCCGCATGGAGGCATGGAGGCGAGTCGAGATTGCGGCATGCGAGGAGCTTCCGGCGCTGCTCGGCGCCGATGGGCCGACGGCGGAGGATCTCGAAGCCATCCGCGCGGCGAGCTTCACGGTGGCCGCCGTGTCGGAGCGCGAGCGGGTGACCGACCACGATGTCGCGGCCTTCGTCGACGTCCTCGCCGCGTCGGCCGGCGAGTCGGGCCGCTGGATCCACTTCGGCCTGACCTCCTCCGACGTCCTCGACACCGCGCTCGCCCTCCAGCTGCGAGCGGCGGGCGAGGTCATCCTCGCCGGCGCAGGCGAGCTCGCCGACGCGCTGTCCGAGCGCGCGAGAGAGCACACGCAGACGCTGTGCGTCGGGCGGACCCACGGCATCCATGCCGAGCCGACGACATTCGGCATCAAGCTCGCCGGCTTCGCCTTCGAGGCGCGGCGCAACATCGCGCGACTGCGCGAGGCCTTCGCCGAGGTCGCCGTCGGCGCGCTCTCCGGCGCCGTCGGCACATACGCGGCGACCGGACCGGAGTACGAGGCACGCGTGCTCGCGCGCCTGGGCCTGCGCGGCGAGGACGTCTCGACACAGGTCGTGCCGCGCGACCGCCATGCGGCCGTCCTCAGCGCCATCGCGCTCGCCGGCGCCGGGCTCGAGCGCCTGGCGACGGAGGTCCGCCACCTCCAGCGCACGGAGGTCCGCGAGGTCCAGGAGCCCTTCCGCGCCGGCCAGAAGGGATCCTCGGCGATGCCGCACAAGCGCAACCCGATCAAGAGCGAGCAGATCGCGGGGCTCGCGCGAGTGCTCCGCGGCAACGCCCAGGCGGGACTCGAGGACGTGGCGCTGTGGCACGAGCGCGACATCTCCCACTCGTCGGTCGAGCGCATCGTGCTGCCCGACTCGACGATTCTGCTCGACTACCTCCAGCATCGGGCCGTGGGGCTCGTGGAGGGGATGACCGTCGACGCCGAGCGGATGCGCGCGAACCTCGAGCTGACCTACGGCGCGCTGTTCTCACAGCGCGTGCTGCTCGCCCTCGTCGAGGCCGGCTCCTCGCGCGACGACGCGTATCGCGTCGTCCAGGAGCTCGCCCAACGGGCCTGGGATGAGTGCATCCCGCTGCGCGATCTGCTCGCCGGCGACGACCGCGCCAAGGGCCTCGACCTCGATGAGATCTTCGACTACGCGCACTATCTGCGATACGCCGCCGAGATCGTCGGCCGGCTCGACGCAAGCGCCTGAGCGGGCCCCCGCTGAGCGCCCGATCGCGCTGGTAGCATCGCGCCAAGTGAGCAACCTCGCCGACCTGCCCCTAATCGCCAGTGGCAAGGTGCGCGAGCTGTATGCCCTCGGCGAGCCGGCGGGAGAGGCCGGCGGAGGAGAGCGGCTTCTGATGGTCGCCAGCGACCGCATCTCGACCTACGACGCCGTCCACCCGACGCCGATCCCCGACAAGGGCAAGGTGCTGAGCGGCCTTTCGGTCTTCTGGTTCGAGAAGACGGCTCACATCGTCGCCAACCACCTGATCTCGGCGACCGACGGCGTCCCCGACTCCGAGCGTGGCCGCGCCCTTGTCGTCCGGGCATTGAGGATGCTCCCGGTCGAGTGCATCGTGCGTGGCTACATCACCGGGTCGGGCTGGAAGGACTACCAGTCCAGCGGCCGCGTCTCGGGTGTCGAGCTTCCGCCCGGCCTGCGCGAGTCCGAGCGGCTGCCCGAGCCGATCTTCACGCCCTCGACCAAGGCCGAGGAGGGACACGACGAGGCGATCGACATCGACCGGGCGGGCGAGCTGGTCGGCGACGGCGCGCTGATGCGCCGGGTCGCCGAGGTCGCGGTCGAGCTCTACTCGTTCGCGGCCGAGCACGCCCTCGCCAACGGCGTCATCCTGGCCGACACCAAGTTCGAGTTCGGCCTCGGCGACGACGGTGAGCTCGTCGTCGGCGATGAGGTGCTGACGCCCGACTCCTCGCGCTACTGGCCGGCCGACGGCTTCGAGGTCGGCCGCGGCCAGCCGAGCTTCGACAAGCAGTACGTCCGCGACTGGGCGTCGCAGAGCGGCTGGGACAAGCGGCCCCCCGCGCCGGCGATCCCGCCGGAGGTCGTCGAGGGGACTCGGGCGCGATACGTCGAGGCCTACGAGCGCATCACCGGGGAGCCCTTCCAGGCGTGGCTGGAGCGGACGGCCGCGGCGTGAGGGCCAGAGTCCTGATCCGGCCGAAGGCCGGCATCCTCGACCCGCAGGGCGAGGCCGTCGAGCGGGCACTCCCGGCGCTGGGGTTCGCCGACGTCGCCAACGTCCGCATCGGGCGCCTGGTCGAGCTCGACGTCGAGGACGCCGGTGAGCTCGAGGCGATGTGCGAGCGCCTGCTCGCCAACCCCCTCGTCGAGGACTACGAGGTCGAGCTGCTCGACGGCAGCGGCTGACACGGCGTGAAGTTCGGCGTCCTCCAGTTTCCCGGCTCCTGCGACGAGGTCGATGCTCTGGGAGCCGCCCGCCGAGTGGGCGACGCCGAGCTGATCTGGCACGGCCAGCGCGACCTCGGGGGAGCCGACGCGATCGTCGTGCCGGGCGGCTTCTCCTACGGCGACTACCTGCGGGCGGGCGCCATCGCGCGCTTCTCGCCGGCGATGGAGTCGGTCATCGAGTTCGCCGGCGATGGCGGCCTCGTGCTCGGTATCTGCAACGGCTTCCAGGTCCTCTGCGAGGCCCATCTCCTGCCCGGGGCCCTGCTGGGCAACGTCAACCGGCGCTTCACCTCGCGCCAGGTCGAGCTCGAGGTCCTCAACAGCGGCGGCTCCTTCACGCGCGCATGCGCGCTCGGCGAACGGCTGAGCATCCCGGCCAAGCACGCCTGCGGGCGCTTTCACGCCGATTCGGACACGCTGGCGGCGATGGATCGCGCCGGCCAGCTCGTCCTGCGCTACGCGCCGGGGCAGAACTTCAACGGCTCGGTCCACGACATCGCCGGCGTGTCCAACGAACGCGGCAACGTCTTCGGGCTGATGCCGCACCCGGAGCACGCCGTCGAGGTCCTGCTCGGCGGCTCGGCCGACGGGCTGAAGATCTTCGAGTCGATGCGCATGACCGTCGAGGGCGCGCGTGTCTGAGCTACCGAGCGTCGAGGACGCGCTGGCGCTCGGGCTCACGCGCGCCGAGTACGAGCTCGTCTGCGAGAAGCAGGGTGGAGCGCCAAATCAGGTTGAGCTAGCGATGTACTCGCTGCTGTGGAGCGAGCACTGCGCCTACAAGCACTCCAAGAAGCTGCTGCGAACGCTTCCGACCGAGGGTCGCCACGTCGTCATGGGGCCAGGCGAGAACGCCGGCGCGGTCGACGTCGGCGACGGGCTGGTCTGTGCCTTCAAGGTCGAGTCCCACAACCATCCGAGCGCCGTCGAGCCGTTTCAGGGGGCCGCCACGGGCGTCGGCGGGATCCTCCGCGATATCTTCGCCATCGGCGCCCGGCCGATCGCCGTGCTCGACTCTCTGCGCTTCGGCGAGCCCACGGCCGCTGCGTCCGCCGCCGCAGACGGCGGCGCACGGGCGCGCTACCTGCTCGACGGCGCGGTGTCGGGGATCGGCCATTACGGCAACTCGATCGGCGTCCCGACGGTCGGCGGCGAGGTCTATTTCGAGGGCCCCTACGAGCAGAGCTGCCTCGTCAACGCCATGGCCCTCGGCCTGGCCCCGCGCGAGCGGCTCGTGCGCAGCGCGGCGGCCGGGCCCGGCAACCTGCTCGTCCTATTCGGCGCCTCGACCGGCCGCGATGGCATCGGCGGCGCCTCGGTGCTGGCGTCGGCGGAGCTCGGCGGCGAGGGCGACGGTGCGCCCGACAAGCGCCCGACCGTCCAGGTCGGCGATCCCTTCGAGGAGAAGAAGCTGCTCGAGTGCTCCCTCGAGCTGCTCGAGGCCGGCCTGATCGTCTCCCTTCAGGACCTCGGCGCCGCCGGCTTGACGTCGTCGGCCTCGGAGATGGCCTCCAAGGGCGCGGTCGGCATCGACATCGACATCGACACGGTCGCCCTGCGCGAGCCCGACATGGAGCCGTTCGAGGTGATGGTCAGCGAGTCCCAGGAGCGGATGCTGTGCGTCGTCGAGCCGGCCAACCTCGCGGCCGTCCTGAGCCTGTGCGAGAAGTGGGAGGTCGGCGGAGCGGCCATCGGGACGGTCACCGACAGCCGGCGGATGCGGGTCCTGCGCGGCGAGGAGGTGCTTGGCGACATGCCCGTGCAGGCGCTCGTCGACGACTGCCCCCTCTACGACCTGGATCCGCACAAGCCGTCGGCCCCCGTCTACCCGCCGCCGCCGCGCGTCCTGAACGCCGACGCGACGCCCGGCCAGGCGCTGACGGCGCTGCTCGGCTCCCCCAACCTGGCCTCGCGCCGTGCCCTGTTCGAGCAGTACGACTCGATCGTCCAGTCGCGGACCGTCCGGCGCCCCGAGCAGGCTGACGCCGCCGTCCTCGCCCTCCCCGACGGCAGCGCGCTGGCGGTGAGCATCGACGGCAACGGCCGGCGCGTGGCCGCCGACCCCTACCGCGGCGCGCTGGCGACCGTGCTGGAGTGCGCCGCCAACCTCGCCTGCGTCGGCGCCGAGCCGCTCGGCACGACCAACAACCTCAACTTCGGCAACCCCGAGAAGCCGCACATCGCCTGGCAGCTGACCGAGGCCGTGCGCGGGCTCGGAGACGGCTGCCGGGCGCTCGACGCGCCGATCGTGGGCGGCAACGTGTCGCTCTACAACGAGGGCGCGACCGGCCCGATCTACCCGACGCCGGTCATCGGCATGGTCGGCCGGCTGCCCGACGCCGCCATGGCCGGCCGCCTAGGGTTCACCCGCGCCGGAGACGAGATCGCCCTCGTGGGGTCCTTCGACCCCTCGCTGGCCGGCGGCGAGCTCGACAAGCTGTGGGGCGAGCCGCTGCCCGACGGCCTGCCCGAGTTCGACGTCGCCGAGGTTCGCGCCACCCAACAGGCCATCCGCGACGCGGTCTGCGCCGGCGCCCTGAGCAGCGCCCACGACATCGCCGAGGGCGGCGTGGCCGTCGCGCTGGCCGAGTGTTGCCTGGCCGGCGGTCTCGGCGCCCGGATCGAGCTCGATCCGGCGCTGGCCGACATGGCGGGTCTGTTCGGCGAGGGCTGCGGCGGCTTCATCGTCAGCGGCGCCGCCGCCGCGCTGGGCGCGCTGGGCGAGCGGACGACCGTGCGGCTGCTCGGCGCCGTCGGCGGCGAGGCCCTCCTCATCGCCGAGGCGGGCGCCGGCGGCGAGCCGGCAATCGACATCTCGCTCGCCGAACTGGCCGGCGCGCACGGTGCGCTGGCGGAGCTCTTCACATGATGGCCGTCGCCCGCCGGCGCCCGAAAGGCGCCGTGCGTACCCTGCTAGCTTGTACCTAATGCGTGAGGGACCGCGCGACGAGTGCGGAGTTTTCGGACTGTATGCGCCCGGTCACGAGGTGTCGCGTCTGTCGTACTTCGCGCTCTACGCGCTCCAGCACCGCGGCCAGGAGTCGGCGGGTATTGCGGCGGCGGACCGCGGCGGGCACATCATCACCCGGCGCGAGCTCGGCCTCGTCAACCAGGTGTTCACCGAGAACGACCTGCGAACGCTCGCCGGCGAGCTCGCGATCGGCCATGTCCGCTACTCGACGACCGGGTCCAACGCCTGGGAGAACTCCCAGCCCGTGCAGCGCTCCGAGGGCACCAACGGCTCCAAGCGCGAGGTCGCGCTGGGCCACAACGGCAACCTGATCAACGCCGTCGAGCTCCACGAGGAGCTGCTCGAGCGGGGTGTCAGCTTCAGCTCGACGTCGGACTCGGAGATCATCGCGGCGATGATCGCCACGCACCCGGCCGAGCAGGTGGAGGATGCGATCGCCGACGTCCTGCCGCGCCTGCGCGGCGCCTTCTCGATCGTCGCGATGACCAAGGACCGCATCGTGGCCTTCCGCGACCCGCATGGCCTGCGCCCGCTGGCCATCGGCGTTCTCGAGTCGGCTGCCGGACACGGCACCGAGCAGCGCTACTGCGTCGCCAGCGAGTCCTGCGCGTTCGACATCATCGGCGCCAAATACCTCCGCGACGTCGAGCCGGGCGAGCTGGTCACGCTCGGCGAGCAGGGCCTCGAGAGCCGCATGGTGGTCCCCGGCGGCCGGCGGGCGTTCTGCGTGTTCGAGTACATCTACTTCGCGCGGCCCGACTCGCGCATGAACGACCAGGTCCTCCAGGTGGCTCGAGGGCGGATGGGAGAGATCCTCTGGCGCGAGGCGCCCGTCGAGGCGGACCTCGTGATCGCCGTGCCCGACTCGGGCAACCCGGCCGCCCGCGGGCTCGCGCGTGCGGCGGGCCTGCCGCAGGACGACGGCTTCGTCAAGAACCGCTACGTCGCGCGGACGTTCATCCAGCCGGGGCAGGAGCTGCGCAAGCACGGCCTGCGACTCAAGTTCAACCCACTTCCGGATGTCATCGCCGGCAAGCGCCTGGTCGTCGTCGACGACTCGATCGTGCGCGGCAACACAACGCGTCAGATCGTCCAGATGCTGCGCGACGCCGGCGCCGCCGAGATCCACATGCGGATCTCGGCACCCCCGATCAAGCATCCCTGCCACTACGGCATCGACATGTCGACGCGCGAGGAGATGATCGCCCACGGGCGCACCACCGACGAGGTGGCCGCGGAGCTCGGCTGCGACTCGCTGCACTACCTGTCACTCGACGGCGTCTACGAGGCCGTCCGGGCGAGCCGTGCGGCCCACTGCGACGCGTGCTTCACCGGCGATTACCCGCTGGCGGGCAGCGAAGGGGCGGCCGGGAAGTACTCACTCGAGGACGAGCAGCCTGAGCACTCGCTGCCCCTCCTCGCCGCGCAGCACCCCTAGTCGGTTAGCGCTTCCCCGTCTTGGCCGAGAAGGTGCTCGAGCCTTCGCAGTGCTTGATCGCGGCGAGCAGGAGTTCCGTGTGCGCGACGCCGGTGACCCTGCGGCCCGAGAAGCGGCCGTTGAAGATGAGCCGCGAGACGGTGACGTGGGAGGAGGCGAGTTCGTAGGCGATCGTTCCCTTGAACCGGCCCGTCGCGGTGATCGGCACGGCGTGGGTGATGACGCGTGGGCCGGCGCTCCCGCCGGATTCGCAGTAAAGGGGCGCATAGGGCGCGGTGACAAGCGCCGAGCGGCCGCTCTTGGAGACCTTCAGCACGATCTTGACGTGCCCGTGGGCGAGCGCTCCCGTGTACGTCCTGCCCTTGATCGGAGCGGATGCCAACGCGACGGCGCCCGAGGCCAGCATCGCCGGCGCGAGGAGGGCCAGCGTCCTCCACAGGCGGCGGCTGTTCCTCGATGTGGTGCGCGCCGACTCACGGCGGCTCGACTGAGTGATCATGGAATCTCCTTGGCGTTCGCCGCCCGGAAGGCCGAGCAACTCCAGGAGAGAGAATCTAGCCCAGGTGGTCCTCACGTGCGCCGGCGGCGTCGTTGTAGCGGTTGTTGTACGGCCGCCGCACGATCAGTCCGTCGCCGCGCCCCGACCGAATTGCGCCGCCCAGCCCGGCGAGGATGACGAGGGTGACGATTATTGCGAACAGCATCTCTTGGTTCTCCGATCGATGGTTGACTCCCTTTCCGCCCTCTCCTTGATTGAAGGACGGCCGACGGCCGCGCTGTGTGATCTCGGTCACAGCTATCGTCCGGCCGGCGTGCCGGACCGATTCCCGATAGCCGTGCTCGTGTCGGGCGCGGGCACCAACCTCCAGGCGCTGCTCGACTCACACGCCGACGTCGTCGCCGTCGCCTCGAGCGTCGCCGGCGCGCCGGCCCTGGCGCGGGCACAGGCGCGTGGCATCCCGACGGAGACGTTTGCCCGCAGCGCGTTCCCCGACCGCGGCGCGCGCGACGATGCCCTGGCCGAGTGGCTGACCGAGCACGGGCCGCGGCTGGTCGTCCTGGCCGGATACATGGAGCTGTTGGGTGCCTCGTTCCTGGCGCGATTCCCCGGCGCTGTCATCAACGTCCACCCGTCGCTGCTGCCGGCGTTCCCGGGCCTGGGGGCCGTCGAGCAGGCGCTGGCCTACGGCGTGAAGGTCTTCGGTGTGACCGTCCACTTCGTCGACGAGGGGGTCGACTCGGGCCCGGTCATCCTGCAGGGCGCGGTCGAGCTGCCCGACGCCCGCGCCCCGGAGGAGGTGCTTGCGGCGCTCCGCCCGCTCGAGCACTCGCTGCTCCCTCGTGCGGTCGCGATGATCGCGCGGGGTGAGCTGGCGCCCGATCCCCAGAACCCGCGGCGGATGCTCGCCGCGCGCCCGCCGGGCAGCGCGGGCGAAGGATAGGCTGGGACGATGGCCGGCGACAGCGACCAGACGACGGGCCAGAGCGCCGGGATCGAGCGTTCCGCGCCCGGTGCGACGACTGTGCGCCGGGCCCTGCTGTCGGTGTCGGACAAGACCGGCCTCGTCGCGTTCGCACGCGGCCTGGCGGAGCTCGGCGTTGAGATCGTCTCGACCGGCGGCACGGCGCGCGAGCTCGCCGCCGCCGGCATCGAGGTGCGGGCGATCGAGGACTTCACCGGCTTCCCGGAGATGATGGACGGACGGGTCAAGACGCTGCATCCGCGTCTCTACGCCGGCCTGCTCGCCCGCCGTGACGATGAGGGCCACCTGCAGTCGGCGGCCGACCAGAGCATCGAGCAGGTTGACCTCGTGTGCGTCAACCTCTACCCCTTCGAGCAGACCGTCGCGCGCGGCGACGCGAGCGAGGCCGAGGTGATCGAGAACATCGACATCGGCGGTCCGACCATGATCCGGGCGGCGGCCAAGAACAGCGACTTCGCCGCGGTCGTCGTCGATCCGGAGGACTACGACGCCGTCCTCGCCGAGCTGGACGCCTCGGGTGGACGCCTTTCGCCCGCGACGCGCCGGGGTCTCGCAGGCAAGGCGTTCGCCTGCACCGCCCGCTACGACGCCGTCATCTCGACGTGGTTCGCGGCGAGCGGCGAAGAGCGCTTCCCGTCGAGTCGGGCGGAGGCCTACGTGAAGGTGAGCGACCTGCGCTACGGCGAGAACCCACACCAGAGCGCCGCCTTCTACGCCCGTGCCGGCGCTCCGACGCATCTGCTCGACGGCGTCAGGCAGCTGCACGGCAAGGAGCTCTCGTTCAACAACCTGCTGGATCTGAGCTCGGCCCGCGAGCTGGTCGAGGACTTCGACCGGCCGGCCTGCGCGATCGTCAAGCACAACAACCCCTGCGGCGCGGCCGTCGGCGCGAGCGGTCAGGACGCATATGAGCGCGCGTTCGCCTGCGACCCGCAGAGCGCCTACGGCGGCGTCATCGCCGTCAACGCGCACGTCGACCGGGCGTTTGCCGAGGAGCTGTCCAAGCAGTTCATCGAGGTGCTCCTCGCACCTGGCTTCGACGAGGACGCGCTCGAGGTCCTCCAGGCCAAGAAGAACGTCAGGCTGCTCGAGCTCGCCGACTGGCCGGCGCCGTCACGTGATCTCGAGGCCAAGTCCGTCATCGGCGGCCAGCTCGTCCAGACGCGTGACGTCGTGTCCGAGACGCGCGAGCAGATGCGCGTCATGAGCGCCGCGCAGCCGAGCGAGGAGCAGTGGGCGGACATGCTCTTCGCGTGGCGGGTCTGCCGCCACGTCCGCTCGAACGCCATCGTCGTCGCGGCAGGTGGCGCGACGATCGGCATAGGGGCCGGGCAGATGAGCCGGGTCGACGCGGTCAGGATCGCGATCGAGAAGGCCGGCTCCTTCCAGCCGGGGCTGCTCGCCGGCTCGGCCCTGGCCTCCGACGCCTTCTTCCCCTTCGCCGACGGCCCGCAGCTGGCGATCGACGCCGGCGTGACGGCCATCATCCAGCCCGGCGGATCGGTCCGCGACGAGGAAGTACTGGCGGCTGTCGACGCCGCCGGCGTGGTCATGGTGGCCACCGACCGTCGCCACTTCCGCCACTAGACGGCTCCGACGTGATCTGCGGGCGCCGTCCAACAAGGGGGGCTTGACGAACGGGGGGCTTGACGAATCGAAGATAACGATATATCGTGAAGCACCTTAGATAGCTCACGATAGGAGTAACCATGTTTGGAAGTGAGACTCACACACACCGGCCGGGCTGCGGTCACGGCCAACACCACGGCCCTCGCGGTCGCGGCTTCGCCTACGGGCCGCGCGGCGACTTCGGTGGGCCCCTCGGCGGCTTCCCCGGTGGCGGGCCGCGAGGACGCGGGCGCAAGGCGCGCCGCGGCGACATCCGGACGGCCGCCCTGCTCCTCCTCAGCGAGGGGCCGCGCAACGGATACGAGATCATGCAGGAGGTGCAGGAGCGCAGCGGCGGGGTCTGGCGTCCGAGCCCTGGGTCCGTCTATCCGGCCCTCCAGCAGCTCGAGGACGAGGGCCTGATCCGCTCGGAGGACCAGGACGGGCGCAAGCTGTTCGTCCTCACCGACGAGGGGAGCAAGCTGGTGTCCGAGCGCGACCCGGAGCGCCCGGCACCCTGGGTCCAGATGAGCGGTGACATCAGCGACCGGGCCCACCAGCTCGGGAAGCTCATGCGCGAGGTCGGCTTCGCCTTCGTCCAGGTCATGAAGACGGGCAGCGAGGCGCAGATGACGAGCGCCCAGGAGGTGCTCGCCACGACCCGCCGTGACCTCTACCGAATCCTTGCCGACGGCGAGCCGGAGACCGGCGAGACCGAGGAGTAGCCCCCGGCTGCTCAGTCGAGCGCGCGGGCGGCGACGCCGAGGAGCGAGTCCTCATCGTCGCCGGCGTGCTCGGCCGCGCGCAGGCCCTCGAGGAGGGCCGCGGGGTCCTGCAGAGTCCGCCGTTCGCTGAGCGGCTGCAACAGGCCGCGCATCAGCATCATGGCGCCGACCCAGCGCGGCGCCCAGACTCGTGCGGAGCGTCGTTCGACGCCGCGCTCGATCGCGTCGATGGCGGTCGAGAGAGGGGCCGGGTTGCGCAGGAACCCAGGCAGCTGGCCGGTCATGGCCTGAGCCGACGGCTGGGCGAAGCTCGCCCGCACAAGGTCGGTGTCGATGAACCCGAAGTAGGCGCAGCCGATTTGCGTGCCACTCGGGGCCATCTCCATCCGCAGGGCGTCGCTCAGCGCCTCGACGCCGGCCTTGGCCGCCGTGTAGGGGCCCATCAGCGGCGCGTGGGCGATGGCCGACAGCGAGGAGACGTTGAGCAGGTAGCCACGCCGCTTGGCGATCTCGCCGATGAGGGCGCGATCGGTGCGCCAGACTCCGAGCAGGTTCACGGCGAGGGTGCGCTCGACCTGGGCGACCGGCGAAGTGGCGAGCGCGCCGGTGTAGGCGATGCCGGCGTTGGCGACGCCGACATCGATGCCGCCGAAGCGCTCGACCGTCGCTGCGACGGCCCCTTCGAGGGCGTCGAGGTCCGTCACGTCGACCTCGAACCAGGCGGCGCGGTCGCCGAGCCGTGTGGCGTTCTCCTCGAGGCGCTCGGGCTCGAGGCCGACGAGCGCGACGTTTGCGCCTTTCGCGTGCAGACGAACGGCGGTGGCCGCGCCGATGCCGCGCGCGGCGCCGGTGATGAAGACGGTGCGTCCGCTGATGTCGAAGGGTGTTGTCGTCGTGCGCCTCACGCTGCTGACCTCCAGGTCTGGCGGGAATGGGAATCGACGCGTCTGCGGGCCGCCCCGGCGGCCGCGCTGCGGAGCCGGCCGCTCGTCGACATCGGCCCAGCCTACCCTGGTAGGGTCGCGCGATGGCGTCGCTCGGCCCGAACTCCTCGGCTCTCGAGCTCGCCGCAGCGCTGCGAGGCGGCGAGCTCTCGGCGGTCGAGTTGCTCGAGTCCTGTCTGGCGGCCGTCGACGAGCGCAACGAGCGGATCAACGCCGTCATCTGGCGCGACGACGAGCAGGCCCGCGCCGCCGCGGCCGACGCGGACCGCCGGATCGCGGCGGGCGAGCAGGCGCCGTTCCTCGGCGTGCCGCTGCCGATCAAGGACCTCACTCCGGTCGCCGGATGGCCGGTCACCTACGGCTCCCGGGGCGCGCCGGCCGGTCCCAGCGAGGAGAGCGAGCTCGTCGTCGATGCGCTTCGCGCCGCCGGCTTCGTCCTCTGCGCGCGCACCAACGCACCCGAGTTCGGCGTGATCACCGTCACCGAGAACTCTCGCTACGGCATCACGCGCAACCCGTGGGACACGAGCCGCTCCCCTGGTGGCTCCAGCGGCGGAGCGGCGGCGGCGGTCGCGGCCGGCATGTTCCCGATCGCCCACGCCAACGACGGCGGCGGCTCCATCCGCATCCCCGCCGCCTACTGCGGCCTAGTGGGCCTGAAGCCGAGTCGCGGCCGCGTCCCCCGCTTGGCGCAGAGCTGGCTCGGCGCAGTCGTCGAGGGCGTCGTGGCGCGGACGGTGTCCGACTCGGCGAGCGTCCTCGACGCGATCTCGGGTCCGGATGAGCTGTGCTGGTACAACGCGCCGGCACCGGCGAGGCCGTTTGCCAGCGAGGTCGGCGCGGAGCCGGGCGCCATGCGCATCGGCCTGATGGCCGCCGCGCCCCTCGGCATCCCGACGGACCCATCCTGCATCGCCGCCGCCAGGTCGGCCGCCTCGGTGCTCGAAGGACTCGGGCACGCCGTCGAGGAGGTCGAGGTGCCGACGATCTCCGAAGAGATGGTGCCGCCCTTCATCGCGCTGACCCAGGGTGGACTCGCCGACTACGAGGGAGTCGACTGGTCGGCCGTCGAGCCCCACATCGCCCATCAGCGCCAGCTCAGCGGCGAGACCGGCGCCTACGATTACGTCCTCGCGGCGCGCACGTTGGAGCTCCTGAGCCGGCGCGAGGTCGCGCGCTGGGGGCGTGACTTCGACGTCTTGCTGACGCCGACGTCGGCGATCCTGCCACCGCTCGCTGGCTCGGTCATCGAGGCCCAGCACGCGACGCCCGACCAGCCGGTGTTCGACGTCGTCGCCAGCGTGTCGTTCACGGCGTTCGGCAACGTCACGGGCCTGCCGGCCGTGAGCCTGCCGCTGTCGTGGACCGACGAGGGCGTACCCGTCGGGGTGCAGCTGACTGCCGGTCCCTGGCAGGAGGCGAGGCTGATCGCCCTGGCGGCCCAGCTGGAGCAGGCCCTTCCGTGGGCCGAGCGCCGCCCGCCGATCCCCAGCAGCGCCTCGATCTGACGCCGGCCGGGGATCGCGGCGGCGGGGCTCAGTTGTTGGGCTGGCCGACCGGTGTCCCGGCGGTCTGGACGGCGTATCCGGTGTAGGTGCCGGCTCCGCCGAGTTCGGGGCTGTCGTGCGAGAAGGCGATGTGAGCCCAGCCGTGGCTGTCGGTGTCGACGCCGAAGTCGTCGAACAGCTGGCGCCCGGTCATGCACGTGGCGCCTTCCTCGCAGATGCCGCCCGTGTGGACGGGCATCAGCTGCTGCGGCGAACCCCAGCCGGTCGGTGAGCCCGTCGTGTTTTGGACGAAGTTGACGTAGAAGGTCTGTCCGGTGCTGGTCGGGGCGCCGTAGTAGACGAGATCGACACCGGCAGACGTGGCGACGAGCCAGGGGAAGATCGCCTGCGCCGACCCCGTGCTCACGGAACCGGAGCAGGTCCAGCTCTGCCCGTGATCGCTCGACTTCGCGGTCCCGATGCTCTTGTTGTCCGACCACGCGTACCAGATGTTGCCGGCCGGGTCGACGGACACGTTCGGGAAGTTGTGGTTGAGATCCGTTGAGCTCGAGGCGGTGCTGCAGGGGATCGGACGGTCGGTCCAGGTGTGACCGCCGTCAGCCGAGACGGCGAGGAACGCCTCGTTGAAGTGTGTGCCGCTCGACGTCGACGGGGCCACGAACGCCTGGTAGGCGTAGAAGTCGCCGTTCTGGTCGGGCAGGTTGCGATGGTCGATGACGAGGTTGCCGAGCTCGTTGCTGGATTCCTTGTAGTCGCCCGTCGGGATCGCCCTGGCGGTGTGTGTGTAGAGCAGGCCGCCATTGTCGGAGCGCAGGATGTCGATGTTGCTCGTGGCGATGTCGTGGTAGCTCAGCAGCGAGGTCTGGGCGCCGAAGGCCGCTACCCACTCGCGGTCGTCGATCGGCAGCCCGGCCTGCACCGGTGTCTGGCTGAAGGTCGTGCCGTTGTCGGTCGACGTCGCGACGTTGACCGAGGCGAGGTTGAGGCTCGAGACGTAGAGGTTGTAGTTACCGGTCGCGTTCGGAGCGCTCGCGACGGCGATGTCGATGTCCCCGCCGGAGGCGCCGAAGCCGGAGACGGCGTTGGGCTGTCCCCGGTACTCGAGTCCGCAGCCCGAGGCGCCGCTCCCGCCGAGCGCACCGAGCCCGCGCCAGAGGGCGCTGCCGCCGCCGAGGCCGTTCTCCGAGCCGAGGAAGACGTTGTCCGTCCGCGAGACGTGGATCGCCGGCTCGCCGGCGGCGTTCGTAGCGCAGCCGGTGCTTCCCACTGCGCTCGACCCGAGCTGCCCGAAGGAGAAGTTGCCCACCGTTTCCGCGGAGGCACGGGGAGCGATGACGCCGAAAGCGATCGCGGAGAGGGCGGCGAGCGTGGCGATGAAGCACCGAGCGAACAAGTTGTCCTCCTCTGGATGGTCAGGTGGCCAGTGGGCCAGCGCCGTCATACCCGCGATTCGATGGCCTCAAACGGGAGGAGCCATTCGGGCGAGGCGCCCGAGGCCGCGCCGCGTCCGGCTCAGAACTGATACACGGTATAGAACTGCTCTCAAACCCCTCTCCCCAGCTTGAGAGGGTCCTCGAGGTGCGGCCGAAAACCCGAACCTGCTTCCCAAGCCAACATCGCGGGTGCCAGAAGGCTGGGCCAACGGTTCGGCAACGGGGCTGTACTGAGAGCCGTCGCGGCCGTCATGCTGCCGGCTGCCGATGCGCTCTCGATTGACGAGGTGCACCGCCGTATTGAACAGCGCGTTGGGCGGCCCGTCTCGATCGAATCGGTGCGGAGTTGCCTGGCTCGGAAATCGCGAGGCTCCAACCCGTTGTTCGTACGTGTCTCGCAAGGCCGCTACGTGCCCGCACGAGGCTAGGTCGGGTTGGCAGCGTCTCTACCACCGGGGCCATCGTGACTGTCACGCCCGCCCGGAACGCGTAGTCGAGCGCGACGTAGAGGTTCTCGGGCTCGCCGGCGAACGCGGCGAGGCTCACCGCCAGCGTGTCGGCGTCAAGCTGGGCACGACCTACCGCGTCGATGAAGGTGCCGGCGTGATGCTCACGCAGGTAAACCTCCCGGTCTTCGGCGCAATCTGATCAGCCGAATCGCGGGCTCGGTCTTGGATCTCGGGATGGGGATCCGGCCGCGTCTCCACAGCTTCAGAGATTTTGGATGTGCTGGATCGCCTGGAACGCGACCCCGAGCAGCGGGGGACGCTCGCCTCTAGCTATGCAATCTTCCGAGCCTGTGTGCGGCAAGGTCCGCGGAGCGCGGGAGTCACCGAGCCGCCAGTCTGGGATGGCGCGTGGCTTCAATCCGTTCACAACTGGCGGGCCTCGACTGGCCGTGCCGTTGCTGCGCTCTACCGGCGTGAGGGCCAGGCCGCCGTCCTCGGAAGCATCGATGTAGCCGATGCGGACTATGGCCTCTTCGTCTCGCACGCCAGTGAGGACAAGGATGAGGTGGCCCGGCCATTGGCCACAGCGCTAGAGAAACGCGGCTGGACCGTCTGGCTCGACGAGCTGGAGCCGACCGTCGGCGACAGTCTGAACGGCCGCATCGAAGCGGCGCTCGCCAAGAGCCGTTTTGGTGTCGTAGTGCTGAGCCCAGCGTTGTTCTCGAAGCAATGGCCGCTACGCGAGCTCGCTGGGCTCGCTGCCCGGGAAGTCGCGGCCGGCTCGAAGGTCATCCTGCCGGTCTGGCACAACATCGATCAGCACTATCTCGCGCAGCATGCGCCGATCCTCGCGGACCGCGTGGGCGTCGCGACCGGCGCCGGCATGGCCCACGTGGCCGACGGAATCTCCAAGGCGCTGGTCTGCGTAGGACTTCGGGCCGAGACGCTCGCCGGACCAGAGACGATCGTCCAGGCCGTGGAGCCGGAGGCAGCGGCTGGCTCGCTCGCCATCCCAAGCACAGGTGCCGAACAGGAGCGGTCGTCGCCGAACAGTCACCCTTCTGGGAGTACCTGCTGTTCGTTGGCGTACTGGCGCAAGGCAAGGCTAATTTGGAATCCAGGTAGGACGATCACGAGCTTCGCCTCCAACGCAGCGTACGCCGCGACATCGATGACGATGGTGTGACCGATTTTTTGAGTCGCGAGATCGGTTGGATGGGGCAACAGGTCGCGGTGCTCGACCGCATTCTTGGACCGGCGACCCAAGAGCAAGCGTTCGGGCGTCCTGGCGAAGCGGGCGATCCTGTCCGAACCAGAAACCTCGCTTAGCGCATCATCGCGATGTATGAGTGATTGATTGACTCGGCCGCCTCCCTGCGAAACGCGGCAGTGCCCAGCGACTTCATTGAGCTTCGAGAGGTCACTGCGTGCTTCGTCGACGCACCACTCACGCAGATTCGCGACTTCATCGACAACGCCGCTGAGCAGATTGCCCACATCCCGGAATTGACGGCAAGCGCAACTGAGGCCAAACCAGTTCAGCTAGAGCTGACGCTATCCCTCGCTCCAGACCCAGAGGTCGGCGCTCGCCATAGTCGTGCGCTCAAGGCCCTCAAAGCTGCCATGGCTGCTGACGACTAGACGATCGCAAACGTAGTTCGGTGCGTGCGCCCGCAGTCACTCGGCGAGTCGCTAAGGCTATTCTGATAGCCGGATGGTGGATAACGCTTGCACGGAACGGAGGCGAGCTCGTGGGACACGTCGACGGACGGCTTGCGTCGTGGCTAACATCGCAAGCTCACAGTGTCCACCGAGCCGGTGGGCATGACACCACGCGTTGATCCGCTGACTCCTAGTCGCCAAGAAACGGGGGGCGACGGTGTGCGCCAAAGAGGGCATCCCCCAGGCGGTCTTGACGTGATCGGACCACACTCAGCCTCGGGAAAACCAGGCGAGGACGCGCTCGGCGAAAGAATCGCCTTGGCGATCGGCCGTCTCGACATCCTGCTTTATCGCGGACTCCGGGACGTTCTAAACGACGCTGGTCGTTTCCACGTCGCCGTGACCGAGCTGTCTGACGAAGCGATCGAGGCCGGGCTCGATGCGTTCCCTGCTGAAGTCTTCGTCATTGGCGACGCATCCGTCCCGAATATCACGTTACCTCCCCGAACTGCGATAGTCGCGCCGCGCGTAGTCGTCGTCACAACACATCCATCAGCCGTCTACCGGCGCCTCCTCGTGGCCTGCGGAGCCACCTGCCTTCCGGTGTCGAGCAGCCTGGCCACCATTCTCTCGGTCCTCGCGGGCGACACTGTCTCTGACACAGATCATCGGCGCCCCATGGTCGGGCGTCCTCAGACGACCCGTCTTACCGAGCGCGAGGTAGAAGTAGCGGCGCTTCTCGTGCGCGGCTGGAGCTACCGCGAAATTGCCGTCCAATTCGCGATAACTGTAGACACCGTCAAAAAGCATGTCGGGAGTGTGCTCCGGAAGCTGGACGCGACAGGAAAACGTGACCTTTCTGGGCTCCCGATGTTCCGTACCCGAGCTTGACGGCCAAGGGTGCGCGGGTTGCCGCTCGACCAGAAGCGCCGGTAGGCCCACACAATTGTCACTGGCCCAAACTGGCCGAAGAGGCCATTCCCAGAGCATGCAGCACCCTGTAAGTTAGTCGACGCTGCGGGGCGAGTGCTAAGCGTTGTCGTAACCGCAGGGCCATTGAAGCGCCACATTCGAGATAAGGGGGCTGTATGCACACGTGGTCGTCGCGTGGACTCGCACTGCTCGTCGCGCTAGTTGTGAGTGGGATCGTCGCTCTCCCAGGAACCGCGGGTGCATCGCAGTACGTCGAAGGAATCTCGGACCAGAGCCTCGCAACATGGGAAGGCGGTTACTCGGACGGTGGCTACTTCAATAGCTCGTTTCCGAACTTTGTTTTCTCATCGTGGATAGGCGTGCCGCCCTCCCACATCAAGTACGCCCGCTACGTCGTACCGTGGAACATCGTCGACAACAGCACGAGCACTTGCTTCACGGCCTTCTCTAACTGGTATCACGAGGTGCTGAGCGCCGGCCTGATACCCGAGGTGGCCCTCTGGACGTATCCCCGCCTCTACGGTGCCAAACAGACCTGCTCCCCCGCAGGGGCACCTATGCTACCGAGGTCGACCGCCGAATACGCTCAATACGTCGGCACGGCGAGTACTGCCCTCCTCAAACAGTTCCCAGCAATTAAGGTGCTCGAGGCCTGGAATGAGCCCAACCTTACCGGCGAAAACCCGTCCGTCACTGCTGCCGCTGAATACGGCGCTGAAACCGCTCGGCTCTGTTCCGGCATCTGCACCTCGGTCGTCGGGGACCTAATCGATACTAACGGGATGCAATCCTACGAGGAACAATATGTGCCGCTCCTCACAGGGTTTGTAGGCGGCGATCCGGGCGTGTGGGGGATTCACCCGTACGGTGCCACGAACCGCAAAGAAGTCGCTCCGGTCACGACATTCAAGGCGCACCTCCCTGGTAAAGGCACCTCTGACTCCATCTACTTTACGGAGGTCGGCGCATACTACTGCCAAGAGAAGGAAGGTATTGAAGTCCACTTTACGGAAGCGGAACAGGCGAGCGCGGCGGAATACCTCGTCACAAAACTGCTTCCGTACGCAAATCGGGCCTTCTACTACGAGCTGGCATATGGGCACGATGGTCTAACGCCATGCATGAAAGAGTCGGACACCGCGCTCTACGCTCCGACAGGTAGCCCGGCTCGGGAGACCGCTCGGTCGGCAGCGCGCGTGGTGTTCGGGCCTGAGGGACCCCCGACGGTGACGTCGACGCTAGCGTCAAGCGTCGGCCTTACGGGCGCGACGCTCAATGGGACCATCAATCCGCAGGGGATCGCAAACTCCGAATACTACTTTCAGTACGGAACGACGACTTCATATGGCTCAACCACGGGACAGGTGGATCTCGGCCCGGGGCTCGCAGCGACCGGGGTAAATACTGCGATTGCTGGCCTCAGCTCGGGCACCGTGTATCACTACCGGGTCGTTGGAGTTAGCTACGGGATGGCGAGCTACGGCACTGACCAAAGCTTTAGCACGGAAAGTGAACCCGCGACAGCCACCAGTTGGGCGGTGTATAGTCCGAACACCGGAGCGGCCCGGGCGTTTTATCCAGACGGGAGCAATCTCGCAACGAGCTGGGAATGGAATCCCGGTACAGGTTGGGTCAACGCGCATCTCGGTGGCCACATGGCACCGGGGACCACGGCGACTATCACGTTTGACACCGCGAGTCTGGCGACCGGTGTCTACTACCAGAACTGGAATGGGCAGCTCGCGTGGCAGCAATGGACAGCGAGCGCTGGCTGGACGGGTGAACAGGTCCTAGGAGGTGCTGTCGCGACAGGTGCGAGCCCCTACGTAACCGACAAACCGAGCAACGGCCAGACGACTGTTTACTACGAGGACAAATCCGGGGCGCTCGCGTTCTGGCAATGGAATCCAGTCGCTGGCTGGAGCAACGTCATCGTCGGAGGACACATGGCCGCAGGCGCTACACCGACCGCGACGTACAACGGAGCGACAGGCGCGGCCGGCATCTACTACCAAAACGCCAGCAGTCAGCTCGCCTGGCAGCAGTGGACGTCGTCTGGCGGATGGTCCGGGGAACAGGTGCTCGGCGGGCAGATGTCTCCGGGCGCGGCACCGTTCGTCGTCGACAAACCGAGCAATAGCCAGACCACGGTGTACTACGAGGACAAAACCGGGGCGATGGCGTTCTGGCAGTGGAACGAAGTCAAAGGCTGGAACAATGTAATTGTCGGAGGACACATGGCAGCCGGCACGGCCCCGGCAGTCACGCTCAACATATCCACAGGAGCGGCGGGCGTCTACTATCAAAACACCAGTGGTCAGGTTGCTTGGCAACAATGGGTGCCGGTCAATGGCTGGTCAGGTGAACAGGTGTTGGGAGGGCAGGTCACGCCAGGCACTAGCCCGTCGGTGACCGACAAACCGAGCAATAGCCAGACGACCGTCTACTACAGACAGAGCGGTGGATCTGTCGCCTACTGGCAGTGGAACGAAGTGGGCGGCTGGACCGATACCGTCCCCTAGCCGATCCCCGGCGCGCTGCGCGGTTTGTACTTCCCCCGGTTTCGAGATCAAAGTGTCGTCTGAACCGGGGGAAGTCCATTCGATTGGCCCCTGAGCGACCAGCTGCGCCGCGCAGCAGCCGCGGAAGAGAGCCAGACGCTCCAGCAGGCCGTCGAAGACACCCTGCGTCAGCGGGCCGAAAACGGCCAAACCGCCGACAACGAGCGGCTCCCACGGCTTGCCGCGGGAGAACATACCCTGGCACTTCTATGGACCCGCCGGGTTTGAGTAAGAAGCTTATGGTGCCCCGTGCGGGACTCGAACCCGCCCCGACCGGATTAAGAGTGGGTGCAGATGCGGCGCAGAAAGCTTTGCGCTGCTCGCCGCACAGCGAGCTCGGCCCCACGCTGTGTGTCGTGCTCGCCGCTGTTGATGAGCTCGCGCGCGGCCGCTTTGCTCGCCTCGTCGGTCAGAAGTCGTTCGGCGGCGCGCACGGCACGCCCGCGCATTGGTGACGGGTCAGCAAGCTCCGTGGTGATCTCATCGACCAGTCGCTCGAGCAGCATCGCCGCGTCGCTGAAGTCGCGATCGACCGGTTCGCCGTCTGGACGCGTTCGGCCGAATGCGGCCTCCTTGAGGCCGATCAGTGCTCCGGCGCTGGCGGCCCAGAAGCGGATGGTGTCGGGCCTGTCGTCGAAGGCCACGGCGACGCGATGGCGGTCGAGCTCGGAGACGATGTTGCTTTCCGGAAGTCCCTTGGCCGAGCCCTTGGCGAACGGGTCGAACGGGCGGAGCAGTTGCACCTTGAGCTCTCCCTTCACCCATGTGAACGAGTGCTCGTGGGGGATGTCGCTTCGCACGAGCCCGCTGGCCTCGAGTTGATTCACGACGCGTTGCACCGCGGCGGTCTTGACGCCGGCATCGATGTCGCGGGTGGGCGTGAGCGCAACGTCGTGGCCGTCGAGGGCGACCTGGACCGCCGCGGCTCCGATTATCACGACGTCGTCTCGCACCGGCTCGAGTACGGCGGCGGCCTCGCGCATCAGCTCGCTCGGATGGACGATCTTCACCAACCCATCACCTCGCGAATCGAGTCAGCTGCCTCAAGAGCACGCTCGCCGGCGAGTCGGCAGTCGAGGTAGAGCTGCACGGGGTCTGCGATCTTCACGCCGTCGCGCTCTGAGGCAAGCTTCAGTACGAACGGGTCGGGCGCCACCTGGACGGTCACGCGCCCGGGTCCCGGGCGTGCGGGCTCTGCCAGGAGTCGCTCGCTCCAGCCGCCGGCGTCCTCACGGCGCACCCAGACCAGGACGTCTGCCGGTTCTACGACCCGCCTGACGGCAGCGGCGCCGGCAAGTCCTCCGATGGCGTAGGAGGCCGCCTTGAAGTCGTCTGCCGTCTCGCGCCAACGCTCCATCGCGCTCGCGGCGTCGCGCGTGCCGATGTCCCATGTCTGACGGCTCATCCTTCGGTTCCAGGCCGAGCGCTCCAGTGCGTCGAGGAGTCCAGTGGCGTTGCGTGAGTGCAGGCGCCGCACGCGCGTGTCCAGGGGGTCGGCGATCAGCTCGGCGAGTCCTTCGCCGGCCAAAGCTCGTGCCGTGCGGGAGGCAGTGGCCTCGCTCAGTTCGACTTGGCGAGCGAGGCTGCTGAGTGACGGCGACTGGTCCATGTGAAGCAGTAGCCAGCGCGGTATGCGGCTCGCGCGGCGCGCAAACGGGGAAGAGGCTTTTGCGGGCGCAACCACGGTGGAGCGCCGAGCCGGACGCTCGACGTAGACAGGCGGCGCGAAGAGGAACCACTCGCCGTCCTCTCCCGCGTATGAGATTCGACGCTCGCGCAGCAGCGCCTTCGCTTCGGGCGAGGCGGTTCGGAATACGACGAGCGGTGAGTCCTTCGTGTCTGAGGCGTAGGAGAGCGCCCTCCGCGCTTCGGACGCGTTGAGCGCGTCGACGCGCCTGACACGGAAGCTGACGAGCACTTGGTCTGGGGTCCGCAAGGTGGCCCGGCGCGGGCCGATGTCTAGTGTCGGGCCCTGCGCGAGAACGACGCTTTCTTGCATAATCTACATTATTACAGCTAACTGAAAGGATGCTGATTTTGCAATAACGCCTGCGGGGAATGGCCTTGTCTAGGCGATGCTTGCTGTACCGGAGACCTTCGTTGGAGGAGGGCGCGCGGCGCAGCACCAGCGATGCGGAGCACCCCCCGCACTATGCTGCCGGGCCATGCACCGGATCTTCGTGATCCTCGCGCTTCTTGCAACAGGCGGGCCTTTGGCCGCCTGCGGCACTACCAGCGATCTCGCACTCGTGAGGAGCGCCGCGGCGGGCGATCCACCGCCCACCAAGGCCCAGGCGAGGGCATTTGCTCGTGCGGTGAAATTGACGGTTGCGGATGTGCCTGAGTTCAAGGTGTCATCAGCGCCTGAAAAGGAACACGAAACAGCGGCTGAAAAGCGACTCGAACACGAACTGCTGCGATGCGTCCACCCAGCCTCCAGCAAGGCCCTTGTAGAAGCCAGCCGAACGAATTCGCCCGCGAAAGCAGCGCCGGTGAACAGCACGTGCAATCGGAGGTGACCGTCGCGCGGACGGCGAGGCTGGCGGCCAAGGAACTTGCAGTCATCCGTGGAAGCCACGCCCGATCGTGCGTGTCGCATGGCATCGACCTGCTGCTCAAAAACGCGTTCCACGGCGCAACCTTCAGTCCGGTGTCGATCGTCCAAGGTACGCCCCCCGCGCCCGGGACAGCCGGGAGCTTTGCGTGGCGCATCTCGGTGACGATCACCGCGCGTGGGCTAAGACTCCCGTTTTACATAGACATACTGGGCTTCGTATACGGTCCTGCCGAGGTCTCGCTCTTCACCGCCAGCTTCCCGACGCCATTCTCAGCCGCCACCGAGCAGCGCCTGTTCTCGCTGCTGGCGGATCGCGCCAAAGCTCACAGGTTGTGAGCCGGCCTCTTTGCTTGCCCGTCAGCCCTCCTCAGGCAGTTACTGCGCTCCGACCGTGATGCCCCGTGCGGGACTCGAACCCGCCCCACCGGATTAAAAGTCCGGCGCTCTACCAGATGAGCTAACGGGGCCTTGCGCGCGACAGTCTGGCAGACGAGCCCCCCGGGGCGGCGGCCGCAGGGGCGCTCTACGGCTCTTCGGCGGCGGCGACGCGCAGGAGCTCGTCGATCGTCGTCAGCTTGATCCTCGGTCGCCCGGCCGACTCGCCGAGGGCGCGCTCGTAACGGTCGATGGCCTCCCACCCGGCGTAGGTGACCAGGTCGGGCTGGCGGCTGATCAGCAGCTCCTCGACGGCGGCGGCGTCCGCGGTCGAGGGCACGTGCTGCGCCGATCCGCCGGCTGCCGTGTCGCTGTCGTCCAGGCCGAGGTCGGCGAGGAGGGCGTTTACCGTCTCCTGGGCGTCGCGCTTGTTCGTGCCGATGACGCCCGATGGGCCACGCTTGATCCACCCGACGACGTACTCGCCCGCGAGCGGCTCACCGGCGTCGGGGTCGAGCACCCGGCCGTCGCTGTTGGGGATGACGGCCGCGCGCTCGTCGAACGGGACGCCCGCGAGCGGAATGCCGCGGTAGCCGATCGCGCGGAATGCAAGGCCCGCCTCGATCGTCTCGCGCTCGCCGGTGGCCTGGGCGCGCAGGCCACCGTCGGGCGAGGCGACGAGCTCGTTGCGGATCATCTCGACGGAGGCCAGGCGCTCGCCGTCGTCCGCCACGAGCGCCACCGGCGAGAGCAGGAAGCGCAGCACGATGCGCTTGGCGTGGCCGCTCGGCGCCCGCTCGGCATAGCCCCGCAGTATCTCGACGTTGCGTCGCGACGTCGCGTCCTCCGCAGCTGCGGGGTCGGCCACCGCGAGGGCGCGCTCGAGCTCCTCGGCGTCGACGATCACATCGGCATCGGCCAGCTCGCCGAGCTCGAGCAGCTCGGGGTTGGTGAACGCCGCCTGCGCCGGTCCGCGGCGACCGACGACGACGACCTCTTTCACGGCGCTGCGGGCGAGGATCTCGAGCGCGTGGTCGGCCGTGTCGGTCGGCGCGAGCTCCTCCGGCGCGAGGACCAGCATGCGCGCGACGTCGAGCGCCACGTTGCCGTTGCCGACGACCACGGCCCGCTCGGCCGACAGGAGGTCGACCTCGAGATCCGTGTGATCGGGATGGCCGTTGTACCAGCCGACGAACTCCGTCGCGGCGTGGGAGCCGTGGACGTCTTCGCCCTCGATTCCCAGCGGCCGGTCCGACGGCGATCCCGTGGCGTAGACGATCGCGTGGTAGCGCTCGAGCAGCTCCTCACGCGAGACGTGGACGCCGAAGGTGACATTGCCGAAGAAGCGAAAGCGCGGATGGGCGGCCGTCTTCTCGTAGACCCTCGTGACGGACTTGATCTTCGGGTGATCGGGCGCCACGCCCGAGCGCACGAGCCCCCAAGGCGTTGGCAGCCGCTCGATCATGTCGACCTCGAGTCGCTCTCCGCCGGCCTTGAGCAGGTGCCCGGCCGTGTAGAAGCCCGCCGGGCCGGAGCCGATGACGGCTATGCGGATGGGGGAGTCGTCTGTCATCGAAGGTCCTCTGACGGCCTGTCGGAAACGGCGATGGGCGCGGCCCGACTCGAACGGGCGACCCCCTCGGTGTAAACGAGGTGCTCTAGCCAACTGAGCTACGCGCCCGCGTCGGGGCATCCAAGGCTAGCGGACGCGTTTTGCCCACACCGGGCGTCGGCTAGGATCTAGCCAACCGGGCCGGGGAGCGCCTCTTGAACAGCCTAGACAACGCCCATCACGAGGGGCCGTCGGCGTTTTCGCAAGCCGCCGAGCTGGAGCTGCGAGATGTCAGCAAGCGCTACGCCGGCCAGCGCCGGCCGGCGATCAGCGGCCTGTCGCTGACCGTGCCCGCGGGCGAGGTCTGCGTCCTGGTCGGACCGTCCGGCTCGGGCAAGACGACGGCCATGCGCCTCATTAACCGGATGATCTCGATCAGCGGCGGCGACATCCTGCTCGGCGGGCGCAGCGTGCTGGAGCGCGAGCCCAAGGCCCTGCGCCGGGAGATCGGCTACGTGATCCAGCAGATCGGCCTCTTCCCCCACCAGACAGTCGCCGAGAACGTCGCGACGGTCCCGCGACTGCTCGGCTGGTCTCACGAGCGCACCGCCGCGCGCGTGCGGGAGCTGCTCGAGCTGATCGACCTCGACCCCGACGAGATGCAGGGACGCTATCCCGCTCAGCTCTCCGGCGGTCAGCGCCAGCGCGTCGGCGTCGCCCGCGCGCTCGCCG